>Ga0209211_10002403_pt1 | contig 32412 bp, 33 predicted proteins | sample RifGroA2_FD_183992 | JGI IMG/M metagenome (GOLD analysis project Ga0209211, IMG submission 183992) | Groundwater microbial communities from Rifle, Colorado, USA - Groundwater A2 (SPAdes) (version 2) | ecosystem: Environmental > Aquatic > Deep subsurface > Groundwater | place: Rifle, Colorado... | reverse complement strand
CTCAAGCTTTGAGTTGCCTTCACTGATCCTTTCCTGGACTTCTTTCCTTTCCGATTCTTTCCTGTCAATCTGGATTTTCAGGTATGAGGCCTTGTTGGTCCTGATCCTGTCGTTCATGTCCTTGTATTTCATTGCCTGGTCCCTGTCCTTTTTCAGCTCTTTCAGGTAAGTGTTTCTCTCTGTCAGAATCAGGTCCGTTTCCCGCAGGTGCTGCTCGACTTTTTCAAGCTCCAGCATTGCCTTGTGCTTTTTCTCCTCGTATATTGAAATGCCTGCAATGTCCTCTATCAATATTCTTCTTTCTTCAGGAGGCATCTCAACAAACCTTATTATGTCCCCTTGCAATATTATGCTGTAGCCATCAGGGTCTATTTTTGCAAGGGAAAGGAGATTCGTAATCTGCTGCCTCGTCATGGCCCTGTCATTTATCTTGTAAATTGACTGGCCGTTTTCTCGCACAATCCTTGAGACTTTTATTTCCTCATCTTCTGTGGGAAACACCTTTGTTTTATTGTCAAAGTAAATTGAAACCTCGCCTTGCTTTGCTGCTTTCTTTGCCTTTCCTCCGTTGTAGATCAAGTTCGCAGATTTTTCCGCCCTCAGCTCGCGGGCAGAGGTCTTTCCGAGAACGAAGCAGAGCGCGTCGAGGACGTTGCTGTTGTGGACAATCACATTATTTGCAATGAAATTATGGTGCCTTTCTATGCACAGGTCATAAACCCATTCTTCTTTTGGCTCTACTTTTTCAATAGCTACAATCTCATCCCAAAGAATGTCGGAATAAGTTATCAGGCTCAGCTTTTGAAGGGATATTGTATTGCCATTTGGAATGAACAGGTCTTTGATTAATACATCCAGCCCATTCTTTGAAGGGATGCATTGATTGTAGCAATAGGAATCCAGCCTTGGAAATTTCTTTTTTAAGGATTTGATGTTCAATTTGAGGTCTTTTGCAACTTCTTTCACTAATCCATTCGCCTCGATAAGGTCGATGTTTGGATTGCTTTTCAAATCCAGCATCTTTTCAATCCTGCCCTGCTTTGCCTTGTGAGCCAGCCTTACATTTCTTTGGAAAATTCTGAAGTTGTCCACACCATAGACAACAATGTTTTTGTATTTTCCCGAGAATCCGGTATTTGTTGCTATTTTAATTACATCTTTCGAAACAAAAGTGATTCCAAGCCTTGTAAGGATTAACTGGACAGCTGAAGCCAATTTCTCGCTTTTTGTGGTGAGTTCAATCGAATGATCAGAAACATACCCATCTCCCGAATACAATCCGTTCAGGAAATGCCCTAGCTCTTCATTGCTGCTGTTGCTGAGAAATAAGTTTGTCAGATGCTTGTCTTTGGTTGTGCTTCGGGTCAGTCCAAATTTGCCTAGGATTGAAATTATGGCGTTGGAATAAGTAAGAACATCCCAGCAGTTTGCCTTGTATTCATTAATGGACGATTCTATGCCAAATACTTCCTTCATGGAGCTGACATAGTCCCTTACAATTTCCTCGTTTCCATTTGTAAACCAGATTTGATTGCTATTGGTTAGGCGTCCTTCTGCAGTTATGTATCCCAGAATACGTGCAAAAGAAGGGGAATTTTGCCATGGCATCCTGCACGTGTTCCCGGACGTTTTTGACTTGATCCTTGGAATCAGCTCTGCGATTTTTTCATTGCTGAAATCGGAACTCTTCAAGATCCTTGCTAAATATGAAAAATTAATTGACTGCCCGTCCAATAGGCCCTTGACGGCATTTTTTGGAATACCGAGAATATCAGCTAAAGCCTTCCATGAATTTTGTTTCTTGATACTTTTCAATATTCTCAAGTATTTGATATCCCAAGGCACATAGATGCTGTCACTTGGCACAATAATATCAACCAGCTCGAAGAAAGATTTGCTTTTCGGAGTTATATTCATCTGCCTCGGCACCGCAATTCTTGTCCCTTCTGCAAGCTCCTCTGACTTTACTGCCTTTATCTCCCCATTATCAAGAACGAATAATGGATGATAATGTGTAGCGGTTATGTCTCTTCCTGACTTGGTCCTTATTCTCAACAGCTTGTCAGGCGACTTCCTCTTTACAAATGCCTGGACTTTTTTTGACACTATCTTCAATGATTTAGTGTCAAGTGAAAGCACCTTTGCGGAATTGTCAAATGCAACAAATCCATCGTCCATTATTTGCGCATTGTTCCTGAGTTTCTCATTTACAAGGTCCCTAATTCTAACAGTCGAGCCGTTTTCCAGATAGATTAAAGTTTCTCCATCCACACATTTTCCCGCGCCATTCGGCCCGAGGATGCAGTTGAAGTTTCCCCCAAAGATAATCTCTGTGTGCTTTGCAAAGGACTTGAAGCCTTGCATCACAATTTTGTTGATCCTTGTGCCGCTTATTTTTGCCTCTGCCATGGCAATTTGCTGGACAGGATTCTGGACACTTTGCGGCTCTTCCATGACGTAAAAGCTGGCATGTTCTTATTTAAAGGTTTTGATAAGTTCTTTTGGTCAAGCTTTCCTTCTGAAGAAAAGGTTGTGGCGAAACCCTTAAATAATAATTCATCAACGATTTCATCATGGCAAAGGACTCCATCAACAAAGACGAGCAGATTGGCTTTCACAAAGGAGCTTTGACGACTCTTGCAAAGGAGAGGCAGGAACTTGTAAAAATGGTTTCTGTCGTTGAGCAGCTCATGTCAATGCACATAAAAGGACTGAAAGAGCTTGGCGTTGACCTTGAAAAGACTCAGAAACCAAAAAAACTTGAAGAAGGATTGTAATTATTCAGTCAGTTTCTTGTAAAGCTTCATGAGTTCTTGGTGAACCTCTTTTTTCTCAGAATATTCCATGTCGATATAGATATCCCTTGCCTTTGTATAAATTTCCTTTGCCTTCCTTAAGTCATTGCCTGCAAAAGCAGCATGGGCAGCTTTCAGCAGCTTATAGTACCTTCTTAGGCTTCTGCTCTTTCCTGAAACCAGTTTTGGATCTGCAAATTCCGCTTCTTCCAGCCTGGCAATCACGCCTTTTTCTCCTATCTTTGAAATGTCAGCCTTAAGGTCCTCGCTAGCATCTATCAGCTTTTCCTCCTCAATCTCGTCAAGCATAGTGTCCTTTTTGCTTCCGAATAGTTTTGAGAAGAACCCTCTGTTCTTTTCCTCTTCCTGCCTTCTTTGAGACAGCTCATTTGAAAGCTCCAGCCTTTCTTTTCTCAATTGAACCATGCGTGAATTTGCCGCTTCAAATTTTTTCAGGTTGTCGTCAGATTCTTTCTTGAATGCCCTAATTGCAGAATGCACCTGTTTTTTCTGCACATTGAACGCAATCAATGTCTTTTCAGCTTCCCTTTTCTTCCTTGAAAAGTCTTTTGGGAGTATTTTTAACTCAAGCTGAAGCTGGGAAATCCTGTTTTTAGTCTCGTTTTGTGCTGCTGACAATTCCTGCCTGAATGATCCCTTCTCCTTCCTCAACATTGCCTCTATTTCTTTTGTCCTTACTTGCCCTGCTTTCTTTCTGTTTTCCTTATCCATAGCGGAAAGCTCTATCTTAAGGCCCTTAAGAAGCTCCTGCCTTCTTGCTGTGGCATTTTTCTCGAACTCTTTCAGTTTTGCTGCCTTTTGTTTCCCTTCCATGGTTAATTTTGACCTTGATTCTTTTAATTCTGAAATGACTTTTGATTCTGAAGCAGATCGCTCTTCATCGATGGAGCTGATTTCATCTACTTTCTTCTTGATTGCATCTTCAATGTCCAGTGCATTTTGTCTTATTTTTGTGTCCTTTTCCCAAAGAATGTTTTTCTGCTGCTGTAGCTTTCCAAGCTCATTAGTGAGGCTTGCAATTTGAGTTCCTGTTTCCTTTACCTTTGCAGCTAGTTCTTCAAGCTCCTCTTTCCTGTGGTCTTTTTTCAGTTCTGCGTTCTGTTTTTCCTCTTCCTTTTTCTTCAACTCCTCAAGCGCCTTTCTCTTTTTGTAATCCTCTGTTTTTTGCTTTAGAAGCGCCCTTTGCTCCCTGGATTTCTGCTCTTCTTGTTTCCTGACGAATTCCTTTTCAATCTGTATTCTCTTTTTCTCATCCTCAAACTTCTGCCTTTCCTCCTCCTTTTGTTTTATTATCCTGTTTCTTTCGAGCTCAATCCTCTTCAGTTCTTCTTCCTTCTGACGGACAAGCGCCTTTTTCTCATCCTCAAACTTCTGCCTTTCTTCCTCCTTTTTCTTCAACTCCTCAAGCGCCTTCCTCTTTTTGTAATCCTCTGTTTTTTGATTTAGAAGCACCATTTGCTCCCTGGATTTCTGCCCTTCTTGTTTCCTGATGAAGTCTTTTTCAATCTGTATTCTCTTTTTCTCATCCCAAAACTTCTGCCTTTCCTCTTCCTTCTGCTTTTTTATCCAGTTTCTCTCCTCTTCAATCTTCTTTCGTTCTTCTTCCCTCTTAAACTCAAGCGCCTTTTTCTCCTCCTCAAACTTTTGTCTTTCCTCTTCCTTTTGTTTTATTATCCTGTTTCTTTCGAGCTCAATCCTCTTCAGTTCTTCTTCCTTCTGACGGACAAGCGCCTTTTTCTCCTCCTCAAACTTCTGCCTCTCCTCTTCCTTTTTCTTCAACTCCTCAAGCGCCTTTCTCTTTTTGTAATCCTCTGTTTTTTGCTTTAGAAGCGCCCTTTGCTCCCTGGATTTCTGCTCTTCTTGTTTCCTGATAAAGTCTTTTTCAATCTCTATTCCCTTTTTCTCCTCCTCAAACTTCTGCCTTTCCTCATCTTTTTGCTTCCTTATTTTGTTTCTCTCCTCTTCAATCCTCTTTCGTTCTTCTTCCCTCTTATACTCGAGGAACTTTTTCTCCTCCCAAAACTTCTGCTTTTCTCCTTTCTTTTGTTTTCTTATCCAGTTTCTTTCCTCCTCAATCTTCTTTAGTTCTTCTTCCCTCTCACGCTCAAGGGATTTTTCTTCCTCCTCAAACTTCTGCTTCATCTCATGCATCCTTTTTCTCTGGCGGGAAACTTCCTGCCGAAGAATCGAGTCAAGATCAGAAGCTTTTCTTCGCATAGCCGAGAGCCCGTTAATTTTTTCATAGATAAAAGCCCCAAAAAAGAAATAGGCATAAGCCAAGATTGCAAGAAACAGGAGAACGCTCGTGAAAGATAGACCAATACAGAGCGCGCTGTTCCTGCAGAAGTCATAGAACGAGGCTATTTTTTCAGGCCCCTCCACTTCGAAAACATAGCTTGAAGTTCCGATGGAGTCTCCAAATTTCGCTTTTGCTGTAAAGACATAGGAGCCCGGATTGAGGCTTTTTGGGATGGATATCGTCTTGAAGTAAGATGCGTGGTTCTTGACAATGACATTTTCGCTTTCAGTTGTTATTGAGTTTGAATTGATATCCTTGATGCTGTAGTCAACATCAACATTTCCGATGTCAATGCCCTGCAGGTTGAATACTTTGACCTCAATTGGAATTTCTGATCCTTGTTTTGCCTTTCTGTCAAGTGCTGCAGGGTTCAGATTCAGGTCAAATAATGTGTCTTTGGACTCAATTTCAACAACAGTAAGAAGCTCCTTTTGCAAGTTCTGCGATTTAACGCTTAGTTTCCCGACATACACTCCGGGCTGCTGCACAATGTTCTGGCCTTCATCAAAAGAAGTGAAATTGATGTCCATTATCCTTGTCTGGCCGGGCTTTAGGGAGATTTTCCTAGACTCAAATTTAATGATATCCGGAAGATTTGTAGTGATTGCGAATTCAATCTCCTCTTGGGCAGTGTTCATTATTCTGATCTCTTTTGTAACATACTCATTTTCTTTGAGGAGCACTTTCAGAAGCACGCTGTCAATGTCAAAATCAGGGCTTTTTGAATACCTGTTCGCAATTATTTTCCTGTTCTTGTAGAGGAGGGCTATTGAGCCAAGCATCAGCAGAATGGCAAGAACGGTCATGATAATGATCAAGGGCTTTTTCTTCCTATGATGCGGATTGCTTTCTATCGTTGGATTTTTATTTGAATCCTTAGCCAAGCATACCACCTGCAGAAATAGCTGAAACTAGCAAGGAGCCTTTATCCATCAATTTTGCCTCTTTTTTTAATGATAAACTTAAACTTGGTTTTTGGTTTATATATATTTCGGTGGTAATTATTTTAATTATTTCAAGACTATTCCGGAGTTTTCTTCCAAAACCTTGACAATGGCGGACCAGTCTTCCTGGGAATGCATTTTCATTGCCTTTTCAAAGACCTTGATGAGCTCTTTTGTCAACGGCAGCTCAAGGTCCAGCTTTATCATTTCTTTCATTGCCAGTCCAAGGTCCTTATTCATAAGCTCAAGCTTGAAGTGCTGCTCAAAGTCCCTTTTCATAATCTTCGGGAGCTTGATTGAGCCGACATTTGATTTTGCTCCTGAATTTTCAAAAATCTCCATCATGCTCTGGATTGGCACTCCGTTTTTTACTCCAAGAGTCATCGCCTCGATGTAGCTTTGCAGCATCAAAGCCTGTGCCAGGTTCAGGGCAAATTTTGCCTTTTGCCCCATTGTGGTTTTTCCGCAATAAACTATCCTTGTTCCCATTGATTGAAAGACCGGCATCAATTCACCCACCAATTTTTTTTCTCCACCGACCATGAACATCAATGTGCCGTTTTCCGCGCCATTCTTGCTGCCTGTAATTGGAGCATCTATAAATTTTGCATTCTTCCTTGAGCATTCTTCAGCAATCCTTTCTGTCATCTCAATCGAGACAGTGCTGCAGTCAACCAAGATTTTATTTTTGTTTATGGACACAAAAACTCCATCATGCCCAAAAAGGACTTCTCCCAATGCATTGTCATTAGAGACGCATGTTATGATGATTCCGCTTTTTTCACAGACATCCTTTGGAGACTCATAAAACGTAAAATTCTCATGCTTGATTTTTTCAGCAGCGCCTTTTGTCCTGTTGAAGCCATTTACCTTATGGCCATTTTTCAATAGATTAGAGGCCATTCCAGTCCCCATTGTTCCAAATCCTATGAAACCGATTGTTTTCTGCATTTAGAAATGGTAATAAGATTCGTTTAAAAATTTATATAAAATATTATCATATCAGGATAAATCCAAATCATTTATTCAATAGTACATTTATTGTTTATACATCTTAATTTCCCTATAAAAACACTGTCACACATTGTTTTAGGTTTGTTTATGGAACAGTAGTCAGTTTTTGCTTCGTTATATTTTAACAGCATTTCCTTATTAATAGTATCAAATTTGCAATCCTCACAATCTGGCTGAAATAAAACACACTCATTGTCTAAATTGCATTTTTTATCGTTGGGATTTATAATTGCTGTAAATTCCTCAAATCTGATTTTTTCTCCTTCGTTAACTTTTATTTTCTTTATTCCATCAATGCGATTTAGGTGACCATCTAACTTCATTTCAAAATAATATTCAATATCTCCTGTTGTCCCTTTTGAATATGGAGGAATCGTAAAGGTATATGACTCATACATACCGTTAAATTTTTCTTGATCCCCTGTAAAAATCACAGGAATGGGATTTGATTTAAGAATTTTGTAGTTCGGTTCCCCAACTAACCTATAGTAAAAAGCAACATCAGTGTAGCGATCTTTAATTAATCCGCCTGATCCCCAAACCGAAAGATCTAATTTAACTAATGCAGGTTCACCGGGTTTAACTGAGTCTGGTGCATTTTGAGTGCTTCCGCCACCGCCTGCACAGCCCATTATAAGAAAAGATAAGATCAAAGTAATTGACACTTTTTTCATAATTAAAATTTTTGGCGACATTCTATTTAAACTTTCTTCTTCAAAATAATAATATTACCCCTTCCTTTCTTTATCTTCTCAACAACGCCTTTGTGCTCGAGCTCTGCAATCATCAGGCTGATCTTTGCCTCTGAAAGAGGAATCTCTTTTCTTATGTCTTTTTGAGTAATTCTTCCATCTTCCCTTTTTATGATTTCAATTATTGCATCAATTTCTGCATTGTTTTCTGAAGAAATTCTGCCGCTTACCACTTTCTTTCTGTAACTGAAATAAAAGCCGAACGCGGCAGCCAGGGCAAATAAAACAACAGCATAAATCCAAAAACTGTTAGTGATATCATTGAAGGCCAAATCGTCACCCACATTTACTTCTATATCGTCAACGCCTTGCTCAACATTTGGAAATAAAATGAGATCAAGGACATAGTCGCCATCTTGCTTTACTGTTATGTTTTCTTCAACAGAGGCAACTAATTCGTTCCTTTCCAGCAGCTTTGCCTTTATCATGTATGAGCCGTAAGGGACATTGAAAATGTAAGAGCCGTTCTGCGCAATGACAAACTGCTTTGGAGTTGTGTCAATTTCAACTCTTGCGTTTGGAACCTTTTTCAATGACAGGTCGTATACGTTCCCATGAATAGTTGACGCAAGAACATTGCTTGAGAAAGCAATAATCAGAAAAATATGGATTAAACTTGCAATCTTCATGAATCAGAATAACATGCATAGGTATAAAAATATTTTGGATGCTAAAAAAGAAAATCAACCTTTTATTCAAGAATAATAGACACTAAGGGGCTTAATTCCTGAGAAAAGCCTGAATAAAGCTTTATGAAGGTTCAATTAGCTTAATAAATTATAAAAATTTTCAACAAAAAAGTTTGTTTATAAAGAAGACAGTGTTGCTTCCAATGCAAGAACATATTTCAATTAATGTGAACAGGAGGAATAAAATGAAGAAAACAATTGCTTTTGGATTAATCTCAATATTTTTGCTGAGTTTGGTCCCTTTTGCCTTTGCAGAAAGCGGAGCAGGCAGATTAGGAGACAAGCTTGAAGACATCAGAGATGAAAAAGAAGATGTCAGAGATGCAAAAGAGGATGTAAGGGACAGATTAAACATTGACAGGCAGAATTGCATTGCGAGATGCACTGAAGCTAATAAGACACTCTGCGAGGCAAAATGCAGGACCTCGGATAAAATGGAAAATGTCAGGGACAGAAAAGAGGACATAAGAGACAAGATGGAAGACAGGATGGACAAGATGAAAAGGGGCTCTGGAGCGATGATAAAGGTCAAGACGCTTGCAGACCTGAAATTAAGGAAAATTGATTCAGCTAAAATTGAAGAGTTCAAGGAGAAGTTTGAAGTTGCAAAGGAAAAATTCAAGCTTGCAAAAGATGAGCTTAAAGATGCAAAGGACAAATTGAAAGAAGCAAGAGGAAAAAATGACAAAAATGCAACACTGGAAAATGCAAAGCAATACCTTGTCAAGATTTCAGACGTTCTTATAAATAACCTTGAGAAGATAAAGGTAAAAGTTCAGGAAAATGAAAATATCCCTCAGGACAGGGTTGACTCAATTGTAACTGCAATTGACGCTCAAATCAGCGATATCAATGATATCAAAACACAGGCGCAGGCCGCAACCACAAAGGAGCAGGTTAAGGAGCTTGCCAAGAAACTGAGGGATAAATGGAACAAGTACCAGAACTTTGCAAGGCTCTATGCTTACAGAGTAATTTCAGCAAGAGTCGAAGGAATTGTGAACCAGGGACTTGTGCTTGAGAAGAGGCTGGATTTGATTTTGAACAAGACAAAGGAAAAAGGGATAACAGTTGATGTCGATGCAGAAGTTGCAGAATTCAAGGCAGACATTCAGCTTGCAAGGGACAAATTCAAGTCAGCGCAGGACAAATTGACACAGGCGCTTGACCTTAAACTGCAGAATGCAACCAACTCAACAGTTGAGCAAGTCAAACAGCTTACTGAAGAAGCCAAGGGACTGCTAAAGGAGTCAAGAGATGCTTTGAAGGCAGCTCACGATGTCCTTAAAGACATTGTCAGGAAAATCAAGGAAGCAATGCCTGAAGCAAACTTGAGCGAAGAGACTGAAGTTGAAGTTGAGGATGTTTCAGAAGATGAAACAGAAGCCAATGCAACAGCTTCTACTTAGCAGCGCAAATTAAACGTTGAAGCTTTGCTTCAGCTTTTTTGTTTTTATTATATTAACTAATGGAGGGAATGAAAAATGAACTCGAAAGGAATACTTAAATTAGTGGCGTCTTTGGTGACAATCTTATTTATTGTTGGATGCGCCCAAACAGAAGTTATTCCACAGCCAAATCCGCAAACTGCAAGCCCGCAGCCTGAAGCAAAATCTGGAACAGGAAGGGTAGTTTTTACTATTGCAGATGCAGCAGCAGAAATGGAATCTGTTACAAGCATAAAGGTGACTGTTGACAGCATCAAGACACATAGTTCTGCAGACGGCTGGGTTGATGTTTCTTCATCTCAGAAGACGTATGATCTTTTGGACCTCAAGTCAAGCGGGCAACTGTCATTATTGGCAGATGCTGAATTAAAAGCTGGAATGTATGATGAAGTAAGGCTTGACATCTCAAAAGTAACTGTCACAGATTCAAAAGGAGAACAGGAGGCAAAGCTTCCTTCTGGCGAGCTCAAGATAAAAGGGGATATGGAAGTCAAAGAAGATTTAACTGCGACAGCAAGCTTTGATTTTGTTGCTGATGAATCATTGCATGTTACAGGAAATGGCAAGTATGTCATGGCTCCTGTCGTTAAGTTTGAAACAAGAGACAATGCAAATGTGGATGTTAAAAGCAGCGATAATGTTAAGATTGAAGGTGGAAAAATAAGAACAACTGCAAGTGTGGGAATGGATTTGCAGGGCAATGTCGGAGTTGGAATAAAAGTGCCAATTGACGTTGATATTTCAATCGGGGCAAACGGCATCTTGAAAGCTGAGGGAAAATCAGGCAAGCCGATTCCGGCAGGAAGCGGAAGACTCTTGGTCGGAATAACAGATGCTGCAGCTGACATGGATTCTATCACGAGTGTAATGGTCACAATTGACAGTGTTGAAGTGAAAGACTCCAAAGGCGCCTGGATAACAGTATCGTCAGAACAAAAGACATATGATCTTTTGAAGCTTGACACAGCAGCCAAGACAGAACTCTTTGCAGCAGCAGCAATTGATAGGGGAGTGTATAACCAGATAAAATTAAAAATATCAAAAGTCACGGTTGTCGATGCAAAGGATGAGCATTCTGCAAAGCTTCCCTCAAGTGAATTGAAAATAAACGGCATTGTTGAAGTGAAGGAAAATTCAACCTCAACATTGGTCTTTGACTTTATTGCCAGCGACTCACTTCATGTCACAGGAAATGGGGAATTCATCATGGCTCCTGTGATCAAGATTGAATCCAGGCAGGATGCAAAGGTTAATGTAGGGACCAATGGCGAAGTGGAAATTGAAGGAGGGATTATAAAATCAAAACTTCAGGTCGGAACTGACGAGCAGGGCAATGTCGGCGTTGGATTGAAGATTCCAAAGAATGCTGAGCTTTCTCTGGAAAACGGTAAGGTAAAGATAAAGGCAACGGTCCAGGTTTCGGTATAAGGCCGACCGTTAGAAATCTTTATATAGATACATAAAACTATTGCTTTCGCACGTGCTATTGATAAAGGGTGAGAAGTAATGAAAAAAATACTATTTGCAATTTTAGCAATCGGGCTCCTGTTGGCGGTTTCATGCCAGAAGACAGAGACAAAACCGATACCAAATGCAAAGCCTGCTGTCCAGCCAAGCGCTGCTGCAGTTGAAGACAAGGCTGTCGATTCTGTGGGAAGCGCAATTGCAGACGTTGACACGATAGACCAGGACTTAAATGCAGACGACATGAAAGACATAGATTCCGGTTTGGATGATATACAGTCAATTTAATTTTTTTATTTTGTTTTTGAGGTGCCATATTGATAATTCTTAATGGCAATTATGGAGAAGGTGGCGGTCAGATATTGAGGACAGCGCTTGCGTATTCCACAATTCTGCAGAAGGCATTCGAGATAAATGACATAAGGAAGGGGCGCGAAAATCCAGGACTGAAGAACCAGCACCTTTATTGCATAAAAGCGCTCAGGAAATTCTGCGATTCAGCTGCAGAAGGAGATGAGCTTGGTTCTCTTTCATTGAAATATTGGCCGAAGAAATTTATTGGGAGAAATGTTGAGATTGACGTCGAGACTGCAGGCTCAATAACCTTGCTCATGCAGTCTGTTTTGCTGCCTTCTATGTTTGCGGGCAAGCCGTTCACAATCACACTTATTGGCGGCACGGATGTTTCATGGAGCCCGAGCTTTGATTATTTCAACAATGTCCTTTTGCCGCAATTGCAGAGATTCTGCAGGATTGAAGCGAGAATCCTGAAAAGAGGATATTATCCAAAAGGCAACGGGAAAATTGAGATAAAGTTCAATCAGAGTTTTAAATTAATCGATTTTGACTCTTTTGGCGGATTTGTGGAAAAGCTCAGTGGCTCAGTTCCGAAATATGACTTGACTGAGCAGCACAATTTGATTCAGATCAAAGGAATCTCGCACGCTTCAAAAGACCTGCAGCAGGCAAGGGTTTCCGAACGGCAGTCCCATTCGGCGCAGAAGACGCTTGCCAGGAAATTTAATGTCCCCCTCAGCATAAAATCAGAGTATCATGATACTTTATCAATTGGTTCAGGAATCACGCTTTGGGCGATATTTTCAAAACGAAGAGATGACATAGACGAGAAAAATCCAATAAGGATTGGCTCTGATTCTTTGGGAGAAAGAGGAAAGAAAGCTGAAACAGTCGGAGAGGAATGCGCAATGGAGTTGATAAAAGAGATGGAAAGCAAAGCGCCTGCTGACAGGCATTTGGCAGACCAGTTGCTGCCTTTCATGGCTTTGCTTCCGGGCTCAAAAATCAGGACATCAGAAATTACACAGCACTCCTTGACAAACATTTACACTATTGAGCAGTTTTTGGGAAAGAAGTTTGAGGTTGATGGGGATATAATCAGTGTTTTGTGATCATATTCACAAAAACTTTGCCAAAGAAATATTCTTCTTCCTTACTCTTTTTGTCTTGTTTACTGATTTCCTGTTTGATTCCTGGCTCATCAGGGAATCAATGAATGGCTTTCGCGTCCTGTTGTTAAGCACGCTGTTCTCTATCAATTGCGCAAGCTCTGACGGCTTGATGCTGGAATTCCTGATTATTGCGCTCAATCTTTCGACATTCGTTTTTCTGAATTCCTTGATTATCTCGTCATTTTCAAGTATGCTGGATAAAAACTCTTTTCTTGAATTTGATGTGAAATTATCATCTGAAAGTATCTGCGCCATTTTTGATGGCTCATTCAGCAAAAGGTATTTGACAAGCTGCAATGTCCTCATTACATCACTCTTGAAGTACTGCGTGTCGAGGTTTTTCATGACATCATACAATATATCTTCAAATTCCACGACCTCAACATCCTGCAGCAGGAATTCCTTTGAGATTTCAGCTTTCCTTGATTTTGGCATTGAGCCGAGAACAATGACTTTCTTTATCTGGCTGTCAAGCAAAATACGATTTGGGAGCTTCTTGATTGTGCTGCTGACTGCCTCGTTGTAGAACTTTTCCTCTGCAATTTTTTCGATAAAAACACCTAAATTCTTTGTTTCTGCAATGTTGTTTGTTATCGAACAGCTGACCTGGACATGGAAAACCTCAGAATTATCTTTTCCCGGCTTTAGGGCTATGATGCCTGCATCGCGGTTGTTGCTGGTCTTGAGGTTATTAATAGTAAAGAAGCCTTTCCTGTTGTACCAAAAATTAACAATCTCCTTTTCTGCTGTCATCAACTACCCCCAAAGAGGATAGTTATTTTGGATTTTATAAGGCTTTTGGTCAGCAACCTTTAAATATCCACCAAAAAATGATTAATTATGAAAAAGAGGAGCATAATATTTGCCTTGGTTCTGGTTATTCTTTCCTCCCTTATTGTGCTGTCTCATGGAGATTCAGAGGAAAATGTCCTAAACAGCTCGGATTTGTATCCCCTGAGCAATTGGGCAGTTGTAGGGTATGGTTCATTGGCTTTTGGGCTGGTCATAGCATATATACTTCTTTTTAACAATAAAATGTCTGAAATCCAGAAGAAAGCAGTCTTCTACCTCTTGATTCTGATATGCATGTCGGTAACAATATATCTGGTAGTCACGACAGTCCACCTTAATTTAGTTTCTGAATCAAAAGGGCCTGTGCACTGGCATGCTGACTATGAGTTATGGGTTTGTGACGAGGAACTCGAATTGTATGAGCCAAAGGGAATGAGCAACATGCAGGGAGATGGTGCATTCCATTCGCATGATGATAATAGGCTGCATGTTGAAGGCGTCATTGTAGACATGAAATCTGCAAGGTTAAGCGTATTTTTTAATGCAATTGGAGGAAGCCTGTCAGATGATGGCATGGAAATTCCCACTGATAATGGGATTATAAAAGTCCACGATGGCGACATGTGCAATAATCTGCCAGGAAAGCTTTATGTATTTGTAAATGGGAATTTGACAGAGCATGCAGACGATTATGTCATTTCTCCATATGAGCAGGTTCCGCCAGGCGACAAGATAAAGTTTATTTTCACAGAAAAACCAATGGAACAGATTAACCCCAACCTAAAATGACAGTTCAAGGATACCTTCCCACAATTGGAACAGTGACAATAACTGCTTTGGTTGATTCTATTAATCCCTGCGCTATTGGCGTCTTGATACTTCTGGCATCAATATTGGTCGTCTACAAATCAAGGAAGGAGCTTCTCGTTTATGGACTTTTATACATATTTTTTGTCTATATTACCTATCTTCTTGCAGGCCTCGGAATTTTGTATTTCCTCAGCGTAATCCCGATTAAGATAAGTGAATATATCTCTGTTGTTGTCGGCTCAATAATCGTCATAGGAGGCTTGATAGAAATAAAGGATTTTTTCTGGTACGGCCAGGGGATAAGCCTGTCAATTCCTGCTGACAAGGCAAAGAAAATACAGGAAATGACAAAGAAACTCACGCTTCCTGCCGTTATTATACTTGGAATTTTTGTTGCGGGAGTTGAACTTCCCTGCACAGGGGGCCCGTATCTTGCTATCCTTGTCTTTTTGTCACAGAACTTCAATTTTACAGCGTTCCTGCTTTTGGTATTTTACAACATAATTTTTGTGATGCCGCTGGTTGTAATCCTGCTGATGATATATTTTGGAATGAAGATACAAGTCCTCAAGAGATGGAAGCAGGCAAACAGGACATACATGAGGCTTGGAACTGGAGTAATACTTGTGCTGCTTGGATGGCTTTTGATCTTAATTGCTAATGGAACAATCAACTTGAGCTAGAATGGCAAGGAAAAAAACAAGGAAAACTAAAACAAAAAAGGACATTCCTGTGATTGCAATAGTCAAGAGAAGAGGCCATCTTGAGAATTACGATGAAAGGAAAGTATATGGCTCGTCGTATTTTGCGTGCAGGAATGCGCACCTCAACGAAGTTGAATCAGAGGCAATAAGCGAGAAAGTGTCTGCTGCCATCACAAGGGCAGTGAAGGCCAGGAAAAGCGTCTCTTCAGATTACATCTTCTGGCTTGTGGGAGAGGAGCTGAAGAAATACAACGAAGATGCTGCATTCCTTTATGAAACTCACAGGGACATCTCTTGACAGGCTTTAGAAATCTTTTTATACGATTCCAGACTCGTTTTTGATATGGCAAAGACCGTTGTGATTTCATTGGGGGGCTCATTGATTCATCCTAATGAAGTTGACATTGAATTCTTGAAAAATTTCAGGAAGCTCATTGAAAGATTCACATTGAGAGGGTTTCGCTTTGTGATTTACTGCGGTGGGGGAAAGCTCGCAAGAAAGATGCAGGATGCCGCGTCAAGAATAACAAAGCTTGAGAACATTGACCTTGATTGGCTGGGAATCCACGCAACAAGGCTAAATGCAGAGCTCGTGAAAACAATCTTTGGAAAGGATGCAGAGGACTTCCTTATAGTGAACCCAAATGACAAAATCAAGTTCACAAAGAAAATAATAGTCGCTTGCGGCTGGCTTCCTGGATGGAGCACTGACTTTGATGCAGTCCTTGCTGCAAAGAACCTTGGGATAAAGGAAATAATAAACATGAGCAATGTTGATTATGTCTACGACAAGGACCCGAGAAAATTCAAGGGCGCAAAAAAACTTGGAAGAGTGAAATGGAAGGAGTTCAGGAAATTAATAGATACAAAATGGCACGCTGGCATGAATGCGCCTTTTGACCCTATTGCTGCAAAAGAAGCCGAGAAAATAAAGACAAGAGTCAACTTCATCGGCAAAGACTTAAAAAATCTTGAGAAATTGCTTGAAGGAAAGAAATTTGAGGGGACGGTTATAGATTAAAATGGAAGAATACAACTGGAACCTGATACTGAAAGTCGCAATCCCGATAGGATTAATAGAGGCATTTGTTTTCTACAAGGACATGCCTAAGCTCTGGCAGTATTTTCTTCTTGCAATCGGCCTTGCCATTGCCCTGTGGATTATTTATTCCAAGGAAAAAAGCAAGAGGACGATTTTTACAGCTTTGGGAGTTATTCTCTTATGTGTTTTGGCTGTAAAGCTTTTGAGGGAGCTGGGGATGGTGTAGAATCATCTCTTAAGATTATTGTAATTGTCATTATTCAAAACTTCTCTTAAATCTTAATTACGTTCCTTTGCGGGACGAGGAATTTACGCTCGGGCCAATTCGCAGCCCTCGCAGCCATTGCCCATGTCAACTGCCAAGCTCGGTGACAAGTCACCCCTCGCAATAACTGTTGCACTTCCTCTCCCGACAAGATTGTGCACGAATGATTTTATATCAACCAAAGCACTGAAAATGTATCACTGGCGGGTTCCCTTTGAAGCGAAGCGTTATGAAGGGAAGCCCTCGTTGATTATTATTTTCAAAAGCCTCTTAGGCTGGCTTGCCCTTTCGGAGAGGAAGCAAAAAATTCTCATATAAAATCACTAATCTTATGTGTTCTTTCTTCGTGCCACAGCCACCACAGCAGGACAATCGCTTCCATTCCTTCTGCTAATAACGGGAAACCTATCTTTCCAAATAAGTCCAAACCATAGAACTTCAGAGAAAATGGATAGAACGGCGCAACTCCTCCTGTGAAGAGCCAGTCAAGGAAAATGTGAAACAAAACCCCAAATGCGAAAATCGCAAAAATCTTTGACCATTTCTTGCTGAAGTCGTAAAAAATAAGGCACAAGGCAACAAATACTCCTATAAACAGGAATGTATGTGTGAAAACCCTATGGAACCACGGCACACTTATACCCAGAAAATTGTTCAAAAACCAGAATAGCGGAACATCAATGTCCGGTAGCAAGCCTGCAAAGCCGCCAATAAAAACTAAATGCAATGGCAGCTTTTTCCTGTCCTTCAGAAAATGGTCCCTAAAAAGATCCAGCACAATTATCGTGAATAATACGTGGACTACTGCCTGTGGCATTTTAGAAACGTCTGAATTTTTCTGTAATGATTGACACAATAAGAACAAGTGTCATGATGGATGCGAAGATAAAGCTAGCGAGAGAGAATATAGATATCCCAAGAAGTTTCGGGCCAAGCTGGACATTGATAAGCAGCGCAGCAACAATGAGGAATGCAGAAATCATCAGCCCATAAGTTATCCTGTTGCTGCTCCTGTCGATTTCAAGCGACAGTTTCCTTATGCCAGTGTCCTCTATGTCAACTTTCACGCTTCCGCTTTCAAGCCTGCTCAGAATTTTTTCTGCCCTGTATGGAAAATCTTCAAAAAGGTGTTTGTATCTCCTGATATTATGGGATATTCCTTTCAGCTGGCTGAAGGGGTTTTTCTGCTTCAGCATAAGCTTTCTTATGAATGGCTCAACACTTTCCACTATCTTGAAATCAGGATCATATTTTATTGCGACTCCCTCCAATGTGATGATTGTCTTGCCGAAAAGCACAAGCGATGCAGGCACTTTCAGGTTGTGCTGCAGCGCAAGGTCCAGTATTTCCTCAAGGACCTTGCTCAGCTTAATGTCCTTCAATGAAGCCCCTTTGAGAGGAGAAATAATTGAGCTTATGTCAGACCTAAGCTCATCATAATTTCCTGTGTCGCTCATGCCAAGGCTCGTAAGCGTTTCAAGTATGAGTTCCTCGTCCTGGTTCACAATGCCGGCAACAAGGTTAATGCATTTCTGCTTCAGCCTTTCATCAAAAAAACCAACTATCCCGAAATCAACGAACGCAACCATGTCATTATCAACAATCAAAATGTTGCCGGGATGAGGGTCTGCGTGGAAGATTCCGTGCACAAAAACCTGCTCAAGCAGTGCTTCCAGCCCAATGCCAATCATCCTTTTGAAATTGACGTTGTTTTTTCTTATCCTTTCAAAATCATTAAGCTCAATGCCGTCGATATACTCAAGAGTGAGGACTTTGTCAGTCGTGAATTCAGAATACACTTTTGGAATTTTCACATGCCTGCTGTTCCTGAAATTCTCATAGAACTTTTTTGCATTCCGCGCCTCAAGCCTGAAATCAAGCTCCTTCTCTGTCCATGTGCGGAATTCCTCAACAACCTTGACAGGCTTGTATTTTCTTATATTTTCCATTCCTTTTTCCAGGAGGGAAGCAATGTAAATCATGATGTCAATGTCAGTTTCCATTGTCTTCTTTGCATTCGGCCTTTGGACCTTGACAGCAACAATATCGTTGTTTTTCAGCACTGCCTTATGGACCTGGCTTATTGAGGCAGAAGCAATCGGATTTGTTTCAAACTTCCTGAAAATCCTGTCAATCGGCATTCCGAATTCTTTTTCAACAATGCGCCTGACTTCAATCCAGGGCATTGGAGGGACATCATCCTGGAGCTTTTCAAGCTCTTTGCAGTATTCTTTCGGTATCAGGTCAGGCCTCACGCTCAAGACCTGGCCGAATTTGATGAATGTCGGGCCTAATTTTTCGAGAACCCTTCTTAACCGGATTTCGTTCCTTGTTTTTTCCGGCTTCTTCAACTTTGACTTAATCCTTTCAGCTATCGGAACGTGTTTTTTCAGGTTTATCTTCTCGAGAACGAAGTCAAAACCCTCGTCAAACAGCACTTTGAGTATCTGCCTGAACCTGCTTAAATCTCTCACCTCTTTTATTATGTTTAACATGTCAGTTTACTATGCCCTTGAGCCACCTTTCGAACTTTGCATTGCAGCTGCTTTTGATGCTCAGGATGCACGGAACATCATATGAATGAATTTTTTCTGTTTCCTTCACAATTTTGTCAAAATCATTTTTTGTTGTCTTTGCGATTATGACAAATTCCTTTGCAGTTTCAATCTTGTTGTTCCACCAGTATATGCTTTCTATCGGGAAAATGTTTGCGCATCCAATCAGCTTTTTCTTTAACAAGCACATCGAGATTTTTTTTGCTTCGCTCCTGTCTTTGCAGGTGATATAAGCTATTGCCATAAGCGTTATGATTTTTTTGGCTATATAAAACTTGTTGAAAAGCTTTTTTTCAAGATACATTTTTAAATGAAATTTCCGCACTTTTTGACATGCACGTTTTTTCAAATATTTTGGGGATTTTTGCATTTGATGAAAAGCTGGATATAGTTGAAAAGGTCAGCTTTGGCTACCTGATGGAAGAGGATGAGAAAAAGAAAATCATTGGTGAATTTGCGAAAAAATATCAGGGATTTTCCGAGCCTGACAGCAAAACACTTTGCCAGATGCTTCAAAAGCTGAGGACAGATGAATTCACAGGGCAATTCAGGAAGCTGAATACTGAACTTTCAAAGAGAGGTGTAAGGGACTCTGTCAAGGAGGACATACTTCTGATACAGTCAATCAAGACAATAGAGGAGACTGACAGGGCAATAAACCTTCTTGCAAAGAGGTTAAGGGAATGGTACGAAATGCACAATCCTGAATTCTCAAGGAAAGTGCCTGACAACGAGAAATTCGTCTCAATGATTTTGGAAAATGAAAAGAAGGAATTGCTTGCAAAAATCGGAATAGATGAAAAAGAATCGCTTGGAGCTGACTTGGAGCAGGAAAACCTTGAACCGATAAGAAATCTCGGGCAGCAGATTTTTGACCTGTTCCAGCTGAAGAAAGCCCAGCAAGATTACATAAGCGCGATAATGGACAAAATATGCCCCAACACAAAAGCAGTCTGCGATGTGATGATTGCGGCGAAGCTCATTGAGCACGCAGGAAGCCTGAAGAGATTGAGCGAGATGCCGTCATCAACAGTGCAGGTTTTGGGGGCAGAGGCTGCGCTCTTTCGTCATATGAGAACGGGAGCGAAACCGCCAAGGCACGGGCTTATAGTTGGCCATGCCTTGTTTGCAAATGCGTCCCAAAAGATGCACGGCAAAATCGCAAGGGCATTGGCTGACAAGATATCAATAGCGGCAAAAGTAGATTTCTTTAATGGAAATTTTATCGGCAACCAGCTGAGGAGCCAGCTGGAGGCAAAATTCAAATGATAACAAAATCAAAAATATTTGAAGTCTATGAATCAGATTCCAGGAGAAGGAATCTGTTCACTTTGAACCTGACTCCTGGAAAGCGCGTCTATGGTGAAAAGCTGTTTACTCAGGACAACCTGGAGTATAGAGAATGGGACGCGTCAAAAAGCAAGCTGGCTTCTGCAATCCTGAAAGGAAGCCCGAACATCGGAATAAGGAAAGATGATTTTGTGCTTTACCTTGGAGCAGCCTCCGGAACAACTGTGAGCCACGTCTCCGACATAATTGGCTCAAATGGCTTGGTATTTGCAGTCGACATTTCCCCAAGAGTTATGAGGGACTTGATTTTCCTTTCTTATGAGAGAGAAAACATCGTGCCAATTCTTGCTGACTCAAACAAAATTGACGACCTTAAAAAGAAAATTTCCGGTGTCGATGTTATTTACCAGGATGTTGCGCAGAAAAACCAAGTAGAAATATTCCTGAAGAATGTCAATTTATTTTTGAGAGAAAAAGGTTATGCCTTATTGGCGGTAAAATCCAGAAGCATAGATGTGACAAAAAAGCCTTTGCAGATATACAGGGAAGTTAAAGCAATTTTGGAGAAAGAAATGACCATCATAGATTACAGGGAACTCGATCCTTTTCAGAAAGACCATTGTATGTTTATATGCAAGAAGAAATAGATTTTCACAAAACTTCGCGGGTTCCCTTTCAAGCGAAGCGTTTTCTAGGGGAGCCATTATTTTTATTTCATTAAGACTTTTAGTCTGGTTTGCCCTTTCGGAGAGGAAGGCAAATTATAAACTGATATTTTTGAATTATTCTTTTGAATGAAAAGATGGACTTTAAGAAAATCTCTCACATCATTAGGATGCCATCGCTCGCATTTTACTTTTGATTGTGATTGGAAAAATTCCCATTGCAATTTCCTTTTTCCTAAATGTATTCAGGGATAATGCTCGCCTAGTGATGGCAGCCTTTGTGGAAGTAGACCATTTTTTCGATACACTTAAAAATAACCTAAATAGCCTGAATCTGGTGATTACAAATAGCAAAAGCAAAGAAAGCAAAGAAACCCGCAAAGAAAGGAATGTCAAAGAAATCCGCAAAGAAACCGAAAGTCTGCGAATTCTGCTGATTTTTGTTGGTGAAGCATGACAAGGCTTGAAAAGGCAAAAGAAGCCTTTGAAAAGAGAGACATAGAGCTCGCAAGAAAATCACATACTAGTTCTTCCATAAAGAAACATGTCCACGAAGAAGGCATTAACGACATCGGAGGACAGTACTTGGGCGAATTTGTTTACGGGGCAATTGACGGGACTGTTACGACTTTTGCAGTTGTCGCAGGCGCGACAGGGGCTTCGCTGTCTTCGGGCATTGTGATTGTCCTTGGTTTTGCAAACCTGATTGGCGATGGATTTTCAATGGCAGCAGGCAATTTCCTCGGCGAAAGGACTCAAAGAGACTATATTAGGAAGGAAAGGGAAAGGGAAGAATGGGAAATTGAAAATGTAAGAGAAGGTGAAGTTGAAGAAATAAGGGAAATCTACAGGAAAAAGGGCTTCAAGGGAAAAGACCTTGAAAATGCAGTCAGGATTATAATATCCGACAAGAAAATCTGGGTGGACACGATGATGTCAGAGGAGCTTGGACTGATAGAAAGCCAGAAAAAGCCGTGGATGACGGCTCTTGCGACTTACTTTGGCTTCCTTTTAATAGGGCTGATACCGCTTTTGGCTTATGTGCTTTCGTACTTTTTTGATTTTTTCAGGAAAAATACATTTCAGATTGCTGTTGTCATGACTGTGGTTGGACTTATTACCATTGGAGTCATTAAGCGATATGTAACAAAAAAAAACTTATTCAAGTCAGTTGTAGAAACTGTTTTTGTGGGTGGAGCAGCTGCTGTCATGGCATATTACATAGGGTATTTCCTGCAGTGGGTTGTAAGAGTAAATGGAAGTTAAGGAGGTTTTAAACATGAAGAAATTCAGATATGCCATTTTATTATTATCAATTCTTATTTTATTGGCTGTTTCCTGCACGCGCCAAGAAGCGCCACAAAACCCTGTTTCTAATCCTGCTCCAGTTGAAACTCCGACAAATCCACAACCAAGTCTAACACCACAAGCAGCTCCACAGGATAATCCACCACAGAGTCCGGAGCCAATTCCCCAGCCATCAGCAGCTCCATCTAACGGCGTAAAAGAATTCAAAGTTGAGGCTAAATCCTGGGAATTTTTGCCTGACACAATTGAAGTAAAGAAAGGCGACAAAGTAAGGCTTCTTGTCACAAGCCTTGATGTTCCTCATGGACTTTCAATCCCTGAATACGGGATAAATGAAAGATTGGACCCAGGAAAGACCGTTACTGTCGAATTCACTGCAGACAAGACAGGAAGCTTCACTGCTTTTTGTTCGGTTTTCTGCGGAGCCGGACACTCAAAGATGGGGGGGCAGATTGTTGTGACTTGATCCTTTTTTTCAAAGTAAATGAAGAAAATAATCCCAATAGCAGGACTTGCATTAATCCTCTCGACTTTTGTTATTGCGCATTCTTCTTATCTTTTTGACATCAAGCTTGACTTTGACAAGAGCCTTGAAGCTAATGTCATAAAATCAGCGCAGGAATTCATGAAAACAGAGAAAAAGCCATTGAGCTTTGACCTTGACAGAGGGCTAATAATTGCCCATTTTGAAAATGACACCAGGAATTATGTAAGAATCAACCCAATTGATTTCAAAGTTTATGGAATGCAGAACGAGAATTTAAGGCACAAGGAAGGGACAATAAAGTACGACAAAAGGCAAGGACTGGAGATTGCAAAGAAACTGTTTGATGCATTTCCTAAAGAAATAACTTCAGAGCTTGCATTTGATGAAGACATTTCAGAATTTGACGGAACTTACTATTACAAATGGTTTCGCTTCAAGAATGGCCTGTTAATAGTTGGCGATGAACTTTTCATTAATGTTGATGCGGTCAATGGCAACATAATCGGATACAGGATTCCAATATTTTACATTAGCAAGGAAGATATAAAGACGAATCCCGCAATAACAATGAGCGTCACAAAAAGGGTTGCTGAAATCATGATGAATGCCCCTGGCGTAAAAGACTTCAAGCCTTATATCGTGTCCTATAATGGTTACCTTGTCTGGGTCAACAAATTGCAGGGGCAGCTCTATCCATTCTATATCGGAATCAATGCAATGGACGGAAGCATTAGTTTCTCCGGAATTATTCCGGGAGAAGTTCCAAAGAATTATGAAAAAGGCACTGATGTTGAAGTAATCGAAACGAATATTATAAAGCAAATATACAATTCAAAATGAAAAAAATAATCTTCGTGGTTTTTGTAATATTCTTGGTTAGCTCATGCACCACAGTTTCAGAAGATAACGACACAATAAAGGCAAAAAAACTTATTGATTACAACAAGATGAAATTTGACTCGTTGCCATTGAGCGGAAAAGTAGTTGATGGTGTAAGGGAAATTGAAGTAAAAGCCTTTCAGTTCAATTGGGAGCCGGAAAATATTGTAGTCAGGAAAGGAGAGAAGTTGAGATTCATTGTTGAATCAATTGACGTTCCGCACGGATTTGAGCTGGAAGGTATTTCCATTCCAGGGCACGATACCGATGAATTGATAGCTCCGGGCAGGAAAAAAATTATTGAATACACTGCAGAAGATTCAGGAGCCTGGGACTTAGTGTGCTCAGGCTACTGCGGAACCGGCCATGGAGTGATGAAAGGAATGTTCATAGTGAGGGAATAAATGAAAAAAATGAATCTTATGATTATTTTGTTACTGATGACTATCGCATCCTCATTTGTCTTTTCGCAGACAGGGCTGGACAAGATAAAGGAATACAACATTGAAAGATCCAACTTTTATCTCGCAAATTTGTCATTTATTGTCGCATTTGTCGGAGGAATGATAAGTGTCCTGCTGCCGTGCACTCTTGCTATTCTTCCTGCGTTTTTTGCATACACTTTCAAGGAAAGAAAGGAAATAACAAAGATGACCCTTGTCTTCTTTGCTGGATTTTCAATAGTGTTTGTGGCATTGGGAATTTTTGCGGCTGTTCTTGGCTCGACTTTAAGCGCATTGCAGTTTGCAGACACAAAAACACTGGTTTTGGTTGCAGGAATCTTCCTTGTTGCATTTGGAATAATGACAATCCTTGGATTAGGATTTCAGTTTTTCAGCTTCAGAAAGAAAACAGAGCACGACGTTCTTGGCACATTTCTCTTTGGGATTATGTTCGGTTTTGGTTGGAGTGCCTGTTTGGGCCCGGTTCTTGCAGGAATTCTGTTGGTTGCGTCAACATTCCAGAATTATTTTTATTCTGGGGTATTGCTGTTCTCCTATTCACTTGGATTGTTCGTCCCTCTATTCCTGATATCAATCCTGTTTGACAAATTCAACATAACCCAAGTTTCATGGATAAAAGGGAAGGAATTTGAAATAAGGATTTTCGGAAAACAATTCTTCATCCACACCACAAAAATCGCAGCCGGAATCCTTCTTATTGCAACTGGCATAATTTTTATAGTTTATAATGGAACGACTGTGATAAATGAACTCGACCCTTTAAGGACGTCTTATTATGCCTACGCTTTTGAGGATAAATTATTTTCAATCCCTTATATTGAAATAATAGGAATCATTGCGCTGGTTTCCCTGGTATTCCTTATTATTGTATTTGCAAGGAAAAAGCACGAAACTAAAAAGGTCAAATAGGACTTTAAAAACGATAATAAACGATTTTAGATTATAAAAAACATCAAAAAGGAAAAATAGATTCAGCGTCTTCGAGTAAAATATATATAAGCAGATGAATTCCATATGTTATGGAAGGCAAAATGAAGCGAGAAAACGAGCTTTTGGACCAGGTAATCCTATTTTTGATATTTCTCGTTAGCGCAATCCTTGTCTATGCCCAGTACCAATTTTCAAAATTATTGGGCAACAGCGTGTGGAATTATATTTCACTGACCCTGATTTTAGCTCTTGTCGGAGCCATATTGCTCTTGGCGCTGAATACAGAAAAGAAAAGCAATGTATTTGACTTTACGAGGAAGGAAGCGCCAAAGCCGTGGACTTTCATGGAAAAACTTTCATTCGGAATGGTCGGAGTCATAGCGCTTCTCATTGTCTTTAATCAAATGCAGATTTCACAGGCATCAACCTTACTGGGCGTTAAAACCCTTCCTGCAGGCCTAACTTTCAAGTCAAGTTCAGCGAAGACTCCGCTTGCACTTACAGGGGACCCTTCAAAGGATGCAATGACAATAGTCATTCCGAGAGGAGTCCCATTTTATGGCGAAGCCATTGGAGTAAGTTTTGATGACCCGATTAACGGGCTGGAAATAATTGCGCAGTTTGACCCTTCCTACGGAAAAAACAAGATACAATTGACGCAGGAGGAAAAAGCAAGATACATTAAAATAGATACAACGCCTTACATAACCTGTGAATTCTGCTGCGGTGTAAAAACAGCAGTAACCCAGTCTGGCCAGCCAAGCTGCGGATGCAAACATTCATGGGCAATCAGAGGCTTGACAGCATATCTTATTAAGAACTATCCAACATTGAGTGATGAGGAAATCATAAAGGAACTTGCCAAGTGGAAGGGGTTATTCTTTCCGAAGCAGATGATACAGAGATATATCGAGCAGTCCCAAACAGGGCAATACACAAATGACATTGCGGCATTATTGCTGGATGTTGATGAAACCAAGCTCGCTGAAATGAAAGCCAAAGTCGCAACAACAGGGCCTGCCAGCGCTTCATCAACAGCCGCAAACATCGATGAACTGCCTAACATGGTTGGCGGATGCTAAGAAAAAATAAAGTCATATTAACAAATATATAGGAGGTAAGTAAAATGAACAGAAACGTGATTATTGTGATTGTGCTTGTCGTGCTTGTGCTGATAACGGCAGTGCAGGCCGTTCAGTTGAGCACACTAAAGACGAGCATCAGCACAGGAAAAATCAGCACTGCGAGTGCTCCAAGCTCAAGCTCTGGAAGCGTGCCTTCCAGCGTAAATGATCTTCCAAATATGGTTGGCGGATGTTGAGGTGGAAAAATGAAATTTAAAATTTTTATTGGAGTCTTGATTGTAGCTATTTTTTTGCTTGGATGCACCCAAAGCGGGTCAAACTACAATGCTTATGCGGGAGCCAAACCGCAAGGCCAGCCGCAAGGCCAGTATGTCGGCGGTGGCTGCGGAGTATCTCCACAGGCTGATTATGAATCAACTCCTGTAAATTTCCAGAACTCTTTAGGGTTGTAAGTCTATGGAACTTTCAAAGAGAGAGAAGCGAAAGCTAAGACTTAGCTCTACAGGCAGCTCTGATACTATTAAAGAGGAAAAACCAATAGAATTCAGCAAACCTGCCTCTTCAAAGAAAAAGCTGCCATACATTTTGGCGGTAATCGGAATCTTGGTCGTTGCCATTGCAGGATATGGCATCTACTCAATCGCAAAACCAGGTCCTTATGATGATTTTGCAAAATGCCTTACATCAAAAGGAGCTGTCATATATGGCGCAATTGACTGGTGCAAATACACTCAGGTGCAGAAGGCAATGTTCGGCAATTCCTTCAAATATCTGAACTATAAGGATTACAAAGAATTGAGTGGAATAAAGAAGACCCCGACATGGGTAATCAATGGCGTATGGTATGAAAACGTGCAGGCATTTGACAAGCTGGCTTCAGTAACCGGATGCACGTTGTGATAAAAATGGAAGAAGAAAAAGAAGAAAAGAAACATCACGAGCATATAGAACACCATCATGGTCATGACTCTGCGGTTTTCAAGGAAGAGAAAAAGAATCTGGCAAGAATAGATATGATTCTAATAGTTTTAGGCATTATACTTGGCATTGTGCTTATTGTTAATGTATTCCAGACTCTTGACATAAACCAGTTTGTCAACAAGAACATCAAGGAATCAATGGAGAAGTCACGTCCTGCCAAGATTGAGCTTTATACAATCAAAGACGGAAAATGCGCTGACTGCTATGACCTTTCTTCTGTTGCAGCAAGCTTGAAATCGGCCAAAATTAATGTCACAAAGGAAGAAACTTTGGATTATGCTTCAATTGGTGCGAAGGCACTGATAGCACAATACGGCATTGACAAGATTCCTGCAGTTATCATAAAAGGGGAAATTGACAAGATAAATGCACAGGGCCTTCAGAAGAAAGACGATGCCCTTGTCATAACAAGCCCGCAGTCTCCATATACAAATCCAAAAGACGGAACGATAATTGGCAGGGTTTCAGCCACAATTTTCTCCGATCCAACGTGCAAGAAATGCACAAATCTTTCAAATCTTTTGCTGCAGATAAAGGCTGCAGGCGTCAGGATTGCAAAAGAAACAGCTGTTGACTCAAATTCCCAGGAAGGAAAAGACCTTGCAAAGAAATACAGCCTTGACCACGCTCCTACAATTTTGCTTTCCAAAGACGCTTCTGCATACCAGATCGTGCAGGAAAGCTGGCCAACAATTGGGACAATAGAGAAAGATGGCAGCTATGTGTTGAGAGTTGTCACTCCACCTTATATTAATTTGAGCGACAAGAAAATAAGGGGCCTTGTGAATATTATTTATTTGGACGACAAGAGCTGTGCAACTTGCTACGATGTAAATCTGCACAAGCAGATTCTTGGCCCTAAGGGAACTTTTGGCCTGGCAATTGAATCAGAGGAAAATACAGACATAAGCGATGCAAAAGGAAAGGAGCTGATTTCAAAATACAGCATTAATCTGGTTCCCACTGTAATAATTACTGGAGATGTTGCTGTCTATCCTTCTGTTGGGCAACTGAAGCAATTTTTCTCTGCAGAGAAAGACGGCTCTTTTGTTTTCAGGCAGCCAATGCTTTTGGGAGCCTATAAGGATTTGAAGAACAATAGCGTGATTACGCCGACTCAGGGGCAGTGAAGGTAGAAATTTTATAGTAAATCTCCTTCATCCATTTATACAACCTCAAACAAAAAGAAACCATTTGTCGTTAATGGCTTGAACTTCCCATATCCGGCAGCCTGCTGAAGCTTGTTCTGGGTTTCATTCAGCCCGAACCTTCTTGCGGCCTGGCCATCCAAAATAAAATACTTATATGAGTTCTTTTTGAAGTAATTGTAATTCTGCTCTGGAGTCTCATTGAATCCTTTTGTTATGTAATCGATGTCGTCTTTGCACCACCTGCAGCTGAACTGGTCAAATCCAATCACTGCGCCTCCGTTTGAGAAGGTAAAAACCCTTGAGTTTTTCGGGATGTTGTTCATCATCCAGATGTACCCGGTAAGCTCTTCATTGGAAGTCCAGGATCCTCCAGGGGGCCATTGCATTGTATTTAGCGCGAATTTTGCATTAAATGAGGTGAAATAAATGCCTGCTAGGACAGAGACAATAATTAAAATGGAAACAAATATTTTCATTTTTCCAAATAAGGATGCGATTACAGCTGACAAATTTGCAATTGCGTAAGATGCAAGAATTGCCAGGGGAATTGCCAAAATCCCCCACGCCCTGAAAGGCGACAATTTCACGAAGAAAGGCCCTGCAAGCACCGCATAAAAGCCCAATGCTGTCCATAGAAGCACAACAATCAGGTACGGCTCTTTTTTCTCTTTAGATTTAAAATTCAAGAATGCAACTACAGAAAATGCAAACAAAATTAGCCCTAATCCAACAACAAGGAAAAGTTGGTCTGAAAGGAATTGGTTAAACGGCACTGAACCAGGAGGTAAAGGGTCGATTCCTCTTTTTTGGACAAATTTAATATATATTCTTTGCAAAAATACAAGAATGGCAACAAAAAGTACTCCAAAAACAACTGAAATTCCTATTTTGTATTTTGCAATTTCTTTCCGGTATTTGATAATTATCAGCCCAAATGTAATAATAAACAAAGCAAAGACTACGCTCCCATATCCGACAGGGTTGTTTATCATGTTCTGGCTGTTTGCAGAGAAGAAATCCTTAATGGTGTAAATCCTGTCAGCAGTCCCTGCAACGTTAAATGCGCTTGCAGCCCTAAGTCCTAGCCCCTCCAACATGCCCCTATACCCATAAATGTAGAGCATTGGAATCCACCACAATATTGCAGAAAGAAGAAATCCTGCAAAAGCCCCGAGCAGGTTTGGGGTGAAAATTTTTCTTTCAACAATCATTTTCCCGATGAAATAGAGGCCTAGAAACAATGCAAAGTACATACTATGGGTAGGAGATGATGTTATGGTCGGAACAATAACAATCGCAAACACGGCTGCAAATTTCGTGTCATCCTTTATCTTTTCAAGGCAGTAGAATGAGATGAACATCAACGGAACCGTTAATGCCAATGACCATATGAAATGGCTCATGAAGGCAGGGACAGCAGCAAGCACAAAAGTCGCAAGAAAAGCCTTTTTTGAGCTGTTCGTGAAAAGCTTTGTAAAATAAAAGAAGAAGATTATCGTCAGCGAAATAATAAGCGCGTTGAAAAACTTCAATGTCCAGTTGATTGAATCATTTGTCTGGTGGATAACTCCAAAGAGCATATCGTACGCAGGAGGATAAGGGTCAATGTAATGGAACACATTTCCTTTTCCAGCAAGGACAGTTTTTTCAATTGAAACATATTTTATGCCGATTGCGTGGCTCCATGGGTCGTCATCCTCAAGGTAAGGATAGGCAAATGCGCCTTTCATGTACATGAAAAGTGTGACCGCAAATATTATGAGCATCCCAACTGCGTAAAAGTTCAGCTTTAGGCCCTTAAAATTCAGAGATTCTTTTGCCTTCATCTTCAGCCAGATTTTCAGCCCAAGCAATACAGCTGCAATCCCGAAGAAAATCCTATAATCGAGAGGAATCCTGAAAATGTTGAGCATGAATCCGACTGTCAGCAATGATGCAATTCCGATTCCAAGCCTCATGAGGTTCCTTTCAAAGAAATCCTCTGATTCCCTCGCTATTGAAAGCAGCCCTGCACCTATGCCGTAGCTGCAAAACAAGAACCAAAATACGCTTAAAAAATACATAGTCCCGTTCAGAAAAACAGAAAGGTATTTAAATATTTTACCAATAATTCCGCCAATGAAAATAGTTGTTACGATTCCTGCGTATAATGAGGAAAATACCCTTCCTTCTCTTATTAAAAGAATCCAGAAAGTGATGAAAGCCAACAAATACAACTACGAAATTCTGGTCCTTGATGACGGCTCAAAAGACAGGACAGCGCAGGCTGCAAAGAAGGCAGGGGCATCTGTCTATTCCCATCCGAAGAACTATGGCCTGGCTGACACTTTCCGCACAGAGATGCAGAAGGCAGTTGAGAACGGCGCTGATGCCATTGTGCACATTGATGCTGATGTCCAGTACATGCCGGAAGAAATCCCAAAGCTTGTCAATGAATTAAAAAAAGGAAATGACATTGTCCTTGGAAGCAGGTTTCTCGGCAAGATTGAAGAGATGCCTTTACTAAAGAGGATTGGCAACATTGCATTTTCAAAGGTCATCACGCAAATTACCGGAGTGAAAATAACAGACGGGCAAACTGGCTTCAGGGCATTTACAAGGGACGTTGCGCAAAAGGTCCAGATTTCTTCAAATCATACATATACCCAGGAGCAGATAATCAGGGCAGTGCGCCAGAAATTCAGGATTAAGGAAGTCCCGATATATTTTGCGAAAAGAAAGGACGAAAGCAGGCTGATTGGAAATCCTTTTGGGTATGCCTTGAGGGCGTGGATAAACCTTATCAGGATTTACCGTGATTTTGAGCCGTTGAAATTTTTTGGGTTTTTCGGGTCTTTGATTTTGATCGTCGGTTTTGTGCTTGGACTTTATCTTGTTTATATCCAGTTTTTCCAGGGCGGAGTCTTTAGGCACCTTGGCCTGATGATGATAGATGTTTTGGTTTTGAGCGTCGGCTTGCAGATTTTGATTTTTGGGTTTTTGGCCGATATGTTCCGCAAATAAGGTACTAATAAAAATGCTGCTTGAATTTTTTATTTTGAAAAACAGGGTAAGAAAGCTCATCCGGGATAATTTCTTTGATGAAAAAAGCAAAGTTCTTGACATTGGTTGTGGCGAGAATCCTTTCTATCATGAGGATATAAGGGGCAAAATCATTTCGTTTGACCTCAAAAGGACCTCCAGAACTCATGTTATCGGGGATGCAGGTTTTGTTCCATTTAAGAAGAACACTTTTGATTCAATTATTTCAATGAATTCTTTTTATTATTTTGACAATCCTTTTGTGTCTGTCAGGGAAATTTCAAGAATTTTGAAGAAGAACGGGAAAATATTCCTGATGATGCCTTTTGTCTATCCTGTCCATGATGCGCCTCATGACAAGTACAGATTTACAGAATATGGAATCAGGGAGCTTTTTGGAAAAGATTTTGAAATCGCTGAAATCGGGACAATTGGGGGAATTTTCAACATTCCTGCAGTCGTTCTGCATTCAATCACCAAAGGGATGAAATTTATTCTGCCGAAGCCATTGAGATTCCTGTCAGTAATTTTTGCTGTTGTTCTCTGGCCGTTTTATATCATTTGCCAACTTTTTAGCTTGCTTGACTTTTTTGACAGGACAAGAAGATGGCCTACATATTATTATTTGGTTGCTGTCAAGAAATCATAAGCATCTTTCATCGTCACGAATTTCACGTCCTTGAATCCTTTTGAATGAATCAGAAAATCCTCCATTGTTGAAAGCACTTTTGTCGGTTTTCCATCTTCATAAGTGCCTTCCGGGCTGTGGGAAATGATTACAAAAACAAATGGCTTATGGTTTCTGTCTGCATTTTTGTAATAATAGTTGAAAGCCGACATCAAGGATGAAAGATTTACAGGGTCAGCCCTCAGAGTTTTTCCAAGACAATTATATGTTGCGATTGGGATCTCAAGGACTTTTGAATCCTGAGTTTCTGTATCTTGATAATTTTTCTTTGATAGGAAAAACGGATAATGGGTCTCAACCTGCTCCCAGTCAAAGTGCATATCATCACTTAAATGGCCTTTTATTCCAGGAGTTGCAGACGAATCAACAATAAATCCAAGCTCTTCCAGGATTTTAACTG
>Ga0209211_10002402_pt1 | contig 32422 bp, 19 predicted proteins | sample RifGroA2_FD_183992 | JGI IMG/M metagenome (GOLD analysis project Ga0209211, IMG submission 183992) | Groundwater microbial communities from Rifle, Colorado, USA - Groundwater A2 (SPAdes) (version 2) | ecosystem: Environmental > Aquatic > Deep subsurface > Groundwater | place: Rifle, Colorado... | reverse complement strand
ATGTTGCGCCAAATGGCCGATGCGGTAGTTTTTGGGTGTGGTGATGGTTCCGGAGTCGGGTTTTGCTTCACCAAGAATCATGCGAAAAATGGTCGACTTTCCGTATCCATTGCGCCCCACAAGCCCCAAGCGTTCGCCAGAAGACATTTTAAGAGAGGCATTTTCAAACAGCACCTGCGGGCCGAATGATTTTGTTAAGTCAAAAATGGAGAGCATAGTTTTATACTACTTCCCCCTTTATCCCCTACGCTCGTTGGCTTCGGGGACGCGCCTTGCCGGGTCAAAACCCTGTGGCTTGCCACGGAATTTTGGGTCCAGGGCTTGCCCTGGGGTTCATACCGTTGATCCCGCTACGCGGTGATAAAGGGGGAAAGAATAAGTTTGGCTGGGATAAAGGAAGTGTTGCCGATTTGCAAATAAAATTCTGTTCCGTTTAGGTAAATTTTTGGATCCACGCCAGGGCGGCATTAATGCCATCCACGGCGGCACTGGTGATTCCGCCGGCATATCCAGGCCCTTCACCGCAGGGAAACAAGCCTTCCGTGCTGACACTTTCCATGGTTTCCGAGTGTCGCGGAATGCGCACAGGGGATGAAGTGCGTGATTCAACGGCATGCAGAAGAGCTTTAGGATGATTAAACCCTTTACGTTTTTTATCAAAACCAAGAAGCCCCTGGCACAAATAATTATATATTTCTGGCGGAAGAAGTTTGGATAAATCACTGGCAATGACACCGGAAGGGCAGCTTGATTTTACGGTGATGGATGCTTTTCTTCCTTCCAGAAAATCTTCCAGATGCTGGGCCGGAATGGCGTGGGAGGGGCCTTCTACTTGGCTGGCTTCGTACATTTTTTTTTCAATACCTCGTTGAAAATGCATCACTTTAAACGGGTTCTCTCCGGGAATTTTTTCATGATCGATGCTGCAGACGACCGCTGCATTGGCCCAGGGCGAATTGCGATGATAATTGCTCATGCCATTGACGACAACTGTTCCCGGATCGGTCGTGCTTGAAATGACATAGCCCCCCGGACACATACAAAAAGTGTAAACACCCACTTCTTCACGGGCCCAATGATGGGTAAGTTTATATTGGGCCGGGTCAAGATTTTCCAAGGGGGTTTTTCCGTACTGCCATTCATTAATATAACCTTGAGGGTGCTCAATTCTTAACCCGAGGGCAAATGATTTGGGTTCAAACTGGACCCCATCGTTTTTAAGAGTTTCAAAAAAACGGCCGGCGCTATGGCCACAGGCCAGGATGAGCCCGGTTCCTTCAATGCATTCTCCATTGGCCAGATAGAGGCCTTCCACCTTTTTATTTTTTATGTGCAAGCGCTCGACACGGGTTGAAAATCTTAAATCTCCTCCTTTGGCCATCAGGTCATCACTCATTTTCCGGATGACTTCGCGGATCAGATTACTTCCCACATGGGGATTGTAGGCATAGGTAATTTCGGGGGGAGCCCCATAATTGACAAAGGCCCGCATCACCTGGGATATGTAGGGGCTTTTGATGCGCGTGATGAGTTTGCCGTCACTGAAAGTGCCGGCCCCCCCTTCACCATTGCAGACATTGCTGTTTTCATCCAAAAGTCCCTGTCTCCAATAGAGGCTTATTTTGCGCATGCGATCATAGGTTCTCATTCCCCGTTCCAAAAGAATGGGTCGTATGCCATGTTCCAACAAAGTCCATGCGGCAAAAAGCCCCGCAGGACCGGCCCCAATGATCAGGGGAGGGGGCCCTGTCCATTTTAAGAGGGGAAAAGGTTCTTCAAGATTTTTTGGGCTTTCCCCTTGCAGATACACTTCCAATGAATAAACCCAGTAAAAATGATTTCTCTTGCGGGCATCCAGGCTCCGTTTGAGGATGCGAATGTTTGAAATGTCTTTGGCATCAACACCCAAATGCCCTGCGACAAGTAAATTGAGGTTGGGATCTTTTTGATAGGGGATACGAAAGGATTGAAGCTGTTTCATAATGTTGTTTCTTGGACAAGGTTTTTCTTGTACACTCTTTCCCCAAGTGGCCTCTTTTTCCAATCAAAAAATTGAAAAGTCTTTTTGGGTCTGGTTTTTTTCTTCCCTGGCAGTTCCTTCTTTTTTGATGATTCTCTATTTTTTTCTACCTACAACGGCAGGGGCCTGGATTCATTTTTTGGAACACAAGATTTTTGATATTCAATTTACACAATTTTCCCGTCCCATCCAACCGGACCCTTCCGTGGTGATTGTGGCTATTAATGATGTTTCCCTAAAAGAAATGGAACCCGAACTTGGCCGTTGGCCGTGGTCGCGCCGCACCATGGGAGAGATCGTTCAATACCTAAATCAACTTGGTGTGCGCACCGTGGGGATCGATGTTCTTTATCCAGAACACAATTTAAACGATCCCACAGGGGATGATTTTTTTGTGGCCCAGGTACGTGAGGCCAAAAATGTGATTTTGGCGGCTGATTTCCCTGGCCATGGCCCGGCCCTGTTTCCCTTTCCTGATTTATTGCAGGCTGCAAGGGATATTGGGGGTATTCATTTAAGTGAGGACCCTGATGGAACAACCCGTCGGTACCAACTTTGGTATCATTGGCAGGAGAAGGTTTATCCCGGTTTTTCATGGGCGGTGGCTTCCCAGTTTGTAGGCGAGAGTGTTTTAAAAAATCAGATGCCCTCCTTTATCCAAGAGGCAATGCCCCTGAACTGGTATGGCCCTAACGGCGCTTTTAGATATGTGGATGTTTCCAAGCTTTTAAAGGCAAGAACCCAGTTTTTGGCAAACGATGAAAATCAAAAACTTCATCAAGCGGCAGCCGCTTTGTTTAAAGATAAAATAGTTTTGATTGGGGTTACCGGAGCAGGGCTTTTTGATTTGAGGGTGACGACTTTCTCTTCGGTTTATCCAGGAGTAGAGGTCAATGCCACGGCTGTTTCTAATTTATTAAGGGCTCATTTTATTCGTCCGGTTCCATCCGCCCTGGTTATTATTTATGTGTTTGTACTTTCGGCGATTACAGCTTTGCTGCTTTCCAGGATTAAATCCTCATTGTGGGATTTTTTGGCGGCATTGCTCCTTTTGCTCTGTGTCTTTGCGATAGGGGCTCTATCCTTTCATTTTCTTTCATTGGCTTTTCCCATGGCCCTGCCGCTTTTAAGTGTGTTTTTTGTTTCGGCGGGAAACATGATCTGGAATTATTTTACCGAAGGGCGGGAGAAAAGATTCATACGCAATGCTTTTTCAAAGTACATGAATGAAGAAGTTTTAAAAGAACTTCTTAAAGACCCAAAAAATCTTGAGTTGGGGGGAGAAAACAAGGAACTCACCATTTTATTTTCTGACATTCGGGGTTTTACGGCATTTTCGGAAAAATTAAGGCCGGATGAGGTTGTTTCACTTTTAAATGAATATCTCACAAGCATGGTGGACATTGTTTTTGAATATGGAGGAACGCTGGATAAATTTATCGGGGATGCTGTCATGGCCTTTTGGGGGGCTCCTCTTAAGACCTGTGACCATGCTCGAAGTGCCGTGCAGGCGGCCTTGGCCATGACGAGAAAAGTTTCTGAATTGCGTGCAAAATGGAAGGCTGAAGGCCGACCCGAGCTTCGTATCGGCATTGGAATCAATACAGGGGTTGTGACCGTTGGAAATATAGGCTCTGTGCGTTCTCAAAGCTATACGGTGATTGGTGATGAAGTCAATCTGGCCTCAAGGCTGGAATCATTGAATAAAGAGTTTCACACTGAATTGATTGTCAGTGAATCCAGTTATTTAAGGCTCCCTGAAAAAGAGAGGGAGAGATTTTGTGATTTGGGAGAAGTTAAAGTGAAGGGGAAAGAAAAAGCGGTCAGGATTTATGGGGTTCAGTAATTTATTCTTGTCAGATATTTAAATTTTCATGTACTCTCTTTTAACTTATGAAAAAAATGACTAAACCACTTTTTGCTTCTTTATCTGTTTTTGCTCTTCTTTCGGGCTTAAGCATAAATGCAATGGCTCAGGACGAAGATGGACTTTCCTCTTCAGGTTCATCCCAGGTTTCTGGCACGGCAGGAGTTCGCGGAGGCGATGTGATGGGGCGGGCTCTCTTAAAAGCTTATCCCAATTATAGCGCTGTTTCCAAAATGGAAAATCGCCATGTTTCTAAAGATCAGCTCAATCAATTTCAAAAACAGGGGAAACTGGGGAGGGATTCACAATGAGTTCATGCAATTTAAAAAAAGTTATTTGTCTTGGTAGTTTGTTTTTTATGACCAGTTTTTTGGTTCGTCCAGCCTTTGCAGGATTTTTGGGTTTGGATAAGGTGGTTAATGTTGGTGAAAAAGTCGTCAAAGCGCAAGCAGCCCCTGAGCCTGATGAAGCCACCATGGGGAGGGACTTGGCAGCCCTTGTTCTGGGAGCTTTTCCTCCCGCCGGTTCGGAAGCATTAAATCAATATGTCAGCAAGGTGGGCTTGACAGTCGCCCAGGTTAGTTCACGGCCCAATGTCAATTACCATTTTCAGGTGGTTGATGCTCGTGATGCTCAGGGGAATATGATTGTAAATGCTTTTTCATGCCCCGGTGGTTATATTTTTGTGACTCGCGGTTTATTAAGCCAGCTTAAATCCGAAGCTGAATTGGCCGGCGTGTTGGGTCACGAAATAGCCCATGTTGCCGACAAACATGCCCTTAAAGCCATCAAAAAAAGTCAAACAACAGCCGCGCTAACAGAAGCGGGGGCTGATATTGCGGCAGATCAAGCCGGTGTAGGCGGGGGGCTTATCAAAAAGATTGGTCCTGTTTTTGTGAATCATCTTTTTGAAAAAGGTTTTGATCGTGCTGATGAATACAAGGCGGATGCGGCGGCTATCCAATATGCCGCCAAGGCAGGGTATGATCCAAAGGCTTTTATTAGTTTTTTGAACCTTCTTAAAAACCAGGAAGGGGGGCGTAATTATAGCACCATTATGCGTACCCATCCCAAACCGCAGGACCGTATTGATCGTCTCCAAAGCCTTATGGCCAGCAAAAATCTTGGTTCAGGCACCAAACAAATATTGGCCAATCGTTGGCAGGCCAATGCGAGTGGCTCCTGATTCTTAAAAGCCCCTTAGAACTAAGGGGAATCTGGTCCGTTTTAATGCAAATGGTTTCCTTTCGTTTTTTTTCTCAAAAAAATATTTTTATTTTCAGAGTATGTTTTCTTCTATTCCTATGGGGAAGGGAAGAAGGCATGGCAGGCATGCAAACAGATAAGTCTTCAACCATTCAAAAAGCCGTTTTTGCCGGAGGATGTTTTTGGTGCATGGAACCCCCCTTTGAAAAATTAGAGGGTGTTTTAGAAGTGGTATCCGGATATACCGGGGGCCATAAAGAAAATCCCACCTATGAAGAGGTCTGTTCTGGGAAAACAGGGCATTTGGAAGCCATCCAGGTAACCTACGATGCTTCTAAAGTGAGTTTTAGCCAAGTTTTGGAAATATTTTGGCAAAATGTTGATCCCACTGATGATGGGGGACAGTTTGTTGATCGTGGGTCCCAGTATCGTACGGGTATTTATTACAATAATGAAGAAGAACGTGTTCTGGCTGAAGAATCCAAAAAACAATTGATGAGTACGAAACGGTTTGCCAAACCCATTGTTACGGGGATTTATCCATTCAAAAAATTCTATCCGGCTGAAGGGTATCATCAAAACTATTACAAAACCAATAGCATGCATTACAAAATGTACCGTTTAGGTTCAGGACGAGATGATTTTTTCAGGTCTCTTTCCAGGGAGGAAATTGTGAATCAATATCGCAAGCCAAACGATGCTGAACTCAAAAAAAGCTTAACTCCGGAACAGTATCACGTGACCCAAAAAGAAGGGACGGAACCGCCTTTTGCCAATGAGTACTGGAATAATCACCGGAAAGGAATTTACGTGGATGTGGTTACGGGGGAGCCCTTGTTTAGCTCGACTGACAAATTTGATTCAGGGACGGGTTGGCCCAGTTTTACCAAACCCATTGATTCAAGCCTGGTTTCCGAAAAGACGGACACTCAATATGGGATGCGTCGTACCGAGGTACGGAGTAAAACCGGGGATTCTCATTTAGGCCATGTTTTTAACGATGGGCCTGGTCCTGAAGGGATGCGTTTTTGTATCAATTCAGCCTCCCTTCGCTTTATTCCCAAGGAAGACTTGGAAAAAGAAGGCTATGGGGGATATAAAAAACTTTTTGAGAAATAATCATCTAAATAAACACAGATACTCAGCAATGCCGTTTTCCACACTTATTTCAAAAGATGAGTTTCCCGGTACTTCGATCGCCTGATCGGCTGCATAGGATTCCCATTTGTTTTCACCTTTTAGTTTTATTTTACAAGTACCTGCCGTAATCATCATGCATTCAGGAGCCCCCGTGTTGAAAGAATAGACCCCCGGATAGATAAGCCCGATGGTTTTTTTGGAACCATCTTTTTCAAGAAGGGTGTGGCTAACTACTTTTCCATCAAAATAAATATTGGCTTTAAGTTGAACGCTTACTTGATCTAACTGTTTGGGAAAGGGTGTTGTCATGGTTTTTCCTTTTTTTATTGTGAATAAATTCTTTGGTGGGTCCTAAAAATCAAAATGGATGCTTAAGGTCAAATAGTTTTTATGATTTAAATCATCATTTTCGGTTGCTTTTTTGACAGTAATAAACATAAGTATCAAAAAATTATGAACCAATCAGCCATCGCTTTAAAAAAAGTGTATCCGACGTTTAATACCGAGTTTCTCACTTTTTTCAAAAAAATTGAAATTTCAACAGCTCAAAACAATCTTTTGGAATTGGAACCTAAACTCGGGGAGCATGTTACCGATTTTGATTTTTTTCATATTAATGATTTGACTGAAAATCTCTTTGACTGGATCGAAGAAAGTGGTGTGCAAGAAGGCTCGATCACAGTTCAGTCCTTGCACACAACCTGTGTTGTGGCGGTGAATGAACTGGATGAACCCTGCCTTTTGGGCGATATCAACAAGTTTATGAGGGAATCCATCCCTCGCACCAAGCCCTATCTTCATAATAGTTCCATTCGCACCAAAAATCTTTGTGAGTCTGATACAAAGTGTGATCGAAATGCGGATTCCCACATGAAGTCCTTCCTTTTTGGAAACCATTCCCAATCCATTATTGTGCACGAAGGAAAGCCTGTTTTGGGTGAGTGGCAACGTTTATGTTTTATTGATTTGGATGGCCCGAGAACCCGTAATATTGCCATTTCCGTGGTGGGTGTTTAATCGGATCCAGCTGATTTTGTTTTAAACGCCTATATCTTCATTCCACAATTCCGGATGAGCCTTGATAAAATTGCGCATCAAGGTAATGGCTTCAGGCACATTCATGTTGATCACTTCCACACCTCTTTTTAAAAGCAGATCTTCACCCCCTCGAAAAGTGGTATTTTCGGCCATTACCACGCGTGGAATTTTAATGGTGCCAGTGCACATGTCACAAGGGGAGAGGGTGGTGTAAAGTGTGGCGCGTTGGTAGTCTTTGGCCTTAAGTCTTCCGGCATTTTGCAAGCAATCCATTTCTCCATGAAGAATGGGGTTGCCACTTTGCACACGACGATTATGTCCCCGCCCCACAATTTTTTCATTGATGGTGAGTACACTTCCAATAGGAATGCCACCTTCCTTCAAGCCTTGGAAGGCTTCATCAAGTGCGGCTTTCATAAACATCGTATCCATGGAAGTCATGAGCATAGTTTAACTTCATCGGAGAAAACTGCCAATTGTTTTGATGAGGGGGGTACTTCACTCTTTTAGATGTATTTTTTATTTTGAAACCTTGGCAGCATCCAATGGAGTATTTTGGGTTCTAATTTCCAGGAGCAGTTGTTATTCTTGAAGAAGCGGCATGTTTTCTTGATGAAAGGGGCAAAACAGAGGGAAGATCTGGCCCACTCACTCAAGAAACAGGATTTGGTTTGGATCAAGCGGGAGAGGATTTGAGAAAAAGCACGTGTCAGCTTTTATCCCTTGACCCCCATCTTTTTTTGATCTAGACCCCGAGGCATCCCCTAAAAATTTTTCTACTCACATGAAAATTTCAAAAATAAAAGTCGGCCTCTTTCTTGCATTTGGCGTGATGATTTTTTCTGTGGCTAAAGCGGATGATTTTGGACGCTATGACATCACTCAGTATGGGGCAAAATCCACAGATTTTTGGGAGCATGCCTATTATTCAAATGCAGCTTGTGGATCCTCAGGAATTTGTACCCATACTGGTAACGATTACAATTTGGATGGAGGCATCAATGCCGGCGTTCCCGTCCCTTTTTATGGTTTTGGCCGTGTGAGTTCCTTAGGAGACTGCGGCCGCCTAACACTAAAAAATTTATTAACCAGTGGCGAAAGCCTTTCAGCCATCATTTTTCACTTAAGACAAAGGGATGTAGAGGCTGACGACTATATTGTTCCGTATCAATTGATCGGAAAAGAAGGAGGAGAATGTGTTGGAGGTAATGCATATTCTCATCTCCACTTAGAATTTGTTGGTAGTAATCAAGAAATTAGTAACTGGGTGGGTGATGATGAGGCTTGTCCGGGGGATGGTTGTCTCAATAATGAAAGAAATCTCAATTATAGGATTGATGCCCTAGATCCCTATTATGTCATCAACTCCACCCAAGAGCCCGGGATCGCTTCCAATGGGAGAATTTGGTACAGCCCTGACGCCATTGCTATTGGTTCTGATGAGACTCCTAGTTATGGTGAGCTATTGCCCTATGTTTCAATATCGGCAAACCCTTCTGTTGATCAATACACCGTGTATGGCCGAAGCGGCGCCTCTTTATATGGTTCGTTAACATTCAATAGAGTTAACTCGGCCAATTTCAGTAAAACAGGTATTTTTGTTCGTCAAGGAACCGACCGTGAAAATACGGTTGAATTGGCAGCCAACCTGCAATGGCTCTTCTCCAACGATAATGTGGATATCGGCAACACATCATTGAATGGGAATAATTCGGGTTATACTCTTGGCCAGACCTATCTTTTTTATCCATGGGTGCAAAAAACGGCCGGCAGTTCGGTTGAAGGTTACCCCGTGATGGTTCAGTTTATCGGCGCCAACGATGTCATTGTTGATAACGATCAGTTAAATACAGCTCCTTACGAATATTCATCAACGTTCTCTGACGATGCAAACAGCAATAATGTTCCAGGCTACTATCTCACAGCCAAATTGATCCAAGGGACCAACTCAACATCGGTCAAGTGGAAGCCGGGCGTTAACGGAAGATACAGGATCTCCGTTTATGTTCCCGGAGGAGCTACAGCCACGAATTTACAATACAGCATCAGTAGCGATGGTAACGCAGGAAATCTCGTTGCCTCCAATGCCATCAATCAGAGCGTCAATAATAACAATTGGGTTCAAATAACCGACAACAATGGTGTAAATCTCACGGTACAGGGTTATGTAGAATTGAATTTGGCATCGGCATTTAATGCCGCCTCCATTACCGGGGACATGTGGGTGGGTTTTGACGCGGTGAAGTTTGAAAACATTGATGGAGCCGGTATAAGCGACCAAAATTCGGGAGAACAATGTCCAAATTTTCATGATGTCACTCCTCAGGAATGGTATTGGCCCTACATTACCAGATTAGCGACGGACGGGATTATAAACGGTTATCTCGATGGGAACTTTAGACCTAATAATCAGATCAATCGTGCCGAATTTCTAGCTATTCTTCTAAAAACAGCTTTTCCTAATTTTGATTTCGACAGCTATCAGCCACAAGCTCCCTTTTTTCAGGACATCCCCTACGATGATGATGATGATCCCGATAAAATCCCCTGGTACTTGAAAAAGGTTTACTACGCACGAGATCAGCAAATTGTAAAAGGTTACGCAGAAGGAACCGCCTGCGATGGATCAAACGACCCAGGGCGAATTTATTTTTGTCCGGCAAACCCCATCAATAGAGCCGAAGCCAGTAAAATGATCGTCAATACATTTGGCTTAGAACCCTATGAGGTTGGGGACAAAAATTTATTCAGTGATGTCGTGTTCGGAAGTGATTGGTTTTATTCCTCTGTCTACGCTTGCGCACTTCGTGAGGATGAAAGCGGGGAGTTGGATCCCATTGTGGAAGGCTATCCCAATGGAACCTTTGGGCCTGGCCAGATTATTACCCGGGCGGAAGCCGCCAAGATGATCTGCATTGCTGAGAATGGCAAGGCTGGTTGTAATGCCACCTGTCAATAATGATGTCAAACAAGTCACTCCATAGGTTAGTTTTTATTCTCACTTTCGGGTGGCTGGGCTGGGGCCTAGCTTCACCAGCTTTAGCAGCGCTTGCAAGGCCCCAATTGTCTAGCCCGGCTAATAATGCCGTCAATCAATCAAAAACAGTGAGGTTGGATTGGAATAATGTAGGTGGAGCCACTGTTTACCGTGTTTTTGTCGCCCCTGACCGAAATACCCTCAGCAATTTAGATAACGTGACACGGATTTGTAATGGATGCGTCATCAATGAAACTCCCAATGTGAGCTTTTATGATGTTCCCAATGGAAGGCTACGTGGAGGAACAACTTATTATTGGATGGTCCGTGCGGGTTCTCCAAACGATGGAAGCCCTAATTCGCTCATTTGGAGTTTTACAACGGGAACCATCACCAATGTGAGGCCTTCCAATGGCGACTATACCATTGGTGGACAGATGACAGCGACATGGTCTTACAATGCCGCTCCTGCCAACAACGGGATGATCATTTCCATCAAGAGAGATTGGTGTAATGCAAATCCTTGTAACGCAGGCGATAAAAATTGGCGTCGGCTAGCTGTAGGCACATCCAATGATGGAACGCAAACTGTCACCATCGATGCCGATGTGAATCCTGCCAACGACTGGCGCGCTTATGTCGCTGATTCCGTAGACAATGTCACCTTTGCTGCCGCCCCAGGAACCATTAACCTTCGAAGAATAATCACCAACGTCCAACCCACAAACGGCACTTATAATGTTGGTACGCAAATGACGGTAACATGGTCTTACAATGCTGCTCCTGCAAACAACCCGATGGTCATTTCCATTAAAAGAGACTCCTGTATCGTGAATGGCAATGAGACATGCAACGCCGGTGATGCCAACTGGAGACGGCTTGCTGTAGGCACATCCAATGATGGAACGCAAACTGTCACCATCGATGCCGATGTGAATCCAGCCAACAACTGGCGCGTTTATGTCGCTGACTCAAACGATGGATCCGTCTTTGCGGCGGCCCAAGGTACGATCACCATTAATCGAAGACCCATCACCAATGTTCAACCATCCGGTGGCCAATATGCTCTTGGCGCGCAAATGACAGTCACATGGTCCTATCCCGATGCTCCTGCAAACAACCCGATGGTCATTTCCATTAAAAGAGACTCCTGCATCGTGAATGGCAATGAGACATGCAACGCCGGTGATGCCAATTGGAAACGGCTTGCTGTAGGCACATCCAATGATGGAACACAGACCGTGAACATAGATGCCAATATCAATCCAGCCAATGATTGGCGCGTTTATGTCGCTGATTCAAACAATCCGGTCATGGTTACGGCCGCTCAAGGAACTATCAATCTCATCCAAAGAATCATCACCAATATCCAGCCCACAAATGGCACTTACAATGTGGGCGGGCAAATGACGGTAACATGGTCTTACAATGCTGCTCCTGCAAACAACCCGATGGTCATTTCCATTAAAAGAGACTCCTGTATCGTGAATGGCAATGAGACATGCAACGCCGGTGATGCCAACTGGAGACGGCTTGCTGTAGGCACATCCAATGATGGAACGCAAACTGTCACCATCGATGCCGATGTGAATCTTTCCGATGATTGGCGTGTTTATCTTGCAGATTCAAACGATAATTCGACCTTTGCGGCGGCGGCTGGGACAATCAATCTCCTCCGATGGAGAATTACCAATATACGACCGAGAAGCGGATCGTTCATCCTTGGAGGACCAGTTACGGTCAGTTGGTCCTACAGAAACGCCCCTCCCAATATCCCCATGCTCATCTCCATCAAGCGGGATTCATGCGTTGTCGATGAAAGGGATAATTGTAATCCAGGAGATAGAAATTGGAGAAGGCTTGCCATCGTAACGCCCAACGATGGGGTTGAAGTTTTAGCGATTGATGCGGATGTGAATCCAGCCAATGACTGGCGATTTTATGTTGTCGATTCCAATAACCCCTCGACGGTTGCTGCAGCTTTGGGCACCGTGACCATTGCAGAGGGACAAGCTAATGCCCGGGGTCAACGATGTATTGGTCATAACTATGAACAAAGACCGCCAGTTAACGGGGTAAGGCCTCCTTCACTGCGAGTCATACCTGATGCAACGGAGGTCAATGAAGGGAATACGGTAGCAATCACAGCCAACGCCTTTGTGGACGAAGCAAACGGCGGCCGCGCCTTCTTTTACTGGTGTACGGATAAGGGATGGTTTTTGCCGGACCCCAATTCTTTGGACAATCGCCGCGTCATTTTTATAGCCCCCAATGTGACCGGAGGTGATGCCACAGCGAGAATTCGGGTCAGAGTCGGAGATACCTTGGGGTACATCGATCAAAAAACAATTTCCTTAACAATAAGAGATGTTGTTGTGAGCGACCCTGCTGATCCTTCTCCGAGAGTGAGCATTGCCAATCCTGGCATAGTGATGACCGAGGAGCCTTATCGCATTTCTTTTAATGTGAGTGATCTTAATGCCCGTGGCGAAGACTCCACAGCTCAACTCACGACCGATTTGTATCTAATCGACAATGGGGTTCAAATCCCCATTGTGAGGGGCCTCGGCGGCGATGTCAGCTCCTTCACATGGATGCCTTTCCGACCTTCCACTTATCAATTAAGAATTGTCACCACCGATGGAAATTCAACGGCCACGGCAACAACAAATAATTTCAATGTCATTCAATCCTATTCAATAGAGGGATATGTCATCGCCTTGGATGGCTCTCCTATTTCGAATGTGGCGGTTACCCTTAATGGTCAAATTACAGTTTTGACGGATTCCTCAGGTTATTACAGGGTGGACCTTCCGGCGGGAGGCCAATATTCCACCATCGCCCGCAAAACGGGTTTCTATTTTGGTGATCCCATCGCAGCCGTTGTGGGAGCCAACGATCCCCACGTTCGAGTGGATATCCGCGAAGTTCTCGCCCCTGATTCGGACGGCGACGGCATTCCTGATGCCAATGATAATTGCCCCGAAAATAGCAATCCCGATCAGACTGATATCGATGCGGATGGTTTGGGAAATGCCTGCGATAATGATGATGATAATGATGGCGTTCCTAACAACGAGGATGCCTTCCCAAATGATCCCAATGAATCAGCGGATACGGATGGAGATGGAGTGGGAGATCGAGGGGATAATTGCCCTCTGCTCGCTAATCCACAACAATCTAACTTTGATAACGACGGGCAAGGGGACCTGTGCGATGCTGATGATGACGGCGATGGGATTGGCGACGGAAGTGATTTGTGCCCTCTCACTCCAGCAGGAGATGAAACCAGTCCTGTAGGTTGCGGACCCAACCAGAACGCGTGCGCCTCCTTGGTTGACATTGCAGGCCACCGTTTTGAGAGTGAGATTTGTGCCTTGGTAAATGCAGGGCATTGGCCGATCAAGGTGGGCCAGACAAAATTCAGACCGGATGATTTAGTCACGCTTAAAGAGGAAATCGATACTCTCATTAATGCCGGCGGATTCCGGGAAACTGCCTTGGCCTTTGAAGGCGGATTTTGTGAGAATGATCCCATCATGTCCTTTGCCATTAATCGGAGGATTCTCAAAGCGGGGGCCTGTCCCAACCCTGAGGCCAAACGAACCCGAGCCGGATTGATCGTGGAGTCAGGACGCGCCATGTATAAGCAAGGCCAGGAAGAAGCCATTCACTTTGGTAATTTAAGTCAATTTTATAATGGGCCGGATATTGCGGGGCTAGCGGTACCCTATGGTATTTCAAGTACCTATTTCAAAGTAGCCTTCATGTTGGATGCGCTGGTAGATTGGAATGAGAACATGGATCCCGCAGTCAGCGTTTATGGGAAACAAACAGTATCAAAGGGTGAATCGGCCTTGATCATTTATCGAATGCTGGAACTTGGCAATGACGAGGAGGAAATCGACATTCCTGAGCATGTCCCTCTTTTGAACCACGCTCAACAAACTGCCCAGTGGCCTTTGGATTATGATGTGGATCGTCCCATGGGCCGGGGTGATTTGGTGGGTTTGGGGATGCGCTTGATGAGGGAGGAGGGTTGTCTGGAATATGACGAGGCCCCGGCTAATCCATTTTCCAACATACCCGATGACTATCCCTACATTGCCGATCTCAATGAAGCCGCCTTACAGGGGGTCATCCGGGAGGGTGAAGGTTTTTCAAGTGGTGAACCTGGAACATGGGTCTATCGGATTGACTCCATTTTTGATCGAAGGGCCGGGGCCATTTGGTTGTACAGAATTTTAAGGGAAGCATGGCAAGCTGGATTATGTCCCGATAAACTCGACTGCTGGCAAATTTACTCGGCAAACAAAAATGAGGTATTTTTTGCGGAAGACGACATTTTAGCGAGAAGATTCGCCTATCAAGCTGTTTGCGATTATGTTTTGGGGGGGCTTCCATTGGCAAGAGTTGGTTTGGACGGTTTGATTGACACCGATTTTGAAGCAGTGGCCGAAGCAGAAGAAACTTTGGTTACTATTTATCGAATGCTTCAGGTTGAACCCTAAGAATTATTTTCGTTGATAATCACCCCCGATAAAATATCTTGCCTACCCTTTGATTGATGAATGGACAAGGAAACCAGACTTAAGGCCAAAGCCAAAGCGGCAATGTCAAAATTGTAAAGAATTAACCCTGAAAAACTTAAAGCGAAAGCCAAGTCCGCCATCGATTTTTTGGATAGGGCGAGGCTGATACAAGCTAAAATCAAGGAAACTCTCCCGAAAAATTGCAGATAGATGAAGTAACCTATTTCATCCCGTATTTCGCACAGGAAATGAGTTTGAATGGCACATATTTCCACAAGGGATGCCGACTCCATTAATTGTTTTCGAATCAGTAAACTTGCAAAAATTACCACGACAGATCCCAAGCATAAAACGAAAGGGGGTTTTTTGAAAAAATCGCGTGGCCTGAGAATTCTTAGAGTGGGAATCAGGCATACGACGATCCAGCCAATTGCTTGCAAGTTGTAGAAAGTTTCGTTCCATAAAGTAATTAAGGAAGAAACAAAAAGAGCTTGAAGTAAAAGTTTCCAGGAAGAAGCTTTGGGATCATTCCATATCAAACACAAAAGAGAAGGAATTAAAAAGACGGCCGTCGGAAAACTTCGATAGCGCCCATCAAAGACAAACCCCAGCGAAGTAACAACAAGCAAAAGAAGAGTGCATAGCTTCAAGGCATTAAGAATGGCTGTATAGCGATGAGAGATTTGTTTTTTAAGTAAAAGAGGGACTCCCGCAAAAAAACATAGAGATGACAGGATGAAGAGGAGGGTTGCCCAAAAATATTCCATGCCATTGCGAAGAATGAGATGGTTATCGTAGAGCTGATATAAAAAAGATGTTGTGAATGCAAAACACCAAACGGCAATTTGGATTAATTGGAGGGTGCCTGAAAAATGGCAGAATGCGATGAGAATAAAAATCATGGAAAGAATGAGGGCACTTAAAAGAAACCATTTTTGATAATTGATAAACGAAACGGGCCCTTCAAAAACACCCTTTTCTAAGCGCGTTTCGTTATAAAGTCCCCAATATCCACCCACGGCTCCCTCATTATTTCGCTTCCAGGGTTGGTCGAAGGCTTCGATTAAATTGTAATCCCATCCTTTTCCCTTGGCCAAGGCCACAAAACCACGGACGTAACGGGCTTGATTTATAGGGGATGCAAAGGCGGCTTCACGCGGCCTTCCCCAACTTGGCCATCCGGTTTCTCCGATCAAAATTTTATTTTGTGGAAATTTACTCTGAAGTTTTTTGTAAATTTTTTCCACGTGGTTCATGGCGCCTTCAATGCCAACAGGGTCATCCTCCCAATAAGGCAGGATGTGGATCGTTACAAAATCAACATGAGGGGCCAGTTGGCTATATTTTAACCAAAACTCCCAAACATCGGCATAGGTTACGGGGATGGAGGGAAGTTTTGCTTTCACTTCATTGATATATTCAATGAGAAGGGTGGGAGGAACCTCCTTGCGAAGGAGGGTTTCATTGCCGACAATGATGGCTTTGATGGTTTCCGGATATTTTTTGGCTAATTCTATTGCTGTTGAAATTTCTCTTTTGGTGTCTATGGGGTTGGCGTTCACCCAAATTCCCAACATGAGTTTCATTCCCAATTTTTCAGCGGCATAAGGGACATATTCCAGGCCACCAACAGAGTAAGTGCGTACACAATCAAAGCGCCCAGAAAGTATTTTTAAATCATCTTCGATTCTCTTGTCAGGAATGACAACCCCCCATGTCCAAGGCCCTTCGTCATTGATGAAGGGAGTGTAAGAAACACATTGGAGTCGTTGATCTGGAGAGATTTCTGGTTCGGGAATGGTTTGGGGTTTTTCTAAAAAGAAAAAAACTAATACGAAGGCAGAAAACGCACAGAAAATGGCCAACATTTTAAAAAAGAACATTTTCATTGAGAACGCACCTTCAAAAGCCACTCCATGATTTTCTTTTCATAGCCTATTCCATCCGGTTCGTAATATTTTTTGTCTTTGAGTCGATCAGGCAGATGTTGCTGGATGACGATATGGTCTTTTCTGTCATGAGCATACTGATAATTTTTTCCGTAGCCCATTTCCTTCATCATTTTTGTGGGGGCGTTTCGTAAATGCATGGGAACAGGAAGAGGGCCGTAAGTATGCACATCGGCTTTTGCTTTTTTGTAGCCTGCGTATGAGGCATTACTTTTTGGGGAGCTAGCCAAGTAACTAGCGCACTGAGCTAAAGGGATCCATCCTTCAGGCATGCCCACAAAGTCAAAGGCCTGCATGCAGGAGATGGCTACGTTTATGGCATCAGGGTTGGCGTTTCCGATATCTTCGCTTGCAAAAATAACCATGCGTCGGGCGACAAAAAGCGGTTCTTCACCGGCTTCCAACATGCGTGCCAAGTAATAGAGGGCGGCATCGGGATCGGAGCCACGCATGCTTTTGATGAAAGCAGAAATAACATTGTAGTGTTCTTCACCAGACTTGTCGTAATGAAGGGCCCTCTTGTCGAATATTTTTTCGACATCAGCTAGTTCGATGATTTGCCCCGGCTTGCTTAAAGTGGCAATCGTTTCCAGGGTGTTCAATAGAAATCTCGCGTCGCCTCGGGATGTTTCACATAAAAATTTTCGGGCTTCCAAAGAAAGTTTTAAATTCAATGATCCAAGCCCATGCTCTGCATCATTTAAAGCTCGTTCAATCAGCTTGTCCAGGCCTTGCTCGGCAAGCGGATTTAAAGTGATGACACGGCAACGGGAGAGAAGGGCGGAGATAATTTCAAAGGAAGGATTTTCGGTGGTGGCTCCAAATAAAACGATGGTTCCATCTTCTACAAAAGGAAGAAGAGTGTCTTGTTGTGATTTGTTGAAACGATGAATTTCGTCCAGAAAAAGAACGCTTTTTTGTCCCTGTTCCTCCAAACGTTTTCTTGCTTGGCCAATGGTTTCTTTTACTTCTTTAACTCCCGCATTGACGGCCGAAAGGGTTGCGAAGTGATATCCCTTTTTATGGGCCAAAATTTTTGCGATCGTTGTCTTGCCAGATCCCGGAGGTCCCCAAAAGATAAGCGAAGGCAGATCATGACTTTGAGATAAAAGATGTAACAGTTTTCCCTGGCCGATGAGGTGCTCTTGACCAATACAGTCTTCTAGTTTTTGGGGGCGCATGCGATGAGCCAGTGGTGTTTTGCTTTCCAGATTTTGATTGAACAAAGATAAAGACATGGGATGTTTGTGCTGAAGTGCGGATGTACGGATGTGCTGATGAAAATTCTTAACATCTGCACATCCACACATCCGCACATCCGCACAATAAAAGATCAATCATTTCTTGACGAAACCTTCAAATTTGTATACCAGCTAGAAAATTTTTTGAAGAGGTCTTTTGTAGGGGCTTGCCACAAAACGCCCTTAAGTTTTTTAAATTCACATTTTTTAACTCGGAGGAACCCATGACCAAAAGAAGCTTCCACCTTATCTCTTGGCTTACATTTATTATCAGTTTTCTTTTTATTCGTACTGGTGTTGCCAGCGAAGCTGATATCCATCTTCCTGATTTGGCGCAAGTGCAGTTTACCATAGGCTCTTCAACTGTTGCAGGGCTTTCATTAATGTATTGGGGATTGGCTGTTTGTGGGCTGGGCCTCATTTTTAGTTTGGTGCAATATGCCCAGACAAAAAAACTTCCGGTTCATTCATCGATGAGAGATGTTTCCCAGATAATTTGGGAAACCTGTAAAACCTATCTTTTTCAACAAGGAAAATTTTTGGCTGCTTTGTGGGTGCTTATTGGAGTGTGCATGGTTTATTATTTTGGGATCTTGCAGCATGCTTCTATTTTTAATCTTGTGTTGATTTTGCTTTCTTCTATTTTGGGCATGCTTGGTTCTTATGGTGTGGCCTGGTTTGGTATTCGCATTAACACTCAAGCCAATTCACGAACGGCTTTCGCTTCTCTTTATAAAACCCCCATGCATGTTTTTAATATTCCCCTTCGTTCAGGGATGAGTGTGGGGTTGCTTTTGGTAAGTGTGGAACTTTTCTTCATGATTTGCATTTTGGTATTTCTTCCCCGTGATCTTATAGGCCCTTGTTTTATTGGTTTTGCTATTGGTGAATCTTTGGGAGCCAGCGTGCTTCGTATCTGTGGTGGTATTTTCACAAAGATTGCTGACATTGGTTCAGACCTTATGAAAATTGTCTTCAAACTTCCTGAAGATGATCCCAAAAACCCCGGGGTTATTGCGGATTGTACGGGAGATAACGCAGGAGATAGCGTTGGGCCAACGGCCGATGGCTTTGAAACCTATGGTGTTACAGGGGTGGCTCTTATTTCTTTTTTGGCAATAGCTTTGGTCGATAACCCTTCGATGTGTGCCACTTTGATCATTTGGCTTTTTGTCATGCGTATTTTGATGATCTTGACTTCTCTTGGGGCCTACTTTCTTAACAACTCCATCAGCAATGTGCTGTATGGCAGCAAGAAAGATTTTAACCTGGAACATCCTCTGACCAATTTGGTGTGGATTACTTCCCTTGTTTCCGTCGGTGTTACTTTCTTGGCCAGTCATGTTCTTTTGAAAGATTTTGGTTCCTTGTGGTGGATTTTGGCCGTCATTATTAGTTGTGGCACTATAGCAGGGGCACTCATTCCTGAATTCACCAAAGTTTTTACAAGTACAAACTCACGCCATGTGCAGGAAGTGGTCAACTCTTCCAGGCAGGGCGGGGCTTCATTAAATATTCTTTCCGGATTTGTCGCAGGAAATTTTTCAGCTTTTTGGGAAGGTACTTTGATTACGGGTCTTATGTTTGTTGCCTACTGGTTTTCCCAGTATGAATCTTTGTTAAGCATTATGCCGCAAGCTTATGCTTTTGCAGCTCCCATTTTTGCCTTTGGCTTGGTTGCTTTTGGATTTTTGGGAATGGGGCCTGTCACCATTGCTGTAGATAGTTTTGGTCCTGTTACTGATAATGCTCAATCGGTTTATGAACTCTCCCTTATTGAAAGCCGTAAAGGGATTAAGGAAGAAATCAAGAAAGAGTTTGGTTTTGTACCTAATTTCGAAGATGCCAAGCATGCCTTGGAAAAAGGCGATGGTGCAGGCAATACCTTTAAGGCCACGGCCAAGCCCATGCTGATTGGAACAGCCGTTGTTGGCGCAACCACCATGGTGTTTGGAATCATTTTATTGTTGGAAAAACTTTATGGTAATGTGGTGGCGTCTTTAAGCTTGGTTCAAGCGCCGGTTATCTTAGGGTTACTTATGGGAGGGGCTGTTATTTACTGGTTTACAGGGGCTGCTACTCAAGCTGTGGTGACAGGAGCTTATCGTGCTGTGGTATTTATTAAAGAGAATATCAAGCTCGAAGGAAGCTCAGCTTCTATTGATGATAGTAAAAAAGTGGTCGAAATTTGTACCAAGTATGCCCAAAAGGGAATGGTGAATATTTTCATTGTTATCTTTTCTATGGCTTTGGCGTTTGCTTTTTTTAATCCCTACTTTTTTATTGGTTATCTTATTGCAATGGCGTTCTTTGGCTTGTATCAGGCTATTTTCATGGCCAATGCAGGGGGTGCTTGGGATAATGCCAAAAAAGTGGTTGAAGTTGATTTAAAACAAAAAGGCACAGAGCTTCATGCTGCCAGTGTGGTGGGTGATACTGTGGGAGATCCTTTCAAAGACACTTCATCAGTGGCCCTAAACCCTGTGATTAAATTCACAACGCTTTTTGGTTTGTTGGCTGTTGAAATTGCTGTCACAATGCAATCGGCTCCATTGAAAATGGGTATCGGAATTGCTTTTTTTGTTGTTGGTTGTATCTTTGTTGCCCGTTCTTTTTATGGCATGAGAATCACCGAAAAAGAATAATACAAAAATATTTAAAACTTCTTAGATAAATCTTGACTTTGATTCGGATTTAACTAATATCCGTCAGCCTTTGAAATGAAACTTTCAAAGGGGAAGAAGGTGTTCTTTGAAAACTAAATAGCAGGAATGATTAAAGAAATCGCTAAGCGGGTTTTTGGCTTTTAAGTCAAAAACCAATTGGCTTGAACATTTGATGTTCAGGCCAAGAACCTGTCACTTCTTTAAGGAAGTGCGGTTTGAATAATTTTATCCAACCAAAACCTTATGAGTCCTGAGCGAATCCCGCAATGCGGGATAAGTCGAAGGGTTTATTGTTTTGGTTTGAGCCAAATCTCTTGAGAGTTTGATTCTGGCTCAGAACGAACGCTGGCGGCGTGCCTAACACATGCAAGTCGTACGAGAATCCCCGCGCAAGCGGGGTAGTAAAGTGGCGCACGGGTGAGTAATACATAGGTAATCTACCCTTTAGATTGGAACAACCTACCGAAAGGTGGGCTAATTCCGGATAAGCCCTGCATCGCAAGATGCCGGGGAAAGATGGCCTCTCCATGGAAGCTATCACTGAAGGCGGAGCCTGTGTCCCATCAGCTAGTTGGTAAGGTAATGGCTTACCAAGGCTATGACGGGTAGCTGGTCTGAGAGGACGATCAGCCACACTGGAACTGAAACACGGTCCAGACTCCTACGGGAGGCAGCAGTGGGGAATATTGGACAATGGGGGAAACCCTGATCCAGCAACGCCGCGTGAGGGAAGAAGGCCTTCGGGTCGTAAACCTCTGTCGAGAGGGACGAAACCAGCCATGGCTAATATCCATGGCTATTGACGGTACCTTTAGAGGAAGCACCGGCTAACTCTGTGCCAGCAGCCGCGGTAATACAGAGGGTGCAAGCGTTGTTCGGAATTACTGGGCGTAAAGAGTGTTCAGGCGGGCTTGTAAGTCAGGTGTTAAATCCCCCGGCTTAACCGGGGACTGTCGCTTGATACTGCAAGTCTTGAGTTTCGGGGAGGTGGGTGGAATTCCCAGTGTAGAGGTGAAATTCGTAGAGATTGGGAGGAACACCGGAGGCGAAAGCGACTCACTAACCGAATACTGACGCTGATACACGAAAGCGTGGGTAGCAAACAGGATTAGATACCCTGGTAGTCCACGCTGTAAACGATGGATACTAGGCGTTGGAGGAATTGATCCCTTCAGTGCCGTAGCTCACGCATTAAGTATCCCGCCTGGGGAGTACGGCCGCAAGGTTAAAACTCAAAGGAATAGACGGGGGCCCGCACAAGCGGTGGAGCATGTGGTTCAATTCGACGCAACGCGAAGAACCTTACCTGGACTTGACATCTGGAGAATTTCCTAGAGATAGGAAAGTGCCTTCGGGAGCTCCAAGACAGGTGCTGCATGGCTGTCGTCAGCTCGTGTCGTGAGATGTTGGGTTAAGTCCCGCAACGAGCGCAACCCCTAGCTTTAGTTGCTACCATTTGGTTGAGCACTCTAAAGTGACTGCCGGCGTCAAGCCGGAGGAAGGTGGGGATGACGTCAAGTCCTCATGGCCTTTATGTCCAGGGCTACACACGTGCTACAATGGAAGTTACAAAGGGTTGCCAACCCGCGAGGGGCAGCTAATCCCAGAAAAGCTTCCTCAGTTCGGATTGAAGTCTGCAACTCGACTTCATGAAGCTGGAATCGCTAGTAATCGCGGATCAGCAATGCCGCGGTGAATACGTTCCCGGGCCTTGTACTCACCGCCCGTCACACCACGAAAGCTGAGTGTACCAGAAGTCCCCTCACGGGGCCCAAGGTATAATCGGTGATTGGGGTGAAGTCGTAACAAGGTATCCGTACCGGAAGGTGCGGATGGATCACCTCCTTTCTAAGGAAAAGATGAGTTCAAGTGGAATGTGAAATGTAGGCATATAGCTTACAGGAAACAAAGAAACTTTGAACAAGTCTTATAAAGATCAATCGATAGGGTTTCTTGAATCTGTTTTAGGATGGAGATCATCCTGCTATTTAGTTTGCCCCGCGAAGTGGCTTTCCATCTCGCGGGGTTAATTTTTCTGCTCTTTTAAAGTTTGTTGGTGTTACTCGGGCCATCGGGTTTTTCAGGTCCGAAGAACGAATTACGAAGAACGATTATCGAAATTTTCGCCATTCGTTCACGTTCTTCCTTCATCGGAAAAATTTTCTGGTGAAAATTTTCGGGCTTGTAGCTCAGGTGGTTAGAGCGCACCCCTGATAAGGGTGAGGTCGGTAGTTCGAGTCTACCCAGGCCCACAAAAATTTCCGATAGGAAATTTTTCCTCCATTTTCTATTTTCAATTCTCCATTTTCCGAGCCTGTAATTTGGAGAGAAAAGAAAATAGATAATGGCTATAGAAAATAGAGGGAAAATTTCTTCGAAATTTTCGGGGCTGTAGCTCAGCTGGGAGAGCGCTAGCTTTGCAAGCTAGATGTCATCGGTTCGATCCCGATCAGCTCCACATTGGGAGCGGAAGTAAGAAATAGGAAATAGCGAACAAGTGATTGTTTGTTATTTCGTGTCTCTTGCCTCTTTGATTAAGAGATGCTCTTTTTTTTCTAGGAAGTAAATTTCCCAAGAAAAATGTGTTCTTTGACAATTACATATTCTTTTATTTAACAATTTTGCTGAGATCAATGTTTTATCAAGAATTAGGTGATCAAGCTAAAAAGGGCGTACGGTGGATGCCTAGGCGGAAACTGGCGATGAAGGACGTGTCTAGCTGCGATAAGCTTCGGGGAGCTGCTAAGAGAGCTTTGATCCGGAGATTTCCGAATGGGGCAACCTTCCTTTCCATTGGAAAGGAATCCTCCGCTGAATATATAGGCGGAGAGAAGCAAACCCAGGGAACTGAAACATCTCAGTACCTGGAGGAAAAGACATCAATTGAGATTCTCCTAGTAGTGGCGAGCGAACGGGGAACAGCCTAAACCGGCATCAACACCGATTGTATACGTAGGGGTCGACCCGTATAAATGGGCAAACATGTGGGTTTGCCCCTACAGTGCAATGGGTGTTGATGCCGGGGTTGCGGGACCTTAATGTGGGATGTGTGAGGGTAGTCGAACGGTCTGGAACGGCCGGTCATAGAAGGTGATAACCCTGTAGACGAAACTTAAGCACACCCTAGAGGTATCCCAAGTACCACGGGACACGTGAAATCCTGTGGGAATCCGGGTGGACCATCATCCAAGGCTAAATACACGTTTCCGACCGATAGTGAACTAGTACCGCGAGGGAAAGGTGAAAAGCACCCAGAGATGGGAGTGAAATAGTATCTGAAACCGTATGCCTACAAGCAGTGGGAGCACTATGCCCCGCAAGGGGAATGTGTGACCGCGTGCCTTTTGCATAATGAGTCAGCGAGTTACTGGTTGCAGCAAGGTTAAGGCCCAAAAGGGCTGGAGCCGTAGCGAAAGCGAGTCTTAAAAGGGCGATTAAGTTGCAATTAGTAGACCCGAAACCTAGTGATCTAACCATGGGCAGGATGAAGGCTCGGTAATACGAGCTGGAGGTCCGAACTAGTGACCGTTGAAAAGGTCTTGGATGACCTGTGGTTAGGGGTGAAAGGCTTATCAAACTGGGAGATAGCTGGTTCTCCTCGAAATATATTGAGGTATAGCCTCACTGAATCAATAACGGAGGTAGAGCACTGGATGGTCTAGGGCCTCTTACCGAGGTACCAAAACCAACCAAACTCCGAATTCCGTTAATTGCCACAGTGGGAGTCAGACGGTGGGTGATAATGTTCATCGTCAAAAGGGAAAAAGCCCAGACCATCAGCTAAGGCCCCTAAATACACACTAAGTGGGAAAGGATGTGGAGGCGCATAAACAGCCAGGAGGTTGGCTTAGAAGCAGCCATCCTTTAAAGAAAGCGTAACAGCTCACTGGTCTAGTGAATCCGCGCCGAAAATGTAACGGGGCTCAAGTGTGTTGCCGAAGCTATGGATGCATCGTCTTTTAGATGATGCGTGGTAGAGGAGTATTCCGTAGGCCGTTGAAGGACGACTGAAAGGACGTCTGGAGGTATCGGAAGAGCTTATGCTGACATGAGTAGCGATAAACGTAGTGAGAAACTACGTCGCCGAAAATCCAAGGTTTCCTGAGCAAGGTTAATCCGCTCAGGGTTAGTCGGTACCTAAGCCGAGGCCGAAAGGCGTAGGTGATGGAGGACAGGTTAATATTCCTGTACCGTTTTGGTAGCGCTATGACCTTCGAGGTGACGGAGAAGGGTAGACAAGCGGCCGATTGGAAGTGGCCGTTCAAGCCTGTAGGAGGATGTCCCAGGTAAATCCGGGATGTCATTACTCCGAGAAGTGAGTACGACCGATCCCCTTCGGGGGTGACGATAGTTGTCGATCCCATGCTTCCAAGAAAAACCTCGTCGGAAGTTGCCAAGATGACCGTACCGTAATCCGACACAGGTGGATGAGGTGAAAATCCTAAGGCGCTTGAGTGATCTCTGGCTAAGGAACTCTGCAAATTAATGCCGTAACTTAGGGAGAAGGCATGCCACGATTTGTGAAGGGATTTACTCCCGGAGCATTTCGAGGTCGCAGTGAAAGGGTGGCGGCGACTGTTTAACAAAAACACAGGGCTCTGCAAAGTCGCGTAAGACGACGTATAGGGCCTGAAACCTGCCCGGTGCTGGAAGGTTAAAGCGAGCTGTTAGTCGCAAGACGAGGCAGCGACCTGAAGCCCCAGTAAACGGCGGCCGTAACTATAACGGTCCTAAGGTTAACCAAACGCTAGCCTTAGTAAAACTGAACCATATGCGGGAAACTCCTCAACAGCCATTCAGTACTCGTCCACACTAGTGGAAAGTAAAAATCTGATGGACAAGGGGACAATCCGCAGGGAAGGCCTGGTTTGTACCAGGAACCCTCAGAGACTTTACGTTCGGGAACTGCCAATGAAACTTGAATCTCAATGGATCACAGGTTTTGTGGATGGTGAAGGTTGTTTTCATGTGGGGATTAATCCTCATACGGAAATGACGGCAGGCTACCAAGTGTTGCCTGAATTCACTGTCGTACAACACAAACGTGATATTCAAATACTGCATGCGCTCAAAGATTATTTTGGTTGTGGTGTTGTTCGTACCAACCATGGTGATCGGATGGCGTATCGGGTGAGGTCTATCAAAGATCTCTCACAGATTATCATTCCATTTTTTTTCAAGCATCCTCTCCAGTCAAAGAAACGAATTGATTTTGAAAAATTCAAATCGGTTCTATCTCTGATGAATGAGGATGTTCATTTGCACGCAGACGGAATTGAGGAAATCCGTCGGATTGCGAGTCAAATGAATCGAGGTAGTTTAAGATAAAGTCCGGCTCATATGGAAACATATGAGGGATACCGAGCGAAATTCCTTGTCGGGTAAGTTCCGACCTGCACGAATGGTGTAACGATTGCCACACTGTCTCGGCCAGAGGCTCAGCGAAATTGTATTTGCGGTGCAGATGCCGTATACCCGCAGAAAGACGGAAAGACCCTGTGCACCTTTACTATAACTTGGCACTGAACTTCGGGTCGGTTTGTGTAGGATAGGTGGGAGACTTTGAAGCTGGGGCGCTAGCCTTGGTGGAGTCAACCTTGAAATACCACCCTGATCGTTCTGGAGTTCTAACCGACGCCCGTTAGCCGGGCGCGGGACACTGTCTGGTGGGTAGTTTGACTGGGGCGGTCGCCTCCCAAAATGTAACGGAGGCGCGCAAAGGTTCCCTCAGGCTGATTAGAAACCAGCCGTCGAGTGCAATGGCATAAGGGAGCTTAACTGTGAGACAAACAAGTCGAACAGATGCGAAAGCAGGTCATAGTGATCCGGTGGTCCCGTATGGAAGGGCCATCGCTCATCGGACAAAAGGTACGCCGGGGATAACAGGCTGATTTACCCCAAGAGTTCATATCGACGGGGAAGTTTGGCACCTCGATGTCGGCTCATCGCATCCTGGGGCTGTAGCAGGTCCCAAGGGTTTGGCTGTTCGCCAATTAAAGCGGTACGCGAGCTGGGTTCAGAACGTCGTGAGACAGTTCGGTCCCTATCTTCTGTGGGCGTAGGAAATTTGAGGGGATCTGTCCCTAGTACGAGAGGACCGGGATGGACGGACCTCTAGTGTACCAGTTGTCACGCCAGTGGCAGTGCTGGGTAGCTATGTTCGGATCCGATAAACGCTGAAAGCATCTAAGCGTGAAACGGACCCCAAGACTAGATTTCCCATCCGCGCAAGCGGATCTAAAGACCCCTTGTAGACGACAAGGTTGATAGGCCGGGTGTGTACGGGCAGTAATGCCTTAAGCTTACCGGTACTAATTGGTCGTGCGGCTTGATCATCTTTTATTTTATAATCGTGTCTGTAGGGGCGGGGTAACCTACCCCTACATGACATGATCTCTGCAAAATTGTTTTAAAGGATATGTAATTTTATCGTCATCCGTGGGCGGGAGATCCAAATATGGATCCCCGCTTTCGCGGGGACGTAAGAAACTGTAACGTTCGCCATTGGCGAACTAACATTTTCTAACGTTTTCTGGTGGTTATACCGGGGAGGTCACACCCGATCCCATTCCGAACTCGGAAGTTAAGCTCCCACGGGCCGATGGTACTTGCCTCGCACGGGGCTGGAAGAGTAGGTTGCTGCCAGATTTATTTAATAAAAACCCCAATCGATTAAAATCGGTTGGGGTTTTTTATTGCCAAGAATTTTGAGAGGGAAGGTTCCAACCCCGCGACGCGGGGTGGAGTGGGGACGATGCAAAATTTTACTTCATCACATACAAATTTTTTCTAGAGAACTCCTTCGACTTCCATTATTATAGTTAACTTATGGATGACACGAAAAAAGACAATGCAGGTCAGGATGAACTACCTTCTTACGAAGAAGCCGAAAATTTGGATGCCACCATGGTGGATATGAATCTTCCAAAAGTAAAATCACCACCACCCAAGCCCGTGGATACTGGTATTGATAGCCAGAAAAAAAAGGCTGATGAAAAAGAGTTGGAAGAACTTCTTAAAAAGCAGAAATCACTTGTGAACCGTTTGGGGCTCTCCAATATTTTCAAGAAAAAGTAAGGTCAAAAAAATATGGCCAACAAGGGGGATACTGAAAATACGGATTGGTCGCGGGAGGATGAGGCCGATCTTGACAAGACAAGTAATGAAATCCCCTTGTCCCAGAGTGGGGAGCTTGACCAAACCAAAACGAGCATCAGGGCCCCTGTAACCCTTGAAAACATTGAGAATACCGACAAAACTCCATTGCCCAAGAAAAATCCTTTGGGTTTTTTGAAAAGAATAAAAATCCATTTCCCCCAAAAGCCTCACATAAATTTTCCCCGGTTTTTTTCTAAAATAAAGCCCTCGAATATTTTCACATCCTCTTTTTCAGGAACTCTTTTGGGCAAAATAAGGGCCCTTATTGTTTCCTCATTTTGTTTTGCAGGAGGGCTCCTGTTTTTGGGATTGTTGGGGCTTGCCTCTTGGAAGCAATGGCAGCTCGGCATGGGGCCGACCTTTTATCTTGTGGTTGGTACATTGGCTATCATTTTCCTTTTTAGTTTCTTGGCTCTTGTTTTGGGAAGGTCGTGGGTTAGCTTTTTAAAGCTACCCTTGGTGGGGTTTTTGGGGCTTATGGCCTATCAGCTTTTTTTCTGGGGGTCGGGCTCATCGGGGTTGTTTAGTTATGACCCTTGGAATCTGGCCGTTTTACTTAATCATATTTTTCTTCTGTTGTGGTTGTTTCAGATTTTGTATGTCTTATTTATTTATCCGCATTCCGTTTTCTTGAAAATCATCCTCGTTCTTTTGGGTTTGTATGGCATTGCCGGGTTTGTTGAAAATATAAGACATAGGGTTTTGTTGGAAGCTTCATGGTACGGCAGTGGTTTTTTGGAGAAAATTCCCTTTGTGTGGGCTCAGCCTGTTTTTGTGAATCTCCATGTTTTGGGGCCCCTGTTTTTGATTGTGGCCCTTTGTTATGCCATTTTATTGCGGCGTCATCGCAATAGAGCTTGGATTTTTTGGAATGTCCCGGTTTTGCTGCTTGTGAGTGCCAATGGACTTCTTCTTTTACAAAACAATCGTGTGGATAATGCCCTTGAGTTTTTTTGGCCTAAATTATTAATGGCAGGATCCCTTGAAATTCAAACCAAAGATCTCCAGTTAAACTTGGCTACAAAAAACTTTGTAAAAGCTGAAGGGGTCGATACCGTTGGGCGTTATCAAATAAAGCTGGCCCAGCCTGTCAATGCGGGGACACCTCAAAATTATCTTGTCAAAGTGCAAACCATGGACGGTTTGCCGGTTTTCTTTCTTGAGAAAAACGATTTTGACCTATGGCTTGGAAATAAGCTTTATGCCGATTGGTCATTAACCCCTGTTTTTTCACCAAATACAAAAAGTAAAAACAAGGTGATGAAAGCAGGTGTCTATGAATTGCAGTTAAAAACGCAGCCGGTTTTTCCCCAAATTGCGTTACAAATACCGCCCCAGGGGTCTATCTGGTTTAAAGACCAATCCATCCGGATTGATTTACTCCTTAATGATGCGGACAATGTTTTCATGGATGTATCTGTCGATGGAAAAGTGTTGGCCCACGAAACAAATCTGGCTTCGCGTTCGATGTTTGAGTTTCCGGCCACGGATCTTGATGTGGGGAAACATTTTTTGGAAGTTCTTGTTGAGAATAGTCGCAGCTTGCAAAAGAAAATTTCCCAAGAAATAGAAATAAAAGCGGCCTTTAGTTTTGCCATTGCCTCTCCTATGGAAGGTGATTTTTTTATGGATGCCTTGCCCGTATTTATCCATGTGGGGGGTGTGCCATCAAGTGATAAAGCTGTGGTGAATCTATTGTTAAATGGGAAAACCGTTGGAGAAAAGAGCGAAACCCCTTATTCATTTTTGGTTCCCACTCAAGATTTGCCCGCCAGCACTTATGATTTAACAGTGAATGTAGTGACACAATCAGGTGGAACTCAAACAAAAACGGTTAAATTAGCCAAAGGGGTTGCGCCGCAGGTTTCTTTTGTAAGCCCGGGACTGGGAGAGTTTGTCCCCGTAAATTTGTCTGTGGAAGCCAAGGTTTCCGCAGAGACCCCTGCTTCAAAACTTGAATTGTACATGGATGGCAGTTTGGTCAAAGCCTGGGATGTGCCTCCTTACAAAACAGATTTGGATACTTCGTCGTGGCAGGAAGGGGTTCATATTCTTACTTTAAGAGCTTACACTCTTTTGGGGGCCACACATTCACAATCTATTACAGTAAGTGGTGGTGTGGGGGAACTTTCCTTGTCAGTGGCGGGAGTGGGGGAGGCCCAAGAGATGTCTTCTCCGTTCAAGAAAATTGTTTTTGTCTTGGATGCCAGTGTCAGCCAGTATGATGCATGGTCCGGGAAAACAAAATGGGAATGGATCACGAAACTTTTTTCATTAAACGAAATTTTTTCAAAATTCAAATCAAGCCAGGTTGGTATTGTTGTTTCAGGAAGTCGCCATGGTTATGCCGAAAAAAATTGCCGGGATGCCACTCTCTTAAGCCCCATGGCTCCCTTTAATGTAACCCGATTAAGGCAGAAATTAAGGGAAGTAACCCCTTTGGGAAATTTTTCCTTGTTGAAGGCTCTTGAAATGGCTTTTTTGCAAAAACCACAAAAAATTATCGTTCTCACCGACGGCCTGGATGCCTGTTCTTTTTCTTCAGATGTTTTGGAAAAAAACAAAACTTCCTTACCCGTGATTGATTTTGTTGTTTTGGGAAAACAGGAAAAAGATCAGGAAATCTTCTTTGATGAAATAGCCAAAAGGACCTCCGGGCAGGTTGTTAGAATGGAAAAAGGGGAGGATATACAGCCTAAAACATTGGAATTATTAAGTATTTATTATCAGGTGACCCGTGGCTCCACTCCAGTTTTATCAAGCCCCTTGGACGGGCAGACACGTTCTTTAAGATCAGGAAATTACACATTAAAAATTTTTAGTGTGCCGCCTGCAGAAGAAATTTCCTTGGAAATTAAAAATGGGCTGCACCATAAAATAGAGCTTTTCGTAGAAGGCCAAAAAACCCTCCTCAAACAAGCAACAAATCCCTTCTAAATGCGATAAAGAGCCTCGACAAATAAAGAAATAATTAATAAAAGCGGGTCTCTTTTTTTTAAAGGGAAGTTTTCTTTTTTGTTCAGGAAAAAATGACAGATTTACCTTCAGCAATCACTCTTCTTCCGGACCAAGTTCAGTTGGCCTACGATCTCATTTATGGGGCTCATCAATTAGCTCAAAAGGATCCTCCCTATGAGTGGTTTGATATTGTTCGTGGAAATGGGCGTCTAGAAGACACGACGGCACGCTTCCAGTTATTGTCTGTTCTTGAATCCGGTCTCGATGGCCGAAGGCCTCTTGAAGTAAATTCTGATCAAGCACAACTCATTCAAGATTATTTGCTTTGTTTTGGCCGTGTGGATGACCGCTATGTCGGGCTGGATAATACGCTCGAAAGGGGGCTTCATCGCATAGCACAAGCAGGAGGACCAAGTGCTCTTCCCGTGGTGGCTCGTAATCGCAGGGCCATAGTGGACGCCTTTGCCAGAAGTATTTTAGGGCATCTTGATCCCAAGGCTTTGCGTGCTTGGGTACGTACTCAAATTGTACTTCTTATAGGAGATCCGGAAACTTTACTAGAGGTACTAAAACAATTTTTACCCGATATCGCAAACATTAGAATCAAAAAGGGCATGATATCCGACCAAACAATCTTTTCCAGTGTTCATGATATTTTCAAACTGGTTGAAGGTCTTATTAATGAGGTTCTTACCGCCTTTGATCAGGATCCGTCCCAGTTTGAACATCCTTCGCGTGTGGCGACACCAGTGGGGAAGAAGGTTGATTTGACCGATGGAATCAAAAGAGCAAGAAGGTTGCTTAAATTAGCGGAATCTCTTTTAGATAAGGCAAGTGCGGGTGAGGGAGTTAGAAACGTAAACAAGGCCATCCGGGACCGTTGGAAGGCTTTAAACGGGCTAGAGAAGGCGCTTAATGACATTCCCGAACGGCTTGCAAGGGCTGAAAATTTTCAGGCAGAGGCCATGGAAACCCTGAATGCCGGCCAATCCCTTTTTGATATTCTGCAGGCTTTTCAACTGAAACTGGATGCTGTCCGAATTTATGTGGATACCGCCCGTTTTTTAAGATGGAGAAAGCGTTCTGAAAAATCATTCGTCCTTTATCAGCGGGCTCAGGTTCTTATTCAAGAATGCCGGTATTTGTTGGAAATTGTTCTTGAAGCGTGCCAAGGGCATGATGAAGCCAGAAGAAGACTGGAACTTCATTTTCTGACGCCCTTGAAGGATCTGGAAAGTTTTATTGAAGTGGGAACTCAAGCCAATGCCAATGCCCCAGAGTGTCATGCACTTGTTGAGACAACAATGCGGTCCCTGGCTCTTAAGCTTGAGTCCTACAGGCATGCGGTTAAGTTACTCACCCTTTTGTTGTTTCCAAAACCATTTTTCATGAGAACAAGCGTACCAAGGAATGTGGGTTTGCTGGTTCCCTTGACTAGTTCCAGTCAGTTAAATCCGCAAGTAAGAGATCATTTGCCCGATGGTATTGTGGATGCTCTGGCCAGAGGAAACACCTTGGCTGTGCTTGATTTTGGAGCCGTACTCGATTTGGGTCAGCAGATGGAGACGCCGCCAGAGATGCGTCGGCTGCATCCTGCCACAGAGGACGATCTGGAGACAGATGTTGTTGTTTTTCTTCATGAGCTCATTCCCAATTTGGATAGTGCGGCC
>Ga0209211_10002400_pt1 | contig 32443 bp, 25 predicted proteins | sample RifGroA2_FD_183992 | JGI IMG/M metagenome (GOLD analysis project Ga0209211, IMG submission 183992) | Groundwater microbial communities from Rifle, Colorado, USA - Groundwater A2 (SPAdes) (version 2) | ecosystem: Environmental > Aquatic > Deep subsurface > Groundwater | place: Rifle, Colorado... | reverse complement strand
GCTGCTGGCCGACAGTGACGGCGTGGTCAGCGAGATCAGCGCCGAGCCGGGCATGGTGGTCGCCGCCGGCCAGGTGGTCGCCCGCCTCGCCGCCGACGGCGCGCGCGAGGTGCTGTTCCAGGTGCCGGAAAACGCGCTGGAACGGGTGCGCCGCGCCAGCGGCTTCAAGGTGGCGCTGTGGGCCGACGGCCGCGAGCTGGATGCCAGCCTGCGCGAGCTGGCCGCCGACGCCGACCCTGCCACCCGCACCTACGCCGCGCGGCTGCAGCTGGCCGCCAGCGACGACAGCGTACGGCTGGGCATGACCGCGCGCATCAGCGCGCTGGCCACCAGCGGCCAGCCGCGCGCCATCCGCCTGCCGCACAGCGCCATTCTCGACGAGAACGGCAAGCACTACGTGTGGCTGATCGGCAACGGCAACAAGGTTGGCCGCAAGGCGGTGCAAGTCGCCCGCCTCGACAGCCAGAGCGTGACACTGCAGTCCGGCCTCGCCGGCGGCGAAAAAGTGGTCACCGCCGGTGTCCACCTGCTGCGCGACGGCCAGCACGTCAGCCTGCTGCAGCAATAAGGGACGGCGATAATGAAAAAAATCAACCTGTCGGAATGGGCGCTGCGCAACGGTTCGCTGGTGCAGTACCTGATGGTGGTGCTGATGGTGGCCGGGCTGTTCGCCTACACCCAGCTGGGACAGAAGGAAGACCCGGAATTCACCTTCAAGGCGATGATGGTGCGCGTGCTGTGGCCCGGCGCCACCGCGCTGGAGACCGAGCAGCAGGTCACCGACAAGATCGAGAAGAAGCTGCAGGAAATGGGCGAGCTGGAGTACGTGAAGAGCTACACCAAGCCGGGCGAAGCGCTGCTGATCCTGTCGATCCGCGAGGACGTGCCGCCGAAGAACGTGCAGCAGCTGTGGTACACGGTGCGCAAGAAGCTGGGCGACATCCGCCACACCCTGCCCACCGACATCCGCGGCCCGTTCTTCAATGACGAATTCGGTGACACCTTCGGCAACATCTACGCCTTTACCGGCGACGGCTTCAGCTACGAAGAGGTGCGCCGCTACGTCGACGACGTGCGCCAGGAGATCCTGCGCCTGCCCGACGTCGGCAAGGTCGACCTGATCGGCGAGCAGGAAGAGCGCATCTACGTGACGCTGTCCAACGCCAAGCTGGCGGCACTGCAGCTGGACGCGCGCACCATCTGGAGCGCGCTGGCGGAGCAGAACGCGATGACGCCGGCCGGCAATTACGACACCGCCAGCGACCGCATCTGGGTGCGCGTCTCCGGCAGCTACGGCTCGGTGGCGGCCATTGCCGACACCCCGCTCAGCGCCGGCGGCAAGAGCTTCCGCCTCGGCGACATCGCCACCGTCGAGCGCCAGTTCGTCACCCCGCCGTCGTTCGGCATGCGTTTTGACGGCAAGCCGGCGCTTGGCCTCGCCATCAGCATGAAGCAGGGCGGCGACGTGCTGAAACTGGGTAACAACCTGCAGCTGCTGATGCAGGAGGTACAAAACAAGCTGCCGGTCGGCATGCAGATCCACTCGGTATCTGACCAGCCGCAAGTGGTGAAGAACGCGGTCGGCGAATTCATGAAGGTGCTGATCGAGGCGGTGGTGATCGTGCTGGCGGTGTGCTTCCTCAGCCTGGGCGTGCGCAACGGCATCGTGGTGGCGCTGTCCATCCCGCTGGTGCTGGCGATGACCTTCCTCGCCATGTACCTGCTCGGTATCGACCTGCAGCGCATCTCGCTCGGCTCGCTGATCATCGCGCTGGGCCTGCTGGTCGACGACGCCATCATCGCGGTGGAAATGATGGCGCTGAAGCTGGAACAGGGCTGGAACAAGTTCCAGGCCGCCACCTTTGCCTACACCAGCACCGCATTCCCGATGCTGACCGGCACCCTGCTCACCGCGGCCACCTTCCTGCCGGTAGGCATGGCCAGGTCCAACGCCGGCGAGTACGTGTTCAGCCTGTTCTCGGTGGTCAGCATCGCGCTGCTGCTGTCGTGGATCGTGGCGGTGGTGTTCGTGCCCTACCTCGGCTACAAGCTGCTGCCGGAGCACCACGCCGCCAGCGCGCACGAAGACGTCTACCACAAGCCGTTCTACCTGCGCTTCCGCGCCACGGTGGAGTGGTGCCTCGACCACCGCAAGACGGTGATCGCGCTGACCGCAGCCGCGTTCCTGCTGTCGCTGGTGGCGTTCAAGCTGTTCGTGCAGCAGCAGTTCTTCCCCTCCTCCAACCGCGTCGAGCTGATGGTGGACATGTGGCTGCCGCAGGGCGCCAGCTACCAGGCCACCGAGGCCGAGGTACGCAAGCTGGAGGCGCTGATCAAGGACGATCAGCACGTGGTCAGCACCACCGCCTACGTCGGCGGCGGCAGCCCGCGCTTCTACCTGCCGCTGGACCAGCAGCAGCAGCACCTCAACTACGCGCAGCTGATGGTGATGACGCAGGACGAAAAGGTGCGCGAAGACGTCAAGCACAAGCTGGAAACGCTGTTCGAGCGCGACTTCCCGATGGTGCGCGGCCGCGTCACGCGGCTGGAGAACGGCCCGCCGGTCGGCTACGCGGTGCAGTTCCGCGTGATGGGCGAGGACCACGCCAAGGTGCGCAGCATTGCGGCCAACGTTGAAACGCTGCTGCGCGCCCATCCCGGTGCCCGCCACGTCAACATCGACTGGGGCGAGCAGGTGAAGGCGCTGCGGGTGGAGATCGACCAGGACAAGGCGCGGGTGCTGGGCGTCTCCAGCCAGTCGCTCAGCCGCCAGCTGCAGTTGCTGATCAGCGGCAGCACCGTCAGCGAATGGCGTGAAGGCGACCGCAGCATCGGCATCGTGGCGCGGCTGGACAACGCCGGCCGCGAGCAGGTGGACGCGCTGGGCAGCCTGATGGTGCAGACCGCCAGCGGCAAGTACGTGCCGGTGGCGCAGCTGGGCAGCATCAGCTACCAGCCGGAGGAAAGCATCATCTGGCGCCGCAACCGGCTGCCGACGGTGACGGTGCGCGCCGATGCCGCCGACGGCGTGCAGGCCGCCGACATCTCCAAGGCGCTGTGGCCCAAGCTGCAGCAGCTGGAGAAGACGCTGCCGCTGGGCTACCACATCGAGCTGGGCGGTTCGCTGGAAGCGAGCCAGAACTCGCAGAACGCGATCGCCAAGGTGACGCCGCTGATGCTGGTGGTGGTGCTGACGCTGCTGATGATCCAGCTCGGCAGCTTCCAGCGCACGCTGCTGGTGGTGCTGACCGCGCCGCTGGGCCTGATCGGCGTCACGCTGACGCTGATCCTGTTCGGTGCGCCGTTCGGCTTTGTCGCGATGCTGGGGGTGATCGCGCTGTTCGGCATGATCATGCGCAACTCGGTGATCCTGGTCGACCAGATCGAGACCGACATCGGCGAGGGCATCGACCGCTTCGAGGCCATCGTGGGCTCCACCGTGCGCCGCTTCCGCCCGATCATGCTCACCGCGCTGGCGGCGATCCTGGCGATGATCCCGCTGTCGCGCAGCACCTTCTGGGGGCCGATGGCGGTGGCGATCATGGGCGGCCTGCTGGTGGCCACCGTGCTGACGCTGCTGTTCCTGCCGGCGCTGTACGCGCAGTGGTTCGGCGTCAAGCGTCCGCAAACAAATTAATCAATCCTGAGTGAAGCCGCTACCGGAATTGGGTAAGGTAGAGGCTTCACCGCTTTCATGATTCAACCGGATCTCCCACTATGAAGCTCATCCGCACCCTAGGCCTAGGCGCCCTGCTCGGCAGCGCCCTCGCCGCCCCGGCTCATGCCTTCGACCTGCTGCAGGCGCTGCAGGCCGCGCGCCAGTACGATGCCGGCTACGCCAGCGCCAGCGCCGCCAACCGTGCCGGAGCCGAAAAGGCGGTGCAGGGCCGCGCGCTGTTGCTGCCCAGCGTCGGCCTGAGTGCCAGCACTACCCAGAACAAACCCTTGCAGCCGACGTCCGGCAGCTATCGCAGCGACAGCCTCGGCGTGCAACTGACGCAGCCGCTGTTCGACACCGCCAGCTACAGCGGCTACCAGAAAGGCAAGATCGCCAGCACCGTGGCGCAGCTGCAGTTCGACGCCAGCGGCCAGCAACTGGTGATCGACGTCGCAAAGGCCTACTTCGACGCGCTGCTGGCCGAGGACGTGCTCAACGTCACCCGCGCCACCAAGAGCGCCTACGAGCGCCAGCTGGCGCAGGCGCGCAAGGCGTTCGAGGTCGGCACCGCCACCATCACCGACACCCACGAGGCACAGGCCGGCTACGACGCCGCCACCGCCCAGGAAATCGCCGCGCTCAGCGACCTCGACCTCAAGCGCAACGCGCTGGCGCAGCTGACCGGTCTCAACCCGGAAAGCATCCGCCGCCTGCGCGACAAGCCGCAACTGAGCGCCGCCGACCTCGGCACGCTGGAGACGTGGACGCAACGCGCGCAGCAGAACAGCCTGGCACTGCAGCTGCAACAGCAACAGCTGGCACTGGCCGAAAAGAACCTGGACGAAGCGCGCGGCAAGCACCTGCCCACGGTCAGCCTCAATGCAGGCTACAGCCACAACCGCAGCACCGATGCCAGCAGCGTCGCCAGCGGCCGCGACACCACGCGCGGCAGCAGCGTCGGCCTCAGCCTGAAGCTGCCGCTGTACGCCGGCGGCGCCATCGACTCGCAAGTGACCGAAGCTGCGGCCAACCGCGACAAGGCGCGCGAGGACCTGGAAGTCACCCGCCGCCAGAACGCGCAGAACGTGCGACGCAGCTGGCTGGGCGTCAGCAACGGCGCGGCACTGGTCAAGGCGCAGGAACAGCTGCTGGTCTCCGCCAAGAGCAAGCTCGACGCCACCCGTCTCGGCAAGGACGTCGGCGTGCGCACCAACCTCGACCTGCTCAATGCGGAAAAGGACTACCAGGACGCCATCCGCGCGCTGGCGCAGGCACGCTACAACTTCCTGCAGGCGCGACTGGCGCTGGCACAGGCTGCCGGCACACTGGACGACCAGGTGGTGGAAGAGGTCAACCGTTTCTTCTGATTCTGGTTTACAGCAGACGGCGCGCCAAAAACATTGCGGCCAACCTTGTCCAAGGTTGGCCGCAATGTTTTATGGCATGGCATGCCACAACCATCAAAACCCCGTCAGGGCGATGGCAATGAATCAAAGGCTTGCTGAGCTTCGACCAGAGAGATATCGCTGACATCGCGAGATGTCGGCTGTAACAACCGGTAAGGCAGGTTCCAGGGCCGCCACTCTTCGGCATCGCTTTGGCCAAAGAAACAAACCAGCGGCTTGCCCAGTGCGGAAGCCAAGTGCATCGCCCCGCCATCACTGCACACCATGCTGTCGCATAGTGACAACCCGGCAATCAACTGCGACAACACCTGCGTGGCCATGCCCTGCACCGGCAAGCCGACGAGTTGCTGCATGATTCGGGCCGCCTTGTCATCGTCGCCAGGATGCGCCGGATGGTCTTCAGGCCCGGGAGACCAGAACAGCAAGACTCTTGCACCACGCTCCAGGCATAGCCAGCGAATGAACGCTACCAGCATTGCTTCTGGCCAACGCTGGGACGGTTTGCGTGCCGAAATGTGTATCGCGACCGTGCGTCTTGCCGGCGGCAGCTTCAACTGCTGCTGCACGGCAGCCAGTGCGGCTGCCTCGGGCAGGATACAGGTTGCTGGAATCGGACCCTCAATGTGCATGGGAGCAAGCAGGCGAGCGGTGCGTTCGACATGATGGCCGTGAGACTGGGTAGCATCCACCACCTCAGCCATCGCTGGCAGCGGTGTCCCGTTACCGTAGCAAATCACCCGTTGTGGCGCGATCAGGCGGGCAAACTTCCAGGCCTGGGCAGAAAAAGTGGCACCGGCAAGAATCACCCAGTCGTAGCGGGCACGGCGCAACCGCAGGATCAATGCCGCCGTACCCAGCCAGATACGCCACCGCGACTCGCCCTCAAGCTTGTGTTTGGCCTTGCGGTAGATGAAAACCTGATCCACAGGTTGGCCGCAGGCGACTACCGCCGCATTGTAGTCATTCACCAACAGATCGATCTTGGCCTGCGGCTTGGCGGCACGCAGCTGCTGCAGCATGGGGGTGGTGCAGACCAGATCACCAATATTGTCCCGGCGAATAACCAGGATTTTTTCGCGATGCGCCATGCGCTTTAATCCTCTGACTTGCCTTGTCGATCACCGGCACCCAGCACAATGCCGATCAATAACCAGAATGCCAGCAGGGGAACACGGGTGAAAAAATCATCGGTCAGGCTTTTGGAGAGCATGGCCGCGAGCAGACACAGGCCGACCAATCCACCAATCCAGTTCGCGTCGCCGGAGTGGCCACGCTGAAATTGCCGCAAGAAGTGCCTGGCAAGCCATAACAGCATGAACACAAAGATCGCTAGGCCGACGACCCCAAGCTGTACCGCATAGTCGATTAATACATTATGAGCGTGGGCCATCATCAGCGGAAACCAGCTCTCCGGCTTGAGCGCCCCGTAAGTCAGGCGCTGAATATCGTAGCCGAAACCGATACCCAGCCACGGCGCGGCATGCCAGCGCTCGAACCAGAAGCGCCACATCTCAAAACGCTCGTTATGGATGAAAGCATCCAGCACCGAATGCTTCACGCCAGGTTCTAGCGCATTGGCCAGCTTCGTCGCTGCAATCGAAACATAAATCCCCGCCAAGAGCAGCAAGGGCCCGCCACCCAGCAAAAGCTTGTACTGCGCCGATAGCCGGGTCCCGGAAAAGTGCCACCAAACCGGAAATGCAATCAGCAGCACCACGGCGAGGGAAAGCCAGACCATGCGGTTCTGCGATACATAGGCACCACTCAAAAGCAGCAGCAGGCAGGCAGCCTGCCAATATTGCGGCCGATACAGCAGCCAGCCCATGAGCAATGGCACCGCCAGCACAATCAGGGTAGAAAACTTACCGACACCGTGGGTCGCATCATATAGCGCCTGGGTTTCTCCCACCCCGTACTGCAATGCAATTACCACGCTCCACAGGCACAAGGTCGCCAAGCCGGCAAGGAACGCCAGCATCGCCAAGCGGCGCTCCTGCAGGGTTAACAAACCATAACCGATCAAAAAGCCTACCGCAGGGTAGAGCACGTCCGGCAACAACTGGGAACGGGTCTGCGCTCCGTTTACCGACCACAACAACGACAATACCGGCATGGCAAACCAGAGCAGCACCGGCCACGGCTTGTTATCACGCCATTGCCCCTGCAACATACGCAGCCCACCCATGACAATGAATAGCACCAGCAGGCTACGGTTGAGCGCAGTGATGCCATTGAATGGCAGACAAAAAAACAATGCCGCAATCAGATATTGTGCAGCGCTGGCTGGACGCGGCGACAGACCAACAAACAGGCCAGGAACAGGGCGGGTCATTCAGAATCCTGCATTAAAAGCGAATTAGAGGCCAGTAAGTCGGCACACGCCTGGTACACCGGGTCCAGCATGATAAGGCTCATGCAACGCGGTTCAGTACACTCGCTTACGCTACGGCCACAACGGCGGATCCAAGCCGCTTCGCGCCGGAACATCACGCGTTGATCGCGGCAGGGCATGTCTCGAATAGTGACACTGCGAAACGGCGCATCCCGCCAGAAATCACCGGCACCACACAGTACATCAGACCCCGGGCCGAACAGCACCACTGTCGGGACATTGACCAGTCTTCCCAAATGCGCAACGCCTGTATCCGGACACACCAACAACCGGGCATGCTGCAGCAAGTGCCACATTGCCGGCAGACTCAACTGTCCGGCCAGTGAGACATAACGGCCAGTCGGATCAATGGCACTGACCAAAGCCTCTTCGCCTGGGCCAGCACTCCAGTAAGGGACAATACCCTGCTGCTGCAACCAGTCAGCCAATGCCAGCCAGCGTTCGGCAGGCCAGAATTTAAGCGGCGAGCTGGCACCGACATGCAGTACCGCATATGGCTGCGGCGGCACCGTAAAGTGACTCACCACCGGGGCTGCCCAATCCGGAGGCTGGTAGCGGTCACGGAAGTCTTTATTGGCCAATTTGGCGACCATCCCGTGCCAGCTGTCGGCATGCTCCGGATAATCATGCATCTCGTCCAGCGGCCAATTCTTCCAGGCAGGTCGATCACGGCCATGTGCGACGATCCAGCGCGCGCCAGCCGCCAGGGCCAGCCAGCTGTAACGGTTGTCTCCCGGCACGAATGCCAGGTCAAAGCCCGGTGACTGCCACAACGGCAACAGGCTCTTGGCATCGGCAGGATGCCAAGGCAAGACACTCACGTCATAAGGGCGCCCTTGATACAACGGGGCAATGGCCTTCGGGCACAGCATCAGGATCTCGGCTCGCGGGTAACACTGACGCAAGGCTGCCAGCAAGGGCGTCAGCATCAGGGTGTCACCCAAGAGCAGGTGGTGGGCAATCAGAATGCGGGAAACCTGTTGTGGTCGCCTGCGCCACGGTTTACCCAGCAGTTGCCACAGTGCTCGGGGCAGAACCTGCAAGCGGAGGGCAGTACGACTCACTGGCGACCGCCCCTGATCGCATCCAGAAAAACAGCCTCCATGCGGTCGAGCATCACGTCCAGCCCAAACTGTTGCTGTGCCCACGCCAGACTGGCCACCGCCATTTGCTGGCGCAACGCATCGTCCCGCATCAGCCGCCCCAATGTGGTCGCCAGCATTGCGGAGTCTTGCGGGGCAATCATGTACCCGGTTTCACCATCCTGCACCGCTTCGTTGATGGCACCGACGGTAGTCGATACCACCGGCACGCCACAGGCCATGGCCTGCATGATGCCCTGCGGAACACCTTCATTGCCGTAGGACGGCAATGTGAACAGATCCATGCATGCCAGCCAGCGTTCGGCATTATCCTGATTACCGACAAATCGTACGCTGTCGGCCAGTCCCAAGGTTCGGCACTGCGCTTCCAGATTGGCGCGTTGTGGACCATCGCCGACAATCAGCAGTTGCCAATGACCAAACTCGGCGCGCAGTTGTGCCCAAGCCTCCAGCAGCTGACTGTGCCCCTTCCAGCTGCGCAGGGTGGCAACAATGCCCAGTGTTGAGCGGTCTGCGATCCCAAGCGCCTTGCGTTCGGCAGTCTTGTCACGCGGACAATAGCGACCAAGATCGATACCAGTGCGAATGGAGGTCATCCCCGACAAGGGGTAGCCATTCTCCCGATGTAGCTGTTGGCGCAGCTTCTCGCCGGTCGTGACGATATGACGGGTAGCACGCTGGTACAACCAGCGGGTACTTGCCGCATTATTGATGGCAGTGGAAACATGGCGTGAACGCACCACCGGAGGCATGTTTCGCAATGTGGCGCAGGCCACCGCCACCAACCAGGCATCGGTCGAACTATGGGTATTGATGACGTCGATGTCCGCGCCATGACGTGCCAGCCAGCGACGAACGCTAAGCAACCCCGTCAGCCGCTTTTTTTCGATTGGCAGACCGACCGGCTCAAGCAGATAGTCGGCAGCAAGCTGATAAATGCGTGATTTAGGGTCCGCCATCAGGATCACACGATGGCCACGCTGCACCATGCCACGCGCCTCGGTAAGAATACGGATTTCCTGGCCGCCCCAGCCGCAAGACGACTCGGTGTGCAGGATGGTCAGTTTTTTCATCAGGCTTCTTCTTTGAATTGTAAGCGGTGCAGTTGGGCATAGGCACCAGCAGCAGCCAGCAGTTGCTGGTGAGTCCCCTGTTCCACGATACGACCATGCTGCATCACCACAATACTGTCAGCATTTTCAATGGTAGAAAGACGGTGTGCGATCACCAGCGTGGTGCGGCTCTTCATCAGGTTATCAAGAGCAGTCTGTACCAGACGCTCGGACTGTGTATCCAGTGCACTGGTCGCCTCATCCAGAATAAGGATCGGCGCATTTTTCAGAATGGCCCGGGCAATGGCCAAGCGCTGGCGCTGGCCACCAGAAAGCCGGGTACCGTTTTCGCCAATCAGGGTATCAAAACCTTTTGGCATCGCCTCGATAAACTCCAGGGCATTGGCTGCCCGCGCCGCATCGATAATGCGCTCACGATCAACATCCTGCCGGCCATAGGCAATGTTGGCCGCAACAGTGTCATTGAACAGCACCACATCCTGGCTAACCAATGCCAATTGCTCACGCAAATGGGCCAATGGTAAAGCATTGAGATCCACGCCATCGAGCATGATCTCGCCACTGTCTGGCAGATAAAAACGCGGCACCAGATTAGCCAGCGTGGTTTTGCCGCTGCCGGAGCTACCAACCAGAGCCACCGTCTTGCCTGCCGGGATCTGCAGGTTGATTCCGTCCAGAGCCTGACGCTCGGCCCCCGGATAGGCAAAACTGAGTTGCCGGAATGCCAACTCGCCACGCACAGCCGATAACCTCTGCCGACCGGCATCCGGCTCTGGCAGTTCGTCCAGGAAACTGAAGACGCTCTCGGCTGCAGCCAGGCCACGCTGCAGCAGCTGGGCAACGGAGGTGATCCGCTTGACTGACGGCAACAGCATCATCATCGCCGTCATGAACGCCATGAAGGAACCCGCGGTAAAGTCATTTCGCTGGGCACGCTGCATGGCAAAGAAGATGATGACCGCGAGTGCAAACGCGATGAGGAACTGGGTCACCGCAGTATTGGCCGCACTGGTGGCGGTCTGTTTGACGTTGGTCCGGGCCAGCTCATTGGCAGTGGCGGCAAAACGTCCCGCCTCGTAGTGCTCCCCCTGATAAACCTTGATCACGCGATTACCCTCAACCGCCTCGCTGACCACCTGGTTCATCTGCCCCACCATCTCCTGGCTGTGCGAGGACAAGCGGCGCAAGCGCTTGCTGACTACCCGAATAACCAATGCGACCAATGGCATTACCGCCAGACAGACCAGGGTCAGTTGCCAATCCAGCCACAATAGCTGAATCACCAATCCGATCAGGATGACCGAGTCCTTCACCACTACCGTAATCACGTTAAAGCCTGCCTGCGCGATGTTGTCTGCATCGTAGCCAACCCGCGAAATCAGGCGTCCTGAGTTGTTATGGGCAAAGTAGCTGGAGGGCAAACGGATCAAGCGGTCAAACATCTCGCAGCGCAACCGCGCGACCAGATCCATGCTCAGACGACTGGTCAGGTATTCATTGATATAGCTGGCAGTACCACGCAGCAGAAACAGCCCGATAATCAGCAGTGGCAATTGGTATAGCGCTGCCGCCGACTTGCCGACAAAACCGTCATCAATCAGCGGCTTCATCAGGTAGGCAAATGCCGGCTCGGTCGCCGCCGCCAGCATCATCGAAAGCAAGGCCAGCAGGAACATCGACCATTGTGGCTTGAGATAACCCAGCAGACGCTTGTACAAGGTCCAGCTGGCCGTTTGGGAAGAATCACTCATTCAGGCTCCATCCCGGCGCGCTAATAACGGCCGGTAGACATCAATCATGTTGGCTGCCATCGCGGTCAGCGTCAGTGGTTCGGTACTGGCCCGCGCCGCCGCGGCCAAGCTTGGCCACTCGGCACGGCTGGCCAGCCATTGGCCGAGCTGCTGGCGCAGGGTGGCGCCGTCCAGCGCATCGGCCACCCAGCCGTTGTCGCCATCGCGGATCAGCTCGGCGGCACCGCACTGCTGCGTGGTGAACACCGGCAAACCGCAGGCCAGCGCTTCGACACAGACATTGGGAAACGGGTCGTACAGGGTCGGCAGGATGAAGGCGTCGGCCATGCCGTAAAACGGCTTGACGTCGTTTTGCGCGCCGGCAAAACGTACACGCGATGCGATGCCCAGCGTTGCGGCCAACCTTTGGTACTGCGCGGCGTGCTTGTCCTTGCCGACAATCAGCAGCTGCACCTCGGGGTGCGGCACGATGGCCTGCAGCGCACGCGCCACGCCCTTGCGCTCGAAACCGGAGCCAACGTACAGCAGCAACGGTGCCGCTGGCGGAATCTGCCACTGTGCACGCATCGCGGCGCGGTGTTCGCGCAGCGATGGATGGAAAGCCGCGGTATCGACGCCATTGTAAATCACGGCAAAACGCGCGTCCGGCAAGCCGAAGTAGTGCTGGATCTCGCGCTTCACCATCTGCGAATTGCAGATCACCGTTTTCAGGCGCGGATGCAGGAACATGCGCCGCTCCATCCACTGCACGTAGTGGTGGTAGGGATTCAGTTGCAAGGCAATGCGGCCCCAGCGCGACAGCACCCGGCGACGCAGTTGCAGCCAGTGGCGGTGCACGCCGTCGCCGGCGCGGTAGATGTCGCAGCCGGCGATACGCTCGTGCGACTGCACCAGCTCGAAACCTTCGCGCTGCCAGATCCGGCGCGCAGCACAGGCAAAGCCCCAGTCGCGCCAGACGCTGCCGAGATAGAAAGGGTTGGCCGCAATGGCGCGCACGCCGGAAAGCGATTCCCACTTGCGCGCGATCAGGTTCACGTCCAGATCGCCCTGCGCCGACAGCGCCGACAGCGCACGACTGACAAAACGCTCGGCACCGCCGGCCGGATTGTACTTCTGCCGCACGATCACCAGTCGCGTCATGCGCCGACCTCGGCCATCAGGCTGTTGAAGGCTGTCAGTACCTGTGTTTCGGTGATCAGCTCCAGGCATTCGCTGCGCTTGCCGCCGCCACAACCGTCCTTGCCACACGGGCGGCAGGGCAGCTCGGTGCGCAGCAGGCGGTGCGGCACCTGCCACGGCCCCCACTCGATGTCGCCGGAGGGGCCGAACAGCGCCACGCACGGCGTCTGCATCGCCGCGGCGATGTGCATCGGCACCGAATCCATGCCGATGAAGGCCTGCGCGCCGTCGATCAGCGCCGCCAGCTCCTTCAGGCTCAGCTGCCCGGCCAGCGAAGCCACCGGTTGCGACAGCCGGCCGGTGATATCGGCCAGCAGCGCCAGTTCCGCCGGATCCGGCGCCGCCGACAGCACCACCGTTTCGCCCTGCGCGCGCAACTGCTCAATCAGCGTCGCCATGCGCGCGGCGGGCCAGGTCTTGAACAGCCAGCGCGAGGTCGGATGGATCACCAGATAACGGCCGCTGACACCCTGCGCCGCCAGCTTCTGGCGCACGCTCTGCTGTGCCGCTTCGCCCGCCACCAGCCGCAGCCGGCGCTCGTCGGCTGCCGGATAGATGCCGAGGCGGCGCAAGGCATCGAGGTGGATTTCGACGGTATGGCGGCGATTGCCGCTGATCACCGGGTAACGATGGCTGAAACTGTTGGCAAAGAACTTGCCGAAATTGCCGCCCGGCGCCACCGCCCAGCGAGGTCGCAGCAAGCGGCTCAGCCAGGCACCGCGATTGTGTTCGGTCAGCTGGATCACCAGATCGTAGTGGCGGGCCTTCAGCCCGGCCAGCAACTGCCACTCGGCGGCCAGCTGCCCGCGCAGGCCGAGCTTTTTCCACTGCCGGTCGATGGTGAACAGCTGCGACAGCGCCGGATGGCCGGACAACATGTCGCGGGTGTCGTGATACACCAGCGCGTCGATCTCGGCATGCGGCGCGTGCGTCTTCAGCACCGACAGCACCGGTGACGACAACAGCACGTCGCCGTGGTGGCGCAGCTTGATGACAAGCACGCGGCGCACGGCGGACAGATCGATAGCGTCTTTGAGCATAGAAAAGAAAAAAGCCGGATCAGGCGTCCGGCCCGGCATTCAGTTGTTGCAGAAGATCGGCGATTCTATCAGGGTCTTCGCTGCGAAGCATGCGCGCGACGTGCGGCCCGACTTCGTCGAGGTGGCTGGACAGCACCTGCTGCTTCACGTCCAGCAGGTTGGCCGGGTGCATAGAGAAGCGGCGCAGCCCCATGCCCAGCAGTAGCCGGGTCAGGCGTGCGTCGCCGGCCATCTCGCCGCACACCGATACCGGTACCCCGGCCTTGCTGGCGGTCTTGATGGTGTAGGAGATCAGCTTCAGCACCGCCGGATGGATCGGATCGTACAGGTGGCTGACGGTATCGTCGTTGCGGTCGATCGCCAGCGTGTACTGGATCAGGTCGTTGGTGCCGATGGAGAGGAAGTCGACATGCTTGATGAAGCTGCCCACCACCAGCGCCGCCGACGGAATCTCGATCATGGCGCCGACTTCCACCGCCTCGGCAAAGGCGATGCCTTCGGCGCGCAGCTCGGCCTTGGCGTACTCCAGCTGGGTCAGCGACTGCTTCAGCTCGCCCAGGCTGTTGATCATCGGGAACAGGATGCGGATCTTGCCGAAGGCCGAGGCACGCAGCAGCGCGCGCAGCTGGGCGCGAAACATCAGCGGCTCGGCCAGGCACAGGCGGATGCCAGTCAGCCCCAGTGCCGGGTTTTCCGCCAGCTGGTGATTGAGCCAGCGCGGACTCTTGTCGGCACCGAGGTCCATGGTGCGCACCGTCACCGGTGCGCCGCCGGTCAGCTCCGCCACCATGCGGTAGGCGTCGAACTGTTCGTCCTCCGATGGCAGGTTGTCGCGGCCGAGGAACAGGAACTCGCTGCGGAACAGGCCGACGCCGACGGCGCCGGCTTGCAGCACGTTGGCCGCATCCTGCGGCAGCTCGATATTGGCCAGCAGCTCGATCGGGGTGCCGTCCTCGGTGATGGCATCGGTATTGCGGATACTGGACAGCTTGCGCCGCGCCTCGACGCAGGCCCGCTGCCGGCGGCGGTACTCGGCCAGCACCGTCGGTTCCGGGTTGATCAGCAGCACCCCCTGCTGGCCGTCGACGATGATCAGCTCGTCCTCGCGCACCAACTCGCGCGCGTGGTGCAGCGCGATCACCGACGGCAGGTCGAGGCTGCGGCCGAGGATGGCGGTATGGCTGGTGGCGCCGCCGACATCGGTGACGAAGGCGGCGACGTTGGAATCCTTGAAATAGACCATGTCGGCCGGCGACAGGTCGTGCGCCACCAGGATGGCGTCGCCGTCCAGCCCTTCCGACAGCTGCAGCTCGGTGGTGTGACCGCCGAGGTTCTTGAACACACGCTCCACCACCTGCAGCACGTCGTGCTTGCGTTCGCGCAGGTAGTCTTCCTCGATGGCGTCGAACTGCTCGATCAGGGTGTCGCACTGCTGTTTCAGCGCCCACTCCGCGTTGCAGCGCAGGCTGGCGATCAGTTCGCGCGGGTCGCGCGTCAGGGTCACGTCCGACAGCAGCATGATGTGCAGCGACAGGAACGCCCCCAGCTCGGCCGGGGCGTTCTCCGGGATGCTGCCCCACAGCATTTCCAGCTGTTTGCGCGTGGCCCGCACCGCCTGGTCGAAACGCTGCTGTTCTGCCGCGATTTCGTGGTCATCGATACTGTAATGCACCACGTCATCCATGCTTTGCGACAGCAAGTGGGCACGGCCGATGGCGATGCCGCCACCGATCGGTACCCCGTGCAAAACGATGCTCATGTTGCGCCCTCTCCCCTGTCCGGTACCTGTTCTTGTTACGGGCGGTTATTCCGCCTCGTCAAAGCGGTTGTTGATCAGTTCGACCAAGGCCGCCATGGCGAGATCCTCGTCCTCGCCATTGGTTTCCAGCTCGATTTGCGAGCCTTTCGCCGCCGCCAGCATCATCACCCCCATGATGCTCTTGCCGTTGACACGGCGGCCGTTGCGCGCGATCCAGACTTCGGCCTTGAAACGGCTGGCGGTCTGGGTGAACTTGCTGGAGGCGCGCGCGTGCAGGCCCAGCTTGTTGATGATCTCGATTTGCTGTGTTTTCATTCTTTTCCCTCGGGAATGACGTAGTACACGCCTTCCAGTCCCCCTGTAATCGCCTTGCTGACCACCACCTCCAGCGGCTGCGCGCTGTAGCTCAGCGCACGCACCAGCATCGGCAGGTTGACGCCGGCTACGACCTCCACCACGCCGCGCTGACGCAAGCGGCTGGCAATATTGCAAGGCGTCCCGCCGAGCATGTCGCTTAACACCAGCACGCCACTGCCGTCATTGATCTTGTCGATCAATGCCTGCGCGTCCAGCAGCCGTGCGTCGGGATTGTCCTGTTTCTCGACGCCGAGGATGGCCAGATTGTCCGGCACGCGCCCCAGCACGTGCCGTGCACAGTCGGCCAGGCACAAGCCCAGCTCGCCATGCGAAATGATCAGTACACCTACCATGATTGTCTTGCTCCGGACGAGCCGGTATTGCCCTCGTTATGACGTGGTGACGGTACCGCGCCGTCACCGCCCTGGATTCACTGCTGCGCGTCGGGAGTTACCGCCACCTCCTCGACGCTACGGAACCAGCCCAGCCGCGACGACAGCGCCACCACGTCGCCGACGATGATCAGCGCCGGCGAGGCGATGCCGCTCTGCGCGATCAGAGCCGGCAGGCTGGCCAGCGTGCCGACCACGGTACGCTGCTGCGCGGTGGTGGCACGGTGCACCACCGCCGCCGGCGTGGTCGCCGCCTTGCCGTGCGCGATGAAGGCGTCGCAGATCTCGGCCGCCATCGCCAGTCCCATGTATACCACCACTGTCTGATCCGGGCGCGTCAGTGCCGGCCAGTCTAGCTGAATGCTACCGTCTTTTTTATGACCTGTAACAAACACCACCGCCTGCGCGTGATCGCGGTGGGTCAGCGGGATGCCGGCGTAGGCGGCGGCACCGCTGGCCGAGGTGATGCCAGGCACCACCTCGAACGGGATGCGGTGCTCGGCCAGCAGCTCGATTTCTTCGCCGCCACGGCCGAAGGTGAACGGATCGCCACCCTTCAGCCGCAGCACGCGCTTGCCCTCTTGCGCCAGCCGCACCAGCAGGGTGTTGATCTCTTCCTGTGCCATGGTGTGGTTGGCGCGCTGCTTGCCGACGAAGATGCGTTCCGCGTCGCGGCGCACCAGCTCCATCAGCTCCGGCGCCACCAGATTGTCGTACAGCACCACGTCGGCCTGCTGCATCAGGCGCAGGGCGCGGAAGGTGAGCAGGTCGGGGTTGCCGGGGCCGGCACCGACCAGGTACACCGCGCCGGACGGCGTGCTGTCGCCTGCGGCCAACCTTTGCAGCAGGTCGGCCTCGGCGGCGCGCTCGTCACCGTTCATCACCTGCTCCGCCAGCGGCCCTTCCAGCACCGCCTCCCAGAACGCCCGCCGCTCCTCGACATTGCCGAAGCGCGCCTTGACCTGGTCGCGGAAACGCGCGGCAAACTGCGCCAGGCGGCCGAAACCGGCCGGGATCAGGCTTTCCAGTCGCGCGCGGATCAGCCGCGCCAGCACCGGCACGCCGCCCCCGGTCGATACCGCGATCACCAGCGGCGAGCGGTCGACGATGGCCGGCGTGATGTAGCTGGACAGCTCGGGATCATCCACCACATTGACCGGAATGCCCAGCGCCTGCGCCGTCTGCGACACCAGGCGATTGACCTCTCGCTCGTTGGTGGCGGCCACCACCAGCCGCTGGCCGCCGACCTGTGCCGGCTGGAAACAGGCGTCGATATGGCACACCTCGCCGGCGGCCGCCATCGCGGCCAGCTCCGGCACCAGCTGCGGCGCCACCACCGTCAGCCGGGCGCCGGCCGACTGCAGCAGGCGCGCCTTGCGCACCGCCACCTCGCCGCCGCCGACCAGCAGGCACGGCTCACCGGCAAGGCGCATGAAAATCGGAAAATACTCCACGGAATGCTCCTGTAGCTGACCATGGCAGAATACTCCAGCCGGCGCCGGTTGGCGATGCCCGCCCTCGGCACTACGCCCTGCAGCGGATATCACCGGCCATGGCATTCAGGTACTATGCTTCAAACATTATTCCGGATTTGCCATTGCCCGCCGCGCGGCCATGGCTCGCAGGAGCACAACGTGTTCGCCCAAGCCACTCTCGAAACTGTCCTCAGCGCGCTGCCGGCCGGTTACTTGCTGCTTGACCTGTCGCGACAGGTCGTCTTCGTCAGCGAGCGTTTCAGCATCGCCTGCCACGGCAGCCCGCTGCCCACCGTCGGCAGCCCACTGCCGGCCACGCTGCTGCCGCAAGCGGTGCAGCAGCGCCTCGATCAGCCTGACAACAAGGGACTGACGCTACCGGCGCACGGCCTGCTGCTGGAGTGGCTGGTCACGCCGCTGCGCGACGGCTGGCTGATCAGCGTGCGCGAGGACCGTCACGCCTTCCGCACCCTGGTCGACAACTCGCCGGACATCATCACCCGCTACGACCTCGAGCTGCGCTGCCGCTTCATCAACAACACGCTGAGCAACTTCTCGCCGACACCGGCAGCGGAACACATCGGCCGCACGCTGGAAGAACGGCGCCTGCCCGCGCAGCTGAAGGATGCCATCCGCCACAATGCGCAACAGGTGATCGCCAGCGGCAAGCCGCAGCGCTTCATCAGCGAGCTGAGCCTGCCGCAGCGGCTATACGTGTTCGAGTCGAGGCTGCTGCCGGAGTTCGACGACGCCGGCCAGCTGCAGTCGCTGCTCAGCATCGACCGCGACATCAGCGAGCAGCACGCCACCCGGCTGTGGGAAGCCGACGAAAACCGGCTACTGGAGATGATTGCCAACGACCGGCCGCTGCAGGAAGTGATGGGCTGGACCTGCCAGATGATCGAGAACCAGCTCAGTGGCGCGATGTGCAGCATCATGCTGCTGGACGAGGCCGGCGAACGGCTGTACCTGGCGGCGGCGCCGTCGCTGGCCAGCGAATACAAGGAGGCGATCGACGGCCTGCGCATCGGCGAAGGCATCGGCTCCTGCGGCACCGCCGCGCAGCGCGGCGAGATGGTGATCGTCAGCGACATCGCCAGCGATCCGCTGTGGCAGGACTACCGCGAGCTGGCCGCCGCTCACCGGCTGCACGCCTGCTGGTCACTACCCATCCTGGCGCAGGACGGCAAGGTGCTCGGCACCTTCGGCCTCTACCACGACCGCCCCTGCGCGCCGGATTCGCAAGCACTGGACATCGTGCGCCGCACCTCGCACCTGATGGCGATTGCCATCCAGCAGGAGCAGCGCGCCACCGCGCTGTACCGGCTGGCGACGCAGGACGGCCTGACCGGCCTTGCCAACCGCCGCCACTTCCTCGACCTCGCCTCGCAGCGTTTCAAGGAGGCGCGCTACCTCGGCAAGCCGTTCAGCCTGCTGATGATGGACATCGACCACTTCAAGCGCGTCAACGACGGCCACGGCCACGAGGGCGGCGACGTGGTGCTGCAGGCCTTCGCCCAGTGCGTGAAGAGCACGCTGCGCGCCAGCGACCTGGTGTGCCGCATGGGCGGCGAGGAGTTTGCCGCCATCCTGCCCGACACCCCGGCCGGCGAGGCGCTGGTGGTGGCGAAACGGCTGCGCAACGCCATCGCCGCGCTGCCGATCGCGCACCAGGACCACCCCATCCCGATCACGGTCAGCATCGGCGTCGCCTCGCTGTCGCCGGCCTGCCGCGAGCTGAGCGAGCTGATCCGCCACGCCGACCAGGCGCTGTACCAGGCCAAGGCCAAGGGACGCAACCGCGTTTGCGTCGCCGAGTCGCTGTAAGCGCCTGTTCACGATCGGCTACAACTGATCTCTACGGGGTGATACTGGGTTGAAAACGGCCTCGGCATGCTTGTTTATATCCGGATAAACTCCGCTTCCTCAGCCGTTTTCGCCTTGTCTCGCGTGAGCTCGTGAACACGCGCTAAGCGGCGCGATTGCAAAAAAGGTTGGCCGCAACAGCGCACGCTGTTGCGGCCAACCTTTTGCCATGCGGGGAAGACCTGCGCGCGTCTAGTGTGCGCTCTCCCAGCTGCTGCCGACGCCGACTTCCGCCAGCAGCGGCACCTTCAGCGCGGCGACGCCGGCCATCAGCTGCGGCAGTTTTTCCCGCACCAGCGCCAGTTCGCTGTCCGCCACTTCCAGCACCAGTTCATCGTGCACCTGCATGATCAGCTTGCTCTGCAGCCGCTCGGCCAGCAGCCAGTCCTGCACCGCGATCATCGCCAGCTTGATCAGGTCGGCGGCGGTGCCCTGCATCGGCGCGTTGATCGCGGCGCGCTCGGCACCGGCGCGGCGCGCCTGGTTGGCGGCGCGGATCTCCGGCAGGTACAGGCGGCGGCCGAACACGGTCTCGACATAGCCCTGCTCGCGCGCCGCATCGCGCGTCTGCTGCATGTACTCGGCGACACCGGGGTACTTGCGGAAGTAGCTGTCGATGTACAGCTTGGCGGCGTCGCGGCTGATGTCCAGCTGCGAGGCAAGGCCGAATTCACCCATGCCGTAGATCAGGCCGAAGTTGATGGCCTTGGCGGCGCGGCGCTGCTCGGTGCTGACCTCCGCCAGCGGGGTGCTGAACACCTCGGCGGCGGTGGCCTTGTGGATGTCCTCGCCGCTGGCAAACGCCGCCAGCATGCCGGCGTCGCCGGACAGGTGCGCCATGATGCGCAGCTCGATCTGCGAATAGTCGGCAGAAACGATCACGTGGCCGGGCGCGGCGATGAAGGCCTCGCGCACGCGGCGGCCCTCGGCGGTGCGCACCGGGATGTTCTGCAGGTTGGGGTCGGAGCTGGCGAGGCGCCCGGTAATCGCCACCGCCTGTGCATAAGTGGTGTGCACGCGGCCGGTCTGTGGATTAATCAGCGTCGGCAGCTTATCGGTATAAGTGGATTTCAGCTTGGCCAGGCCACGGTACTGCAGGATCAGCTTCGGCAGCGGGTGATCCAGCGCCAGTTTTTCCAGCACTTCCTCGTCGGTGGAGAAGCCGCCGGACGGCGTCTTGCGCACGCCCTTGGTGGCGATGCCGAGCTTGCCGAACAGGATTTCCTGCAGCTGCTTCGGCGAATTGAGGTTGAACGGCTGGCCGGCCTGCGCGTAGGCGGCCTGCTCCAGGCGCAGCATCTCGCTGCCCAGCTGGTGGCTCTGCGCCGCCAGCTGCTCGCGGTCGATCAGCACGCCGTTGCGCTCCATCGCGAACAACACTTCCGCCACCGGCAGCTCGATGTCGCGGTAGATCTCGGCCAGCTTGCCGCTCAAGAGCGGCGCGAAGTGCTGCGCCAGGCGCAGGGTGATGTCGGCGTCCTCGGCCGCGTAGTTGGCCGCAACGTCCACCGCCACCTCGGCAAAGCCGATCTGCTTGGCGCCCTTGCCGCAGATCTCCTCGTAGCTGACCGTGGTTTCGTTCAGGTGACGGCGCGCCAGCTCGTCCATGCCGTGGCGTTCGTGGCTCTCGATCACGTAGGAAGCCAGCAGCGTATCGTCGGCCACGCCGCGCAGGGTGATGCCGTGGTTGGCAAACACGTGGCGGTCGTACTTCAGGTTCTGCCCCAGCTTTTTCTTGCCAGCGTCCTCCAGCCACGGCTTGAGTCTGGCCAGCGTGGCGTCGAAATCCAGCAGCTGCGGCGCGTCCGGGCCTCGGTGCGCCAGCGGCAGGTAGGCGGCCTGCCCCGCCGCCACCGAGAAGCTGATGCCGACCAAGCGCGCCTGCATCTGGTCGAGGCTGGTGGTCTCGGTATCCAGCGACACCACCTCGGCCGCAGCCAACCTTTGCAGCCACTCGTCCAGCTGCTCGCTGCTGAGAATAGTGTCGTAGTGGCGCGCGATGGCGGTGGCGGGTTCGTGACCGGCAACGGCATCCGGCACCGCCGCGCTGTCGTCACCGAACAGGTCGCCGCTGGTATGCAGCGCCGACTGCGCCCGCGTTGCTACCGGCGTGGCGGTATCGGCCGCCGGCTCGCTGACTTCGCGCAGGAAGGTACGGAAGCCGCAGGCGGCAAACAGCTCCGCCAGCCGCGCCTTGTCCTTGCTGCCGTGCAGCAGGCTTTCCATGCCCTGCGGCATCTCGTCCGCCAGTGGCACGTCGCACTTGATGGTGATCAGCTCGCGCCCGCGCGGCAGCCAGTCCAGCGCCGCGCGCAGGTTGTCGCCGACCTTGCCGCCGACCTTGTCCGCCTGTGCGATGACCCCGGCCAGCGTGCCGTACTCTTCCAGCCACTTCACCGCCGTCTTCGGGCCGCACTTGTCGACGCCGGGCACGTTGTCGACCTTGTCGCCGATCAACGTCAGGTAGTCGATGATCAGGCCCGGCGGCACGCCGAATTTCTCCTTCACCCCAGCCTCGTCCAGCAGCTCGTTGGTCATGGTGTTGACCAGCGTCACCGCCGGCGTCACCAGCTGCGCCATGTCCTTGTCGCCGGTGGACACGATCACCCGCATGCCGGCGGCCTCGGCGGTACGGGCCAGGGTGCCGATCACGTCGTCGGCCTCCACCCCGTCCACCATCAGCAGCGGCCAGCCACTGGCACGCACCACCTCGTGCACGGTGACGACCTGTGCGGCGAGGTCGCTCGGCATCGACGGACGGTTGGCCTTGTACTCCGGGTACAGCTCGTCGCGGAAAGTCTTACCTTTAGCATCGAAAATGCAGGCGCTATAATCGAACTGCACTTCCTTCTCCAGCCGGCGCAGCATGTTGACCATGCCGTAGATGGCACCGGTCGGATCGCCGGTGGGTGAGCGCAAGTCGGGCATCGCATGGAAGGCTCGGTACAAATAAGAAGAGCCGTCAATCAATAACAAGGTTTTCATAAGAAAAGGGGCAGATATGAGCTTGTCCGATAAATTACCGCAAACCAGCGACCGCTACGCGATGATGCAGCGTTTCCGCTCGCGCGAAGCCTGGCATGTGATGAAAATTCTGTCGGAATTTGTTGAATCGGCAGAAGAACTGCAACAGATCAGTCCCGCTGTAAGTATTTTTGGCAGCGCACGGACGCCGCGCGATCATCGCTATTATAAGCTGACCGAGGACATTGCCCGCCTGTTATCCGACGCCGGCTTTGCGGTGATTTCCGGTGGCGGCCCCGGCATCATGGAGGCGGCCAACAAGGGCGCCTATTACGGCAACAGCCCGTCGGTCGGCCTCAACATCGTGCTGCCGCACGAGCAGCGCCCCAACGAGTACCAGGACCTGAGCCTGAAGTTCGACCACTTCTTCAGCCGCAAGGTGATGTTCGTCAAACATGCACTGGCCTATGTGGTGATGCCCGGCGGCTTTGGTACACTGGACGAAATGTTCGAGGCGCTGACGCTGATCCAGACCGGCAAGACGCGCAAGATGCCGATCATCCTGTGCGGCATCGAATTCTGGAGTGGCCTGCTCGACTGGGTGCGCGAACGCCTGATCGGCGACGGCCTGATCAACGCCGATGACCTCGACCTGCTGCAGCTGATCGACGACCCGCAGCAGATCGTGGAAACCATCTTCACCTTTTACGAAACCCGCGGCTTCGAGGCCCTGCCGGAAGAACGCGAACAGCTGCTCAATCTGTAATATTTGCCGACCGGCGCTGCCCGCCAGCGCCGACAACCAAGGAAACACCATGTCCCGCCTGATTCTGGCCGTGCTGGCCGCCATCGCCCTGCCGGCGCTGGCCGATACCCCCGCCGCGGTGCTGCCGCCACCGCCGACCATTGCCGCCGATGCCATGGCAGAGCCGGAAGTCCGCATCATCCAGGACGGTGACAACAGCATCGAGGAATACCGTCTCAACGGTCGCCTCTACCTGCTGAAAGTGACGCCGAAAAACGCGCCACCGTACTACCTGCGTGACGACGAGGGTAACGGCCAGATGAAACGCATCGACCCGTCGCAGCGCCTGGTGGTGCCGCAGTGGGTCCTGCTGACCTTCTGAGGAGCGGGCATGTCGGTTTATACCTCGGTCTCGACCGCAGAGCTGGCACAGTGGCTGCAGCGCTATGCGCTGGGCGAGCTGGTCGAGCTGAAAGGCATTGTGGCCGGTGTCACCAATACCAACTACTTTGTCACCACCACCCATGGCCGCTATGTGCTGACGCTGTTCGAGGTGCTGCAGCTGGACGAGCTGCCCTACTTCCTGGAGCTGAAGAGCCACCTGGCGCGACACGGTGTCGCCTGTCCGGCGCCGATTGCCGACCACAACGACCAGTTTGCCTCGCTGCTGGCCGGCAAGCCGGCCTGCCTGGTCAGCTGCCTCGACGGCCACGACATCGAGCAGCCGAACGCGGCGCAGTGCCACGCCATCGGCGAGATGCTGGCGCAGATGCACAAGGCCAGCAGCACCTTCCCGCGCCGCATGCACAACCCGCGCGGCCCGGAATGGTGGAGCCGCACCGCCACCTCGCTGTATCCGCAGCTGCCGGCCGCAGACGCCGCCAGCCTGCGCAGCGAAGTCGCGTTCCAGGACAGCCACCGCTTTGATTTCCTGCCGCAGGGGGTGATCCACGCCGACCTGTTCAAGGACAACGTGCTGATGGATGGCGACAAGATCGCCGGCTTCATCGACTTCTACTACGCCTGCAACGACGTGCTGCTGTACGACCTCGCCATCGCGCTCAACGACTGGGCGCGCGATGCGCAGGGCGAGATCGACGCCGAACTGGCGCGTGCCATCATCGCCGGCTACCAGAGCATCCGGCCGCTGACCGCGGACGAGCACAAGGCATGGCCGGTGATGCTGCGCGCCGCGGCACTGCGTTTCTGGGTATCGCGCCTGCTCGACTTCTACCGTCCGGCCAGCGGCGAGATGACCTACACCAAGGACCCCGGCGTGTTCCAGCGCCTGCTGGAAGCGCACCGCGTGCGCCAGGACTTCTGGCTGTAACGCGCGCCGCTCCAGCCCGGCGGCGCCGGCCGTCCCAGCCTGCGCCGACCATCCGCCACCGCACAGCCCGCCCACCGCGGGCTGTTTTGCCTGCTGGCGGAATTGCGGTATAACCGGCCAGTCACCCCACAAGGATCTGCCATGAACCAACGTCTGTTGCTGATCGAGGACGATCAGCGCCTGGCCGACCTCGTCAGCAGCTACCTGCGCAAGAACGGCTACGACATCCAGCACCATGCCCACGGCGACGGCGCTGCCGAACGCATCATCGAGATCATGCCCGACCTGGTGATCCTCGACGTAATGCTGCCGGGCAAGGACGGCTTTGAAGTCTGCCGCGCGGTGCGCCACCGCTACCCGGGGCGCATCCTGATGATGACTGCCCGCGACGAGGAGATCGACGAGATCCTCGGCCTGGAGCTGGGTGCCGACGACTATCTGGCCAAGCCGGTGGAGCCGCGCCGCCTGCTGGCGCGCATCCGCGCCCTGCTGCGCCGCAGCGACAGCGGCGGCGACGACAACGGCGACCAGGACAAGCTCGGCTTCGGCCGTTTCAGCATCTGCCAGAGCACGCGCGAGGCGGTGCTCAACGCGCAGTCGCTGGAGCTGACCACCGCCGAATTCGACCTGCTGTGGCTGCTGGCCAGCCACGCCGGCGAAATCCTGTCGCGCGACGACATCATGAACCAGCTGCGCGGCATCGGCTTCGACGGCCTCGACCGTTCCATCGACGCCCGCATCTCGCGCCTGCGCAAGAAGCTGGACGACAACCCGGAAACACCGACCCGCATCAAGACCGTACGCGGCAAGGGCTACCTGTTCTCGCGGAGCGACTGGGAGTGAGAGCGCCGCTGAGCATGGCGCGCATGTTCGCGCGCTACTTCGCGCAGACCATGCTGCTGCAGTTCGTGCTGCTGCTCGGCTTTGTGCTGCTGCTGATCGTGCTGTCCGCCAACAGCGAGCGCGAACGGCTGCAAAAGCAGATGGACGGCACCGTGCGCCTGATCCAGCGCGAGCTGCTGCGCCAGCCGCCGGCACGGCGCGACGCCAGCCTGCGCGAGCTGCAGCCGCTGTTCGCCTATCCGCTGGCGCTGGTCAGGCTGCCGCCGGCCAGCCTCGGCGAAGAGGCGCGCGCGCGACTGGCCAGCGGCCAGAGCTGGCTCGACAGCAGCCAGCAGAACCTGTACGCACCGCTGCCCGGCACCAGCCAGCTGCTGGTGATCGGCCCGCTGGACAGCCAGGGCAGCAGCGGCGGCTGGCTGCACAGCGAGCTGGGCCTGTTCGTGCTGTGGTTCGCCTTCTTCGGCGTGCCGCTGGCACTGCTGATCTACCTCAACCTGCGCCCGCACTGGCACGACCTGGCCGCGCTGCGCGACACCTCGCTGCGGCTGGCGGAGGGCGATCTCGGCGCACGAGCGCCCGCGGCGCGCAGCCCGCTGTTCTCGCCGCTGCAGCGCCAGCTCAACAGCATGGCGGAAAAGCTGGAAACGCAGATGGAGACACGGCAGGCGCTGGCGCACGCGATCGCCCACGAGCTGCGCACGCCGGTGGCACGGCTGCGCTTCGGCCTGACCATGATGGACGAGGCGGAATCCGACGACGAACGCCGCGGCTACCGTGACGGCATGGAGCGCGACATGCAGGAGCTGGACGAGCTGATCAACGTCAGCCTCAGCTACGCCAAGCTCGATCGCGGCGAAGTGCCGCTGGAGTACGACACCATCGACCTGGAAGAGTGGTTCGAGGACCTGATCGAGCTGGTGCAGCCGTTGCGGCCAACCTTGCTGCAGCTGACGCTGGACTGCGCGCGCGGCGAAGCCACCTTCGACCGCCGCCTGGTGTACGTCGCCACCCGCAACCTGCTGCTGAACGCCTTCAAGTACGCGCGGCAGCAGGTGTGCATGACGGTGGCGGTCGAACACGGCCAGCTGATCATCACCGTCGACGACGACGGGCCGGGCATCCCGGAAAAGGAGCGCGAGCGCATCTTCGATCCGTTCCAGCGCCTCGACCGCTCGCGTGACCGCGCCACCGGCGGCTACGGCCTCGGCCTGTCCTTCGTGCGCCTGATCGCCCACCACCACGGCGGCAAGGCGTGGATCGCAGAGTCGCCGCAAGGCGGCGCCCGCTTCGGGTTGACGCTGCCACTACACCCGGCCGGCGGCGCGCCGTCACAAAGCGTCACATAAACGCACAGCAGCCACACAGTCGGCGTACGCAAGCGCCATAGTGTTGCGCGGCGGCGGCACGCAGAATGGACTCATCAACCTCACTCACCGTGAAACGGAGTCCATCATGAAGAAACTGCTTGTCGCTACCCTGTTTGCCGCTACCGCCAGCACCGCCTTCGCCGCAGAAACCGGCAACTACGTGTTCGGTAATGTCGGCATCTCCGCCAACCAGTGGACACTGAAAGACGGCGCCGCCAACCGCGCCGGCGTCAGCGACCGCAAGGTCAACGACGACGATGCCACCTCCGGCATGGTCGAGATCGGTGTCGGCCAGCGTATCAATGACAACTTCGCGGTCGAGGGCAGCTACCTGCGCCACGGCGACGCCACGGGCCTGAATGGTGCCGGCAGCCTGGACTACGACACTTTTCGTGTCGCTGCACTTGGCATCATCCCGGTAACCCAGCAGTTTGAAGTCTACGGCAAGGTGTCCGCCAACCACATCCGCAGCAAGTTCAACAGCAGCTCGGCCGCGCTGGCCAGCAGCAAGGACAGCAGCTTCGGCATGGGGCTGGGCGTGGGCGCCGCCTACCACCTCGACAAGAACCTGTCCGCCCGTGTCGAATATGAAGGCATCGGCAATATCGGCCACAAAGACATCACCGATACCGCGCCAGTCGGCGCGCTGAAAGTCGGCCTGGGTTACCGCTTCTGATTTCCTGCTGTTCTGTAAAGTCCTCGTGTGCATTTGCCCGCCTTCATGGCGGGTTTTTTTATGCCGCCGCCAGCATCGCTAGCGGCGACAACGCGGCCCGGCCTAGCAGCCAGCCGCACCAGTCAAGCCGTGCCGGCGCCGCGGCCAACCCCGGCCCACACGGGGAGTCACTACACGACCGCCGGCCCCGCGCGCGGCGGGGCCGGTCGTAACCGTAACCCTGGCTCAGTGCTTGTGCGGGTAGATGTCGTAGCTGAAGTAGCGACGCTCGATGCTGCGGTAGGTGCCGTCGGCCAGGATCGCCTTCAGCGCGGCGTTGACCTTGGCCAGCAACTCCTTGTTGCCCTTCTGGACGGCGATGCCGGAGCCCATGTAGTACTTCGGATCGTTGAACACCGGGCCGACGAAGGCAAAGCCCTTGCCGAACGGCGTCTTCAGGAAGTCGGCCTCGCCGATGGTGGCATCGACGTAGACGTAATCCAGGCGACCGCCCTTCAGGTCGAGGAAGGCGTCGGTGATCTTGCCGTAGCCCTTGATCTGCGCGCCGTTGCGACCCCATTTCTCCGACGATTCCTTCATCTGGATCGCGCCGCGCAGCACGCCGATGCGCTTGCCCTTGAACCAGTCACCGCTCACCGGCGTGCCTTCCTTGGCGATCAGCCGCCCCGGAATGTTGAAGTACATGTCGCTGAAGCTGACCACCTTGGCGCGATCCGGCGAGATGTTCATCGAGGCAATCGCCAGCTCGTACTTCTTGGCCTGCAGGCCGGGGATGATGCCGTCAAAATCGTGCGCGCTCAGCTCGCACTCCGCCTTCATCTTGTCGCACAGTGCGCGGGCGATGTCGGCATCGAAGCCGACAATGCTGCCATCCGGGTTCTGCTTGGAAAACGGCGGGTAGCTGACATCGGTGGCGATGCGCAGCGGTTGCGCCTGGAGATGAAAGGCGGCAAACAGACAGCTCAGGGCAAGTATTTTTTTCATGATCGGCGGACGCTCATCGGTAAGGAGAAGAACAGAAACAGCCGGCGGCAAACACGGCACGGCGCTGGTTATGACCAGCCCAGATTAAGAACTGCCCCCGCTGCCGGCAAATGAATTATCCGACCGAGTCATGAATTAAATTCATATCAAAGCCGGTAGCCACGCGCCGGCAGCAGCGACAAAAAAGCAGCCCGCCGATTGTGGTGTGCGATGGGATAAGCGCGCGCCGACCTCGCCAAGCCAGCGCCGCACCAGCGACAGCAGCGCGAGGTGAATGCCACTCGTGGCACGCCGCCACGGATACCGGGCGATGGCGACCGTCTTGCCCTTCGGCGTATCCCAGCTGTGGAGATCGATCATTGCCAGCCCCGTCAGGCGGTTTTGCTACAATCAGCGCTTGTTGATGAATTCAGGATACTGCGATGAGCCACCCCCACGCCAATCAAGTGAAGGCTTTCCTGCTCGAGCTGCAAGACCGCATCTGCGCCGGGCTGGAAAGCGCCGATGGTGGTGCCCGCTTCATCGCCGACAGCTGGCAGCGCGGCGACACCGGTCTCGGCGGTGGCGGCATCAGCCGGGTACTCACCGGCGGCGCGGTGTTCGAGCAGGCCGGCGTCAACTTCTCGCACGTCACCGGCCCGGCGCTGCCGGCCTCCGCCACCGCGCACCGCCCGGAGCTGGCCGGCCGCCGCTTCGAGGCCATGGGCGTGTCGCTGGTGATCCACCCGGAAAACCCCTACGTGCCGACCAGCCACGCCAATGTGCGCTTCTTCATCGCCGAGAAAGACGGCGAAGCGCCGGTGTGGTGGTTCGGCGGCGGCTTCGACCTCACCCCCTACTACGGCAATGTCGAGGACGTGGTGCACTGGCACACCGTGGCGCGCGACTTGTGCGCGCCGTTCGGCGAGGACAGCTACCCGAAGTACAAGAAATGGTGCGACGAGTACTTCTATCTTAAACACCGCGACGAGGCGCGCGGCGTCGGCGGCCTGTTCTTCGACGACCTCAACCAGCCGGATTTCGCCACCAGCTTCGCCTTCATGCAGGCGGTCGGCAACGGCTTCCTTGATGCCTACCTGCCGATCGTGGCGCGGCGCAAGGACACACCGTGGGGCGAGCGCGAGCGCCAGTTCCAGCTCTACCGCCGTGGCCGTTACGTCGAATTCAACCTGGTGTGGGACCGTGGCACGCTGTTCGGGCTGCAGACCGGCGGCCGCACCGAATCGATCCTGATGTCGATGCCGCCGCTGGTGCGCTGGGAATACGGCTACCAGCCGGAAGCCGGCAGCGCGGAAGCGGCGCTGTACAGCGACTTCCTGCCGGTACGGGAGTGGATATGAGCCTGTTGCGGCCAACCTTGTCCCGCATGGCGGCGCTGCTGGCCTTACTGTTGGCAACAGGCAGTTACGCCGCAGAGACACTGCCAGCGGAACTGCGCCCTTTTGTCCAGAAAGGTTACAGCGTACTCAGCCTTGATGAGGTAGACCTCAACCGGGATGGTCGCAAGGAGACCGTTCTGGTCATCGAGGCTGACGACACGACAAACGACGAAGGTCCACGCAGCCTGCTCCTGTTCAGCCGTACTCCAGCGGGCAAACTGACACTTGCCAGCCGCAACGACAAGGCCATCCTGTGTCGCAGATGCGGCGGCATTTTCGGTGATCCGTATGAGGGAATGGATTTTCAGGCAGGCGGCTTCACCCTCCTGCACTACGGCGGCAGCAACTGGCGCTGGCGCCTGGACATCCGCTTTGCCTGGTCACGCCGGGATCAAACCTGGCAACTGGTGGAAGTGGATACCGAGAGCTTTCATACCAGCGACCCGGACAATGGCAAGTCACGTCGTTATCGTCCGCCACGCGATTTTGGCCTGATCAACCTGGCCGGCTTCGACTACGAAAACTGGGAAGGCCGCGGCAAACGCTAGGCCAGCAAAGGAACAACCCATGCAATGCGAACTGTGCCACCAGGACGGTGGCGACATCCTGTACCGCGACGACAAACTGCGGGTGATCCTGGTTGCCGATGCCGACTACCCGGCGTTCTGCCGCGTGATCTGGCACGCCCACGTCAAGGAAATGACTGACCTGGACAGCGCCGACCGCGCCCACGTGCTGGACTGGGTGCTGCGTACCGAGCAAGCATTGCGCACGGTGCTGAATCCGGACAAGATCAACCTTGCCAGCTTCGGCAACATGGTGCCGCACCTGCACTGGCACGTGATCCCGCGCTTTGCCGACGACAAGCACTTTCCCAATCCGCTGTGGGGTGCGGCGATGCGCGAGGGCGTGGCGCACGACTCGCCAACGTTGGCCGCACAGCTGCGCCATGCGCTGCAGGCCGGCTGAATACCGCGGCGGCATTGCCGCCATGGCAGGCGGGTGGTAAGGTGAACCGCGTTTAAGATTTCAAACAGGAACCACTTCCCAGCCGGTCTTGCCCGCCGCCCAGACCGGCTCTGAAGCGGCTCCGTCAGCCACTGACCGAGGAGCGTTGATGTTTACTACCCTGATTTCCGCCAGCGAACTGCAACAGCTGGGCAACCGCCACACCGTGCTGCTCGACTGCCGTTTCCGCCTCAATGACCCCGATTTCGGCCGTGCCGCCTACGACGAAGGCCACCTGCCCGGCGCGCACTACCTGCACCTGGACTACCACCTGTCCGGCCCCAAGAACGGCAGCAACGGCCGCCACCCGCTGCCGGACGGCCAGCGCCTGGCGGTCAGCCTCGGCGCACTGGGCATCAGCCCGGACACCCAGGTGGTGGCCTACGACGACGCCGGCGGCATGTATGCCGCCCGCGCCTGGTGGCTGCTGCGCTGGCTGGGCCACCAGGCGGTGGCAGTGCTCGATGGCGGCATCCAGGCGTGGCAGCAGGCCGGCGGCGAGCTGGACACCGGCACGCCGGAACGCGACGCCACCCGCTTCAGCATGGGCACGCCGCAGGAAAGCGCGGTGACGCTGGACGAGATTGCGGCCAACCTGTGCACGCCGCAGTACCAGCTGGTCGACGCCCGCGCGCCGGACCGCTTTGCCGGCGAGAACGAGACGCTGGACCCGGTCGGCGGCCACATCCCCGGCGCCAAGAACCGCTTCTTCATGGACAACCTCGGCAGCGACGGCCTGTTCAAGCCGGCCGCACAGCTGCGCAGCGAATGGCTGGCACTGCTGGACGGCACCCCGGCCGGACAGGTGATCCTGTCCTGCGGCAGCGGCGTCACCGCCTGCCACAACAAGCTGGCGCTGGAGTACGCCGGCCTCAGTGGCGCGCGGCTGTACGCCGGCTCGTGGAGCGAATGGTGCAGCGACCCGACGCGGCCGGTGGCCACCGGCGCCTGAGAAGCGGTTCAATGCCTGCTGCGACGTGATCGCAAATGGGGCGATGCCGCGTTGAAAACGGCTTCGGCATGCTGGTTTATCTCCAGCTCAACGCCGCTTCCCCAGCCGTTTTCGCCTTGTCTCGCGTGAGCGTACGAGACCCTGAACAGGCTCCGGGCGCGACAACAAAAATCCCCGCCGCGGCGGGGATTTTCCATGCAAGCTTGGCCGCAAGGCGCGGCCGCGCTCAGTCTAGGATCAGCTGCTGGATCAGGCGCTGACCGGCCTTCCAGTCGCCAAGGCGGCTGTTGCTGCCCATGTGGCCGCTGTTGCCGGCGCTGAGTAGCGGCACCTGCCAGCATGCCGCCAGCGCTTCCGCCTCCGTCCAGTCGCAGAACAGGTCGTCATGGCTGGCCACCAGCCGCGCCGGCACCGGCAGGCGCAGTTCGCGCGGCGCGGCAAAGCCGGTAAAGTCGGGCAGCGGCGCCCCCGGCGGCAGCTCGCCACTGGCGGCGGCGCGCTGCGGCGTGATCGGCAGTGCCGGCGGTGCCACCAGCAGCACGCCCTTCACCTTCTTCTGCTCCAGCAGGCTGGCCTGGCCCAGCCACTCCACCGTGGCGTGACAGCCGAGACTGTGCGCGGCGATCACCACCTTGCCGTCGCAGTCCGCCACCGTCGCGGCCAACCTTTGCACCCAGGCGTCGCGCGTCGGGTACAGCCAGTCGTCCTGCTCCACCCGCCGCGCCAGCGGATACAGTACCTCCC
>Ga0209211_10002399_pt1 | contig 32452 bp, 31 predicted proteins | sample RifGroA2_FD_183992 | JGI IMG/M metagenome (GOLD analysis project Ga0209211, IMG submission 183992) | Groundwater microbial communities from Rifle, Colorado, USA - Groundwater A2 (SPAdes) (version 2) | ecosystem: Environmental > Aquatic > Deep subsurface > Groundwater | place: Rifle, Colorado... | reverse complement strand
ATAATCAAAAAGAGAAGAAATAATATTCCTATCTTGGTATTATGGTTAGGTTGCATAAATATATTTATTGTACTACTTCTTCACACATGTTTTTGATGTATTGTTACAGACAAGGCCACTATTACATCTTGATGGTGGAGGTTTGCACGGGCCGTTGAGTTCACCGGGTTGAGGTTGTGAGGGAGGTGGAGTGGGAGCTGGCTCAAACGGTAGAAAGCTTACTGTTCTTTTTATTTCTTGTTTAAAATATGGAGACTGTTCAACAAATGGCCATTGATTTGGATTCGGTTCTTCCAAAGGACTCATCATATATATTTTAACCGCAATAGTAATAGGCTTGGTAATATCTACATCTTTATATTCACAAAATGTCAGACTATCATTTCCCCAGAATCCACCAGGTTGATCTTTTAAAAATTTATAATCACTATCCGAATGATAGTTACAGGCAAACATAAAAACACGATCATAATATACTACGGGAGAAATTTGACGTTGATTGATGACGTTAGTGCTAGCAGTAATACGTAAAAAACGATCGTTGTTATTAATAAAGACAATTGAGTTGTCAGTAAGTTCCTTATATTCTATGTTCAATTCTTCATTAGCATAATATACCTTAAGAATGGCTTTTGATCGATCTTCACAGATAGAAGAGTCTTGTTTTTGATTATCCTTATAAAGGCAAATATTTTTATCAGAATAGTCACATTTATTAACAGGACAGCATGGACCTCCTTTTTTACCACACTCTGGTCCTCCCGGAGTGACCGTAATTTGTGGATTTACTGAAAAACACGTTCCAAAAGATAGTTGAGGATTATCCGGTCCTCTTGGAGCTGGTCTTTTTTGTGACCACCATGGATTATTATAATTATTACCTTTCACACATGTTAAGTCGGTTCTGTTTCGACAGGAATTATCATGACAACAGGGTGAGTCAACAGAAGTTCCGCACGCATCTTCAAGCTTTGCACATTGATAATCATTCGAGCCTTTTTGCCAACAGCGAGTTTGAGCTTCTGTACAGTAATATGATTTTTCTATATTTATATAACCATAGTCATCTTTTACTAAAGAATTTGAGCAGCAAATGATTCCACGAGAACCACATGGTGTTTTATTGACTGATTTTATCGTCTTGGCAAAGCCGAAGAAAGAAGCTGTTTTTTTATAGGCAAACAAGGTGATGACGGTCAATGCAAGGAAAATAATAATGAAGATTGTTTGATTGGTATGTTTAGGAGACATCAACTATAAAAATAGCAGATTGCTTTTTGAATAGCAAACACCCCGACGTACGTCGGGGTGTTTTTCGCATAACGAAAAAATCACGAAAAAGACGGTTTTATGGAGTACAACCAGCTGCATCTCCATACTCTACCGCGTTTGCATATACGCCACCTCCTGCTGTTCTTTGAACATCTGATAGAACTGTTCCAGCAGGACAGGCACCTCCTGTATTGTCAAGTACAATACATTTACTTGTTGGATCACCTGGTGTGGTAGCACTTATACCATTACATCCGTTGTAAGCACCACAAGTATCAGCACCTGCCGTCATCGTGTCACAATTTATAGCCGCTCCTGCTACAGGTGGGGCTCCTCCTCCCGCTGCTGTTGCTCCTGGATTAGCAGCTACACAGGTAGCCGAATCTACATAACACGTCGTACTCTTAGGAGACAGGGTCGTCCAATTTCGACTGACATAGTTTCGACAGGACGCGCTACTGAAAAACTTTTTAGCTCCGAGCGCTTCACATGACACCGTTCCACCGGTATTTTTCGCGTAATATTGGTTTGCTACAACCCCTGTGAAGGAAAGATTCATCGTATCGAGCTTACAATACTTTAGGTCAGTATCTCCATAAAATTCAGTCACGTTTGGATTGATGGCTAAATAATTAACATCGCCGCTAAACTGTTCAGAAACATTTCTCGCATCTGTTCTCCCCACCACTCCTTTATATAATTGGCACTTCGCTAACAATGCAAGTCTGCTTGCAAAAGGATACGGGGTCGGAGAAGGTGTCGCGCTACATTGATTAGCCCAATACAAAGTGTTGTCCATTGTACAGTATGCTGCATCAGCCGTCGTAGAACCACCAATTGCTGGCGTAACTAATGGATTTACTGTCGTTTTTCTTTTTCCCACTGTTAGATCAAAGGTTGAATAAGTATAACCGTTGAATTTCTGACAATATGTTCTTCCACCTGCGTCAACAGTTGATCGGCCAATTTTTCCTTTTATACTCGCACAGTATTGATTTTTTGCTAATATATCTGATTGCGAAAGTTGAGTGACTGCGGTGGCGTTACAATAATTCATATTCACTGGTACTCCACGAGAACAGTATTTCGGACGAGTAGCGGTAGCGCCTACTATAGTGTACTTGAAACAATATTCAGGACCATTAAAATTAGTATTCGCATTATAGGTAGATTTGTAATACCCCGATACAGAATTATTATCACATGCACTATCTACACCCACCAATGTTCTCGTAGTTCTTGCTTGACTGAAAGTGGACAATAGGCCGGTTCGTGATACCATCACGGCAAAGCCCACTACTAAGACAGCTAACAAAACAAAGAGCATACCTTTGCTTACACATATCTGACCGTTTTTATCTGTATTCATTATTGTTCTTCACCCCCTCTATTGAAATAGATATAATTCTTCATGTTACTTATCAACATAACAAAACAATCAGCCGCTTGTCAAGAGAATTTACGGGCGGCAAAGTTAAAAGGATAAAAATATTTTTCCCAGTTTTCGTCTGTTGAATGATAAATATTATCGCCTAAAAAATAATCAACCAAAATCTCTCTCATTCTCAGAATTTCCTTAAGAGAATTAATATTTTTTTTATCATCAACGCTAAAATCAATCAATTCTAAAGCTCGGTACAAAGCATTCTTACTCATTTCTTTATTTTTTTTATTCCTCCATGAAATTGTTCGGCCGACTTCCGCCCCAATATTGGCCATCTGTTCAACAAAAGAAAATTTATTCCAACGATCAGCTAAACCAGTATGAAAAATTCGTTTTTTATCAATTAACTTCATATCACTATTATATAAGTTTGTTGTCAAATTTGCTAAAATAAGCTCATGCCTATGAGACGTAAGCCTGATGTTTTTGAATTTGACTCTTACAAGATTCAGTCGGATAAAAAAACAATCGATTTTAATTATAAAATTCGAGAGTTATATTTTACTGAAAAAATTATTTTACCTGATGAGATTCCCGTCTCTGTTGAAGATAGATTAGTTAATAAAGTTTTAGAAAGTCTTCATTTAATTTTGGGAATAAGTTATTTTAAGATTTATTGCCCGAAAAAAATCATCATTCCTTATCATTTATCCAAAGCTCAAGCTGATTTTTGGAACACCGTCTATACCAAAGGCTTGGGAGAGTTCTTTTACAAAAATAAAATTGATTTTAGAAATTTAATTGATTTTCCATACTTAAATGATAAACAAGCCATACAACCTCGTAGGTTGGATGAGGCTAAAAAAAACCGATCTTTAGTCGGGATCGGCGGAGGAAAGGATTCAATTATGGCCATTGAACTTCTTAAAAAAGAAAAAAAAGAAGTTACCGGATTTATTCTTGACTCTCAAGAAACTTTTCCTCAAGTCCAAATCGACGTTGCAAAAACAATGGGAATTAATTATATGATTGTCAAAAGGCAATTAGATCGCCAACTGTTTGAATTGAAATCTTTTTATAACGGTCATATTCCGATCACAGCGATTTATAGTTTTATCGCTCTATTGCTGACGGTAATCTATGACTATTCTTCAATCATTATTCCCAACGGAAAGAGTGCTAATTTCGGCAACGTCAATTATTTAGGGACAGAGATTAATCATCAATGGAGTAAATCGGAAGAGTTTGAAAAACTTTTCCAGGAATATGTAAAACAGTATATTACTCCAAATATAAATTATTTTTCCAATCTTCGACCTTATTCGGAAATGGAAATAGCCAAAATGTTTTCTTTTCACAAAAAATATTTTCTTGTTTTTTCCAGCTGTAATAGGAATTTTAAGATAAAAGGAAACGTCAATCAGAAAAGATGGTGTGGAGAATGTGCCAAATGTGCTTTTGTTTTTATTATCTTAGCGGCTAATCTATCTAAAAAAGAAGTCATTGAAATTTTTGATAAGAACTTACTTGACGATCCCCTTCTCATCCCTTTGTATTATGATTTAATCGGAAAAGGTAAGATGAAACCTTTTGACTGTGTTGGGACGTTTGCAGAGTCACGTCAGGCTTTGGAAATAATTAAAAATAAAAAAGAATTTAACGTTTCTAAAATCATATGAAACTTGATCAGTTAAAAAAATATAAAAAAATCCTGATTTTGGGTTATGAAAAAGAAGGACAGGCCACCGAAAGGTTTTTGAAAAAATATCACCCGACGGCTTTGATTGGTATTGCCGACCAAAAGATTGACCCTAACTATCTCGACGAGCAAAATAAATATGATCTGGTCATTCGCTCCCCGGGAGTTCCAAAACATTTAATCACTAAACCCTATACAACGGCCACTAATATTTTTTTTGGGAACTGCCAGGGTAAAATTATTGGTGTTACCGGCAGTAAAGGAAAAAGCACAACCGCCAGTTTGATATATTCAATTTTAAAAAATGCCAAGAAAAAAGTTAAACTGTGCGGTAATATTGGACGGCCAATGCTTTTGGAACTGCTTAAACCAATGAGTCGAGAGGATATTTTTGTTTGTGAACTTTCTAGCTACCAACTTGATGATATTGAGTATTCACCACACATTTCCGTCATTACCAATCTTTTTCCAGAACACATGAACTATCATGGCAGTATTGACGTTTATTATCAAGCAAAGAAAAATATTCTCAAATTCGTAACACCAGGCGATTATTACTGCTATAATCCCAAGTATCCGATTTTAGAACAATGGGCAAAAAATATTAACTGTCAATCTCTACCTTCTGAGCGAACAATTTACTTTGACCCAATGACCAATCCTTTGATTGGAGAACATAATTTGGAAAATATAGATGAGGCAGTAACGGTGGCAAAAATATTTAATACTTCTGATGAAATTATTAAAAATACCGTTTACAATTTTCAACCGTTGCCGCATAGGCTGCAGCTTGTTGGGAAATTTAAAGAAATTGTTTTTTATGACGATGCAATTTCAACCACGCCTGAATCAACGATATGTGCGATTAATAGCTTTCCAAAAATTGGCACAATTTTTTTAGGAGGAATGGACCGAGGTTATGATTTCGGTAAACTGTCTCGGGTAATTATTGACAAGAAAATACCAAATATAGTTTTATTTCCAGACAGCGGAGACACGATATTTAAATTATTAAAAAAAGTCGTTGGAATTAAATTTAAATTTTTAAGAACTAAAAGTATGGAAGAGGCGGTCAAATTTGCTTATCAATATACTCCTCAAGGCAAAATCTGCTTGTTATCAAACGCTTCTCCAAGCTACAGCCTTTGGAAGAATTTTGAAGAAAAAGGCGATCTATTTCAGTTTTTTGTTAAGAAATATCAATAGCGTATGCTTAAAAATGTCATCATTACTTGCTCAAACGAAAGGTACGGAGACTTTTTGATCAATCATTGGCTCAAGTCATTAAAAGAAAATGTCAATCTCGAAAACATCGATATTGTAATTATTGACTACGGACTTAACAAGTTGCAAAAAACACTACTACTTAAAGAAAGGGTCATCCTATTTGAAGGAACAAAAAAATACCATATTGTTAATAAAAGATTTTTTGATTCCGCCAAGTACCTAAAAAATAAATCTTATGATCAGATACTTTTTATAGACGGCGGGGATACTATTTTTCAGGAAGATATTATTCACGTTTTGGATAAAAACAAAAATACTTTCCGGGTCATTCCTTTAGGTATGGGGGTTCTCTTTTTCGAATGGTTTATTTTTGATAATTTTGAAAAAAAAATTAAAGAAAAAATCTGGAAAGTGGTCAAAAATAAACCCGTTATTAATGCTGGTGTTATCTTTGCTCCCTGCCAAAAATTTATTTCTCTTTGCAGGTTAATGGAAGAATTAATCATAAAAAAGGAGACTTTTGGGCCCGATCAAATTATCCTTAATTATTTTCTTTATCAAGGCGGGTTCAAATTTATCAACAATAAATATAACTTTATGATGTCTACGGAAGAAAAAGGATTTATTGTTAAAAAGGGGATATTTTACAAACCAACAGGAGAAAAAATTGTTATTGTCCATAATGCCGGTCAGATGGATTTTTTTAGACCGATAAAAAATTTTGGCTATGGAGAAAAGTTTAATCAAATTAAACATGTTATTTACAACGTTAAAAAAACCCAATATCAAATATTGGGTTGGTATAAAAAAAACTTTAAAAATTAAGGTTTTTTTTAAAATATTTAACTGTTATTTTATCTCCGGTAATTTTAGTCAAACTATCAGTTAACTTAGCAATTTTTTGACCATTGGCTTCAATCGGTTTAAAGACGATTTGGGGAATGGTTATTCCTAAATCATTAGTCAGGTCTGTCCCCCAACCAAATAATGTCCGGATTCTCCCATTAAAATGGTTATAGATTTTTATTATCAAATCAATGTTTAAACCATCGCTAAAAACAATTAATTTTTCTTTTGGATCAATCTTAAATTTTTTATAAAAGTTAATGGCTTTTTCAGCAAACTCAATCGGATCGCCGGAATCATGCCGAAGACCTTGCCATTTTACCGCTTGTTCTTTGGAAAAATTTTTAAAGAAAAAGTCCGATCCATAATTATCGGTGAGAGCGGTTGATAATTGTTGTCCATATTCACTCCACCAAATATCTAAAACTCTTTTGTGTGAACTAATAATACCCCGATTAATTCCATAAAAAATCATGTACATCTCATGGGCAAAAGTGCCGACTGGTTTTAGATCTAATTCTTCTGCTAATTTAACATTAGATGTCCCAACCAGTTGATTAGGCAGTTCTTTTTTAAAAGTTTTTAAAACTTGCTCCTGCCATTGAAAATTAAATCTTCGTCTTGTGCCAAAGTCGGCCAATTTTATTCCTGGATACTTTTTTAGTTTATTTATTTTCTCAAAAAGTCGTCGTTGTCCCTGTTTAATGAAATGACTACTTGATTGATTTTGCTGGTTTATAAATGAGGAACAATATCGTTCGATCAGCGTAGTTAAAACAAAAGTTTCCCAATAAATTGCCTCCGACCAACTGCCCTCAACTTCTATCTGGTAATCTTTGCCGTTATCAGAGACTGTAATTTGGGGAAGATTAATTTTTTTTAAAAATTCGAGATAGTCGCTTGAAAAAATTTTTAGTTCTTTTAAATATAAATATTCTTTATCGTTAATTTTTAGCTTTTTTATTTGGTTAAATTCTTTTATTAGTTCTTGTTTGGATATATAATCAGTCAAACAAATATCTTTTGAACGGTTGATAAGCTGATATTTTACCCGAATATTATTTGAGAAGTATCTAAAAACCAATTGACCCATGGTCAACTTGTAGTAATCCAAGTCTAAGAAAGACCTCATCATAAAATAATCTTTATTCTATTTGACTTTAAAAATTTCAAATCCTTCTTTGACCGGTTGGTCAACTTTCATCCCTACATCATCGCCTTTTTTAGCCGAAGGAATATTTTGGTGTTCTTTTTGAATTGAGGTGACTTCTTGTTGAAATAATTCTTTACCGGCTTTAACAAACTTTATTTTATCACCAACCGATAGCTTGGATTCAAAGACGATGGCGGCCACTCCGATTTTATTAAAATAGTGTTTGACTTTACCAACTCTTTTATCTGCCATATTTATCATCACCCCCATGTTTATTTTAACATTATACTAAATTTATTTCCAATAAAAAAACCCTCCTTTCGGCTGGGCTTTTTATTAACGTTTTTTAACATTTAACAGTTTAACCGTTTAACAGTTTATTAGTATCCCATTCCTCCCATATTCGGCATCGCGGGAGTTGGAGGTTGATTTTTCTCCGGTAAATCAGATACCAATGCTTCTGTGGTTAACACCATCATGGCGACCGATACGGCGTTTTCGACAGCTGTCCTAACCACTTTTAAAGGATCAATGATACCGGCTTTGATCATGTCAATCGTCTCGGCCGTGGCCGTCGACTCGGTTTTTAAAAGATCAAAACCCTGGCCTTTGGCACTGGCTGAACGGGCTTTGGCAATTAACTCACCCGGATTTAAACCGCCATTCTCCATGAGTTTAGTAAATGGTGATTCAATCGCGCTTTTAACTAATTCAAAACCAATCACTTCGTCCCGACTGGCGCCGGATTTTTCCAGATCCTTGGAATTCATTTTTTGACTAATATCAAGCAGGGCCACCGCTCCACCGGGAACAATTCCTTCCTCAAGAGCGGCTTTAGTGGCGGCAACAGCATCAATCACTCTTTCTTTTTTATCTTTTAATTCCACTTCTGTGGCCGCTCCAACATTAATGATGGCGACCCCTCCGGATAATTTTGCCAATCTTTCCTGCAATTTTTCCCGGTCAAATTCCGAAGTGTTTTCAACAATTTCCCGTTTAATTTTTTCGATTCTGCCGGCAATTAATTTCTTATCCCCTTTTCCACCAATAATGCTGGTGTTTTCTTTATCAGACTTGACTTTGTCCGCCCGTCCGCAATCCTCAACTTCGATATTTTCTAGCTTTTTTCCTAACTCTTCGCTCAGGACGGTTCCGCCGGTTAAAATGGCAATATCTTCTAACATTTCTTTTCGACGGTCCCCAAATCCCGGTGCTTTAACAACCAAAGCATTAAATGTCCCTCTTAACTTGTTGACTACTAAGGTGGCCAAAGCTTCGCCTTCTATTTCTTCGGCAATGATGACTAAATTTTTAGAAACTTTGACAAACTTTTCTAAAAACGGTAATAAATCCGAGACCGCCGTAATTTTTTTATCAGTAATCAAAATGTAAGCGTCTTCAACTTCAGCGACCATTTTATCCGAATCGGTGGCAAAATAAGGAGAAGCAAAACCCCGATCAAACTGCATCCCTTCTTTGTGATCAAAGGTTGTTTCTAAACTTTTTCCTTCTTCAACGGTAACTACGCCGTCTTTACCGCCGACTTTTTTCAAAGCTTCGGCAATCAGATTACCCAGTTCGACGTCCCCGGCAGAAATTGTGGCCACGTTAGCCGCATCTTTTAGAGTAATTGTTTTGGCCATTTTTTTAAGTTCTGATACAACGTAAGAGGATCCTTTCATCAATCCTGATCTCATTACCATTGGGTTAGATCCCGCCGTAATCATTTTTATCCCTTGAGAAACAATCGCACTGGCCAAAATTGTGGCGGTCGTTGTTCCATCTCCGGCAATATCAGCGGTTTTTGAAGCCGCTTCTTTGACTAACTGAGCCCCCATATTCTCAAATGAATCTTCCAGTTCTATTTCTTTAGCGACCGTTACTCCATCATGAATAACACTGGGCGCACCCCACTTGCGGTCTAAAGCAATATTGCGTCCTTTAGGACCGAGGGTCGTTGCGACTGCTTTACATAATTTATCAACACCGTCAAGAAGTTTTTTTCGAGCCTCAGCTCCGTAAATAATTTGCTTAGCCATAGAATTTTAATATAAAATTTATAATATTTATAACCGTTATAATGATTATTCCACAACCGCCATGACATCCTTCTGCTCAATTAATAACCATTCTTCCATACCTACCTTAACTTCGTTTCCTCCCCATTTTTTATAAAGGACTTTCTGACCAACTTTGACAACCATCCCCCCACATTTCTTTTTATCATCTCCACAACAGTCACCCCCACAACAATCGTTACCCGGGCCGATAGCCATTATCTCACCAACCTGTGGTTTTTCCTTGGCGCTATCTGGCAGAACAATTCCTGACGCAGTTTTTGATTCACCTTCAAGAGGTTTAACTAATACGTAATCAAAAAGAGGTTTAATTTTACCTTGTGTTTTTGACATATTTAAAAATTGGAACTTGTCCTTCGACTTTGCTCAGGACTTGTAATTAACTTATAATTTTTTTATGATGAAAATATACTCAAAAAGTTTTCCTTTGTCAAGGGGAAATTATCAAGTGAGCATTTAGTCTGCTAACCATATGGACGAAACCAATAGCTTGTCAGAAATAGAAAAATTAAAGACTCTTTTGCAGTCAGCTGATCTGCCTAGCTTACTCCATGATAAAGCCGCCGAACAAATTGAAAGAATTTATCTAACCCTAAAACACGGTGGTAATCTTTCCCAACTTGATATCACCGCTAAATATATTGATTGGATTGTTAACTTGCCTTGGAATAAAAAAACCGCTGATATTTTGGATATTAATCACGCTCTTCAAGTATTAGAAAAAAATCATTTTGGTCTGGAAAAAATTAAGCAACGAGTCATTGAATATTTATCTGTTTTAGTTTTACAAAAACAACAAATGTCTCGTGAGGATTTACATGCACCTAATTTATTTTTTGTTGGTTTAGCCGGCACTGGAAAAACGACTTTTGCCAAATCAGTCGCCGAAGCTTTAGGAAGAAAATTTGTGCGTATTCCTTTTGGAGGACTTTCTTCGGCTTTAGATCTACGAGGTCAGTCAAAAACTTCTCCGGAAGCCGAACCTGGAATGATCATTCGCTCTTTAAGACGAGCGGGAACAAGAAACCCCGTTATATTACTTGACGAACTTGACAGAATCACTCCGGAATCGCGGGCGGCCATTATGGGTGTTTTGATTGAACTTTTAGACCCAGGACAAAACAATAATTTTACTGACTATTTTATTGACTATCCTTTTGATCTATCTCAAGTTCTCTTTATTACCACTGCCAATAATACTAATAATATTAGTACAGCTGTGATGGACCGACTTGAGGTTATCCAAATGCCTTCATATACTGATGAGGAAAAAATTGCCATTGCCAAAAACTATGTCTTTCCCCGTTATATCAAAGAGGTGGGATTAACACCGGAGAATATAAAAATTGAAGATTCCGTCTGGATAAAAATTACCAGACCGTTAGGATTTGATTCGGGTATCAGAAGCTTGGAGCGAACGATTGAAGGTATTGCCAGACGGGTTGCCTATAGAATCGTCAAGGGTGAAGGAACGAGCTTTGTAATAAATGATAGTAATATAAGAGAATATTTATGAAACGGATTAAATTAAGGAAAAAAAATCAAATAAACAAATCGGGAAATAATTATCTTTTTTTAATTTTATCTTTAGTCTTCCTCTTTATATCTCTATTAATTATTACATATAAGGTAATAAACCCATCAAATAATTTATCTTCAAATTCAGCAAAAGCTGCTCCACCCACTATTATAAGTGGACAACCAACTCAATCTGGGCAATGGTCCTTTATGGTTGCTTTATATGATAAAAAGGGCTTTTGGACTTCTCTTTCTACCACAGACGGGTATTTAATTCATAATCTTCCTAATGTATTTCGTTGTGGAGGAACTTTAATAGGCCCTCACTGGGTTTTGACAGCAGCCCATTGTTTATATGCTGGAAAACGAATTAACACAAAACCAAGAAATAACATGAAGATAGAGAGAATATTAACTCCTTCTGAAATTGGTGTCGCAGTTGGTTTTTATGATATACAAAAGATCATACCTAAAGACTATTTAAACACAAGGTTTCTCGAAATTGATAGTATTTATCAGCCTGATGATTATGCTTATGGAGCATCTCATTATAAATATCCTGATTTCGGAAGTACGAATTTTTTAAATTCAAACGACATAGCCTTATTAAAACTGAAAAAAGATGTTTATTTTCCGACCATCTCTCTTACCGATAATTTTAGTATAACCTTGCCTAAAAATAGCATTTACGATATTGGTTGGGGAATTACTAAAACCGGTTTTTTTGCCTCTGTTTCTAATGTATTAAATGGCGTATGGCTTACTATTAATTCTTTACCAATTGCAGATTCTATCGCATTACAAAAATATTATCATTTATTTATGTCTGCTGGTAGTAAAAGTCAAGGAAGTGGATGCTCAGGCGATTCAGGCGGACCGGCTTTAGCTTACAACAATAATATATGGGTGCAAGTTGGTATTAATTCTTCCTCTCCAGATTCCAGTTGTAGTTTGACTTATTTCACTAATGTCACTGGTTACCTGAGTTGGATCTACAAAATATCAGGAATAAAAATCAATCAAGGCACATTTCAACGATAAGCAATATGAAAGCGAATTAAGTATGCCTATCTGCTACTTTTGAAGCTCCATAAGAATATGGTTTGATTTTCACTTCATAGCCGCTACCGCGAATCATACCACTGACTTCATTGATCATATCTCTGGTTTCACCGTTGTGTCCGATGTCAACATGAATCTGAATATCATAACGAGCGATCCCATTAGTTTTAAAAAAGCTGACAAAGTTTTCCGAAGTCTCCAAAGACATGGTTGCTTCCCGGTAAATTCTTTCCTTTAGGCCCATTTTTTTATTATCAATTTCCCTTTTCCAAAAATAAATCCCGCCAAAACCAATCCGATGAATTACCAAGGCGGACACAAAATCATAACCGCCTTTTCCAAGTATTTTCTGCGAGTCGGTCCCAACGATAACTTCATATTTAGCTTTTTTATCAGCGGCCATGTAAGAAGATATAATGTATTTTAATTTTTCTAAATCTACTTGTCCATGAGTTGGGCTTTGAAACATAAACTGATGATAGATTGTATCATTTTTTTCTTCAGAAAAAATGTTTTTTCATGAAAGCTCTTCCTGATCCAGATTTTAAATATTTTTCAAAATTGAAAGCGGTATTTTCTTTATTGAATGCAAAATATGAAATTAAACTCATTGGTACTCTATTCTTTGTAGCATCAATATAACCATTATTATGTCTTAATAATCTGTCTTTTAAGTTATTAGTACATCCAATATACGTTCGTTTATCTTTACAAAGAAGAATATAAACATAGAACATAAAATTATTCTATCATGAAAAACGACTTCGCTAAGGCTACGTCGATTTGAAGCGGATTTATCTCGCCGAAGTCTCGACGAATATCGACTTCACTAAAGTTTCATCGAATTAAATCCGACTTCGCCCTTCGGGCTACGTCGAGACGAAGGCGGAAGGTACAGGTGTCGAACCTGTTAGAGCTTGCGCTCACGAGTTTTCAAGACTCGCGCATTACCGTCCTGCCCACCTTCCTAAAAAAATGAGGTGCGTGCCAGAATCGAACTGGCGCATAACTGTTTTGCAGACAGTCGCGTTACCACTTCGCCAACGCACCATTGAATTTATATTTTACCTGACTGACAACCATTTAACAATCAGCTTTGGTAAAATAAGAGAAGCTAAAAGGAGGATTGGCAGAATGGCAATGCACGGGTTTCGAAAACCCGCGGGCTAACGCCCTTAGAGGTTCGACTCCTCTATCCTCCGCCATGAAAATAAAAAAAATTTTAAAATCTCTTTTGCCGGTTTTATGGTCGGTTTTTTAGTTGCCATATTTGTTTTATTTGTTTCTTTTAAATTTTTTGATAATTACCAAAATAAATAATTAATCGAAGTATAATATGTTCATGAAAATGAAGATGTTGGTTTTATTAATCATATTCGCAGTCTTAGGAATAATTGATGCCGGATATTTAACTTATGAACATTATCAGCAAGTAATTCCTCCTTGTACCGTTAATCGGTTCTTTCCTATTGCTTCAGACTGCGGCAAAGTCTTAACAAGTTCCTATTCAATAATGTTTGGTATCCCTTTGGCAGTTATAGGAGTTTTTCAATATTCTCTTTTATTAATCGCTACAATTGCTTTAATAATTTTTAGAAAAAAAGTTTTTGCTTACTGGATTATTTTCCAATCGCTGATCGGCGCTATTTTTTCTTTATACTTCATGTACATTCAGCTCGTGATTTTAAAAAGTATCTGTATATACTGTACCTTATCAGCTTTAATCAGTTTTGTTATTTTTTTTCTAAGTTGCAAAATTTTTCTTAAAGAAAGGTTTTTTCTTCGCTTGACCGTAATCGCTTTTATCTATCAAAAAATCATCAAGCCGATCTTTTTTTTGTTTGATGCCGAGTTTATTCATCAATCCCACACTTTTTTTGGTGAATTATTAGGAAAGACTTTTATTAAAAATTATTTAAACTGGAAATTGAACTATCAATCTTCAAAACTAAAACAAACAGTCGCCGGTATTAATTTTTCCGGACCGGTTGGTCTGGCAGCTGGTTTTGATTATGACGTCAAACTAACTCAAATTTTATCCTCACTAGGTTTTGGATTTCAAAGCGTCGGAACGATTACCAACCTGCCCTATGAGGGGAACCCAAAACCCCGCCTCGGTCGACTGCCAAAATCCCAGTCTCTGATGGTCAACAAAGGTTTTAAAAATAAGGGGGCAATAAAAATTGCTGAAAAATTAAAGAAATTAAGATTCATTATTCCTGTTGGCATCAGTATTGGAATGTCAAATAACAAATTAATAAAAGACTCCAGTAGTGCAATCAAAGACATTAAGCAATCTTTTTTGACTTTTGAAAATTCCAAAATAAAAAACAGTTATTATGAATTAAACATTAGTTGTCCGAATTTAATCAACACAAATGTCAATTTCTATAAACCGGCCAACTTAGAAAAACTTTTAGAAAAACTAAAAAATCTCAAACTTAAAAAACCGGTTTTCGTTAAAATGCCAATCGATAAAAACGATCGGGAATTTTTGGCAATATTAAAGACTGTCAGCCAGTTCACTTTTATCAAGGGCGTAATCATTGGCAATCTTTTCAAAGATAGAAAAAGTCCGCTACTTAATAAACAAGAAGTAAATAAATTTAAAGTCGGTTATTTCAGCGGCAAACCCTGTCAGCCAAGATCAAATGAACTGATTAAATTAACATATAAAAAATATAAAAATAAATTAATTATCGTCGGCTGCGGTGGCGTATTTTCCGGCCAAGATGCCTACGTTAAAATAAAGCTCGGCGCGTCGCTAGTCCAACTGATCACCGGAATGATCTATCAGGGACCACAACTTGTATCTCAGATAAATTTGGAGCTGGAAGAACTTTTAGAAAAAGATGGTTTCTCAAATATCAAACAAGCGGTTGGCATTGGTGTTTAAATATCAGTTGACACAAAATTATTTTTTTTATACCATTTTCTTAACATGAATGACAGAGTTGATGTTTTAAATAATTATTCTCCATCCCTTTGCTCCCTGTTTGCGCGGGGACTCTGGTGATGTAATTTAAGTTATTAAGCACCCCGCAGGAAGCGGGGTTTTTTTATGGAACAAAAAAAATATTTCATCATCGATTTTGATAGTACCTTTGTTCAAACAGAAACTCTGGAGGAGTTGGCTAATGTCGTATTAAAAAATAATTATAATAAAAAGGAAATCTTGCAGGAAATAAAAAACATCACTAATCTGGGAATGGAAGGGCAATTGTCATTTGAAAAAAGTTTACAAAGAAGACTAAAACTGATCATGGGAACAAGATGGGATATCAAAGCAGTTGTCAGGATATTTAAAAGAAAAATTACTCAATCAATTAAACGAAATAAACAATTTTTTAAAAAATATTATGACCAGATCTATATAGTATCGGGAGGATTTAAAGAATGCATTGTCCCCGTAGTCGAACCATTTTCAATCGCTCCAAATCATATCCTAGCTAATACATTTAAACTTAATAAAAAAGGACAAATAACCGGTTATGATAAAAATAATCCATTAAGTAACAACAACGGTAAAGCAATAGCGGTAAAAAAATTAAAGCTTTCTGGAACAATATATGCAGTTGGTGATGGTTATACCGATTATCAAATCAAGCAATCGGGAGCCGCTAAATATTTTATTGCTTTTACAGAAAATGTCAAACGACAACCTGTGATTGAAAAAGCTGATCATATTGTTTCAAATATTGATGAATTTTTGTATATTATACGTAATGAAAACCATTTATCAAACTTCCGCCGGCGGAATTGTATATAAACAAGTGAAAAATGAAAAATTAAAAATGAAAAATTTTCTATGGCTCATATGTCAACACTCGGAACATAAAGGCTGGGTCTTCCCTAAAGGCTTGGCTGGAGATAACGATAAAAAAGAATCAATGTCACAAGCTGCTTTACGGGAAGTGGAAGAAGAGGGTGGAATCAAAGCAAAAATTGTTAATAAAAAACCAATTGAAACGAAATACGAATATCAATGGCCCGCCTCCGCTAAAGCTTCGGCGGGTAAAAAAGGGACACTCATTAAAAAGACAGTCTTCTATTACTTAATGGAATATGTTTCTGGAGATCCTAATAATCACGACTGGGAAATGAGCGAGGCAAAATTTGTGAACGCTGACGAGGTGAAAAAAATTCTAACTTATCCTTCAGAAAAAGAAGCTTTCGAAAAAATTCTTCAACGATTATAATAGCTTTATGAAGCAACTAAAAAGCCGACTGAAAATTTTCAAATATAACGCCATTCTCTCAATGATATTTTTTTTAATGTCTACTTTTTATCTGGGTGTTCAAACAAAAGATTATAGTTTTACCGAAAACACGATTTCCGAAATGGTTCAGTATTTAAATACTCCCCAATTAATATTTTTTAACTCTTTATTTTTTATAAAATGTTTTCTTGATCTTAGTTTTACTTATTATGTCTTTAAATATTATCAACTTCATTTAAAAACATTGACGGCAATAGTTTGGTTAATCGCAGTTTTGTCTTTTGGATTATTTGGTTTTTTCCCCACTAATCGATTTTCTTTGATTCATTCGATAATTTTTATTATTGCTTTTTTTTCTTGGACATTTTCTCAATTTGCTTTAGCTAAGCTTACAAACGATGACGGTTTTGTTAAATTTTCCAAAATTTTAATTCTTATTCAATCTATCGTTGCTAATATTTTTCTTTTTTTAAATTATTTTAACGCCGTCTCCGAAACTATTTATTTTCTCTTAATTTTCTTCTGGTTGACTATTTTTATCGGTAGGTATTTAAAGTGAAAGAACTTACTTTAGCTTGTTAGGACGCTTATGAGCGGGCGAAGGGAATTGAACCCTCTGTCTCCTCCTTGGCAAGGAGGCATTTTACCGGTAAACTACGCCCGCAGTTATTACCTGTTATATTCTACCAAAGCCCGTCTCAATATCTCAATCGCTTTTTCTAGATCATTACAATTTAATACATAAGCAATTCTCACCTCATCCTTTCCCCTACCTTTAGTGCCATAAAAACCAGCGGCCGGCGCCACCATCACCGTCTCATTTTTATATCTAAAATCCGTAAGTAACCATTGGCAAAAGTCTTCACTGTCTTTGACCGGTAATTTTACAATAGTATAAAAAGCCCCTTCCGGCTTTTCCAGATAAACTCCCGGAATAGCTTTTAAACCTTGATACAAAACATTACGTCGCGTCTGATATTCTTTATGAACGGCTTTAAAGTAAGATTTGTCAACCTCGGTTAATTTTTCTGCTACAGCTTGATCGATAAATCCGGATGACAGTCTACCTTGTGCCATCCGCAAAACACCATCAGTCAAGTCCTTGTTAAGAGAAACTATCATCCCTAATCTCGCTCCGCAAAGACTGTATCGCTTTGAAAGACTGTCGAGTAAAATCATTTTATCCGGATATTTTTTCATAAACTTTAAGATGGAAACATGTTTTTTCCCGTCATAAACAAATTCCCGATAAACTTCATCGGAAATCAAAAACAAATTATTTTTTACACAAATTGAAACGAGCATTTCCATTTCGTCTTTCGTATAAACCGTTCCGGTTGGATTGCTTGGATTGCAGATAATAATTGCTTTAGTTTTTTTGGTAATTCTTTTTTCTATTTCAACTCTTGACGGTAAATGAAAACCAGTCTCTCCTTTTGTCAAAACCGGGACTATTTTAACTCCATTTATAGCCGCATAAGAATTGTAATTAGTATAAAAAGGTTCAAAAGCAATTACTTCTTCTCCTTGTTGACATAAAGCAAAAAAGGCCATCGAAATAGCTTCTGACCCACCGGTTGTCACCTGAATATGATTAGTTTTTATAAAAGAATAGCCTAATTTATTGTAGTAAGTTACTAATGACTCTAAAAATTTCGGCTCTCCTTGCGACTGTCCATAAGGAATCGGATTGGCTGTCCATTTTTTTAAAACATTAACCATGATATCTGGTGTTTTAATGTCCGGATCACCTATGTTAAGATGATAGACTTTAACTCCTTTTTTCTTGGCCTCAACGGCGAATGGAACCAACTTTCTAATCGGGGAAGCCGGAACCTGTAAAAGACGATTGGAAACTTTAGTGTTTTTCATATTGCTTTAATGATAAAGTTTTTTATTGGTTTTGCAAGAGGAATTTTTTCATCCTATGCTTTTTCTTAAAACTGCCAAACGGTTCAAATATCCCTGATATTTTTTTCCAGAATTTATTTTTTCATGAAGTTTTTTAACAATTTCAAAATGTTCTCTTTCTTCTTTAGTTTTTGGTTCTAGTTTCTCTCCTAAGTATTTTTCGATTTCCTCAACATCTCCCAAAATATCTTTCCAAACCTGTAATTTTTTTGCCAGCTTAATTAACTCATTTTTTTGAACAAATCGACCGGCTCGTCTTAAGTCTTTTTTTATATTTAAATAATATTTTTCCAACAGTTTTATCTGGCTAGTTTTTATTGCATATTTAACCCCTCTTCCCGTTCCTAAAAATTCCGGAGGAATTCCTAAAGAATATAGAGCCCCGGTAAAACCAATCGCCCTTGGCAATTTAACTTTTCCCACCCCTCGGGAATAACCAAAAAGTCCAATATGTAAGACTCTTTCCCGTCTTTTGGGAAGATAAAAAGCTACCTTGTTAATCAAAGGAGCAAGTTGTTCAACTGTGTTTCGATAATGTTTTTCGAAAACTGCAATTAATTTTTTTAAGGTTTTTTCTTCAGACATTGAAATTAAGGCCGCCTCTCCTTGGGGAAGAATTTTTTCCAGTTTTTTAATGGCTTTAATTACCGATTTTTTTTCATAGTCATAACGAAAAGCGCTCTGTAAAAGAGTTGTCTTTACTCCCCGGTATTCGTTACAAAACTGTTCAACGGTGTTTGGAGTTAAACCGCCGCGGAAAGGTAGGGAAGCCGAACCAATAATCGGATAGAGTTTAATATTATGTTTTTTTTCAAATTCTTTGTAGTGAGAAAGGCCGATCTTTATTGCCAGCACGGTCGGCACCAAGCCCGAGTTTAAAGCCGGATCGGACCGGGCCAGATAAGGACGAAGATAGGAGGGTTTGAAATGAAATTTTTTTGCGTGTAATCGCCAATATTTTTCGAGAAGTTGATGAGATGACATAATTGTTGATACCTGTTCAAATAAAGGAATTATTTCTATATGTTTTAAACTTTCCTGGCCAAAATCATAGAGAGCATGTTTTAACGATGCAATTTCTCTAAAGGCTTCTTGAATGGCAATCATTTCTTCGGCCGACTCGGTCATCGGCAGAATTACTTCAAATAAAGGCGGACTATGAACACTAATTTGTTTAGCCAAACCGGCCGCGCCTAGTATCCCAATGAAAGCTCGCCCTAAGCGAAACTCCGTTTCTACTTTAGGATTTGGTAACCTGAAAGTTAAAAATTTTTCTTTTCCCAACGGATTTTTTCTAAAATAATCATGATACTCACTAAAAAGTCGCTCAATCACCGATTCGTCAACATATTTTCCCTCCCAATCCCAGTTATATTCAGAAACACCCAAATCAGAAAAAGAAAGAAAACACTCTTTGGTTTCATGACGAATACTGATAAAAGTACTGTTATGCCAATAAGGTTTACTGCTATTGTCAGGATGTTGGGAGATCATGGTTGAAGAAATTTTTCTTGGCATAAAAAAGAATGAATTTATTCCAGGCTATTTTATCAAAGTAGGATAAGCAAAACAATGGAGAAATTTTGGTTATAATATTAAAGGTTAGTCTCTGTAGTTCAACGGATAGAATAAGGGCTTCCGAAGCCTTTGATGGGAGTTCAATTCTCCCCGGGGACACTTAAGGGCCTATGGTTCAACGGTAGAATGTGGCATTCGCATTGCCAAGATCCGAGTTCAATTCTCGGTAGGTCCACAGATTGGTCTAATTATAGTAGAAATTTGATATAATTTTGGATAAAATGGATCTGTAGTTAAACGGTCATAACGATACTCTTATAAAGTATAGTAGAAGGTTCAACTCCTTCCAGATCCACAAAAAAAATATTTTTGCCGAGATAGCCAAGGTGGTCACGGCGGAGGTCTGAAAAACCCCAGATGTCAGTTCGATTCTGACTCTCGGCACTTAAATAGCTAAAAAGAGCAGCGAAGCCAGTATGATGCGATAAACTCCAAAATAGAATAAAGAGTTTTTCTGCAAAAACTTGATAAACCATTTTATTGCAAGTAGCGCGCTAAAAAAAGAAGTAATTAAACCGATAAACAAAAATAACTGATTACTTCCTGAAAAAATTAATTGAGGATCCGTTTTTATAAAATCAAAAGCCGAGGCTGCAAAAAGAGTTGGAATAGCTAAAACAAATGAATAAAGAGCTGACTCTTCTCTGTTGAATCCCAGTATCATCATCGTTAAAATGACTATTCCCGCCCTTGACACACCAGGAACAACTGCTAAAGATTGACCGACACCAATCAGCAAAGCCTGAACAATTGTCATTTGGATAATTTTTTTATTGGTTTTAACAATTTTCTTTTTAAGCAAAAATTCAAAAATGATGAAAAATAAACCAATCACAAATAGACTGACCGTAATTAAAATAAAACTTTCAAAAAAAATATTTTTAATTACCTTATGAAGCAACAAACCAACAACTGCTGTTGGAAAAAAAGATAAAATAATATTTTTAAGTAAATTTTTGCTCTGGTAAATCACTTTCCAATAAATAAAGACAACGGCCAAAATCGCCCCAGACTGAATAAAAACCTCAAAGAATTTTTGGAACTCTGTTTGTGGAATATATAGTAACTTGGAAGAAATAATTAAGTGAGCGGTTGAAGAAATTGGAAGAAATTCCGTTACACCTTCAACTATCCCTAAGATTAAAGCGCTAAATAAATTCATTTATAAAGTATAATATAAAAAATGAAAGTCGCATTAGTACATGATCAATTACGCGAATTCGGGGGCGCCGAACGCGTCCTTGTTTCTTTAAAAAAAATCTTTCCTCAAGCTGACATTTATACGACTACTTTTGACTTAAATTCACTTGGCTCTCATAAAAAATTAGTTAAAAATTGGAAAGTTTACGTTTCCTGGTTTGGAAAGATTCCATTTTTCAACAGGTTTTATTCTCCTTTCCGTTTCTTAACTCCTTTGATCTGGGAAAGTTTTGATTTTTCCAAATATGACTTGGTCATTTCCTCCTCCGGCTCCTGGATGTCCAAAGGTATAAAAACAAGTAAACCGACTGTCCATATTTCTTATATTCATCATCCACCTCGCTATCTTTATGGTTATGAGACCGCGATTGAATGGCAGAAATATTTCTTTATAAAAATATATGGTTATATTATTAATCACTTCCTGCGAATTTGGGATTTTACTTCTTCTCAAAGAGCTGATTTTCTAATTGCCAACAGTGAAGAGACCCAAAGGCGGATTGAGAAATTTTATCGCCGCGATTCGATAGTCATCTATCCCCCAGTAGAAATAAATTCGAAATTCGAAATTCGAAATTCGAAATTAAAATCACAATATTTCTTAACAGTTTCTCGGTTGGCAAGCGCCAAACACATTGATGTTTTAATCAAAGCTGCAAACAAATCAAAATTTAAATTGAAAATAGTCGGTTCCGGTCGCGATGAAGAACGATTAAAACAAATAGCCGGCCCAACCGTTGAGTTTTTGGGAAACTTAACTGACGAAGAACTGAAAAAAACATATCTTGGTGCCAAAGCCTTTTTATTTGCCTCAAAAGACGAGGAATTTGGCATTGCCCTGGTTGAGGCAATGGGATATGGATTACCAGTAATCGCTTATCGATCGGGCGGCTTAGCGGAATATGTGGTTGATAGCAAGAACGGTTATCTGTTTGATGAGTTGGATGAAAGTTCACTGGTTAAAAAGGTTGATGAGTTAACAAATTTATCCAAAGAAAAATATTTAGAAATGAGAAAAGAAGCTAGAAGAACAGCAGAAGGATTTAGCGAGGAAAGATTTAAAAGAGAGATCGAAAGTTTTATAAATAAGGTCCGACCTTAAAAGGACGGACCTTTTAAAGAGTGTCCTACTTATGCCCGAACTACCTGAAGTTGAAACCATCAAAAGACAATTAACGCCAAACATTTTAGGAAAAACTATTTCTGATATTGAAATCTTATCCCCTAAAAATTTTATTGGTGATAAAAATGACGTTTTAAATTGTAAAATCGTTTCCGTCGACCGTTACGGAAAGGTGCTCGTCCTAAAACTTTTGCGGGTCGGTCAAGACCGACCCCTACAATATAACTTTCTTAACATTCATTTCAAACTTTCCGGCCAGATGCTTTTCGCCAAAGATGTCAATAAAGCCGTTTTTAAAAACGTTATTCCTTTCACCGGGGGTAAAACAATGCCCGCCAATACAACTCGAGTGATTATCAAATTTACAGATGGATCAGGATTATTTTTTAATGACCTTCGTAAATTCGGCTGGATTAAAATCAGCGACCAACCATTAAAGCCAAAAGGGATCGATGTTTTATCTAAAAAATTTACTTCTCAACTCATTAATTCGTTAACTCGCAAAACCCGAAAACTAATTAAGGTGTTTCTAATGGATCAAGATTTAATCACTGGCATCGGCAATATTTATGCTAATGATTCTCTTTTTCTTGCTAAAATTCATCCGCAAAGATTATCTAATTCTTTAACAGAAAAAGAAATTGATCTTCTTTACAGAAGTATTAAAAAAACAATCAATAAAGGAATTAAAGATTTAGGATCTTCCGGTGCTGACGAAGCTTTTATTCTACCCGACGGATCAAGGGGTGGCCACCAAAAAAATTTTTTGGTTTATCAACGCGAAAAACAGCCCTGTTTGGTTTGTAAAACAATTATTAAACGAATCAAACACAATGGACGAAGTTCTTTCTTTTGTCCAAACTGTCAGAGATTATCTATTTGATTATTACGAGTTTAACGAGTTTGCGAGTTTATTTAACTCGTTAAATAAATAACCCGCTAAATAAAAAAATAAGTAATTTATTCATAACGGATTGCCTCAACTGGTTCAAGATTAGCAGCTTTCCGGGCCGGCAAAACTCCAAAGATTATTCCAATTGCACTAGATACTCCGAGAGCTAAAGTGACCGATGTGACATCCATGTAGGCCGGAAAAAATGGTTGGACAAATAATATTCCTATATAAGCCAATCCCAGTCCTAAAGTTCCGCCAATGATCGACAGAGCCACTGCTTCAACTATAAATTGAAATAAAATATCATTTTTCCGGGCCCCAATCGCCCGCCTGATGCCGACTTCTTTGGTTTTATCAGACACGGTCACATACATAATATTCATTATTCCAATTCCTCCGACCAGCAGTGAAATACTGGCAATCGCCACAAGAACGATGTTCATGATTCCAAATATTCCATTGACAACTGATAAAATTTCCGTCGGTTCGACAATGCTGAATTCATCATCTTTATATCTTTTTAACATTGCTTTTTTTACTTCATCTTTTACTGTTAATATATTTATATTTTCATCAGTTTTCATAGCAAAACGGATAAATTTTTTGTCCGGATCAAAAATAAATCCGGTTGTGTATGGACCAAAAAAATACGAATCGTAATCTGGCCCTCCAAATCCTCCACCGCCCTTGCTTTTAATTACACCAATAATAGTAAAGGTAACATTGTCTATCGAAACCTTTTTATCAAGAGACTCATTGATTGATCCGAATAGTTTTTCGGCAATTTTTGGTCCGGCCACTAATACTTTGGCCCGCTTGTCTATATCGCTTTTATCTAAAAATCTTCCTTTATCTATTTCAAAACCGGTAATGTTAAAAAAAGCTTCTGAAGAAAAGAAGATTGTGACAAATTCTGATTTTTTTGTCCCTTTAGCTTCTCCTGATTTGGAAGAAAGTGGAGTGATTGCTTTAATACTACGAACTCTTTTTAATCTATTCAGATCCTTTAAATCAAAACGATTACCCAATAAAGAGGAGGCTCCAAATCCTCCGCTTTGCAACAACTTGCCTGGAGCTACAAACAAGGTATTTTTTCCCAAGGCATCAAACTGATTAGAAATATATTTTTTTAAGCCCAATCCCATCGCAGTCAAGGTAACTACAGCGAATACGCCAATTAAAATTCCGAGTGAAGTCAAAAAGGTCTGCAACTTACTTCTTCTAAAATCTTCAAAAGCCGACTTAACAATAAACAAAAAGTATGACATACTGTTTCGAACTATTTATAACTAATTAAACTACTTGTCCGTCCTTAATTTTTATTATCCTTTTTCCATAAGCGGCGATATCAACTTCGTGGGTGATTATAGCAATGGTAATTTTTTCTTTTTCATTTAGAGTTTTTAATAATTCCATTATTTCGCGACCGGTCTGACTATCAAGATTGCCGGTCGGTTCATCGGCTAAAATAAGTTTTGGCTCCATAATCAAAGCTCGTAAAATAGCCACCCGTTGCTGTTGACCTCCGGAAATTTTATTGGGATAAGATTTTTCCTTGTCTTGTAGACCAAATCTTTTGATTAAAGCCATTGCTTTTTCGTGCGGATCATAGTTGAGTTTTTTTCTTGCATAAAATGATGGTAAAAGAATATTCTCTAAGACAGTTAATTTAGGAATAAGGTTGAATTGTTGAAAAACAAAACCAATGAATTCGTTTCGAAGTGAAGATATTTGATCGTCATTAAGTTGAGAAATTTTTTTATCTTGAATAAATATTTCCCCTCGGGTTGGTTTATCTAAAAGGCCGATCAAATGCATTAAGGTCGACTTGCCTGATCCAGACGGACCAATTATGGCAACAAATTCTTTCTCTTTTATTTCGATTGACGACTCCTTTAATGCATAAAAAGTTGTTTCCTCATCTATTTTGTAGCTTTTAGTAACTTTCTCCAATTTAATCATAGATTACCTCATTCTCCACTAAGCTGTTAATAATAATATATTTTCCGTCGATCTCATCAGATATTTCGATATATTTTTTTTCCTTTTTTGCAGGACTTCCAGTATATATATAGCTACCTTTTTTATCTTTCTTAACAAACGATGAAGGAACCGATAAAACTTCTTTTTTTTCTTTAATCAAGAAATCCAAGTCGCCGGTCATCTCTAATTTCAAAGGAAGACTCAAAGCTTCTTCGTCTAACCTGATCCTAATTTCATAAACCGTCCCGGTTTCGCCGGTTTTTGGCGAGAAAGAAATATAATATAATTTACCCTTGTATTTTTTTTCCGGAAAAGCATCAAAACTAATTTCTCCAATCATTCCTTCTTTCAAATTAATCACATCCCCTTGTTCAGCTGTTACGGAAAAATAAAGAGTTTTTGGATTAACCACTTCAAAATCAGCTCCGGCCGGAGTGATATTAACGCCGGCAAAAGGCGCCGAAACATGAATGACAATTCCTTCAATCGGTGTCCAGAGATTGGCGTATTCAACCGTCAAACTTTGCAGTTCAACATCCAAAACCGAATTGTTTAAATCATACTGGCTGTCCTGTAAAGTCCGCTCGGCGCTTTTTCTTATTGACTCCGAAAGATCGTATTGTTTATTCCAGTAATCATCTTTTGTTTGGTCAAAAGTCAATCTTTGACTGACAAAAGTATTGAGATATTTTTGTAATCTGTTTTTTATATCGCGTTGATCTAAACTAGCTAAAGTCTGATATTTTTTCACATAGTCGCCCTCTTTAACCCCCACCCAGGCTAAACGACCAGAAGTCTGGAATTTTAAGGATACTTTTTCTTCGGCGTTAATTTCTCCGGACAGTGTCAAAACTTCCCTAAGATTTTCCCGTTTTATTTTATAACTATCTACTTTATTTTTAGCCGCACTAGCAGTGTTTTTTTTATAGAAAATAAATCCTGCTATTAAAACTAAAATTAAAATCAAATACCATCTCTTTTTTAGAAATTTACGCATAATAAATACTTTTATAAAAACGCTGACCAATCACTAATCGGCATTACGTTATAAAGTAATAAATTCCAAGCATATAAAAATATCGCCGGTAGTAAAATAACAAAAATAATCAAAAACTTTTTTGAAGTAAAAAATTTTTCAAAGGCAATTAATGCTAAAGGCCAAAGAGGCAAAGAGTAACGGCTGATGTCCCGGTGTTGGACAAACAAAGTGGCTGTGAAAAATACTAAACCAAAATAAAAAAAACTTCTGTGTTTGCTGTTTTTTAGATAAATAATAGTTAACCCGTAAATAAAATAGTAGAAGATAATATCCTCTATCCAGGCTGTTCCTACCCAAGGCTTCTGAAAGTTAAAAACCGAATAAGGAAAGACCAGATGGATATTATCACCGGAATGAAAGTAGGCAAAAAAATCTTTGTATTGAATTCCATATAACCCAAACACTCCTAATAACCCCAAAGGAATCAGTAAAATTCCTAACCAATGCCAATTAATTTTCTTTTCTTTAATAAATTTTTCAATAAAAACTAAGAGATATCCTGCAAATAATAATATCCCCGGTGATTTAGTTATCGTTGCCAATCCACCAAACAAACCCGCCAGCCAATACTTTTCTTTTTCAAAAAAGAAGAGTGACAATAAGAGCAATAACATAAACAAACTTTCCGGAGCGCCAACCGACCGGACAACCAAGAATCGAGGAAGAAATAAAAAAACTGACGCAAGAATTAGAGGATTTTTTGTTAGTTTAAATTTTTTGAGTAAATAGTAAAAAAATAATACTAATCCAATTGTGGCTAATAAATTCACTCCAACCATTGATTTCAGATATGGCAGACTACTACTTCCCATTAGTCCAATCTGTCTCATTAGTCTAATTAGTGCAGGATACAGCGGTAAATGCGCCGCAAAATATTTATTTGATGACGTCGTCTCAATATGAAGGTCGTCAATCGATTTTGGATTATAAAAAGTTTTTGCAGGAACTACATACCATGGTCCATCGTACTGTTGATACACGGTAAGAAAACTTGGCTGATTAACTTTTAAACCTAATATATTTTTTGCTTTTAAAATAAACGGTGACCAAAGGATAAATGTAGATATTAAAACAATTAATGTTAAAATTAAATATGGATATATGCGCCGCATAATTAATATTTTAGCAAATAATTGGATTTTAATCACTCTTCTTCTTATAGGTGGGTTTTTGCGTTTTTATCGACTGAATGATTTTGCCATGTTTTTGAGTGACCAGGGACGAGACGCAATTATTATAAAAAGAATTGTGACCGGAGAGCATTTTCCCGCCATTGGAGCACCAACTTCCGTCGGTCAAGTCTATCTTGGACCTTTTTATTACTACTTTATTGCCCCATGGCTTTTACTTTTTAATTTTAAACCTGTTGGTTTAGCTTTTGGAGTAGCTTTTTTTTCTACTTTATTTTTACTTATCAATTTTATAGTCGTCAAAAAATTAATTAATGAAAAAACTGCATATTTATCCACGATTTTTCTTGCTTTGTCATCAACGCTGGTTGATTTTTCCCGATTTTCTTGGAACCCAAATCTTTTGCCATTATTTTCTTTTTTAACGGCATATTTCGCTATTGAAAGTTTGCGGACAAAAAAATGGTATTACTTTGCTCTAACCGGTTCTTTTCTTTCTTTTTCAATTCAGCTCCATTACTTAGCTCTTTTACTTGGTTTACCGATATTACTTATTTATTTATTTGATTTAATTAAAAATAAAAAACAACTCATTTCTAAATTTTTAAATTTATTCATTGGTTTATTTTTTTTTATTTCGTTTACCTTTCCCTTGATTATTTTCGATCTCCGTCATAATTTTCTAAACAGTAAAAATTTTTTAACTCTTTTCAAATCTTCATCATCTCTGACCAGTGGAAAACTGACTAATCTGATCACTACTTTTATTTCCTTAAATAATTTTACTTTAAATATTTCCTTGAATTTGTGGCAGTCAATCTTGCTACTGATTTTTATTTTATTAAGTAGTACTGTTATTATTCTCCGGTCAAAAGGCCGTATCAAGATTTTTATTTTCTTTTTTCTGACTTTGTTCTTGGGACTTTCCTTATATAACGGTCCAAAATTTCCCCATTATCTGGGTCTTCTCTACCCGTTTTATTTTTTAATAATCAGTTATTTTTTTGCGGAAATTTCAAAAGATCTGTTTGAAAAAATTATTATTATTCTATTTGTAATTTTATTTGCTGGATTGAATTTGCATAAATATAATTTCATCTATAATCCGGCTGACAATCAAATTGGTCGCGCCCAAAAAGTGGCTGATTTTCTCGCTAAAAAAATCAGTCATCAACCGTTTAACATTGCCACCTGGCCGGTAGATTTTACCGAGGACAGCTATTTATATTTTTTGGAATTAAAAGGTATTCGCCCCGCCAACCGGCAAAAAGTAGAGATTACAAATCAGATGTTTGTTCTTTGCAACAAAGAGCCCTGTCAAATAATCAATTCGCCGTCGTGGAATATCTCAATGTTTGGTAAAGCAAAAATTGCCGATCAATGGAAGGTCGAGGATGTTAAAATTTATAAACTAATAAGATGAAAATTTCACTTATTATTCCCTGCTACAACGAAGAAATCAACATTCAAAAAGGCGTCCTAGACAAAATCGGCAACTATACTCAAAACGATCAAAGATTTTCTGAAGTGATTATTGTTGACGATGGCTCCAGCGACTCTTCAAAAACCGTTATTAAAAATAAATATCTAAAAACTTACCCAAAATTTTGCCTTATTCAAAACTCTCATCAGGGAAAAGCTTTTGCTGTTTTGACCGGTATAAAACAAGCTAAAGGTGACTATGTTATCTTTACCGATATTGATCTGGCCACCCCAATTGATGAATTTGAGAAGTTGATTGCCAAAACAAAAGATGGTGGACAAATTATTATTGGTTCTCGAAATAATAGCAGGGAAGGTGCACCTTTACTTCGCAAAATTATGGCTAAAGGATTTATTGTTATAAGAAATATTATTATTGGCTTAAAAGGAGTTCGCGATACCCAGTGTGGTTTTAAACTATTTGAGAAACAAGTTGCTTTAAAAATTATAGATAAACTCCAGGTCTTTCACGACAAAAGAATTGCCAAGGACTCATCGGTCTCGGCTGGTTTCGATATTGAATTTTTATTTTTAGGACAAAAATTAGGTTATAAAATTATCGAAGTGCCGGTTATCTGGAGGCACGTGGAAACAAAGAATGTCAATTTTATCAAAGACACAATTGAAACTTTAATAGATATTTTTAAGATTAAACTTTCGGATTTACAGGGAAAATACCAATAATAAGTCAAAAGGCAAAAGGCAAAAATGAAAGTCAAAATTAAAAAGTTTTAATACTTTTGACTTTTTACTTTAACTTTTGAATTTTAACTTTTGACTTTTAACTTTCCTCAACTGATTTAATCGCCTCGCGATACTTACAATAATCACAATCTCCTCCCGATTCTGGAAGTTTATTGCTGTTTAAACATTGATAAATATCCAGTATTGTTTGATCTACCCATGAATCATTACCCTTATATGGAATCAGCTTAATATCAAATTCCAATTTCCCGTCAAACGCTTGAGCGTCTGCATCACCATTACAATAAACAAAATAACCTGTTGAGGAAACTTTGTAATTATTTTTCCTGAAAAGCCATTGGTAGATTTCCATTTGTCTTTTATACCCAATTTGCCAATCGGCATCAAGTGACACTTCTCCTGCCTTGGAAGTTGCCTTATAGTCAATAATTATTAATTCCCCGGCTGGATTAACCCAAATATCATCTATTCCACCGGTAATATTTAAATTTGTTTCCTTGTGTAAATACTCAATACCTCCTCGCAAAGCGTCACGCCACTTATCCATATTTTTATTCTGATATGGAACGGCATCAACTTTATAAGTTTTCATTAAAGGATGTGGAGTTCCGTCAGCTCGATGAATATCAAATTCTTTTTTTAACAGCTTATCTACGGCCGAGTTTAAAGAAAACGGAAATCCTGGCGGTTGAGAAACCCCTAACCGTCTATCAAAATAAAAACATCTTGGACAGTTTAGAAATAAATCGATTTTTGAACGGCTCAGGCGGAAAGGAAATAAGGTACCAGGTGTATAAAGATAAGTAGTTCTTCTTCCCTTATAATACTGTGACATAGGAATAATTATAGTTGATATAATTTACTTTAATTAAGTATTTATGAAAAAGATTGCACCGATTATTATTTTAACAATCCTTTCTGCTCTTTTTATTTTTTATCGCTTTAATGATATCCCAAAAAATTTATCTTTTGATGAAGTCGAATTTGCCAAACTAGCTTTATCGCTACAAAATAGACCATATACACCCTACTCAACCTTAGCCACCGGTCACTCAACTTTATATTTTTATATATTACTTGCCTCATTAAAAACTTTTGGAATCAATACCTTTGCTCTCAGGTTCCCAGCCGCAATTTTTGGGATTTTAAGTGTCTTATTATTTTATTTAATAATGAAAAGAGTTTTTCAGAAACAAATCGTCCACTTAACTCCTAACACCTATCACCTAACTTTTATCCCTTTTTTCTTTGCCCTCATCCTCCTTTCTTCTCGTTGGTTTCTCAACTTTTCCCGCTTTTCATTCGAAGCCACGTTTTTATTATTTTTAGAATTAATGTCTATTTATTTCTTGTTATTGGCAGATGCGAAGATGACAAATTTTTTTGCGACTTTGGACTTAGCGACTGCGAAGCGGCTCCAACGGAGTCAAAAAAAATTGACATCAAGCATCTCATCAAACTTTTATCTAATAATTTCTGGTTTATTTGCCGGGCTCGCTTTTCTCTCCTACACCCCCGGTCGAATTTTTTTTCTTTTACCAATGGGATTTTTGTTATTTCGAAAACAATTTAACAATAAAACAATGAGGCAATTATTGTTATTTATAATTCCTTTTATAATCACGGTTACCCCCTTAACTCTTTACTTTTCCACCCATATCGACACCCGTATCGACCAGCAGTTTTTTCTCATGAATCATGAAATGCCAATCCAAGAGAAGCTGACTGGTCTTTGGCATAATGTCTCAACAACTGCCTTAATGTTTAATATCAAAGGGGACATCAACGGTCGCCACAACTATCCCGGTAAACCAGCCTTAAATCCCATATTGGGTCTTTTATTTACCATCGGACTAGTTATAACAATGAAACAATGGAACAATAATAACAATAAATTATTTCTCATTTATTTTTTTCTTTCTTTACTTCCGGCCTTATCAACTTACCCTTGGGAAAATCCCAATATGCTTCGAACATTTACTGTTATTCCCGCAATAGTTTATTTTGCCGGACAAAGTTTATTATCAGGTATTAGTTTATTTGATAAATCAAAAAATAAAACCTCAGTCCTCTTAATTTTAATGGCCTTTGTCACCGTATCTTTTTTCTACGAACTACGCACCTATTTTAAATATCAATCGCAGGTTTTTAAAGAATCATTCGAGATTTATAATCCTTTGGAGAAGGAACTAAAAGTTAATAAAAAATTATGATAAAAAAATTATTAGATTTTTGTAATAAAAATCCCCGTATAGTTTTTATGAGCTGGATTTTTTTGTTGGCTTTTTTTCTGCGCGTTTTTCGACTGCCGGTATTTATTTCCTATCATCAAGATCAAGTTCGCGATTTGTTTTTCATAAAAGATCATTTTGATAAAGGACTGCCGATTTTACTTGGCCCAAAGGCCTCTGTGGGTGATTTTTTTCTTCCACCATTTTGGTATTATTTGATGAGCCTTGCTTATTTTGTCTCATCCTCTCCCGTTGCTCCGGCTTTTGTCGTAGTAGTACTCTCTTCTTTAACGGTTATTTTTATTTATTTATTTGCTGAAAAATACTTTGGCCAAAAAACTGCTTTTTTTGCTTCGCTTTTGTATGCAGTCTCCCCACTATCGATCGAATACTCCCGTTTTGCCTGGAATCCTAATCCGATGCCTTTTTTTGCCATGGCATGTTTTTATTTTCTATATATATACATATATGATAAGAAAGATTATGGTTTTTGGCTGGGTCTGATAGCTGCTAATCTTAGCCTGCAACTTCATTATCAGGGAATGGTTGTCTTTGCTTTTTTCTTTTTAGCAATCTTATTTTCAAAAAAACTATCCTGGAAAAAATTTTTGCAGTTTATAGTCATTAACCTTGTTTTATTCTTACCTTTTTTTATTTACGAATATTCACACAATTTTGAAAATATAAAAGGAATTGTTAGCTTTCTTTTTAAAACC
>Ga0209211_10002398_pt1 | contig 32452 bp, 48 predicted proteins | sample RifGroA2_FD_183992 | JGI IMG/M metagenome (GOLD analysis project Ga0209211, IMG submission 183992) | Groundwater microbial communities from Rifle, Colorado, USA - Groundwater A2 (SPAdes) (version 2) | ecosystem: Environmental > Aquatic > Deep subsurface > Groundwater | place: Rifle, Colorado... | reverse complement strand
CATATGAAACATCGCGAATATTTGCATTCTCAGAAATCCGACCGAGCGAACGTAGTGAGCGAGCAATCCCCCAATCTGTGATTGGGGGTGTCGGATTTCTGTTGAAAATAATTATGATTAATTATTGTGCTCTTGCTTTTTCAACAATCAAGACCCTTGTACATTCGCTGCACAAATTACCGCCATAAGGCCTTTCAGGCCTTTTTTTGGTCTTTGATAAGTTATGCATCTTAATAGGCCTTTCCCTCGGAACACCCTTAAGCAAAACACCGCACTTAGTGCATTTAGCTTTTCCAGGCTTTCTCTCTTTATAGTGTAAAACAGTCCTTCCTCCGGGCGTCTTTACCTGCAGCCTTCTTAAGCTTCTCGATCTTTTATATGGTTCTGGCATTTTACATGGGAAATGAAAAACGTTTATAAACCTTTTTATTAGAAATCTTTATATATCCAATAGCCCAATCAAACTTTGGCAGAATGATATCAAAATCGCATATACTTTTTAATAAAAGAGGTGTAAGTCCGTTAATAGCAACAGTTTTGCTAATTTCTTTTGCCGTAGCTTTGGGAGCTGTAGTTCTGAACTGGGGCAGAAATCTTGATATTTCCAAGCCAGGGGATAAATGTGCAGGCATCAGCATGAAATTAAGAACCACAAACAATTTGCAGGTATGCTATTCCGTTTCAGGGCAGGATGGATATATTCATTTCCTTATAGACAACAGCGGAAATATGGATATAGATGGATTGGGGATATGGCTTACTGGGGAAAAAGGAACAAAACTGTTGGATTTTAATGAATTCTCTATAAAAAAAGGAGAACTTTTAAATATTAACGACGATTCAGTAAAATATGATTTTAACACGTATGGGGATATAAAAAACATCCAGTTCTTTCCAAAAATTAAAACTGACAGCTCAATAGATATATGTGCAAAAAGTTCAGTAAAAGCTGATAAGATAGGAGCTTGCTGAATCTAATATAAGTTAATAAACCTTAATTACTTTTCTTATAAGCATGCTGAAAATTATTGAAAATATTATATAGCTTCCCAGCCATCCTACTTTCCACCCAAACAAGTTAAGGATCTTTTTTGGCTTGTGCTCGATTTCTATCGACTTCACAACATCTTCCTTTATAATTTTTATTGGTTGGATATATTTATTTTCTTCTGTAATCCAAATTTCCTTGCTATATTTTTTACCATCAAAGATATATTCGAGAAGATATTCCCCTTTATTGCCGCTTAAAACCCATTTAACCATGCTATCTTTAATTTCTTTTTTTGCGTCTCCATTAATTGTAACCCCATTTGGAACACTTAACTCTATCATGCCATTAGCGCTTTTTTCAAAAGTAACAGTTGTTGTAAAATCCTGCCCGGGCAATATCGGATCATAAGCAAGGTGCGCAGTCATCCAGCTGAAAATTATTATTATTGGGATGAAGGAATACAAAGTGCTTTTCATGGATTGTGTCATGTACTTCATGTTTGTCTGCATAGCTTTTTTCTGGACCTGCATAGCCTTTTCCGGTTCTTTTCTTAATTCCTTAATCTCTTTCTGGAATTCTTTCATTTCATCCTTTAACTGCTTCATTAGATTTTGATTAGTCGTATACTTATAAAGCAGAGTTATAACAAACGATATCAGAAAAGAAAGCAAAATAACAGCCCAAAGAGTAGGCAAATTAAGCAAAGGGAAAAAAACAGGATTTAATAAATTTTCAAAAACCATTTAGCTGCCACCCATAAATCTTCGCATCATAGGATTCATGTCCATCATATGCTGCCTGGAAATTTCCTCATAAAGCCTGTATACAATCATAACCGCCAATAAAATACCTGTCCCAGAGCTTAAAGCCCCGGTTATATCTGCAAAACCAGCCAAAAAACCCACAGCCAAACCCCCCATTATTGTCAAAGGCCATATATACCTGTTAAGCAGCCTTTCAAGAACCCTTTCATCTCTTCTAAACCCTGGAATCTGTAACCCAGATGCCATCATCTGCTTAGCTTGGCTCCTGGCATCCATTCCAGCTGTCTGAACCCAAAACATACTGAATATCATTGCTCCTATCATTAAGAATAATATGTAAAAAAGAGCCTGTAAATATGGTGTTGCGCCTATCAATATTGTGCCCTGCTGGATAATTGTTCTTATAAGATTTATTGGTTGCACCCAAAAAATAAACCCGCTAACAGGCTGTCCTGCGCTGCTAAAAGAGCCCAATAATGGAATGCCTTTATTAGCAAGAAAACTTCCTAAAAGCTGAATATTTGCAATCAGCGCAGAAACTAATATAACTGGTATGACGCTTGTGTAAAAAAAAGATAAAGGCCATCTTACTCCATGGCCCCTAACCATGCCAAATGATAAGGGTATCTCAACTTTCATTGATTGAGCATAAACAACCATCACAAAAACCAAACCTGTAAAAATTAAACTTGATGCCATAAGCATAGCAGTAATAGTATCTCCTGCAGCTAAGCTCTGGAATAATGCAGGAACTGCGCCAGAAGAGTATGTAGCTCCAGCAACTCCGCCAGGCCCTGAAAGCCAGTTAAATGCCTGTACAAAAATAGTTTTGCTGACTCCTGCAGCTATAAACAAGCTTATGCCAGAGCCAAAACCCCACTTGCTTACAATCTCGTCCATAAATAAAACCATTATGCCCCCTAAAAAAAGCTGGAAAATAAGTATCAGTTGAATCTGCGAGTAAAGTTGCGTCCCGATCAATTCATTCGCTGGCGCTAGCCCACCCATTAAAACGTAAATAGCTGCCTCAAATATTATAAAAAATATTGCCAATAATTTTTGCAGTCCTTGAAATGTCTTTTTTCCTTCTGGCTGCGTGAGGTCGAGCTTTAAAATCCCAGAGCCGTTAAGCAATTGTAAAACAATAGATGCAGTAACTATTGGGCCAATGCCAAGGCTTACGATACTCCCAAACTCCGCGCCCAAAATAACAGAAAAGAACTCAAACCTTTCCAATTGGTTAGCTCCCAGCCCAAACAAGGGCATTACGCCCAAAACAAAGAAGATAATCAGAACAACCAAAGTCCATTTCAATTTCTCTTTAAATGATAAAAATTTTTGAGATGGGCCTTCAACTTCTGGCAGATTATTTAAAATTGTGTTCCAAATTGACATTTTATACAACTTAGAGGTTATTTACCCCAAAATAACTTCTCCGCCGCTCTTTTTTATTTTTTCAATTGCTTTCTTGGAAGCATAAGGAACTTTTATTTTATATTTATTTACCGCCTTTCCATCGCTTAAAAGCTTGTTAAAGCCAAGTTTTTTTATATCGACAGAAAAAAATTCATTTTCTTTGATTACAGCATCACCAGGCAACTTCAGTATATTCTCATCTAGATAGCTTATATTTACTGCCTTAATTTTTCTCACATTTTTACTTACAAACCCATACTTCCCAAAATATCTTGTATTTTTCCAAATAGAAGGCTTCTTGTTATCAGATCTCTTGCCTGTACCTGCCATTCCTTTACCCCCCCTATTGCCGCTGCCTCTGCGTTTTTTCTTAGAGCCTTTGCCATGGGTCATGCTCCCCCTATACCTTGCAGCTTTTTTTCTTTTGTTAACTGTCATTTAGATCATCCTTTGTATAATATCATTTATTTTATCCCCTCTATACCCCAAAGCGCCGCCTTTGATAAAAGAAACTTTTATTCCTTTTCTTCCATAGCCTTTTCTGGGGCTGTTTAACCTGAAAACCTTTTTTATTTTCTCGCCATTAACATCTACAAACTTATTATAGCTTATTTTTCCCTTTTTGTCAGAGATTCTTCCTTTGAATTCTTCTCTTCTCTTCTCTATCAAAGCGCTGTACGTCTTTTCATCTATATTTCCCCATGTAACATAATCGTTAATCTTTTCAATCATCCCAATATAGCTGGCGGTTTTAGGAACAACAATGCAGTAATTTTTCTTATATAGCCTTAACTTTTCAAGAGTCTCATCAATATCATGTTTTACCCCAGTAATTCCTCTAACTCTTATAATAGCAAGTTTTTCATTATCTGCGTTTTTAGTTTCTTTTTCCATTTTATTACTCTTTTATGCTTGTAGATCCTTCTGTAATGCCCAAATTTTCAGCAGTCTCTTTTTGCAATTTTATTTCCATAACCTTTTTTAAAGCGTCAAAGCAGGCATAAATTAAATTTACCTTGGATCTGGTTTGCCCAAATGTGTGGCTCCATACATCTTTTATTCCAGCAATCTTAAGAACCTTGCTGCACTCTACCTCTATGCATAGCCCGGTCCCTCTTGGAGCGGGAATAAGCTTGACTCTTACTGAACCGCATTTTCCTTCAACAACAAACGGTACGCTATGGGGGTTATTGCAGCTGCATTGCCAGCTTCCGCAGCCCCTAGAAATTTTTATAAGATTTTGTTTTGCAGTTCTTGTAGCTTTTTCTCTTGCCGGCACAGTCTCTTTGCTCTTCCCATATCCAATGCCAACATAACCATCTTCATTTCCAATTATTGCAAAAGTCCCAAATTTAGGCTTATTTCCTTCTCGGGTTTTCTTCTGTGTTTGCCTAAAAACTCTTTTTTGCCCGCCTCCAAACTTGCCCTTTGCTTGGCCCACAAGCAGAAGATCTATAATCAAATTGGGCATTAATGTATCCACAATCTCAGGTTCCATAATTTTAAGCCTGTTATCTAGTATATAGTCTATATTGTCAATCTCGCCGCTTTTTACCTTTATGCCTGTTGATGTCTTTGGTTTCCAGGACTCTTTGTCAAAACGAGCACCACGAACACCTTTAACAGCAATCTTAACATCAATCTTTTTTTTGGTATCTTCTTCCACAAGAATTTCTTCCACTACCCGTTCTTCCTCAGCTTCAATTTTTTTCTTTGCCATTTTATTTATTTGACGCATTTTTATCGATATTATTCTTTACCTCTTCAAATTTTTTAATAATGCTCGCAGGGTCATTGTTGTTTTTTAGATAAAAGCCAAACTGTTTTTTGAGTAAATTTTCATCTTTCTTTAACAATCCTGTGTAATCTGTTATATGTTTGCCCATAATTCTTTCTTTGCTAGGCAAAATCTCTTTGCTATGCGGTACCTTCAAACCAGCATCCAAAGCGCCAGCCACTACAGCATAAATCCTAGAGCCTTTTACTGATTTGTTAAGGCCTATATCCAAAATAGCATCATTAAACTGTGTGCTTGCGCGTTTTCCAAGCAAAAATCCTACTAAATAAGCGGCCGGCAAATTTCCAGTATCATAAACCCAGCCAAACTTTTTCAAATTAGATGAATGAGCCGCTACTTTGGCAATGTCTCCCTTTTTATCATAGAGCACTATAGCAGCATGTATATTTTTTAATGATTTTCTGACAACAAGCCGGGGCTTATTAGATGCTAATACCTTTAATCTTACCCTGTAATTTGTCGCACCTTCCCTTTTCCTCCTAAATTGTACCGTATAAATATTGCTTTTTCTCATTTGTTAAAATTCCTCAAATTGTTTACATAAGTAAACCTAAGAAATTCTTTTGGAATTTCTCGCTGTTTACATTGAAAAAATAAATCTTTGATTTGTTTTTTCATTTGTTTCAAATTTATTTTGAAACACTGAAAATCCCAACTAAACTCAATAGAATTTGGGATTTTCATTTTCCAAGCCCATGCTCTTGCATGTATATCTTAATATGCCTTTTGCTTCTAAAAAATCCACCCTTGCTTTTCATATACAACGATCTATACGAGGATTTATCAATAACGCCCTTATCTCTTAAATTTTGCAGGAATGCTCTTTGCACCCTGATATGATTCATCCAGCCTTCCTTTTGAGTTAGCCTCGCATGCTTGCCGCCCTTTATAGACCCCACACCATGTCTTCTGCCCTTGCTTTTTTGTGCGTTTCTTTTTCTTATCCTGTATCTCGAAATCCCTCTTATAGTCTTGTTCTTAATAGCCTTGTCTTTTATTAAAGATTTTATATCAGCATTTGTTATTGCCTCTTTTATCTCATCCAGCCTATTTGAGTCTAGCCAAATATCATTTTCCGAAGCTTTCAAAATCTGTGCAGCAAGCCTTTTTTGTATTTTTAGTTGCATTTTATTTATCCTTCTTAGTCAAAATCTTGTCTTTTTCCTTTTTCTCAGCTTCTTTCTGCTTCTCTTCTTCTACAATTTTCTCTGTTAATTTTTCATCCTTTTTCTCAGCTTTCTTAACGTCTTTTGCCTTTTCTTTTGCAACCTTCTTGATACTCTTTCTTACGCTAATCTTATCTTGAACTTTTTTTATATACGCATCCGGATCGTTAACATTCACAATATTAAAGCCGTGTTCTTTGGCTTTATTTAATACAATAATCTTTTTTCTATCCCCCAAAGAGGATGAAATAATAAGGCAGTTTTTCTTAGCATCCAGCCCCTCTAAATCTTTTACAGATTTGATAATACACTGCCGCAATCCGCTTTTATGCAAATACCTTACTTTTTTTGGGCTCCTGTAGCCAACTGAAATTTTTTTTGCCCTGCCACCGCGCCTTAATCTAATCTTCGAATGCAAGCCACTTGGGTTTCTCCATTTCTTGCTCAATCTTTTCTTTTTATGATAGCCTTCTCTAACAAAATCAGGCTTTCTGCTTTTAATTTGCTTTCTGATTTCCAAAAGTTCTTTTATTGATGTCATCTTTTATTTGATCTCTTTATCGCCCTTGGAAATTATCCAAATGCCATCTTGAAAAACTCTCATATCATACTTAGTCCTTCTTGTAAGTTGCTCGATAGCAGCACTTACCTGCCCTGCAATTTCTTTGCTTGGGCTTTCTACAACAATAAGGTCTCCCTCAACCTTAACATCTGCTCCAGGTTTCAATTTAATTGTTCTCGGAACCTTTTCTCCAAGACAATTCTTTACACTAAACTGGCCGTTGTTTATAGAAACATTCATTGGAAAATGCCCCGAGCATATCTTCAAAGTGTATTTATACCCATCTAAGACTCCTTTCATCATATTTTTTATATGTGCTGCATAAGAGTTTATGATATTCTTATTTACTTTATTGAACTTGGATGCCTTCAAACTTATAACTCTATCTTTATACCCTATCTCAATATTCTTATCTGGAAAATCCCGTTTTACCTCTCCTTTAGGTCCTTTTAAGGTCAATGTACTTCCATCTAACTCTGCATTTACATTCTCCTGCAGTTTAATTTCGATGCTTATTCCTTTGCTCTTTCTTTCTTTCTCTACCATTTTTAATAACAATATGCTAGAAGCTTGCCGCCAATGCCCTTCTTTTTTGCCTCATTGTGTGTAATAATGCCAAATGGAGTTGATACAATCAGTATGCCCATGCCTCTTGCCAGAAGATATCTCTTTTCAAACTTTTCAAACTCATCTTTTTTTACACTGTACCTGGGTTTTACCACCCCACACTTGTTTATGTTGCCTATAAGGTTTAGTTTAATTGTATTGCCCTTTCCATCTTTAATCTCTTCAAAATCTCCAATATAATTATTGCTTTTCATAACCTCAAGCACTTTCTTTATAATTTTTGAAGAAGGCCTAATGTTGCTTCCATTTCTTCCTGCTTTCTCATCTATTAAAATCAATGACAAGGTATTAGCTAATGTATCATTTAGTGACATTTTAACCTCAATTGTATTTTTTAAACCCAAGATCTGTTGCAGTTTCTCTAAAGCACTGCCTGCATATGCTTAGCCCATAACTGCTTATATGCCCCCTTATCCTGCCGCACCTATCGCACCTCTTAAGGGCTATACCGCATCCCCTCGTTTTAGGTACGTTGTGCTTAAGGAATTTTTTAAGCTTCACAGGCTTGGCTTTAAGCTGTCTGAATGCCTTTTTATAATTGCTGTACGTCATTTTACTCACTCATTTTCAAATTAAATGTATTTTTCAAAAAATCAATAGCCTCTTCTTTTTTTATTCTGTGTTTTCTTGGGATTATACATCTTTTTATAGCCCTATGCTTTATCCTAAACCCGCTTCTCTTAAGCGTTATGCAAACTTGCAGGCCCATAATGCCTATATCGGGGTTGTACTTTACCCCGGGAATATCAATATATTCGTTTATTCCGAAAGACACATTCCCTTCATTATCCACATTGCTTACATACAGCGTATTATCTTTTGCTTCTAGCAGCCTTTTCAATAAATCGAGTGCCCTTGCTTTTCTCAAGGTTAGCTTGCATCCTATTGGCAGCCCAGGCCTTAACCCCCACTCTTGTATTCTTTTTTTTGTAAAAGTTTTAACAGGCTTATACCCGGTTATATCGCCTATCAATCTTAGTCCTTTCTCTAATTTAGTCTGATCTTTTCCAGCACCGATATTTAAGGTGACTTTTTCTACACTTATTTGTCTCATCGAATTCATCTTCTTGTTAAACTAATTAAGGGCTTGTCTTTTCCTATTGGCAATGCATACTCCTTCAGCGTTTCAACAATGTCTCCAGACTCTGTTTTGTATAAAATCCTGTTGCCTATTATATCCTGAACTTTTCCAATTTGGCCCGTATGTTTCCCCCCTATGAGGTATATCAGGGCATTTTTATCAAAGCGGATATGTTCCTTTACCTCATTCTTTTCCCCTAAAGTCAGCAGAACAGAGTCTCCTACTTTGTAGCTGTTTTCTTTTACAAAAATGTTTTTTCCGTCATACAAGTTTAATTGTATTTTTCCTTTAACCATGCTCTTTCCTGTTATCTTGTTTAATTTAACCCCTTTTTCCTCATCCCCTATCTTAATAACATCCAGCTTTCCTTTTTTGTCTAAAATAATCCTAAAATGTTCATTTATGTCCTTTAATGATAAAACATCGAGTAAGCCGACAGGGAATCTGTAATCTTTCCTTCGGATTCCATCAACCATAACCTCTTTCTTTTCCAGTATAAACTTCACTTCCTTATTGCTATTGGCGTAGCCTAAAATATCTCTTAAAAGAACATTTAGCGGAAAAGACATGACTATCTTATGGGGCCCGGGGCTGGGCTTAGCAATATACTTTATTCCCTTCCTTTTTATTTTCCATGTTTTTGGCGCAAAATGCCTTTTCAAATGTTTTGACATGCTACTTCCTCCCCAAAACTTTATTTCTCATCTTATCATCCATATTGAGTTCAGTAATCATTAAATTTGATGGGTGTATTGGAAATCTTGCTTTCGTGCCATCTCTCTTGGCAATTTCAATACCGCTAACGTAAGCCAATGTTTTCTTTAAGTTGACCTCTTCAACCTTGCCAGTTTTATTCTTAAATTGGCCCCTCATTATCTTAACACTGTCGCCTTTCCTCACATTCATGCTTCTCTTGCCATATTTTTTATGGAGTTCCTTTGAAAGATGCGCGCCAACGAATTTTTGTTTTATATGGAGCGGAGCATTATACCTGTACTTTCTTTGCTTCCTTGGCTGTTTGCTTTTTATCCATGAGCTTGAAAATTTTGTTTTCATTTTTCCCTCAAAAAAATGACAGGAAAGTTGGGTTAAAATTGTCTGTCGCTTTCCGTTTCATACTAAAACCTCAAAATCTTAAACAACAATGCTCGCTAGTTTTGCAATTCCAGGCCATCTTTCGCACACTTCCTTTGCAATGGCCCCCTTGAATATTGTGCCTTTCGGATTTCCCTTGTCATCTTTCAAAACAACTGCAGCGTTATCTTCAAACTTTATCCTCATCCCATCAGCCCTTCTGTACTCTTTTTTCTGCCTTACTATAACAGCATAGACAACCTGTTTTCTCATGTCAGGCCTCCCCCTCTTGACAGAAGCCATCACAAGATCGGAAACACCTGCTGCAGATAGCCTTCCTTTGACGGTTTTGCTTCCCATAACTGTAAATACCTTGATTACTTTTGCCCCTGAATTATCGCAGGTTTCTACTTGGCTCCCCACATTAATTGCTTTTGTTATCCTTGCTTTTATTGCTTGCATTTATACATCCACCTTTCTCTCTGCTTTACCAGTTTGTTCTTCATTCTTTTCCACTTCTTTCTTGACTTTTGCTTCTTCTTCTGCTTCCATCCTTTCTTTGAATCCTTTTTCTTTCCCTAAAACTTCAACAATAACAAAATTCTTTGTTTTGCTTAATGGTCTGCATTCCATAATCTTAACAATATCACCCTCGTGCGCATTTATGCATGCAGGATTATGGGCTTTTACCTTGCTTTTTCTTTTTTCATACCTTTCATACTTCTTTAGGAAATGCCTGCGCTCCCAGCTCACAGTCGCAGTTTTCTGCATCTTAGCCGATATTATGGTGCCTACAAAAGTTCTTCCCCTGCATTTCAATTTGCCATGGAATGGGCAATTATCATCATCGCATTTGCCCGCAGGCTTTGCAACTTTTATTCCTATATTTTTTAGTTTCATTTTGTTTTATATTTCCTGCCTATGGATTCTGCCTACCTTACCTCTATAGTGCCTGGCAAAAAGCCCATTTTTATCAAAATAGCCTTAACCTTGCTTTTGTGGTCACCCTGCAACTCTACTTTGCCTCCCTTTACTGTGCCACCGCACGCCAACTGGGCTTTAAGTTTCTTAGCAAGATCCTTAATATCAATCTCCTTTTGGTCTATGCCCTCAATTATAGTGCAATATTTTTTGAACTTCTTCCTTTCCAGGAAGACCTTTATCAGTTGGCTTTCTTTTGCAATCGTCTCGCAAACGCAGAGCTCTTTCACCAGCCCGCACTTTGAACATATTTCACTCATGCTTTTTTCTCAGCCTCCGAATTTTTATGAGGAGACCAGGAAATTCATTTTTTTGGAATTTCCGCTGCCTCCGAATTTTTAGTTTTTTCAGATTTTTTATGATCGCTAATTGTTAATATCCTCGCAATAGTTTTCTTTATTTTTTTTATTTGCCCCGGATTCTTAATCGCAGTTCCTATTGCTACCTGGGCGTTTAGCTTAATCAATTCTTTTTTCATTTCAGCAATCTTCTCATTAAGCATATTTTTATCCATGCCTCTTATTTCCTTATTCTTCATTTTCTTCTACCTTGCCATGTGGCTTTGCGCTTTCTTCATTCATATTTTTTTCATCGGGGCTTTGTTCATTATTCTCTTCTTTCACTTTAGGTTTTTTCCTTGATTTAGGTTTTGTTTCTCGTTTGCCTTCTTCCTCTTTATCGCTAACTTCTTCTTTAACTTCCTTAGCCTCTTCAATTTTTTCTTCTTTTACTTCAATAAGCTCAACCTTATCTGGCAATTCTGTTCCAGGAGGCATTATGCTTACCTTAACTCCTATCACGCCTGTTTTTAATTTCGCTTGCGCATGCGCTTTATTCACGCCAACTAACGATATATCCCCGCATTTCTTAAGATACCCCGAGTAAAATCTCCAGGACTTGGCTCTGCTGCTGGGCACCTTGCCGCTTACTATTATCTCAATGCCCAAAGCCCCAGCTTTCATAACATCTTCCATTACCTTATGGCCTATTGCTTTAAACTTTTGAGATCCAAATCTTTCCAAAGAATCTGTGATTCTTTCCGCAATTATGTTTGCATCCAAACTAACATCAGTAACTTCGCTTATCTCTATCTGTGGGTTTTCAAGCTCAAATCTTTTTTTCAAAGTCTTTGTTAATTCCTTTATGTTCTGGCCTTTTCTTCCTACTATAAGCCCTGGTCTTGATGCATAAATTATAATTTTTTCTCCAAGAGGAGTCTTTACCATCTTTGTGTGGCTATGGCCAACATTCTTTAGATTCTCATCTATATACTCCTGTATCTGCAATTCCTTCACTTTCTGTGCTACAAATTTTCTTTCTATCATTTTTTAGGCGTTTTCTCTCCTAGAGTCTTTGTCCCCTCTTTCTTTTGTTCTCCGAAATTCTTTTTCCCTTCTTTTATTTCCTTTTTATCAGATTTTTTATCAGCAGCCTTCTCCTGAACAACAATCTCTAAATTAGTTCTCTTAGCCCACCTGCTTCTTTTTCTGCCATAATGCATAGCCTTTGCTGCTTTATTTGCATTTATATGAGTTATAACCAAGTTAGCCGTATTCATTCCCTTGAACTGTGCATTAGCCTCAACGCTGTTTATTAATTTTAAAATCTCAATTGAAGCATTTTTAGGATATCTTCCTGGCCCAATCTTCCTTTTGTGTCCTAAATTTGTGTTATACCTTCGAAATGGAATTGCCTGTTTGTGCTCAATTATTTTGCTTAAAACATCTTTCGCATAATTAACGCTCTTGTGTCTTATGAAATTGCAAATCTCTGTGCTCGGTTTAAACGAAATAGGCAGTGATCTTCCAATAGCTCTAGCCATATTTTCCTTATTGTAATCTTTTGCTGAATAGTTAGTTGCCATTTTATTTACGTTTTTATTTAACTGATAATGCGGCACTTGACCTTGTAGCTCCTATTCCTGGCGCAGAGTGCTCAACTCTCCTTCTTGTTAAAACAAACTCCCCTAGGCAATGCCCAATCATCTCCTCAATAATTATTACCGGAACAAACTCCTTGCCGCTATGGACCTTTATTGTTTTTCCTATCATCTCAGGCAAAATTATCATATCCCTGCATTGTGTTTCAATATTGCTTTCGTTTTTCTTTATCTTTTTGAGCAAAATCTTTTGCTGTTCTGTAAGTCCTCTTTTAAGGCTTCTTCTCTGTCTTGCAGGCAGTAAGCTGGCCAACTCATTCAAGCTTAGCATCTTTAACTCTTCAAGTGTTTTTCCCCTGTAATTAAATTCTTTTTTTGCCATTTACCTTTTCCTTCCCGTTCTGCTGGGAGCAATTTTTCCGACTTTTCTTCCAGGAGGGGCATTTCTTGAAGATTGCGTAGGCCCTCCTTTTGATACCCTCGATGCCCCGAAAGGATGATCTACAGCATTCATTGATGTCCCTGAAACTTGAGGCCACAATTTATTTTTTGCCTTCATAGCATAATACCTTGTTCCTGCCTTTAAGAAAGGCTTTTCTTTTCTGCCGCTGCCAGCAATTACTCCAATTGTAGCCCTGCATTCAGGCAAAAATTCCCTTCTTTTTGCAGAGGGCATCTCCACAACAATTATATTTTGCATCTTAGTAATTATTTTTGCAAAACCCCCTGAAGACCTTACAAATTTTCCGCCATCTCCGGGAAAAGATTCTATGTTATAAATAGCAATTCCTTCTGGTATGTTCTTTAATGGCACAACATTTCCAATTTTTACCTCAGCACTAGTCCCAATTGCCACATTTTCCCCGACTCTTACCCCTTCCGGAGCTTGCAATAAAACCAGGCTTCCATCTTCATACTCTACTTGCGCAAGAGGCGCGCTATGGCCTTGGCAATGTATTAAATCAATTATCTTTCCAGTTAATGTTGTTTCTTTATTATACCCCTTATATTCGCTTCGTCCTTTATACCTAAAACTAGGGGCCCTGTACCTGGGGCCTCCCTTGCCTCTAGCCTGTTGTATTAAATTCTTGCCCATTTTAAAAACCTCACATTAATCCTAGCTGAGTGGCTATATCAATTGCCGGGGTTTCATTTGAAAATTTTACATATACCCTTTTTTCTCCATTTTGTATGTATGTCCTTACAGTATCAACTTTAGCTTTAAACATCTCCTCAATTGCTTTTTTAATTACCTCCTTATCGGCATCTATTTCTACCACAAAAATCAGCTTATTCTGGCTCTCCATAAGCCTTATTGATTTCTCTGTCGATAAGGGGTATTTGATAATTTTGTGCGGATCCATTTTACCTAAACAGTTTTTCTTTTTCCAAAGTTTCAATTGCATCTGCAGTCCATAATGTCAATCTTCCAGGAATCTCTCCACCAAGCAATTCTACATTCAGGTTCTTTACATTGACAATATCTACTCCAGGGATGTTATTTGCAGATTTTATTATGCTGCTGTTTTTTGAAACAACAATTAATAGGCCATTTGCCTTTTTGTATTTTCTTCCCCTGGACTTTCCTTTTCCACTTCTAACTTTTTTTTTGTCAGATCTTTCCAATTCTTTTTCTAGCCCAAAAGCCTTCAGGGCATTTATTACGTCTTTTGTCTTGGTTAGCTCTTCAAATTTTTTGTCCAGTGCAAAAGGATAATTTTCAGGTGTTATATGCCCTCTCTTTTTAACCAGCTCATTAATCACAGTAGCCGAAATTCCTATTCTTATTGCAGTTTTTCTTTCCTTTTTGTTTATTTTTTTTTGCAAGCATTTTTCAGCTTTCGGAGGATGGGCTCTCCTTCCGCCTACTGTATTTGGTGCAAACGCGCCAACCCAGTTCATTCGCGTCCCTCTCCTGGATAATATCTTTCTTGGTGTTCTTGATATGCCTAAACCATATGATCCTCTATACCTTCTTCTTCTTTTTGAAAGTGTTGAAGATGACCTCTTCCCTGCTTCCTTCATAGATCCATACGGTTGCCTATTATTGCTTCGTAACGCAAGAACAGCTCTTCTCATCAAATCAGTTCTTACATCTTCTTTAAACTGCGTAGGCAGATTTATTTCCCCCACTTTGTTCTTCGAAATATCTAAAATATTTAGTTTCATTTTAAACAGGTGCTTTAGTTAAATTTATGTATTGTATTGGTGGAGGGCTGTTAGGTATGTTTTTGGCAGGCCTCATAGCTTCATTTATTCTTATCAGTCTCTTTTTAGCGCCAATAACAGAGCCTTTAACAAGGATATAATTGCTTTTTATAACGCCATAATTTTCAAAACCGCCTTTTTTGCTTATTTCATTCGAATTGCCAATTTTCAAAAGCCATTTGTTTTGCTCTGTTCTTAAGTGGTAGCCCATTTTCCCAGCTTTAGCAACTCTCCACATAATATGGCCTTGGGCATTCCATCCGCCCAGGCTTCCGGGGTTTCTTCTGCTTTTCTCTGTTTTATGCTGCTTTAACGAAATTCCAAATCTTTTTACAGGCCCTTGCACGCCTTTGCCCTTAGAAACTGCATGTATATCCAATTGCTGGCCTTCCTTAAACACCTCAGAAATATTTATTTCCTTTCCAATTTTGCTCTTTGCATAATTTAATTGCTCTTCCTTATTGCCTCCAACAGCAATCTCAAATACTTCTGGTTTTTTCTTTCCAATGCCCGTATGGCTTGGCAGAGTATGCACTAATAACATTATATAATCAAAATCTTGAGGAATACCTTTAATTTTACCTTCATCATTTTTCTGCTTTTTTGGCAATATTAGGGTTCTCCCAAGATCTTTATCCACATTCTCAGAAAAAATTTCAGAAACAAGTTTTGAGCCATTTATCATATTTTTATAAAATCGTATAGAAGCAGCCTTTAATGGCGGGCATTCAATAATTGTCACAGGGCAAGAAATGTCAATGCCTTTTGTTGTTGATGTCTTTCTGTTGTCGTTAACTATCAGATGGGTCATGCCAACCTTATAGCCGGCAAACCCCAAGGGCTTTGCTTCTTTGCTTTTAGCCCAAGTCCTGACTCTAGCAAAAGCTCTCTTTGACCTTTTTCTTGGCCAATACTGCAAACTTCCTCTTCTCGGTACTCTTACTTGTGGCATCTTTGTTTGTTGCTTGAATCACCCCATATTGATCTCACATAGATAAATATGTATAAGGTAATTGTCTATGCAAAAAGCCTTTTATTGAAGTCCTTTTGTAGAAAACAGTCTTGTACATCGAAAATGCTCAGCATTTTCTGGGTTAAGAACAAAATTCTTAACAAACTGTACTGAAAAGGACATCTTTTCAGGCTGATTTTAATATTTGGATAATATGCCTTGTTTATAAAGGTTTTGGAAACCAAAGCCCAGGAAGTTTTTAAAAATTTCTGCTGATTGTTATAGTTGTTTCTTATTGCTGGGTGAAATGGCTTTTTTATCCTTCTTATCAGTATTTTTCTTTCCCCAATCATCTTTTTCTAAATGCTTCGACTTCCTAACAACATAGATAACAGGATTCTTTATTTTATTGCATAAATTGTCTGGCTTGCAGATTCCAATATCTAAGTAGTAAGCTGAATTATTGCAATTTGGTGGCAATATCTTTTTCTTTTGTTGCTTATGGTACCTTAACTGTCCAAGTAAATTAACTTCTCTTAAAAGTTCTGGATTTTTTTTGTTCCATTCTTTCAATCTTTTTTCAATAGAATCATAATCCCATCCAGCAGATACAAGAAAATTAATCAAAACAAAAACAAATCTTTTTCTTCCATCTTTAAGCCCTGCTAGGCCCAGTTTAATGCAGGGGGGAAAGAGCTCCTCAGGAACCGCATCTTCCAGAATTTCAAATTTCTTCTTTTCCTCAAAGTCAATTTCATCTACCCTCGGGTTAAAATCAAATGCTTGAACAATCAACCTACTCGCTTCACCCTTAACAACATTTTCTCTGTCCAAAAATTTAAATTCAGAAATTTTAACATTTTCTGGTTTTGTACTATCCTTTTTAAATCTTAGGACATCATCTTGATCTAATGGTAATGACACTAAACCAGATTTTTCATGCAATGAGTAGGGAATTCTGTAAAGGTGCCTAGAAGAAATTAAGATAGTGTCTATATTTAATACAGATAAAGTATTAAATTTTCTAGAGTAATCATTTGATCCACAATTACATATTCCACTTTCAAATTTTTCCATAAATATATTGCATTTAATACATTTCATATAAGGCTCATTAGCTACTATTACCGAACCACATTTTTTACATAAAAATTCAGTTCTTTTTTCTCTTTCTTTTTTAATAACTTCATTACATCTCGAACAATATCTTGTTGTTAACTCATCCATACTTTTTTTTGTTGCTTCTATAATATCCTTTAATAGAATTGTATTTTTTTTTCCAAAAATTATTTTTTCATTTTCAATTTTAATGTGATTTGAGCTTATATAATCAAGTAGATACAAAGTTATTTTTTGTGGAGCGTATGGGAACAATTCTTTGGTAGGAATTTTATTAATTTTAATTGGAAATGATTCAAATGGAATACCGACATGGAAGCCTTTGTTTCCAGAAAATTTTACTGATATAGCTTTGATGTTATGCTCTTTTAAGGATTCTATTACAAGCCACGTTATCAATCTAGATAATTCCCACATAGGACAATCAATATCCAAAACCAAATCCCAGCCAATCCTTAACGAATCCATCTCATTCTTTTTCATGTTTGGATTCAATTGTAGAGGATTGCTCCATAATTCCTCAGATGCGTGAAAAGAAGTAGCTTTTTGCTTAGCCAATTCCAGAATATCATTAGGATTATTAAGAACATCAGGCCTAGAGCCGAATTTGTCATCAAATCTAACCGCAATTTCCCTGTTCTTTGCAGCTTTTATTATCTCTTCTTGTATGTCCCTTCTTTTATAATAGCTTAGAGTTACATTTAAAGGCAGCATACGCTATGGTAGTCTTTTGCAATATTTAATTGTTGCCATTAATCAGATATTAATTAAAACTTCAGAAAAAGAATTTTCCGAGCATATAGACAAAACAGTCTTTAAAGCAATTAAGTTAATTCCCTTACTGCATAATGTGTTGTAATTAAAATTACAACTCCAATAACTAAAGAAACCCACGAGCTTAATTCCCTATTGTTTGGGAGTAGATACATATCAAGCAACTCCCATATCCCCCTCCAAAAAGAAACAACTGCAAAACCAATTAATAACGCAAATATGACTTGCTTAAATTTGCTCATCCGCTTAAATTTTTTATACATATAATCTTAAAGTAAAACAATGGAATATAAATCTTTCTAAAACCGCAAACTTAATTAACCTTTAAACTTTCTTAAACACAAAATGGTGCTGCTGAAATCACTAGAAAGGTTAAAAATAGGAGATAAAGCTCCAAACTTTAATCTAAAAGGGGTAGATGGAAAAACACACAGCTTAGACGATTTTAATGATGCAAAAGCATTATTAGTGATTTTTATGTGCAACCATTGCCCTTACGTCAAGCCTAAAATAGAGATAATAAAAAACTTGCAGGCAAAGTACAAAAATAAAGGCCTAATTGTAGTAGGAATTAATGCTAACGAATCAAAAAATTACCCAGAAGACAGCTTTGACGGAATGATTAAAACAGCCAAAGAAAAAAAAATCAATTTCATTTACTTGTATGATGAAACCCAGGAAACTGCAAAATCCTATGGCGCAAGTTGCACACCAGACCCTTTCTTATTTGACAGCAAAAAGAAATTGGTTTATCATGGAAGATTTGATGACGCACTAGAGCCAGGGCAAACACCTACAACAGCAGATATGGACGAGGCAATACAATCAGTTTTATCCGGAAAAAAACCAAAGCATGAATTTCTTTATTCTATTGGATGTTCTATTAAATGGAAGAAATAAATACATTTAACCTAAAACTTATAGATTTAGGAATATTTTTAAAGAATAATTTAAAAATATAAATTATGAGAATAAATACTCCTAGGATTTCATTAATCTTGGTTAATTTAGTTCCTTTGGTCGGCATGTTCCTGGGATGGTCTTTGTTTTCAGTACTTTTTTTCTACTGGTTTGAAAGTTTAGTAATAGGTTTCTTCAACATTTTTAAAATGCTCATTGCTCCAGCCTTTCCAGCAAAATCCTATGAAAAGGCAAGACCACTCTCAAAACTGCTCTTTTTACTCCCAAAACTATTTACTATATTTTTCTTTACAATCCATTATGGTCTCTTTATGGCAGTTCATTTCATTTTTATAATTGCAATCTCTTCATTTCCTGATGGTGCTGCACTAAGTTTTTCCTTACTAAAAGACTCAATATTAGGATTGTTCTTGCCTTTACTCTCTCCTTTTATAAGCCATGGAATATCTTTCTTCCATAACTTCATTGGGAAACGAGAATACAAAGAAACATCTACAATGCAGCTTATGACTTCCCCTTATAAAAGAGTAATACTGATGCACATTACCCTGCTTTTCGGAGGTTTTTTGATAATGTTAACAGGTATACCTATCTATGCAATGATACTATTCATCATTCTAAAGACAATTATAGACCTTAAGGCCCATAACAAAGAACACGTACACTTACATAGCTTCTAATCTTTTTATGCGCTCTTCAATTGGAGGGTGTGTCAAAAATAAGTTGGTTACAAACCCGGTCTGTTTTCTAAATGGCGTAGAAATAAAAAGATGCGCTGTAGCCTTATTGGCTTTATCTACCAAAGGATCAGGATCTTTAGAAATCTTTCTTAAAGCGCTTGCTAAGCCCGGAGGATATCTTGTCAGAACCGCTCCAGAAGCATCTGCCATGAATTCACGCTTTCTGCTGATAGCAAGTTTTACCAACTCGCCAATAATTGGAGCTAAAATTGCCAAAACTAATCCTACGGCAATCAGAACTACAGTTATTTGTCCACTGCCTTTAGAATCACGTTTTCCACCATGGCCACCCCATAAAAAAGATCTCAATAAAAAGTCACTGAGCAATACCACTATGCCGACTAAGACAGCTGTCAGCATCATAAACCTGATGTCATAATTTTTAATGTGTGACATTTCATGCCCAATAACGCCTTCAAGCTCCTGCCTGCTCATTGTTTTCAATAAGCCAGTTGTAACTGTTATAGATGCATTTTTAGGATCCCTACCAGTAGCGAATGCATTTAATGCAGAATCATCTATAACATAAGCTTGCGGAGTTGGAATTCCGGCAGAGATAGCAAGCCCTTCAATTGTATGATATAAGTGGGGGTATTCTTTTTTTGTGGCAGGCTTTGCTCCAGACATTGATAATATCATATTTTTTCCAGAGTAAAACCCAATCATGGAGTAAATCAAGGAAAAAATAACCGCTATGCTCAATCCAAAATATAAATTATCATAAAAAATTCCGATTATTGCCCCTAAAACTCCTATTACCAATATAAAAACAAGCATGAGAAAAACGGATTTTATCTTATTATTTTTGACTTCATTAAACATTATTCTCATTTAAGGCACCCTGATACAAATTAAAAAATAAAAAAATTAGAATTGTACTTTAACGTTCTTCTTTTCTTGACCAGTAGCTTCGAATGAAGCTTCTTTTTTGAAATTGAGTTGGTTTGCAAATATACTGTTTGGGAATGTTTCAATCTTTGTGTTAAAGACCATCACCATATCGTTATAATGCTGCCTTGAGTAAGCTATCTTGTTTTCTGTTCCAGTTAACTCCTCCTGCAATTGCATGAAATTTTCATTAGCTTTTAATTGCGGGTAATTTTCTGAAACTGCAAACAAAGATTTTAATGTTTGTGAAAGCATATTAGAAGCCTTAGCCTTGCCTTCTACAGTATCAGCTTTCAATATGGCAGACCTTGCTTTTGTAACGTTTTCCAAAACGCTTTTTTCATGCTTCATATAGCCTTTAACAGTCTCAATTAAATTTGGAATAAGGTCATTCCTTCTCTTCAGCTGGACATCAATCTGCGCCCACGAATTCTTAACCTGGTTTCTCAGGCTAATTAAGCTGTTATACAAAAAAATTATGAACAGCACAATTACAGCAATTACTATTAATGTTATTGTCAAAGGACTCATTTATACCACCTCACACTTTTGCATATGTTTTAAGTATAAAAAGTTATCGAATATCTCAAAATTCATTCTTTTTATTTGTCTTATTCATTCCAAACTCTGATACTCCCTGTCCACAATCTCCTTTATCTTCTCTGCTTTCTTTTCTCCAATGCCCTCTACTTCCTTAAGTTCTTTTTGCTCGGCATTAATAACATTCTTGACACTTTTGAAATATTTAAGCAATGGCTTTGCTAAGCCAGAGCCAACTCCCGGCAAAGAACTTATAATATACTCCTGCTGCTCTTTAATGCTCAAATTCTTTTTCTCTGGATGCAAAGAAAAATCCTTTCCAGTTTCTTCCTGCTCTCGTTTTGCAATTATGTTAAACAGCTGTGCAGTGTCCTTGAAGTTTTTGGTATAAAGAATTGGAACACCATAGCTTACAGTTATTGCTGCCAGCATTCCTCTTATAGCATTCGCATGCACATTCCTCACAGAATAGATATCCTCAATTCCTTCTATAACCAGCAAAGGCCTCTCAAAATTATTCTTCAGATTTTTAATCTGCTGCAATAGCCTTCCATCAATAATGCTCTGGACAAAATCCTCTACAGTCTTAAACTCGACTCCAACCCTTGAGCTTAAAATATAATCTGCATTTGGCAAAGCTTCAAGCTTTAATTCAACGTTCATCTCTATAAGCTCTTTTATCACTCCAGAGCCTTTCTCCCTGTAATCAGCAAAGATTTTTATCTTGTCTTCCTTGATATAGTGTGTAATCTTTTCCTCTTTTGTGTTTATGAATAAAGTCAATTTTTTCTTTAAATTGTCTAAATTCCTGTACATCCTCTTTTCTTTGTGATGTGCTGACCATCTAAAACCCTCATCCATGGTATCTTTAGTCATCAAAACAATTACCTTTCCTTCCCCATGCCTTCCTGTTCTGCCTCTTCTCTGTATCTGCCTTATTGCGCTTGGAATAGGCTCGTAAAAAATAACAGTATCTACTTGAGGAATATCCAATCCCTGCTCTCCAATAGAAGTTGCAACCAAAACATTAAACTTCCCTTCCCTGAACTCATCTAGGACAGCTTTCTGCTCTTTTTGGCTTAATCCAGTATCCCCTTTTTTCAGCTGGCCTACGAATAATTTTGATTTAATATTTTCAATTGTGTTTAGCTTCTCAACAACGTCAGCAGCATTATCCCGGTACTGATTGAAAACAATTATCTTATTTTCTTTATTTTCTTTGATTTCATTTTCAACAATCTTTTGCAGCTCTACTAATTTTGGATGCTCAACCTTTTCCTCATGTAATTTTGAAACCTTGATAAATGCAGAACGAAAGTTAAGGTCTTTGACAATATTTTTTACAGCCTTTACTTTTGTAGTGCTTGCATCTCTGTTAAACCTTTCCATATATTTGTGTAATGGAATTATGCCCTGTGTTTCTAACAGCTCAAAAGCATGATGAATTTTCATTATCTCTGCTAAAACAGAAATTGCATTCCACAAAACAAAATCTTTTTCTCCAGAAGAAACTCTTCCTCTTAACTGTGCTTGCAAGCTTAGTAACTCAGTTTTGCTTACATACTTTAGGTTAGTTCTTCTTAAAATTCCCCATTGCTTTAATTTTTCAAGCCTGTCATTCAAAAAATCCTGCAAATACTTTCTGGCTTCTAAGAATATTTTTGGCAGCTCAACATTCACCCAATTAATATCAATTTCATAGACATACGGCTTTACATCGGGGTCAGTATCAGTCCTTATCTCAATTTCTTCTATGTATAGATTCTTGCAGACTTCCTGGATTTTTTCCAAATCAGATCCTGGAGAAGCAGTCAAGCCAATAATCCTGGGAAATCTTGATTTATTATGGTACTGTTTTGCAACCCATGTATAAGAATAATCTTTAACAGCATTATGAGCCTCATCTGCTATAACCAAAGAAACATTTTCAAGGTCAATTCTGTTATTTATTATATCATTCTCAATGCATTGCGGTGTGCTTACAATTACAACAGCATTTTTCCAAAACTCTTCTCTTTTAGCAGGAGATACAGAGCCCGTGAACAACACAATCTTATTTTCATCAATATCTATGCATTCCTTGACTTCATTGTATATCTGCTCAGCTAATGGCTTTGTCACTGTTAAAAATAATATCTTCGAATTGGGATAAGAATTAAGCCTATGCGCAGCAGCCAGTATAGCTGTTTTTGTTTTTCCCAGGCCAGTAGGCAATATAACTAAACAATTTCCCTTGGCGCAGGAAGCCATAATTGTTTCCTGATACAGCCTTGGAGTAAAATTTTTTATATTTACCATGCCCCTAAAGAATACGTTTTTATTTATATATATTGTGAGTTTTTGAATTATAATATAATAAACTTAATAAGGAGTTATTTAACTCATCTCTTTTATGGATTACCTAATTTTATTGCTTATCGCAGTAAGCCTTGCATTGGATTGCTTTACTGTATCTGCATGCATTACAAGCATAAAAAAAATTCAAAGTAAATTTTACTTAATAGTGCCGCTGCATTTTGGTTTGTTTCAGTTATTTATGACTCTTATTGGATATTATTTTGGGCTTGGTTTTAAAAGTTTGATTGAGGGGTTTGACCATTGGGTAGCATTCGGGCTTTTGTCAATTATCGGCATAAAAATGATAGTTGAATCTGTTAAAGATTCCCATAAATCAATAGACATTCATTCAGAATTTAACATTATAATGCTTTCAATTGCCACAAGCATTGATGCTCTTGTTATAGGGCTCGCATTCAGCTTTAATGGCTTTGACATCTTTATCTCAGCATTAATTATCGGAATAATTTCATTTTTAATCAGCCTTATAGGGCTTTTGTTGGGCAAAAAAATACACAATTTAAGAATTGGGTATATAGGGGTTTTAGGCGGGCTTATATTAATAGGGATTGGAGTAAAAACACTGGTTTCTCATATTTTTGTGTGATAGAAAAAACTTCAATGAATTTAATGCAATCTATAATATCTTAGCTAGATTGTGCAGCTTTTTCTTCTTTTCTTATATCCTTAACAGACTTATATAAAAAATACCCTATCGCGCCAAAAGTTACAGCTGGAGAAAGCCAGCTTGGAATATGCATGCCAAAGCTGTCTGCAAGCATTACAATTCCAATGGCAAATATGGAGTACATTGCCCCATTCTTTAGGTACTTGTACCTTTTTATTCTTTCAATGTTGCTTATTGTAAGCTGCCTCACAACCATAGCCCCTATTCCGTTTCCAAGCAGTATTAATGGTATAGAGAAAGTAAATGCAAACGCCCCTAAAACGCCGTCAACAGAAAAAGTCGCGTCTATTACCTCAAGATAAAAAATCTTGCTTATATCTGTCATTTTTGCGCTGCCCTCAATCATATTTTTTTCCGCCTGCTCTGCATTTTCCTTGAATCCATGGGTTATGAAAAACGCGGTTGAGCCTACAACTGCCCCAAAAGCCATTAGCGGGTTTATTTTGATTGAAAACCACACTATTAGTGCAAGTAAAACAGACACGACTGCAAAAAACCAGACTCCCCTTTTGTGTATAAATTCTTCTCCGATTAAGCCGTAATGCTTCGGCTCAATAAACAGCCAGTGGAAAAACAAAAACACAAGGAATGTTCCCCCACCTATCAATAGTATTGGAGCAGATTGCTCAATTGCGCTTGCAACGCCGGGGTCAGAGCTGTAAGACGCTTTAAATGCGCCTATTAACCCAAGGCTAGGGTTGTTTGCAAGGAGTATAAGCCATGGGAGCATTCCCCTCACAACAAAAACCGCTATTATAATCCCCCAGAATAAAAACCACTTTCTGCCTTTCTTGGACATTGTCCCCAGGACTTGCGCATTTATGATGGCATTGTCCACGCTTATAATTATCTCAAATAGCACCAATCCTGAAATTATCCATAAAATTGAAAGCCATTCCATTTTGCTTAGAATGATATATCCCTTATGTATCCTTTATTGCAGAGGTGGTAGCCGAATAAAATTCCCAAAACAAATAAGATTATAACAACTTTTCTGCTGCCGTAATACGTTCCTGCCATATACCCTATCAGAAACCCGATTAGTATTATATAATAGGGGAATGTGAGCTTTTTCTTTCTATCATACAATAACTTGCCGCCAATCATGCCGCTTAGGAAAACAACAATATAGCTTATAACCGCACTAAAGCTTGTAGCCCACAAAGCAAATATAAATCCTATAACCATAATTACAAAAAAGAAAAACTCTGCCCAGTTCTTGAAAAAAAAGTCTACCATTTTAATTTTCAGCCTCTAGGGGTATCTCCAAGCCCTGTTTTCAAAAAATATGTAGTATAAAATCCATAAAACTACGCCAATGAAAAATGATGCTATTAACGCAACACCTACACTTAAGTTAGAGCTTAATAATATTGCTGCTGCTGCAACACCTGCTACTGCAAAAGCATAAAGCATCCTGCTGCCATAAAAAGTCCTGCTGCCGTCCAACGGAGGTATAGGAAGTATGCTGTACACAGCATAAGCAATGTTGAAAGCAATTGCCTTCTCTACTAAAGAAGTAGCTACAACTGCGCTTAATGCTTTGAATAAAGCAGCCAGCAAAATAGTAGCAAAAGGGCCTGTTGCTGCAATTAATCCAACAGCCCAGTAATTTATATCATACCTGAACCATCCTAGCCTATGCCCAGCCATATGATGCACAACAAGGCCTCCTGGAAGTATGAGCCAAACATACCCATTAGTCAAAAATGCAATTATCAAGCCAAATAACAATCCATAGCTCCACATCTTCCATTCTAATCTATATCCAGTTCCCAAAGACCATATTCTCTGGATAGATAAATGCACCAAAAAAGACAATGCAACTATCAAAATAGCATTAAAGAAATTAAACAACCCTATTCTAAAGCTAAAAACATCTCCATAACCCCATTCCTTAAAAGAAATAATAAAAGCTATAACTAAAACGGCGATAATAAGGCTTCTTATCTCTAATGGAGTAAACCTAAAATATCTCTTTATCTTGTCTGTTAAATCAACAATTTCTCCCATTAACTTTACTTTTACAAATATTATATTTAAATATATTGATTTAATAGGCTAATAAAATAATAATCTTACCCCACCCCAAAAGTATAACTAATGCTTGGCTTTTTTACCAGCTCTAAAATATCATCTTCATGTCCTGCTCCAACGATAGCCAGTATTTTTTTATCTTGATGGTCTTCCATAATCTTTTTCAAATTCTCAGCCATAACATCGTTTCTTTCCTCTATAAGAACCTTGTAAATATTAGGGTATCTTTTCTTAACCTGCCCAACCAGTTTTTTAATAACCTTTTTGCTGGGGACTTTTGTCAAGTCAAATTCTATAACATTTTTCCTGACAAAAATAGCTTTCACAATATCAACAAGAAAATTCCACTTCTCCCCCCATGTTAAGCTTTTTGAGAATCTTTTCAATGTAATCTCTATATCCTGGTCAATTAGCGCTATTTTGATGTTGTGCTTTTTTGCCAGTCTTACAGCAATTTTCATTTCAGAGCCAGGAGCTACTCCTACCAGTTTTCCAAGCTTTTTCTCAGCCCAAGCTCCTATTAAAGAAAAGATAAAGCCTTTAAGGCCAACCCTTTTTATGTCATAAATTCTTATTTTTCCTTGTTTTTTAAATAACCCATAAAGCCTGTTCTTGTCAAGCTCTAAAGCAATTATATCTGGCCTTTGCCCTTCTATTTCCTTCTCTACATCTTCCAGGCTCTGTTTTGCTATATGGGATGTTCCTATTATCGTAAGATTCTTGTAGTTCATATTGCCAAAGATAAGCTGTGTTTTTAAAAAAGTTCCTAAAACCAAATAAAAATGAAATGACTTCAAAGTGCTAAATAATCTAACAAAATCGAAGATTTTAAATACTTGCACTATTTAATTCCGTTATAAATAATGAAGGTGATGTTCAATGCTTAAGATGAAAAGTATATCTGAAACTTATGATATGAGAGTTTTTACTGACTCGGGAGATTATTTTGGAGATGTTGAAGAATCTATTATAACACAAAATAAGGTATTTGGCTGGCGTGTCAGGGCAACAAAAAACTCATTCCTAAGCAAAGTTCTTGGCTCTGCAAAAGGAGTAATAGTGCCTCATCAGCTTGTAAAATCAGTAGGTGATGTAATGATAATAAGCAAGGCAGCTATTCCTTCCTATTCAGAAGAAGAAGAGCATAAGGAATAAATTTTCTTTAGTTTCTATTTCTTTATTTTATTTAACTTTTTTGCATATCCGCAGTAAAATACATTAGTCTTGCAAATATATAAACAAAAAAATATTTTTCCACTGGTTTGTGTTTTAGAATAATAAATTATTAAAACATAAATTAACTATCTCATCTATATACGGCAGTGGTCTAGTGGTATGATTCGAGCTTCCCATGCATAACCAGAAAAAGCTTGCGATCCGGGTTCGATTATCCCAGAGGGAGACCACGAATCCCTTTGGATTCGAGAGTCCCGGCTGCCGTATTTTAAGCCTTCTTTATTGCAGAGCCAATCATAATCCCGGCTACAATAACTGCAGAAGACAAAACAACCCAGTTTGCATCAGGAGAGTAGCCAATCAAGCCAGAGCTGAATTTTACAATCAATAGCGTAGCTATGAAATAGACCACACCCATCACAACCAGAATCAGTGATGCTATTACAGTCACAATCAAATTCTCAAAAAGCCCTTCTCTATGCATAATCTAAACATTTTTTTAACCATTTAAATACATTTTGTTTTTTTAAGCAGTTCCATAAGAAAACTATATAAACTATGCTTTATTTATACCCCCTTATGATTCGGGAATTCTTTCGTGAAATAAGCAGAAAAATAATACATATAACAATTTTAGTAGCTCTTTTAATATATTTTGCAATAAAAAACCAGTCGGGGCAGCCAGCAGCGCTTCTTTTCCTGGTAGCATTATTGCTAATATTTATCATTTTAGAGTATTTTCGGTTAGATCTTAAGCTTAAGCTTCCGCTTTTACGTAATTTCATAAGGCCAAAAGAAGAATACAGAGTTTGCGGTGTCATATTCTTTCTTTCATCTGCAATAATAGCACTGTCAGTTTTTGACACTCCAATTGCTCTTGCAGCCTTATTGATGACAACATTCGGAGATATGTTTGCTGCAATTGCAGGAAAAAAATATGGCACAACAATGCTCTTCCGCAACAAAACAATTGTGGGTTTTGTGACAGAACTAATAACAAATTTGGCTGTGGGAGTAATAATAAGCTTATCTTTTTCAATTAGCCTTTACATACTGCTAGTTATGGCTTTTGCAGCAACAATTACAGAAACCATGATTGACGAATTGGACGATAACTTAGTTGTCCCATTAGTAAGCGGATTTATAGGCCAGATTCTTCTCCTAGCAGCTTGATTTTATTATCCAGCCCTTTTACATCTATAATTTCCACCATCTCAGCCATTGACTTAAGCCCTAGTTCTAATGATGCTTTGCTGCATATCTTATCATGCACATAAGGGCATATTATCCAAACCTTATCAGAATTAGAAAATGGGTTTACAAAATAAATATTTAGAAACTTAAATTTAGCTAAATTTTCCCATTCACTCACAACAAACTTAACATTTTCTGCATTGTTTAGGGTAATAAAGCCAGTATAATCCTCGCTTTTTATTTTGCCGAAGATATAATCTCTAAGAATTGGAGCGATAATAAAATATTTTACCCTGTCTTTGCAACTAATGGCAAAATCAAAACCATCGCTGTTCTTTTCTATATTAGTAATCTCTTTCCTTATTGTATCCTTGTTTTCTAAAAACCTTGCGCTCCAGTCAACTAAGTAAGAATTAACCTTATCCATGCAAACAAAATTAAAATTATTATTTATAAAGCTTGCGCCTAGTCGTTTTCCACTCTTGGCGCGAGAATAAAGCTTAGCATTACCTTATCAATTGTTTTGTATTCAAGCTTTAGCGGGTAATCCTTGTTGAAATAAATAGAAACCTCATCTGCAATTTTGCTTCCGCTTATCATCTTTTTAAGATACTCAATGCTGTACTTTGACTTTACTTTCTCATTACCATCTACTTTTATTTTTACATTGGCGCCTTCCTTGATTTCAATTTTCGCCTGGCTCAAGTCGCCTTCTGCATTTATAGTGAACTTTTGGGGCTCTGCCGCAAAAGTAACAGACTCTGCAACCACATCAACATCTTCGACAGCATCATTTAAAATCTGAGAAGAAAGCTTTATAGCAACTGGAAATTTTAAATCAGGTATTTTTTGTTCTTTTTCATCAAAATCTATTAGCGGCAGGTTAAATGTCCTTAAATTATCTCCTTTTAGCTGTATCCTTAATTTGTTTTCAGGATCAAGCTCTAATGTTAGCATATCATTTGGCTTTGCTCTCCTCATTACCTGCTTTAAATTGCTTAAATTAATAGCTATTTCTACATCCTTCTTTACATCATACTCTGTAAAAGAGCTTGCTAGCAATTTAAAGATAACCATAGCAACATTTGCAGGGTCCATAGCAACTAATTCAATAGCTTCCTTATTTACCTTAAACCTTGCTTCATTGACTAGCTCAGAAATTATTGTTATGCTCTCTTTTAGGTATTTTGGCTCTGCAAGAGTAAGTCTCATAGTATTTAATCCCCCAAGGCTTAGAAAATAACCTCAGATTTATATATTTTTGCTTTATAAGCTAATCTTCTGCCCGTCCTTTACCAAAAACACATTTTCGCCAACCTTATACCCCATCTCGCCAGCTAATTCGGCTAAAGCATTTTTCATGTCTTTGCTGCCATGAGAAGGAATAATATTTTTAGGCTTTACAAAATTTATGAAATCCCTTAAGTCTTCTCTTGCAGCATGCCCAGACTGGTGTATATCCTTAAAAATCCTTACCCCGGTTTGCTTTAAGTCATTTTCCAAAGCTTCCCTGTTCTCTATGTTTGTAGGTGTGGGTATGGTTCTGCAGGAAAATATCACGCTGTCTTCATGGTGCAATTTAAACTTAAATTCGCCTTTTGCAATTTTGTACAAAACAGATTTAGTTTCTCCTTGATGGCCTGTAACAGCCAATAAATATTTTTTCCTGTCTTTATCAATCTTCTTGAGCCTTCTTTCTATCTGCCCGCTGTATTTTACAATCTCAACATCCTTGGAAAAATTTACTATCCCTATATTTTCAGCAGCTTTCACATATTTTGCCAATGACCTTCCCAAGAAAACAATCTTTCTGTTTAATTTCTTGCCAAACTCTATAATTGATTTAAGCCTTGCTATATGCGATGAGAATGTTGTAACTATTATAAGGTTATCTTTGTTATTAACGCCTAACAAAACATCCTTAAGCATCTCTTTTGCAACCTTTTCCGAGGGCATTTTTCTTGCATCATTTGCATATGTCGATTCAACTATTAAAGCAATAACGCCTTTATTCCCAATTTCCTCTAATCTATTAAAATCAGGTTTTTTCCCCAGTGTAGGATGCAAATCAAGCTTGAAGTCATTCGCATAGAGAATTATGCCATACTTTGTATGTATCGCAACTAATGCAGCTTGCGGAACAGAATGTGTTATGTGTATAAGCTCTATTTTTAAATTATCAGTCAATTTGTAGAAAGAATTTAAGTTTAATGGTTTTATCTCATTGCTCATTTTAATTCTGTCTTCTTTTAAAATGCTTTTTAGGACTTCAGCAGTATAAGGCGAGCATATAATGGGAGCATTAAACTTGTCTGCAACATAAGGCGCAGCTCCTAAATGGTCAAGATGAGCATGCCCTATCACAATTGCCTTGACATTGTCTTTTATCTTATCCAAAACAGAAATATTCGGAACAGCGCCAACATCAATTAGCTTGTCCGCGCTTATCTTTATAATATCCTCATCTTCCGTCAGCTTTATGTAGTTCTCCAAATGAATGCCCAAATCTATAATTATAACTTCACCATCAACATTTATAGCTGTGCAGTTTTTCCCTACCTCGTTATAGCCCCCCACGGCATATATTTCTATCATTATCTCATAAGAAAAGAGTTTGTTTAAAAATTTTGTTAATAAAAAGAGTGCGGGGAGCAGGACTTTCGGCAGCTTTTTTGATTTTGCGAAGCAAAATCCCTATTTTTCCAAGGTTCAGCTTTACGCTGTGCAAGAAATCCGTTAGGATTTCTCGGCATTTTGCGTCAGCAAAAAAGCTGTTTCGAACCTGCGTAGGCACTAAGCCAATAGATGGCTCCTTGGTATTTCATCAGCTTTTCAGCCTCGTTACTCAACCAAACTTGAGTTTGGATGTTTTAGCACTCTAATGCCGAAACACTATCCCGTTTGGCCGCTCCGGCATCCCCGCATTATAAGCTGACAAATAATCGTTAATTTAAAAACATTACTAAGAATTAAAATTTCATCTCAAACTGCTTAGCTTACTTTCTATTTCATTTAGCTCTGATTCAAGCTTCTGCAGCTCAGTAAGAGGCTTTGTTTTTGCTTCCTCTGCTTGCTTTGGTTTTTGCCTGGTAATTGTTTTTTTCTTTTCCTTACTTTTTTCCTTAGGTTCCTGTTTGCTAGTTTTAACAATCCTTATTTTTGCTTCCGGCAAAGCATTTTTAAAATCTGAAACCAGCTTGCCAATCTCTTTTATAATCTTTCCCAGCTTGTTTATATGGTCAATATTATCTTTTCTTGTCTCCTTAAATTTTTCAAATCTCTGCAGGCTTTCAACTATCTCCTTAAGAGACTCCAAAGTATTCCTTCTTACACCTTCAGGATCCCTTACTCCAACAAATAAAATATTTTCACTTTTCTTTTCCATTCTCAATAAGTGCTTTCAGGCTCAAATAAAGTCCTGTCAATGCCTTCCAGCTTTTTTTCTATTTCATTTAATGTTGAGCTCCACAGCTCTAGCTCAGAGTCTTCATCATTTTTTAATTCAGTTATATCTGCTAAAGTCCTTTTTGCTTCTGTTAGCCTGCCTTTTATAAGCTCCAATACATCCAGTATGTCCTTATAATCTTCAATCTTAACAAAAACCGGTGCTTCTCCTGTGCCTCTCATCATCTCACCTCTTAAACAATGTTTTATCCATAAAAATAAGCTTTTTTTGCAAATCAATCATGGCATCTTTCCATTTTTCAAGTATCCTGTCCCTAGTTGCATCAATCTCATTCAATTTTACAACAGCTTGGCTTGCTAGTTTTAAGCTGTTTTTTATTGCGCTTGTGCCAGTTATAATCTCTCCAAACTTATCAGCTCTTATGTAAATAGGACCCTCTGCCTTTTTGTGCTTCAATATAGCCCTTTCTTCTTCAACAGCGGCCCTTTCAAACCTTTCATAAGGTCTTATTCCTGGTCTAGGTTCAGGAACTTCTGCAGCAGCTGCCGTTGGCGCCTCAACTCCATGTTTTTGTTCTTCTGGTTTTGGCCAACCAAAAAGAGGCCTTCTTGGTCTCATACCAAATATAGGCCCTGGAGGTTGTATAGATGTATTTACACCTTCTTCTGGTTTTGGAACAGTAGGTTCCAAATACCTAGGAAAACTCTGGTTTACAGCTGATTCTGGAAACTTTGTTATATTAGCAGCCTCTGGAAATTTTAATTCTTGGCCTGGCGTTTCAGGAAATTCTAATTCTGGAAGCGGCTCTTCTTCTATTCCAGAAAGATCTTCTTCACCTTCAGGAAGCTCTGGAAGCCCTTCAAATTCCTTGTCTCCACCAAACTCTTTTTCTTTAAAATCAGGGGGCATAGGCGGCATATCCAAATCTTCCATGCCTTCCGGCCCTAAATCTAGCTCCTTACTCTTATCCCTCTTTAAGAACTTTAAAAAACCCAAATCCAGCACCCTTTTATAATATAAAAGCAGTTCTTTATTAAACTTTTATTATCATTTCAAAATAGTAAAGTAATAAATATTTATATATATGATAAAGAGTTTACCTAAAAATGAAATTTTTGTCTTATTTGGCGGTT
>Ga0209211_10002397_pt1 | contig 32467 bp, 34 predicted proteins | sample RifGroA2_FD_183992 | JGI IMG/M metagenome (GOLD analysis project Ga0209211, IMG submission 183992) | Groundwater microbial communities from Rifle, Colorado, USA - Groundwater A2 (SPAdes) (version 2) | ecosystem: Environmental > Aquatic > Deep subsurface > Groundwater | place: Rifle, Colorado... | reverse complement strand
CCCCCGACGGTACCGTCGGGGGATTTTTATTTTCTTCGCTTTTAATGGCCGCTGTTTTGAGGCTCGTCCGCCATACCGTCAAATATTTCTTTGTTTTCCGGACCTTCGGCGGTCATCACGCCCCAAGCGCCTCTGTCTAGCCTGGCTAAAGCGTGGTCAACGATGATGTATTTACCCGGCACATCCACCTTAAACTCCACAATACCGGCTCCGCCAGCCGGTATTGTTGTTGTTTGAACATTGTGATGCGGTTCCGAACCGATGGCCGCTTCCGGATAGACATTGTCAAATATCTCCCCGATAACATGGAAAGAAGAAACTAGATTTACTCCGCCGTTGCCGACATACAAGCGAACTTTTTCTCCGACATTTACTTCCATTTTGCCGTTTAGCGCTTGAGTCTTGCCGTTGAACACTATGTATTCCGGCTGGCCGTCAATCATTTTATTGGCGTCAAAAACTTGAAGTCCTTTCTTGCCCAAATTTCCGGCGCTGTAAAATTCTCCCTGCATCACGTAAAATTCTTTATCAACTTCCGAGAGGCCTTCCTCCGGCTCTATCAATATCAATCCGTACATCCCGTGCGCCATATGAGCGGCGACATTGGGATGAGCGCAGTGATAGACGTAAAGGCCGGGATTAAGAGCTTTAAAAGAAAAAGTTTTTGACTGACCCGGTTCAACCATCGTCACCGTCGCTCCTCCACCGGGGCCGTTAACGGCATGCAAGTCTATGCTGTGGTGATGCAAGCTGGAGGGGTGATTTTTCAAAGTAAGATTAATTTTATCTCCCACTCGCGCTCGGATGAAAGGCCCGGGCACTTGGCCGTTGTAAGTCCAGTAATTGAAGAAAATTTCCGGCGCCATTTCTCCGATGACTTCTTTGGCCTCTATTTCCACATTCACTTCTTCCGAGGTGTTTCTTTCAACGGACGAAGGAATATCGGCGGGGTTTTTGGCGATATCAACTTTTTCAAAATTTTTGATATTTTTGAAAAAAGTGTAAACATTTTTTAAGGGCAGTTCCGGTCCGCCGGCCGGTCCGAAAGTTTTTAAGAAAAACGGATACTTAAGATATTGGGGGAATATTTGAGGCGAAAAGAACAGCAAAAAAATTCCTAAGGCCAAGATGACGGCGGGAAGCGCGATTTTCCTCGCCAGTTTAAATTTTTTGGAAATTATGTGTAAAATTATAAAAACCAAAGCGATGGCGGCGATTGCCAAGATAAAAAAACCGACGCTTTGCAGAAGAGAATATTTTATCATCAACAAGATTTCGTACATTTTTTTAATAAAAACGTTTTAATTGTTAATTTTCCTAGCCCATCATTCCGGAAAACTTTTGGGCGATATTTGTTTGCATTTTGCTTACGGCATCGTTGAAGCAGTATTTCAAATTTTTCGCCAAGTCGCCGTTCATAGCTTCGGGAGATATGGAAATATCTTCCACCGTAAAACTGCCGTTAATTTTCACTTTTACGCCGTTTCTTTCCGTCTCCGCCGTTTCTCCCGCGATGGCGTTTTTCATTTTCCTCAATTCGTTAAATTGTTTAAGTTTGTCAAACATAGATACATTATACTAATATCCCGCGAATTCTTCAAATTTGATGTTATCGTCGGTTGCGCCGATTTTTTCCGCCAATTCCCTCATGGCTTTCACCATCATTGGCGGGCCGGACATATAATAAATCGGCGAGTTTAAATCCTTAAGATGTTTTTGTATTATTTCTTTATTTATAAATCCGGTTTCGCCGCGCCAAGCCTGTTTTGATTTTTTCCCGACGCTTTGGTCGGGACTCCGACTTTCCGTCGGAGCGGTCATTGTGGCAACAAGTTTGAAATTAGAGTTTTCTTTTTCCAAATTTCGCAATTCTTCCAGAAAGGCCGCGTCTTCCGGTCGTTTATTGGAATAAAATAAAAATAATTGATGGGGAAGTTTTTCATAAGCGGCGTTTTTGAGAATGCTGAAAACCGGCGTGATGCCGATGCCGCCGATTAGAAAAACCGCCGGCTTGGAAGCGTCTTTGCGCAGGCAAAACGAACCGTCCGGACCGGCTATTTTTACTTCCGAACCGATAGGCAAATTTTTAAGGACGCGTTTAAAAGCCGTGTCTCTCATTCTGGTGGCGATTCCCAAACAATTTTCATAAGGCGCGGTTATCAAGGAGAAAAATCGGGAATTGCCTTCATCGTCCGTTTCCGGCGGATTGATAAGAGAAACCGTAATATATTGTCCGGCGATGAAGTCAAAGCCCGCGGGCTTCTCAAAATAAAAAGCCATCGTCCCTTCGGCGATTTCCTCTTTTTTGACGAGCTTTATTTTATAAACCGCCATACCGCCAGTATAGCATTTTTTGTTAGCGTGAATTACATCAAACTGACATCGTAAATCGGTTTGGAACAAAATAAAAGGCGCACAACTCTTTTTTGAGAGAAAAGTGCGCCTTTAAAATCACAACCAAACCTAATTGCTTAATTGATCGGGATATAAACTGGAGCGGGGTCGGGAGCAACAATTTTTCCTTTCCCGAAAGTTCCTTTCGGAATCAAAAATACCATTTTCCCATTTCGGGGATTATCAAAGAAAAACCATCCCCACCAGCTTGAATACTTGTAGCGGTAGATTTTCATAACCCCCGCCAATGATTCAGCGTACGATGAATCATATTCCTTAACTTGTATTTCGCCTATTTCGCCGTCATTTGGTTTAGTTTTTTCAATAATTACTGTCTCCTCGTTCAAGTAAAAATCTAAAATGGCGCGGCAGTAATAGTAAAACTCTTCATCCGTCACAACAAACTTGTCTCCATCCGAAACGCTCACAAGTTCAATCACCTCATCAGGTTCAGATTTGCAATAAGTCTGCAAATTGAACATGGGTTGAAATATTACCTTCGATATCACCAATGATATTGTGAATAATACGAGCGCCATAAGAGCAGATTTAAAAATTGCCCTCCATTTTTCTACATAAATGTGTGCCCATTGTTCCTTTTTCTTGTCAGAGTCAGATGACGGCCGTAAGACAAAAAATGAAATAAAACCAGTAAGCATTGACAGAATTGCACTAAACAACATATTAAACCCTCCTTTTTTAAGGTTTTAAAATTAAATTTTCAAAGAATTTACTAAAAGTATACACAAACTAAGTAAAAAGTCAAGCATTTCCAAACCAACATTGTAAGTCGGTTTGAATGTTATTTCGCTCTTTTGGAATTTTTTCGGTCGCCTTCTTTGAGATGTTGTTTTCGGAGACGGACGTTTAACGGCGTAACTTCCAAGTATTCGTCTTCGGCCATTATTTCCAAACCTCTTTCCAAAGTCATTTTCAAAGCCGGAGCCAGAACGATTTTTTCGTCGGCCTGTCCGCCCATTCTCACATTGGTCAATTGTTTGCCTTTGGTCGGATTGGCGACCATTTCATCTCCTTTCATCGTGTTGCCGATAACCATTCCCTCGTAAACTTCCGTGTTCGGCTCCACGTAAAGCGTTCCTCTCTGCTGAAGATTGTCTAAAGAAAAAGCCACGGTTTTGCCGGAAGCCATTGAGGTCATTGAGCCCGTGTCTCTTTTTTTGATTTCTCCGGCGTAAGGACGGAAGCCGATAAACCGGCTGCACATTATGCCTTCGCCTCTGGTGTCTATGGTGAATTGGTTTTTGTAGCCCAAAATGCCTCTAGTCGGCGCTTCAAAAACAAGCCGGACGATGGAGCCTTGTTCTTCTTTCATTTGCGTCATTATGCCTTTTCTTCGGCCCAGCGTTTCTATGATCGGGCCGGACGATTCTTTGGGCAAATCTATTGTCACTTCTTCAAACGGCTCCATTTTTTGCCCGTTTTCTTCTTTGATGATGACTTGCGGCTGGGAAACTTGGAGCTCAAAACCTTCTCTTCTCATATTTTCCAGAAGTATGGCGATGTGCAATTCGCCCCGCCCGTAAACTTTGAAGAATTCATTGGCGGAAAAATCAATTTTCAAGCCGACATTTATTTCCAGTTCTTTTTCCAGCCGTTCTTTTATCTGCCTGGTGGTAACGAATTTTCCGTCTCGTCCGGCGAGAGGGGAATCGTTGACCAAAAAATTAAGGGAAATGGTCGGCTCGTCTATGTTGATGGCCGGCAAAGGAGCTTGGGCTTCGTTTGAGCAGATCGTTTCGCCTATGTAAATATCGGGCAGTCCGGCGGCCATCACTATGTCTCCGGCGAAAGCTTCCACTGTTTCTTTTCTTTGTGTGCCTTCAAAAGTGAAAAGCTTGGTGATTTTGCCCGTTCTTGTTTCTCCGTTCGGCTTTTTCACGAAAACAGCGTTTCCGTTTTTTATTTTTCCGCTGTAAATCCGGCCGATGGCCAGACGCCCGAGAAAATTATCATAGCCGAGATTGAACGGTTGCATGGCCAAGTCGCTTTCGCTGTTGCTTCCGGCGGGAGGAACTTTTTTAAGAATCGTGTCCAAGAGAGGAGACAAGTCTTTTGATTCGTCGGTCAAGTTGAGTTTGGCCACGCCTTCCCGTCCGATGGCGTAGACGACGGGGAAATCCAGCTGTTCTTCGTTGGCGCCGAGGTCAAAAAACAATTCAAAAACCAAGTCCAAAGTTCTGGCCGGATTGGCCGCCGGTTTGTCTATTTTGTTTATCACCACAATCGGCTTCAGTCCCAGCTCCAAAGATTTCTTCAGCACGAATCTGGTTTGAGGCATCGGCCCTTCTTGGGCGTCCACCACCAGAACAACGGAATCAATTGAACGCAAAACCCGTTCCACTTCCGAACCGAAATCGGAGTGGCCGGGCGTGTCCACGATATTTATTTTGGTATCCTTATAAAAGATGGAAGTGTTTTTGGCGTAAATGGTAATACCGCGCTCTTGTTCCAGAGCGTTGCTGTCCATGCTTATATTTTCGTCCGTGACCATGCCGGTTTGTCTCAAAATAGCGTCGGTTAAAGTCGTTTTGCCGTGGTCAACGTGGGCGATAATGGCTATATTGCGTATTTCCATAAAACTTGTCCGCCGAAGAGGCAGATTATAAACAAGCTATAATCTTAGTGTAAATTCTTGCTTTTGTAAAGGTCTAATTTTTTTATAATTTTAAATTAGATTATATTTGCTATCGCTGGTAAGATGCAATTTTAATAACTCTTAATTTTTTCGGAATCTTTTATGTCAAAATTGCCGACCTTTGTTCTTTTAAGATTCAATAAAATACCGCCGGTTTTCAATTCTTGGCCGAGATGATGGGCGATGGAGCGGATGTAAGTTCCGCTGGAACAGGAGATTTTTATTTTGGCGAGCGAGAAGCGACGCGAGAGAGTTTCTTTCTCATGTCGTTCGAGTGAAGTCAAAACAAAGGGCTTTCCCTTTATTTTGGCTGTCTGAAATGTTACCGTTTTTATGCTCCAGCATGATTTTGGTAACATTTTTTGCCATTGGCTTAAAATTTCTTTCTGGCGGAAATCGCCTTTGATCAAACTTATTTTTTGTTTTATCGTTTCCATTAAATTTTTATCGGAAATTTCATTAAGGCTTAATAATTTGGCTGAATTTATTTTTGTTTGACGAATCGGTGTTTCTATCTCGCTCAATTTTCCTTCGCGCGCCCATTGGAACAACGGCTTGCCTTTAATCTTGTAAGAAGAATAAGGCGGCAAAGGCAGAGAAATTTCTCCTTCAAAACTCTTTAAAATTTTTCGTATTTTCACTATCGACATCGAACGTCGATAGTGAATTATTTTTTCCGGCAGGCCCAAAACATCATAGGTGTCCGTTTCAAAGCCAAACAAAATTTCTCCTTCATACTCTTTATCCATTTTCAGATACCTTTCTTTTTCGTAAATGGCGTTTCCGGCAAGAATAAGAAGCGCCCCTTCCGCCATTGGATCCAATCTTCCGGCGTAAGTCATTTTCTCGTTTTTCAATTCGGGATGTTTTTCTTTAAGCAATTTTATGGCATCCAAAGGAGAAATGCCGGCTGGTTTATAAATGTTAAAAATATTGTTCGCGCCTATCTTTTTCATTGTTGTCATTATATAGCCAATTGTTAAAAAATGTGAAATTAGTATAGAATGCGTTTATGCTTATAGACGACGTAACAATCAAAGTCCAAGCGGGCAAAGGAGGCAAAGGCGGAGTTTACTTCAACAGCAACTTGATGTCTTTGGGTCCGACGGGAGGAAGGGGTGGAAACGGGGGTAATGTTTACGTGGAGGGGGTGTCCGATTTGGGCGCTCTAAGGCAATTCCGCTACAAAAAAGAAATAATCGCCGAAGACGGCGAGAACGGAAAGAAAAAATTAAATGACGGAACGGCGGGAGAAGACATAGTTTTGAAAATTCCAGTCGGGACGGTGCTCCACAATCTGGATGTCAAGAAAGATAAGGAAATTACGAAAGTGGGGGAAAAAATTTTGATCGCCGCTGGCGGGTTCGGCGGGCACGGCAATTACCATTTTCGTTCGGGGAAAAATACCAGTCCGCGCCAATTCCAGCCCGGTTTGCCCGGCGAAACTTTCACTATGCGCATGGAGCTGAAACTTATCGCCGATGTTGGCTTGATCGGATATCCCAATGCGGGAAAATCCAGCTTGCTTAACGAACTTACCGCCGCCAAAAGCAAGGTGGCCAATTATCCTTTTACCACGCTGGAACCGAATCTCGGCGTTTATTATGATTTGATTTTGGCCGATATCCCCGGTCTTATAGAAGGAGCGTCGGCGGGAAAAGGCTTGGGCATAAAATTCTTGAAACATATTGAAAGAACGAAAATTTTGTTTCATCTTGTCTCCGCCGAATCGGAAGATCCGCTCAAGGATTATTACGCCGTGATAAAAGAATTGATGACCTACAACGAAGAGTTGCTTAAAAAATCGGAATATATTTTTATGGCTAAATCCGACTTGATTGACGAGAAAAGTTTGAAAGAAAAAATGGCGGACTTGAAAAAGGCTGGCAAGCCTGTCAAAGCCATTTCCATATACGACCTCGCCAGCATGGAAGAGGTCAAAAAAATTTTGAATAAATTAATTAAAGAAAAGCAAGGGTAATTTTTTTTAATCTGGTTGTTACCTAAGCGATGCTATAGCAACCTATAGGTAGTGATAATTTTTTAAAACCAGTTCCACTTCTTTGGCATTTTTGCAGGTCATTAATTTGATTCTCAATTCTTTGGCGCCGGGGAAGCCGGAAACATAAGATTTGAAATGTTTTTTCATCACATCAAATCTCTGGCCTTTGTTGATTTTTTCAAACAGTTTTGTGTGTTCAAGGAGAATGGAAAGTTTTTCTTTTACAGTGGGTTTAAATGCTTCGAAAACCAAATTTTGAAAATCCCTTAACCCCAACCTCGCGGACTCGGTTGGCCGCCCCCGCCTAGGATTTTCAAAATTTGTTTTCTGCGCATTTAAGAACAGCCATGGATTGCCGAAAATCGCTCGACCGATCATTACGCCGTCCGCGCCGGAAACTCTCGCTTTTTTCTTTGCGTCGGCAACGCTTTGGACATCGCCGTTGCCTATAATCAAAGTTTTGTCCTTTTTGTCGCCGAAAAATTCATCTCTGATTTTTACCGCCTCGGCTATGATGTCCCAATGAGGGGGAGCGAGCGACATTTCTTTTTTTGTGCGGGCGTGAATTGTGATGGCGGCCGGTTCGCATTCCAGCAACACCGTTAGCCACTTTTTAAATTCCTTTTTATCATATTTGTCATAGCCGATTCTAGTTTTGATGGAAACGGGCATTTCCCCCGCTTGCCCGCCGGAGAGGCGGGCGCCTTTTTTTGTTTGCCTGATTATTTCTTGGGCGAGTCGGAAGTTGTTAATGAGCGCCGCTCCGGCGTCCTGTTTTATCACTTTTTTGTCTGGACAGCCCATATTGATGTCTATGCCGTCAAAACCCAGCTTTTTTATAAGTTTGGCGGATTCGTAAAAATTTTCCGGCTTGGCGCCGAAAACTTGAGCCACAATCGGCCGTTCTTTTTTTGTAAATTTTAAAATCGGCAAAAGATTTTTTTGCCCCGCGGAACACAGCCCATCACAGGAAACAAATTCCGTGAACATCACGTCCGGTTTTCCGTATTTGGCGATAATCCGCCTGAAAGTTGCGTCCGTCACATCGGCCATTGGCGCCAGCGCCAAAATCGGCATGTCAAGGTCTCGCCTTGACATTGCGAGTTTTTTCCAAAAATTTTTTGCCATGCTGGCAATATTGCCAAAAAAATGTCATAATTACAAGTAATTTTTATGAAAACATTCAAAACTTTTTATTCTTTTTTGTGGAAATATAAAGGGTATTTTATTTTATCGCAGATCACAGGCTTTATTTCTATTGCTTCGTATAGTTCAATACCGTTTATTTATCGTTATCTGATAGATAATTTTCAAAACCTTACGGCGCAGTCTTTTTTTGCGGTTGTGATGGTGTATGGTTCCATAAGGATAGGGGGTATTCTTTTCGGCAATCTTTCCTGGTTTTTAGCGGAAAAAGTCCAGAATCCAGCGGAAGTGGATGTTAAAGTTAAAATTTTTTCCTATTTGCAGAAATTAGATTTTATTTTTCACACTGCTAAAAAGTCAGGTGAATTAATCAGTAAGATAAAAAGAGGCGGTTCTGCGTTTGAAAGAATGGATTCCGAAATAAACAGGGAATTAACTGATGATTTGTTTAGATTAATCATAATAGCCGGGGCGTTTTCTATGATTAGCTTAAAGATTACTTACATTTTTGTTTTTTCTATCGCAACGATTATTTTAATTTCAACTTTTTTAATTAAAAATAATGTAAAATTGAGGGTTAGATACAACAAAGAGGAGGATAATATCTCTCACATTATTGCCGATAATTTAATAAATTATGAAACGGTAAAATATTTCGCCAGCGAGAAAAGGGAAGTTTTTAATTTAGTTGAGTCTTTTAAAAAGTGGACAAGATCGGTGTGGAAACTCGTCATGTCAAGCATGTGGATAAATTTGTCTGTTCGCTTGTTGTCAGTCATCACGACAATCATTATTTTAGCGATGCTAGGCAGCGATGTTATAAACAAGAAAATAACCGCCGGTGATTTTATTTTGGTTATGACTTTTTTGATGCAGATTTTTCCAAATATAGAGAAAATAGTTTTTAGGTTAAGGAGCATAATGAATGATTATACCGATATCAAGGATTATTTTGCCATTCTTGAGTATCCTTTGGTGGTGCTTGATCCGGAAAAGCCTTTGGAGTTTAAATGCGACAAAGGGGAGATGGAGTTTAAAAATCTTTCTTTTTCTTACCAAAACGGACAAGAAGCGCTTAAAAATGTTTCCGTTAAGATACCGGCGGGGACTTCCGTCGCATTCGTTGGCAGATCCGGTTCCGGCAAAACGACAATGACAAAACTGCTGATGCGGGTTTATGATCCCGACGATGGGCAAATTTTAATTGACGGATTTGACATAAAACAAATCAAAAAAGAGGATTTGCGCCGAAATATCGGCATTGTCCCGCAGGAGCCGATATTGTTCAACAGTTCAATCGGATACAACATCGGTTATCCATTGGAAAACACGACTAAAGAGGAAATAGAAAATGCCGCCAGGTTGGCGAATTTGCATGATTTTATTATAACTCTGGAAAAAGGATACGACACGGTTGTGGGGGAAAGGGGTGTCAAACTTTCCGGCGGGCAGAAGCAAAGATTGGCTATCGCCAGAGTTTTCTTGCTCAATCCGAAAATCATCATTTTTGACGAAGCAACCAGCCACCTTGATTCAGAATCGGAAAAATTGATACAAGAATCGCTGAAAAGGCTTTCCAAAGACAAGACTCTTATAATAATTGCCCACAGACTTTCCACAATTATGAGAGCGGATAAAATAATCGTCTTGGACAACGGCAAGATTATTGAAAAAGGATTGCACGACGAACTTATTTCCAAGTCCGGCGGAATTTACAAAAAATTATGGGAATTACAGACTGATCACGAAATAGAATAAATTATCTATGGCAATTGATTTCAAAAGAAAAATAGAAGATTTTATCTGCGGGAATTGCGGACAAGAAGTGAAAGGCGATGGCTACACCAATCATTGTTCGCGATGCCTTTGGAGCAAGCATTTGGATGTAACTCCCGGCGACAGGGCTTCCGGTTGCGGAGGAATGATGAAGCCGTCCAAGATAGAAACAAAAGGAGGGGAGTATGATATTACCCACAAATGCCTCAAATGCGGGTATGAAAAACGAAATAAAATGTCGCCGGAAGATATTTTTGAAGAGGCGCTAAAAATCTGAAACCTGTTTTTTACGCGGCATAAAATGGTTGCAATAAGAACGAAATCAGGTTAAAATCCATTTGGATTTTTGAAAAATTTATTCCGGGATAGCTCAGCGGTAGAGCAGTCGCCTGTTAAGCGATTGGTCGCAGGTTCGATCCCTGCTCCCGGAGCCAAATTGGTTGTTTCGCAAATGTTAGTATGTGTTCAAACGGAGATCGCAAGTCAAATTCTAATTTTTTCCCGTTTGCAACACAGTTCTGAAGTAGAAAATTTAACATTACTCTTTTTTCAAGCACTTCAGAACTTTCAAATAAACTCAAAGCGTTTTTAGCTAGGTTTAACACGGTGGATGCGGTAATATAATAGTTTTCATCCGCCCGTGTGTGATTTTCAAGTTGTATGTTTATGTCGTACTGTTTTTGTTTCATTTCTTTCAGTTTGTTGTCATAAAAGTCCTTAGTAATACTCTGATCAAGTAATAGGTCGGTAAGACGACTTAATCTTATTTGGATCGTATCATATTCTTGACGCAGTGACCTAATAGCTTCTTTGTGATAAACATCCTTGTTCTCATTTGATTTTTTGAGCCCTTCAACAATGCTGTCTATCTTTGCCTGTGGTATGCTGTTAAATGTCTTTAAAACCTCATATACGGGCATTAAGAAGTTCTTTTCTGGTATATAGACCTTCTTGTCGCAGATATTCTTCTTAGCATTTGTACAGCTGTAATAAATAAATTTGCCTTTGGCTGTTTCCGGGCTCATAGAACAGCCACAACGAGCGCATCTTACCAGTCCTCTGAAGATATAAGGCTTGGCGGCATATTTAAACGGCTTCTTACCCCAGCTTTTTCTTATATTTTGACACCTATCAAAAAGTTCTCTGCTTATTATGGGTTGATACTTATGAGGATAGAGTTTGCCTTTTGACAGCATTTCACCGTAATAGAACGGATTGTTTAGTGTATGATCAACCATACTCAAAGCTAAGGGTTTGCCAACACTGCTATCCAGGCCTTCTTTTGAAATCTCAATTCTTATTGTTAGGGTTGAATAATTACCAGTTGCGTATAACTCAAACATTTTTCTAATTAGATGAGCTTTCTTTGTATCAGGAATTATATCTCTTTCTCCTTTTGTTCCACCTATATTTTTGTATCCAATCGGCGCCCTGCCTGTCCATTCTCCATTTCTGCGTTTTTGCTCAAAGGCTCGTTTTACATTATCGCTAAGCTGAAGCACATAGCTTCTTGCAAACATAACAGCCATATCCCAACGAATAAGGTCAGCACTATTCGAATCTTTATGAACTACGAGATTTTCTCGATAGAAATGTAGTTCTATTTTTCCAATTTTTCTTAATTCTTCCAGTTGGACCGATTCCTTAAAACTTCTTTGGAGGCGATCAACAGTATCAACCACAAGGGCAATAGACTCTTTAGATTGCTTAATTTCTTTTACAATTTCTTGAAATTTTTCTCTGTCACCTTTTGTAGAAGATTCTTCAATTTCGTATGTTTTCCAAGTAGTAAGTCCTTTAAACTTTACATAATCAGAAACACGCACAACTTGTGCCTCGTTGGAGTCCTGTTTTTTATCTGAAACTCTGGCTAAAATTATGGCTTTCATATTATTTATCTATTAATTATACTTTTTTATTTTCTTTGTTCTAGGGCAGTCTCGATTCTAATTCTATGCGAAACGGCTCAAAATTATTAATGACCATCTCAATTTGTCCCACCCAACTACAAAAAACTTTTTTATTAACGATATCGTTAAGCAATTTAACCCGATCAGTCATGCGATACCAACTTCGTTGTGTCATGTGTTTTTCAAGAATATTTCGCAGTTCGCGAATACCGCCATCTTTGCATAGAGTATTAAGACCGACAAGATAAACAGCTTCTTTCCCTTTTATCTTCGGTTCTTTTCTTAGAATATCTTTCAGTAACTGTTTTGGATTATTTTCCAATTCAAATAAAAATAGATTTTCACCAGTTACAATAGTATCCCAATACCATTTTAGGATTTTTTGACACACATCTTTTTTGAATATATCTTTGAAAGTTGGATTTTTCTGAAAACCCAGTTTTTGCATTACAGAATTAATTTTTCTTTTATTGCAAAGCCTTATCTCCATGCGTAAAATTTCAAGAGGGGATTGTTTATTTTTAATCTCATCGGATAAATAAAATTGTTGCCATGTTTGATCTTGGTCAACGGCTTTCTTCTTGTTTTGACTTAGGTCGGCAATTTTATCGTAAAAAACGATTGAATGATTTGTCGCATAAAGGTGCAAAGCTTTGCCATCATCTTTGAAATTTACCTTAGTTAGCTCAAGTTTCTTGTGCACGTTTATTTTACCGAGCTCTTTAATTACAGAATAGGCGGTATAACCGTCCGAAATTAAAATATTTTTTGAAGGATGGATTGTTGAAATAGACGCATTTTCAATGTCTGTTTTTTCTACAATTTCCCCCATTTCAATCAATCTTTTTTGAAGAGTGCCAACAATAAGAGGGAAGTCTTTTTCTTCTACTTCATTAAGGTTGTTGCCGTATAGAAGTTTTGAAACCGAAAATTCTATTTTTATTCTTGAAACGACATTATTATCGCATCGAGTCAGGCGCGGATAATACGGAGTGTTACTTTCTTTCCGCTTTGGCATATTTTTAATCCATTTTTTATATCCGTTCCCGTTGCTTTGCATTGTCCATATCGGGAAACATCCTTGATTATTATCAAGCGATTTTACATTTTTATTTGGGATTATAAGAATTACAGTATCAATCATTTCTTTGTTTTTGAGGTTTGTAATTTTGCGGATTTATTCTTTTATCGACCTGCAAAAGAAGGGAAAAGAAGCCAATCAAATTGTTATCTGTTTCAAATTTTGATGTTGGCTTTTGTGCACATTCAAAAAAACTCTCCATACTGCGTGTATCAAGTCCGATCCCAATATCTTTTTCTTCTTTTTTTGGAATGTTTTCTTCTTGCATGGTGTTGCTTGTCGTTTTAATGTTTTTAAATGTCTTGTAGGCGATTTTTGCCCTTAAGCTCCTTCTCCACAGGGGTATTTGAGAGACGATGCAGGTACTTAACGACATAGTTTCTCTCTTTTTGAACATAGTCGTCTTTTTCAACGAGAACATTGAACCACTTACTTATTATTTCGTAGCTAAAATTTTGCCCTCGAATAGCTTTGGCAAAGCAAATATAGGATGAATATTGTTCCGGATATTTTTCTCTTATAGAGAGGTATCTCGCCTGTACTGATCTCATAAAATTTGTGATTTAAAACTAATAATTATTGACATTATTATATACTCGTGTCATTGCTTGACATTTTTATAAAACATCTAAAACATTCTTTTTTATCGCTATAAATAAGCACAAAAAAACTCCAATGTTTGGAGTTTTTTTCAATCATTTAACCAGAGTAATTTTCAATCAAAACTATTCGTTTCCTCTGATATATGTAGGAAGCATTTCTTCTGTTTCTTTATGCGAAAAACCGATTGCTTCCAATTTTTTTCTTATGACATTCTTTAAGTTGCTGATTTGCACAATATCTCTAAGCCCAGTAAGTCTAACTATTTCTGCTCTAGTTTTTTTAAGATTTTCTGGTTTGATTAAAAATGAAACAAGATCACCCTCACTTTTGCTTAGTCTTTTGCTTTGTCCCGTTCCATTTCTTCTGGACAAAATATAATAATCGCCCTTAGGCTCAACTTTAACGCTCAGCCACCCTTTTTCAATCACCAATGAATTTTTATAAGTCGTAATTTCTTCCGCTGTCTTTAAACAATCAACTACCATTATCTCTGAATTATTTTGCCCGTCGTAATAGAAGAAAACTTCTTTAGAATTTTTCTTAATTGGACACAATACACGATCTTTGGCAAGCACTTCTATTGACATTTCCAATCTCAAATCTGGGATAGCGTCAATTTCCGTTTTTGGGATATGCGTAAGACCGATCTTTCCAAATTCCTTTATCCGGTATCTTTTTATAAGATCCAAAAAAATTAAATAAGCATTTTTTAATTTTCCGTGTTCTTCTGGTGTCATATTCATTATTTTAGCCAATTTAAGCCCAAAAAGCCATTGCTGTAAAATCTTAAAAAACAAGAAACTATGGAGGTGGGTACAGAAACATTTCCGAATAACTCCGGAAAATTTTAAAATTTATCAAAAAACATTCTTTTTCTTAAAACCACTCTACGGAAATCAAAATCTTTTGGCTTTGTCTAAAACTATTGCTCTTTAGAATACATAGCCTCCATAAGCTTTTTAGCCTCTTCAGCCATCTCCCCAAATCCGGCCCGGCTGAAAAGGTTCAAATGCCTCTTAAATCTCTTGGTATATTGGTTTTTATAAAAAATCCTGTTCATTCCGACTCTTGTGTTTGTCAGTTTGATCATCCTGTTTGTCCTATAAAAAAGCTTTCCTTGAATGGAATTGCGGTTAATCGTGGTAATTTCGTATTTTAAATTATGGCATTTTCTGCATCTAAATTCGGCCTTATTAGACGGCAAATACAGCTTGTGGCTTCTGTGTCCGCACTTGCAGACAAAATAGCTCCTTGTGCCAAACGCAAGTTCACTTTCAGACAATAATATATCTTGAGAATTAATGCCCTTTATAGCCACAATTAAATATATTTCATTATTTCTATACTCAGACCAATAATTTATTGTTATTTCTTTGCCCCGGTAAGGGATATTTATCAAATCGTTAACACTCTTTCGCTTTCTTATACAAACAAAAGCGTTCTTAAAGTGAGCCACGCTTATGGCAAGGCAATCCTCAACCAATAAACTTTGATTACTCATAACTAAATTGTATCAAAGTCCTCACAGTCTGCTTGCCACGGGGTCATTGTTTATTTAGAAAATAATCTTTTCTAAAGCTCAAAAATAATGACTATTGTAAAAAGAAGTAACAAAAGACTCAGGTAGGTTACGAAAGCGACACTAAACAACGCCGCCTTTTTTTCATTGCCGTAATTTTTTATACCTGTGATCCCAAAATACATAGCAAAGAAAAGAAAAATGGCGCCAAGAACCAAAGGGGCATTGAGAGTCAAGTCCGTAACTGCGTAAAACCATCCAAATGTTTGAAACATAAACCAACTAAAATCATTCACAGGAGACATTTTATCTCCAAATTCAATCCAAAAAGACAACGAGAAAAAACTTGCCAATGATAGCGCTAAAAAACTGACTGAATATACTAACTTTTTATTCCATTTCATATTTGTTTTTACTTTCTTTCATTTCTATTAATAGGATATTTTTCCATGGTGTTGAAAAATTATTTATTGAAATTATATTCAATCCATGCCATAAGAAATTTTAAATCTTCTTCAGCCTGTCTTTTTTCATCATCAAATATACTTAATGTTTGATCATAATCAAGGCCTATTTCCAGTAATTCTTTTATCTTTTTTATGCAATAAAAGCGATCAAATAAAACCGAGTTTGTTGATAAGAAATATAAATTCTGCCATGCATCTAGCCATAGTTCTCTTGATTTGCTGTCATTTTCTTTGCAAGAAACATAGTAAAAATACTTTTCATAAAGCAATCCTAGCTTATATTCTTCTACGGCTCCCTGTATATATTCATATTTTGCTTGTTCATCTTGCTGCTCCTCTAATCCTTGGATATTTTCTTCTTCAGATTCCTCGGGTGGCTCATAAGAAGGTTCGATATCCTCTTCTGCTACTGCTTCACTTGGTCCTTCCCATACTCCGGTTTCTTGATATATATCATAAATATCTGCGTCAGACGAATTAGATATATTGCTACTATGGACAGTTTCTGAATCAGCCATTTCTTGCAAGCGACTTTTTTCTTCCTGTTCTTTTCTTTCTTCTTCCCCTTGGATTTCTTCTTGTGTTTTTATTATTTTTCTAAAATTATGTTTTAAATCATTAACAGATTTTAAAAAATTTTGGTAATGTTTTGTGCTAGAAATTTCATAATTGTACAGTACCTCAAAGACTGCGTTCATGTCATCATATAATTTACTATCATATTTTGTGCCGTTTATATAAAAAATTAATTCTTCTTTGTCGGTCTCGCCAAACAACCACAAAACACCAACAAGATATCCAAAACGCCCGCTTCTATCCGTTAATCTTTTTAACTTTTCATTAACACAGTCTTTTGATAATTTTGAAGATTTAGAGTCTTTTATTTCTAAAGCGATCATGTTACCAAACAGTATTCCTCTTAAATGAACTATGATATCTGGCCTTATTCTGTCAGTCGAATTATTTGTGCAAAAATTTTTAAAATCATCTAGCTCTTTTCTTGCGGATGATCCATATTTATCATATTCAACATCGACGTTATATTTTGGAAAAATGTTTTGCAGATAAATAGCTAATTTATGGGAAATTGCTCCTTCGTACACTCGTGGTGGAAAAAACAAGAAAGAATCCTCCGTTTTTACACGGATAATCTGTTTTTGTATACCCTCAATCAGAGATTTGATTTTTCTGTGTATATTCATTTTTGAATAATCAAGATAGTTACTACAAATAACTGGCCCGCTTAGTTTTGAAGCGTCTTCTTGACTTTGATACTTAATAAAATATTTTCATTATTTTATTTTCACTGGCTTATTTGTTGTGTTATCCCATACCTCCCATTCAGACATTATTGGAGACGCATATATTGCAAATTTCAAATCTCCGTTTTGCTGAATCACAATACCCTGATCATCCGTAGCAATACCTTTTTGATCAAGGTAAGCTTTTATATTTCTTCCACTACCTGATATGTCTGCAAGCGTGCCACTCATAGAACCAATTGAAACTACGCCACCATCACCGCAAACAGGGATGTTGCCACCAAAATAGACAAAAGTATTAACGCCTTTTTCTTCTAAACTATATAGTCCATATTTTCCGTATAGTTTTGGATACAATGTTTCTGTTGTAACTTTAAATCCATCTGCTTCTAATGTCTTCCAATTATTAATTTTTTGTAATTCATTATCTGATATTTGGAACATTGCTTTTTTAATCACAATATTGCGCGGAGTCATTGGGCATGAAAGTGCAGACCCATTCCATTTATAATCAAAATTGTAATCAGAATATTCAATTGATGGAGCATTTGAGGTGCTACTATTTGCACTACAGGCTGTCTGAACAATTCTGTCTTGGTAAACAATCTTTTCCACAGGTTTTTCTATAATTTTGTCTCGGTAAATAATTTTCTCAACTGGCTTTTCAACAATCCTGTCTTGATAGACTATTTTCTCTACTGGCTTTTCCGTGGCATTGTTTTTGTAGATAATTTTCTCTACCGGCTTTTCAACAATTCGGTCTTGGTAAACAATTTTCTCAACAGGCACTTCAACAATAACCTTTTTTACTTGCTGGTTACTGTTCTGCAACAGGTTTATTTCTTCCCTCAACTGCAAAATAGTAGCTTTTAATTTAGCGACATCTTCAACACCAAGCTCGCCCAAATCCATAATTTCTTCACTTGGTTTATTTTTCCATTCATTCCCCACTAGAACAGCCGTACTGTCTGAAATATTAGGATCTTTAAGATTGATGTCTTTAGAAAAAGTCTTTAACCTAGAGTCTTTCTGTTCTGTTGATGTGGCGGTTTCACCTGACTGAAAAACCCTTTCTTTTGCAAACCAAGTGCCCGGATTCCACCATGCGGCAGAAGCCATATTGGGAATAACAATAGCCAATATGAAAAAGAAAATTACCAACGAGCTAACAATTTCCTTTGCAATTTTATTTTTCATATTGTTTTAATGTGCTGACTAGAAACATAAAGCTCCCAGCCAGCGATGACTTGCGCCACCCATACCCCTTTCGGAATATGACCGATGAAAGTGCTCTGACTAGGAGCTTAATACTTTCATCGGTTTTTTTCACCATGCCAGCGTTTTATCGCTAGTTTAGGCTACTTTTGCTTATTTAGTTGTGATTAATATCATACACTTTCATAAAAAATATCGCAAATTTCTGAAAAAATTGCGGAATTTTTTTAGAGACTGTCATTTTAAAAAATAAAAACTTTTTCGAACCACCCCAACGCTTATAAACTGATTTTTCAAAATAAATGACACGGACACAAATAAGTACTTAACCCCCAGTGTCTTTCTAAAGGCGGGAGTCTCAAACAAGATTACTCCCCCCACGCCTGCCACCCAGAATTAAAACTATTTTTTTTGAAGCAAATTATTAATAACAAAAAAGCTTCAGCGTGTCTTAGTCGAGCGCGCTTAATTTTATTCACTAAGTATGAAAAGCATACAAGAAGCATTAAAAGAAAGTCCTGTTTCTCCTTACACCGGCTCGGAAAAAACTTTTGAGTTGGTCGCCGGACAGATAAAAGAAAGATGGGGTGAAAGCGAACTAAAAAATTATGATCCCTTTCATAATGCTAGAACATTCAGGTCTTGGTTAAGTTTAGGATTCCGCGTTAGGAAAGGTGAAAAAGCTTTAAAGTCGATATCATTCGTGGAAACAAAGGATGCCGACGGAAAAGTGGTCAAAAAGATATGTCGTCCAGTTTTTCTTTTTTATTATCGGCAAGTAGAACCGCTAATAAAATGAAAAGAGAAATGACTGTAAGTTATAAAGCTAATCGATATGACAATGTCCCCAATATCCGCATTCAAAATCGATATTTAAAGAACGTCGGTTTTTCTGTTGGAGACAAGGTCACAATTGAATACGCGCAGAACGCAATTATTATTAGAAAATTAAATAAACAAATTTATGAAAACAGCATATAAACCAACCGTTATTTCTCCGATTCAAGTGATGCAAAAGAAAACATTTAACGCGCAAGATAAAAAACATCCTGTGCGAGAGGAAATTGAGAGATGCGTAGGCAATTACAATCTCACAGCCGTTATAGAAGAAGACATCCAAACGCAAGCGACGATGAGGCATTTTCCTGGCTTGATCTCTTTCTTGTGCACACTATTGAAAGACGGTCGTGTGGTGGCGCAAGGACGCGGCAGTTCTATTTTGAGTTCATCAAACAAATTTTTGCGCCGAGCCGTTGCTTCCGCCTTCAATTCCTCCGTAGCCGAGGCTACAATCAAGGCCACCAAAGTATTGGATACATTCCGCAACCCGGACGATTCGGCCGTTTCAGCGGCTCTTGATGAGGCCTACGAAGCAAGAGGCAGAAATGAGTTCATAGGTATCACAGAAAAGCAAAAAAGTTACCTGCACGAGCTCATCCAGACCAACATTACCGACGAAGAGAAACGCAACCGCTGGGAATCACAGATTGATCAACTCTCAAAAGACGAAGCATCCGAAGCTATTCAGTCTCTTAAGCGATAGCAATATCAGCGTAAACAACAAACGGCAGGGTCCAAGCGATCCTGCCGTTTTTGTTATATACGCCTTACTCAGCCATTATTTTGGACTTTAAATTATTTCCTTAAACACACGGCTTATTTGAGGAAAATTATCATTCTTATTAAAACTTACTAAAAAATTATGTCCGGCGCTTAGTGTTTTTTTAGAATAAATAAAATCTACTTTGTTATAAAATTTACTATTTTTTGAGATCACTTCATACCTTATCTTTGCAATTTTTTGTTCCCTTAAATATTCATTAGTAATAATTCTTATCTTAATTGTTTGACCTAACATTTTTACACTACCTCTCTCAGTTTTTTCTTTTGTCTTTTTTCTTCGCACGGTAACAGAGGTTGTTGGCGAAGGTTCTTTTATAGCTTGTCGTGCTGACTGTTTGGCTATCTTATCAACTGCTTTATTGTGTATGTTATTGGAATGTCCTTTGACCCATTTAATCTCCACAACCTTACCAATCTTCTTTATTTTTCGTGTTAATTCTTTCCACATGGGTACATTTAGTACTGGACTACCATCATGTTTCATCCATCCACTTGATGCCCAATAAAATATAGCTTTTTTATAATTATTTACGACATATAAAGAGTCTGTATATATTATGATGGTGTTTATTTTAGATATTTCTACTAAGCGCATAGCTTCATCTAAGGCAACAATGCACGCCTTAATTTCCATCTGTTGGTTTGTCGTTCCTTTAAATCCAGGAAATAAAAAATCTTTTATTGGATCTTCTTTTTCTAAAAAATCAGGAAATATAAACCTTATTCCAATACCGCCAACGCCCGGATTCTTAAGAGCTGATCCATCAGTATATATGTTTAAAGCATGAGGATTGGGTGTGTTCATTGTTGTGTATTTTTATTAAGTATCTTTAGTAAGCCATTAGCTATCTTTGAGGCAAGACCCTTAAAATGATGTAATAGACAAACTAGGCACTTGTCAAGCGTCATTGTTTTTTGGCTAAAAAAACGCTATACTCTGTAAAGTTTAAGGGGTTAAATAATATGATATAAATTATGAAAAAGGATATACAAAAGGTTGCGATGACATCAGAGAATATTGAGAATGACAATCTTCAGAAATTAAGAGCTGTATTTCCTCAGTTTGTAAAAGATGGATCCATTGATTTTGATACATTACAAGCATTCTTTAAGAAAGAAGGCATACTAGCAGGTGTTGAGAAATACGGTTTAAACTGGGCAGGTAAAAGTAAAGCATTTGGTGACATTAACAGAACAGCTACTGGCACACTTACTCCACAGCTCGACGAGAGCAAAAATTGGGATAATACAGAGAATATATTTATTGAAGGAGAAAACTTAGAGGTTCTCAAGCTTCTTCAAAAGAAATATGCTAATCCAGGAAAGATAAAAATTTGCTATTTAGACCCACCTTACAATACGGGTAAGGATTTTATATACAAGGATAATTTTACTCAAAATGTTTCTGACTATTATGAACAAACTGCGCAGACTAAAGACGGTATTAAGCTAACGAGCAATCCTGAATCAAATGGAAGGTATCATAGCGATTGGCTGACAATGATGTATTCTAGACTTTTTCTAGCACGGAATCTACTCAAAGATGATGGCGTAATTTTTGTTTCAATTGACGACAACGAAGTTGGGAATCTTCGAATGATAATGGATGAAATATTCGGAGAGGAAAATTTTATAGGACAACTCATTCATCAACGGGCAAAAGGAGGTGGTCAAGCGAAATATATTGTGAAAGGACATGATTATATTCTAGTTTATGCTAAAGTTCTTTCTGATAAGTTTAGTTTAAAAAAAGAGAAAGTTATTCAACAAAAAATAATAGAAAAAAACGGGATCCAGTACTTGAAAAATGATGATGTTGTCCGAAAAAAGTTTGGGAAATATGATAAATCTTTGGGGGATAGAAGATGCTTTTACGAAGAATTAGAAAAATATAAAGGAAAAAAGAAAAAGCAAGAAATTGACGAGAAGTTAAAAAACAAAGAACTTTTTTTAGAAAAAACAGAAAATGGAATGCATGTTATATTTGAGCTCACACCTATAGATGAAGCATCCTCGAAACTATATTCAATAATAAAAGTGCTTTCCGAGGAGGGTAAAAAAGATCTAGAAGACCTAGGAATCGGCGTTTTTGATTATCCAAAACCAGTTCAGTTAATAAAGCTTTTAGTTGAAGCTGGAGCTTTTGAATCCAATAATAATGACATAGTTTTAGATTTTTTTGCTGGCTCGGGTACTACTGCTCAAGCAGTAATGCAGTTAAATGCTGAGGAAGAAAATACCGGGAATAGGAAATATATATGTGTTCAGATTCCTCAAGGATTAGATGAAGCTGATGGGAAAACAGTTGAAGCAAAAAAGGCTATTAAAGAAGCAATTGCTCTTCTTGAAAGTATCGGCAAACCTACTAACATTGCTGAGATTTGCAAAGAACGTATACGTCGTGCTGGAGCAAAGATTGGTAAAGGTGATATTGGATTTAAAGCATTTTCTCTTTCGTCCTCAAATTATCGCAGATGGAATACATTAACACAGGAAGACGACGAGAAGACACTGATTAAACAAGTTAGGCTATTTCTTGAAAAGCCTTTAATTGATGGATATGATAAAAAATCAGTCATTTACGAAATTTTAGAAAAAGAAGGCTTTGATCTAAATTCTAAAATTAAAACAATAAAAAAAGATGGTATTACCTACTACCAAGTGGTTGATAGCGACAAAGAAATGGCCATCACTTTTGCGAACAAACTGACAAAAGAAAAAATTGAGGGTCTTGAATTACCTAAAGACACAACATTTGTATGCTTTGACAATGCTTTAGACGACACGACTAAGGTGAACCTTATGAGGAATTTAGCAGTAAAAACTATTTAGAAATGGAAAAACCAAAACAAGAAATTACGCCAATAAAAGTAAAAGAACTACATTTATGGTCTGAAAACCCTCGAGATCCTGTTGATATAAAAAGCACCGATTATGACATAATAAAACGGGCTATTGACGAAAATCCAAATGAGTGGAATTTAGATAAAATTGTAAAAGAAATGGGTGCCCACTATGATTTTAGTGAAATACCAACAGTAGTTTTTATTGAAGAAAAACCAATTGTTTTTGATGGTAATCGTCGCGTCGCCTTGCTTAAGTACTTACAAAATAGAGAGTTGTATTCATCACTATCAGGGAAATTATTTTTAGGCGAAGGGCCAAAAGAGCTACGTGAATTACTTGAAATTCCATGTAATGTTTGTGATAAAAATACTGCCCTTACCAATATAGAAAGAAAACATGTAAATAATGGATCATGGGGAACATTGCAAAGAGAATATTTTTTACATCAACATCGAGGACAACCCAAAAGCCTTTTTTTAATACTTGAAGAGCAGACAGGCTTAATTCACAATAACCCTTCATTAAATCAAGGTTTTGTTAAGGATGAAATATTTACCGAGAAAAATCTTAAAGAGATCGGCTTTTGTGTTCAAAACGAAGAACTTGTTTCAAATTATAAAAATGAACAACAAGTAAAAGATGTTTTAGAGCAAGCGAGTTTATTGATAGAAAATAAAGATATAACAACAAGAAAAAATCGCGGAATGCTAAAACAGACTTTATTGGAAAAATATCCAGAGAATAAAAAAATAATTATGGCTTTTGATGATAAAAAAACCATAAATGTAGTAAAAAATAATTTTGACAGTGAAGATAGTAAATTTAAGCGAAGAACTCCAATAACCAAACAACTAAACAGTCTTTTTGGTAAAAAACTTACATTAAAAGAAGGTCCAGTGAATGATTTATATTGTGCATTAGTAGATATTGATGCAAGGACCAAGGAGGAAAATGCTGCACTTCCTTTTATTGGAATGGCACTGCGTCTTTTAATAGAAATTGCCGCAAGAGTTTATTATAAAAAAGATACTAGTGACCAGATTGCAGAAAAGTTTTTAAAAGAAGCCAAAAAACAATTGAATCAGCAAGATAAAAATAATATATCACTAACAAATGAATGGCTTTCCGACAAAATGAATTTGAATGCTATTTTGCAGAAATATGCCCATGGAAATATTACATACACAAGAGATGGTATTCTAACTACTTCAAAAATTGTTGCAGATATTTTAGAACATTATTTTAAAAAATAACCATGAAATTTTATTCTCCACTAAGATATCCTGGCGGTAAAAATAAATTGGCAAAATTTATTGCTTTAATATTCGAGAAAAATAATATCAACGGACACTATGTAGAGCCGTATGCAGGCGGGGCATCAGTTGCCTTACATCTTTTAATAAATGAATGTGTAAAAGAAGTAACAATTAATGATTTAGATAGAGCTATATATGCCTTTTGGTATTCTGTGCTTAATGATACTGAAAAGTTTTGTAATAAAATTAAAACAACAAAGATAACAATTAAGAACTGGAAGAAGTTTAAGGAGATTCATAAAAACAAAGACAAAGAATCGTTATTTAATTTAGGTTTTGCAACATTCTTTCTTAATCGAACAAATCACTCCGGTGTTATTGATGGAGGTGTAATCGGTGGAACAGATCAAAAAGGAAATTATAAGATTGATTGTCGTTTTAATAAAGTAGAATTAATTGAAAGAATAAAACTAATTGCAAAACATAAGAATAGTATTAATTTATATAATCTTGATGCTTTAAAACTAATAGAGAAAATACAAAAGAATAGGGGCAATAAGAATACTATTTTCTATTTTGATCCACCTTATTATTTAAAGGGTCCCTCACTTTACATGAGTCATTATAAGCACAATGACCATAAGGAAGTAAGTGAAAAAATACAGGAGATAAGAAATATTAAGTGGATTGTTTCATACGATAATACCGCAGAAATTAAGAAATTGTATTTAAATTCTAATAAAAAGGAGTATTCCTTTTTCCATACTGCTTATGAAATAAGAAAAGGTAGGGAAGTTTTATTTTCTAGTGATGGTTTAATCATGCCAAGAATTGCACAACCAACGAGAATATGAAAAGAAAAAACGAAGACATAAAAGAAGACTTTGTGCAGAATGCCGTCATTAAATGGCTATCAAAGAATGATTGGCGGATTATGTCACTTGCAACGCTTAGCGAGAGAGGTGTTGATATAAAAGCAAGGCATAATAGATACAGTCGATATTATTTAATAGAGGCTAAGGGGTCAAAGAATAATTCTAGCGAAGAAGTTGCTTTTGTATATTCACTTGGACAAATTATTACAAGGATGAACACATCCGGGAAAACACGCTACTATTATGGCCTAGCTTTACCTCAAGGATCAGCCAATAAGGCTATTCATCGAGTTCCTTTTCAAGTTGCCAAAAAACTATTACTTCATATTTTTTCAGTAGATAAAAAAGGAAATGTTATACGATATATGCCTAAAGATTTAGAAAAGATACAAAGAAAATGAAATTTAAGTTTAACAAAAACCTAGAACACCAAACTGATGCAATCAATGCGATTGTCGATGTTTTTGATACTGGAAGGAATTTAATGAAAGCAGAAGAATCCTTTTTCCTACAAAGTGTTTCAAAGATTATTTCAAATGAACTAGAGGTAGATCCAAAAAGCATACTAGAAAATTTACAGACAATTCAAAAGCAAAATAAAATAGACAGTATTACTGAAACAACTGATGGTATTTCATATATGGACTTTTCTATTGAGATGGAAACAGGCACAGGTAAGACTTATGTATATTTACGAACAATCCTCGATTTAAACAAAAAATATGGACTCAAGAAGTTTATTATCCTGGTCCCAAGTGTTGCTATACGTGAAGGAGTGCTTAAAACTATTGAACAAACTAAGGATCATTTTAGAGAGCTTTATAATGTAGGTTTTAATTCTTTTGCGTATGATTCCGGCAAGTTGTCGCAAGTGCGAGAATTCGCGCAGGGATTAGATTTACAGATTATGATTATGACAATCCAATCTTTCAATAGTGATACTACAGTAATGAAACAAACGCCCGATCGCTTTTATGGTGAACGTCCTATTGATATCGTAGCAGAGACTAAACCAGTGATTATTATGGATGAACCACAGAATATGGAGAGTGAACTTTCAAGGTCCGCTATTAATGAATTAAAGCCATTGCTTAAGCTACGCTACAGCGCTACTCATAAGCATATTCACAACCTAGTGTATCGCCTGGGGCCTGTAGATGCCTATAGGAACGGATTAGTGAAGAAGGTGGAAGTATATGGAACTGAAACAAATTCTGTGGGAGATTTTGTTTTTAAGGTAAGAGAAATAACAACGAAAAAGGGAGAATCCCCTAAAGCAAAAGTAATTATAGAAGTAAAGAACGCGGATGGCACGTATGCAAAGAAAGATGTCGCTATTAAAGCAAACGACGATTTGGAACATAAATCAAAGAGAAACCCAAAATACAAAGACTTATTCGTGACTGAGATAGATGCTAGGGCTAATTCAGTGGAGCTTTCAAATGGTGAAAGTTTTAATGTGGTCCTTGATACACTAGAAAACAAAGAAGCCATTTTCCGTACTCAAATAAGAGAAACAATTAAGGTTCATATGCGTAAACAGGAAGAACTAGGAGATCAAATAAAAGTGTTATCACTTTTCTTCATTGATGAAGTTAAAAATTATAGAGGAGAGAATCCTATGATTAAACGTATATTTAAAGAAGAATTTAAGGCACAAAAATCTCGTTCACAATTATTTAAAGATAGTGATGCAGAGGCAGTTCAAGCTGGGTATTTTTCACAGGATAGAGAAAAAGAATCTTTTAAAACACAAGAAATAAGCACAATAGGTAAAAGAGAAAAGCTTACTTACGACTTGATTATGAAGAATAAAGAGCAATTACTATCTTTCAGTGAACCAGTTTCTTTTATTTTCTCGCACTCTGCGCTAAAAGAAGGATGGGACAATCCAAACATTTTTCAGATATGCACCTTGATTGAAACTAATGACGAATTTACAAAAAGACAAAAGATAGGTCGCGGGCTTCGCTTACCTGTAGATATAAATGGAGATAGAATCCATGACGCAAAAGTAAACGTGCTTACAGTCATAGCCAATGAAAGTTATGAGGATTTTGCAAAGGGATTACAAGATGAATATTCTCAAGCAGGATATATCGGAGTGTCAAAACCTGCAAATGTCCGGGACCGCGTAGTTGTTAAATTTAAGAAGATATTCGCAACTGATAATAAAGATTTTAAAACTTTATGGGATAAAATAAAGCAAAAGACAGTGTTCAATATAGCAATCAATACAGGGCAACTTATTGAAAATACTGTTGCTAAAATTAATGAAGAAATATCATTTGGTAGAATTGCTGTAGTAGTAAATAAGGCACAGATAGTTATTGAAGCAGATGGACGTGTTAAAACTATTTATCAGAATAAAACTATAGGAGAATCAATAGAGACAGATATACATATTGGGAACTTTGTTGAAAGAATAGCAAGAGAAACTGGACTTACAAAAAGCAGCGTTGTAGAGATATTTACAAAGGTATCTAACCTTGATCTGATATTCAAGAATCCTGAAGAATACATACGAAGTATTATTTTGATTATTGAAGGATGTAAAAATGACATGCTTGTGAATGAAGGATTGCAGTATTTACCCATTAAAGATGCCTGGAAAGTTGAGCTATTTGAGGATTTTGAAGGGTATAAAAGCAGTTTGGTTGATTTTACTAAGTCGGATAAGACCGTATATGACTATATACTTTTTGATAGTGAAGGAGAAAAGAAATTTGCTGAAAACCTAGAAAGACTTGATACAGTCAAGCTTTTTGCAAAGTTGCCCCACTGGTTTGTGATTGATACACCACTCGGTGGATATAACCCGGACTGGGCAATTGTTATGAATGATGCCGATGGTCAAAAGTTATATCTAGTAAGAGAAACTAAGTTTATTGAAGATTTAAACAATCTGCGCCCATCAGAAGAAAAGAAAATAATTTGTGGCAAGAAGCATTTCAGGGCGATAGGTATAGACAATTTTAAGGTGGCACGAAAGGAGGATTTAAAAGATTTACAATAACTGAATTCACTGAACCTATAGTCAACCATAGTCAATAAGATAGAAAGACAATAAGTTATGAAAAAAATAGTATTTTATTCTTGGCAATCTGACTTATCCAATGGCACAAATCGTAATCTGATCGAGGATGCGTTAAAGCATGCTAGTAAAGAAATACAAGATGATGAAAGTGTAGATATTGAGCCTGTCATAGATAGGGATACACAAGGCATTGCCGGGGCGCCTAATATTGCAACAGTTATCTTCAAAAAAATTGATTCGTCAGATCTTTTTGTTGCTGATGTGTCAATTATTGGAACTACAAAAAGGCGTGCGACACCTAATCCGAATGTTCTAATAGAGTTGGGATACGCCCTTAAAGTTTTAGGGCATGAACGTATAATATTGGTTTTTAACACAACATTTGGCAAGGTAGAAAAATTGCCATTTGATTTAAAAATGCATAGGATTCTCACTTATCAATGTGCTGAATCTGTCATTGACCGTTCGGAAATAAAGAAGGATCTGATTAAGGATTTAAAGTCGGCCTTGCTAGCTGGATTTTCTCACGTAATCCCCAAAAAAGTATCGATACCAGTCATAGATATAATTAAGAACAATACGCCGAGTAAAAAAATTGAACTCAGAGCGCATCTAGTTGGCGTATTAAACGATTTGGAAAAATTACAACCAAAAATGTACCGAGATGGCGGAACGGTTGAGGATCTATTGTTGGCTATACCAAAAACTGAGAGTTTGGTAATAGAGTTTGCCGAGCTTTCAAATACAGTTGTATTGATGAATGATTCCGAATCTGCGAAAGAAATATTTCAATGGTTTGGTAAAATACTAACAAAATATAATCCTCCAGTAAATGAAAACAACAGAGGATTTAATGTAGATGGTGATTTTTTCAAATTCTTAGGACATGAACTCTTTGTAGTATTTATAACACCATTTTTACGAGAAGAAAAATTAAAGGAGTTGCAAGAAATTTTAAAAGTAAGTCTAAGAGTTGGTTCTAAAAATAATCGTTTAAATGAAACCAAAGAAAGCTGGACTGAACTTGGGGAATATTCTCCTCTACTTGCTGATGAAAGTAAAAAAAGAAACCCAAAAAGAATATCCTTGCAAGCAGATTTACTTAAGAATCGATATGAAAAAGAAAAACTATCGAAAGTTGTTCCATTTAAAGATTTTATGGAAACAGATTTCTTTTTATATTTATATGGGGAAGGCGCCACAAAAGAGGATTATTATTATAAATGGCATCCTCATAGTGTGATATACATGGAAAACACACCTGTGTTCTTGTTTGAAATTGTTGATTATTCAAAAGCTATACAATTATGTCATACACTAGGAATAAGTGAGATTCCGGAGTTAAAAAAACGTTTAACATGTGCACAAAAATTTTCTACAATTACATTTCGTGCAATAACCAATGATGTTATAAAAAGTGTTGGCAGTAAAGGCGGTGGAGCATTGTTCTACCCTGATTAATCTGATGAGTAGGTGGTATTAATTCAGTTCTGAAGCGATGGAGTTGGGAAATAGACACAATATCCTGCTAAATTGCAGATCCTCTTTAATTTTTCTCCAATTAGCGGTTCTGAATGCGTCCAGCGTGCGGAGTTTTGAACAGAGTGAAAAACTCCGAGTCGTTCCAGTTGCGGATAAATTAAATCGGTATAAAATGAAAATATGAAAAAATATTTTCTGGCCGTATTTATAATAGTCGCGGCCGTGTCGGCCGCCGATACGGCGAACGCTCAAATGATGGGGCGAAATTTCGGCGTGTCGCAGGAAATTTACGACCACACCGTCCGCGAAGAAGCCGAAGGCAAAGAGCTCTGGAACAAATTGCAGGCAAAAGAGGTCGCTTGCGAGAATTTAAGCGACGAGCAGTATGGGGTACTTGGCGAATACTTTATGGGGACCATGGCCGGCAAGTCGCACGCCGCCATGAACGCGATGATGATTCAGGTGCACGGCGAAGATGGCGAGGAGCAAATTCATGTCGCCATGGGCAAACGGCTTTCCGGTTGCGACTCTTCGGCGGCGTTTCCAACAGAAAGCTTTGGCTGGATGCCTATGATGAATATGATGTGGGGAAGCGGGTTGTCCCCTTTTAATAATAATTTAACAAACAATATGATGAACTTTGGATTTGGGGTTATGGGCGGTTTAGGCTGGATATTTATGATTTTTTGGTGGGTTTTGATAATCGCCGGCATTGTTTACTTCGCAAAATGGCTGATAAGGCAATCCGGAAGTGGCGGTTCCGGCAAATCAGCCCTTGATATTCTCAAAGAACGCTACGCCCGCGGGGAAATAAACAAGCAAGAGTTTGAAGAAAAGTCCCGAGAAATAAAAAATCTTTAGACCTGACTACTTTTGTTTTATAGGCAATAATTTTAGTGTCATAAAGCCATTATCAAATTATAAATATTTTACCCATATGTTTAAATTAAATCGTTCGCGTGGCGAAGGCTCGTTATGTGCCAAGAAGTGGCTCATGATTTCGGCCTTGACCATCAAAATGAAATTTTTGACAATGCCAACTTGGGCAGCTGCATGGATTACACGAATGACCCGGACGGCGGACCGGGCGGAGCGGTAGACGACGACCCTTCAAATGAGCATCCAAACGACCATGATTTTGCGCAATTGGAAATTATTTACGCTCACTTTGACAGCGTCATAACGGCTGGACAAACATTTTTTGGCTCCGGTAATCGCATTTTGGGAAAAGGAAAAGGAGTTAATGGGGAGGAAACGGCTGAATGGGGGAAATCCATCCGATCTTCTTCGGACGGCAAGCCGTCTTTGTTTGAAAATGATTTAGGCAAAGGCAATAAAGTATTTACCTTCGTTATCTGGGCGGATAAAGACGCCGCGGCGGAATAATAAAGCATTGATGCCGGGCCAAAATCAAAAATTGATAGCACCACAAGAGTACCTCTATTTTCTAGGAGAAACCGCCATAGGTGTGCGCACATTGCCTAGATGCTTGACATTGTTGAGGTTATCTGATAGGCTCTAATGGTGCGAACGAAGAGACGTAGTCGAGTTTCTAGTAATATAAAAGTAACAAAAAAATAGTCACATGAAGGGAACTATAAAAACGCTCGTCAGAGACAGGGGCTTTGGATTCATTGCCCGAGAAGGCGAAGCGAAGGATCTTTTCTTTCACTCCAAAGAATTGAAAGGAGTGACATTTGACGAATTGAAGGAAGGCGATGCCCTTACCTTTGAAGTCGCAAATGGAGAAAAGGGCCCGAGCGCCGTCAATGTGTCGCGAGCCTAAGCTTGCCGACAAACAAAAACCGTCCCGCTTTTGAGCGGGGCGGTTTTTGTTTGGCATATTTTTTGTTTCTGATATTATGTAAACACAATAATGCCTAAACTTATTTTTGACATAGAAACTATCGGGGAAAATTTTGACGAGCTTGATTCGGCCACTCGGGATGTTCTTACCAAGTGGATAAAAAAAGATTCCGAAAGCGAAGAAGAGTACGTTAAAGCGCTGGAAGAATTAAAAAGCGGGCTCGGTTTTTCGCCGCTTACCGGGCAAATAGTCGCCATCGGCGTTTTAGATTACGACAAAAATCAGGGCGTGGTTTACTTCCAGTCGCCGGGCGAAACTTTTAAGGAATTTCAGGAAGAAAACATAACTTTCAAACCCTGTACGGAAAAAGAGATGCTGGAAAATTTCTGGAAAGGGGCGGAAAAATACAACGAATTCATCACTTTTAACGGCCGAGGTTTTGACGCGCCGTTTTTGGCGGTTCGCTCGGCTGTCCACAAAATCAAAGCGTCCAAAGATTTGATGTCCAACAGGTATTTAAGCAGTCAGAAATTCGGGGCGACCCACATTGACCTTTTTGACCAGCTTACCTTCTATGGCGCCACCAGACGAAAAGGCGGATTGCATTTATGGTGCCGGGCGTTTGGCATAACCAGCCCTAAAGCGCAGGGAGTGACAGGGGATGATGTCGCCCAGCTTTTCAAAGAAAAAAAATACAAAGAAATCGCCAGATATAACGTTGGAGATCTAAACGCCACCAAAGAGCTTTACGATTATTGGAAGAATTACATAAAGATCGGTTAATTTCATAATGCCTGGCTTTGACTTCATAATCGGATATTTGGACAGTCTTTCTTACCTCGGGATTTTTTTTGTTTTCTTATTTTATTTTATTCCGATTCCGGAAGAAGTTTTACTTTTGGGCATCGGCTACTTGGTTGATGTCGGCAACCTTAATATTTATGCGGCTATCGCGGTAAGCATCGGGGGCATTATGGCGGCGGATAATATGTGGTATTGGCTGGGCCGGAGCCACAGCAAAATAACGACGAAATTAAGAAACAGGATAGTGGAAGAAAGAGCGGCGACTTACGAAAAAATGTTGAAAAAGCACACCGGCAAGTATATTTTTTTATCCAGGTTTATCCCCGGCGCTAGAGTCATCGGCCCAAGCATGGCCGGATCAATGAACCTGAAACATAAACATTTTTGGCTGTTCAATATTATGGCCGTGTTTCTTTACGCGCCGATTTTCATTTTCCTTGGATATTTTTTCAATTATAATTTGGAAGTGGTAATGGATAAAATTGTTTCCGTCAGGCATATCGTTTTTATTTTATTCATCTCTCTTGTCGGCTTGACGGCGGCGTTTATTATCAATAAAAAATTTTTCCGAATGGGTTCCTGCCGCCAGGTCTCAATCCGAACACCAGAATTTTTTCTTAACGCCTGAATGTCATGGCGTTTTTTCTTTTTCTAAACCGTTCAAGAGCTTCATGAGGGGTTAAAAAATCCAAGCACTCCATAATT
>Ga0209211_10002395_pt1 | contig 32481 bp, 42 predicted proteins | sample RifGroA2_FD_183992 | JGI IMG/M metagenome (GOLD analysis project Ga0209211, IMG submission 183992) | Groundwater microbial communities from Rifle, Colorado, USA - Groundwater A2 (SPAdes) (version 2) | ecosystem: Environmental > Aquatic > Deep subsurface > Groundwater | place: Rifle, Colorado... | reverse complement strand
CTGTTTTAAGAACTCACAAGCTTTCCGGCAAAGACAAAGACTGCTGGGCTTTTTGGATAAATTATTCTTACCGGATAAAATTCATTTTCTCCGCCGAAGACGAAGTTTTATTTTTAGATATCGGCCCACACGATATTTATAAAAAATAAAATCATACGCTTATTTTGCTGGAGCATAAATAAGGGTGTAATTTTATTGCGGGAATTTTTATGGAGGTATATGATGTTGATATAGTTGAACAATATGAAAAATAAATGAGTGAAATAGTATATATACTTACAAACGAAGCCATGCCTGATTACATAAAAATTGGGAAGACAAACGATATTGTGCGTCGCATTCAAGATTTAGATTGGACAAATATTCCGTTGCCGTTTAAGTGTTATTATGCGGCATTGGTAAAAGATTCTAATTTTGTGGAAAAACAAATTCATCAAATTTTTACAGACAGTCGAACAAGATCAAATCGGGAATTTTTTAAAGTTAATCCGGAAAGAGTCGTAGCGGCGATAAAATTAATTGAAATTCAAGATGTCACGCCACGACAAGATACGGAAGGGTATGCCGAAGTTAAAGAAGAATTGGAAAAAATTTATACGAAACGATTTAATTTTAATGCTGTGAATATTCCAATTGGCGCTGAGTTGGCGTTTACAAGAGATGAAAGCAAAAAAGCAAAAGTTGTTTCAAATGGCAATATTGAAATAGATGCTGAAATTAAAAGTCTTTCACGAGCTGCGCAAGAATTACTTGGTTATAATTATGGTGTAGCTGGACCGCTATACTGGATGTATGAAGGCGAAACGCTTGATGAACGCAGAAAAAGAATTGAAAGCGAATAATCATTGTTCAACATTGAATAAAAACTCCACTTGGACATTCAATGTCCAAGTGGAGTTTTTGCTTCACCTATCACCTATTTTTGCGATAGGAATTATGTGTGATACTTGTCTCTAGACTAAAGGAAAATTTGCGCGACATCGAGTGTTTAACATTTACTGGTGGTGGTTGACTTTTTGCTTGGGCGCAGTATTATTTTTATATAAATATGAAATTGTTTTTAACATCAAAAATTTGGAAAGAGGGCAAACATTATATAGCCTACAATCCCGAACTTGAAGTGGCTTCACAGAGCAAAACATTGGAAGGTGCCGAAAAAATGCTTAAAGAAGCCGTCAGTTTGTTTATTGAAACTGCCAAAAAAATCGGAACGTTTAATAAAATTTTAGGAGAAGATTATTTTAAATTTTTGCAAAATTAGACTAAGTATTGTTGAATTTACAGCTGGGATATTTGCATAAAAAATTATTTTTGCTATTGTAGGCGAATATGGCGACTATTAATCAATTAGTCAAAAAAGGAAGAAAAGAAGTTAAGGCTAAAAACAAGACAGCCGCTCTTACTTATGGTTTCAATTCTTTAAGAAACAGGCCGGTGCCGTATTCCTCGCCTTTTAAAAGAGGAATCTGCGTAAAAGTTACCACTACCACCCCCAAAAAACCCAACTCGGCTTTGCGTAAAGTGGCCAGAGTCAGATTGACCAACGGCATGGAAGTTACCGCTTATATTCCGGGCGAAGGCCATAATTTGCAGGAACACTCTGTTGTTGTCATAAGAGGAGGCCGGGTAAAGGACTTGCCCGGAGTGAGATACCATATAGTGAGAGGAGTTTTGGATACGACTGGCGTGGAAAACAGGAAACAGCAAAGAAGCAAATACGGCGCGAAAAAGCCGAAAAAATAAAATATGCGAAGAAAAATAAAAGCGAAAAAACCAATAAATCCAGATTTGAAATACGACTCAACAACCATTGAGAAGTTTATCAATCAGATAATGAAAGAAGGCAAGAAGTCCGTAGCCAGAAAAATAATGTATGACACGATGGACGCGATAAAAATAAAAACCAAAGCGGAAAATCCTTTGGTTGTTTTTGACACAGCCATAAAAAATTCGTCGCCCGATTTGGAAGTCCGGTCGCGAAGAATCGGCGGAGCCAACTATCAGGTGCCGAGAGAGGTCAATCCTAAAAGAAAATTGGCTTTGGCAATGAGGTGGCTCTTGGAAGGAGCCAGGACTAAAAAGGGAGCCAATATGGCGAAAAAATTGGCCGACGAGCTTATCGCCGCTTCCAAAAACGAAGGTTTCGCCGCCAAAAAGAGGGAAAATACCCACCGAATGGCCGAAGCCAACAAAGCGTTCGCGCATTTCGCGTGGTAGGAAAAATAAGCACGAAGCGCGAAATCCGAAACAAATTCAAAATAATAAATCAATAAATAATTAAAAAAGTTTTGAATTTAAGTAATTATAATTTAGATATTGTTTCGAATTTCGATATTCGAATTTCGGATTTAATTAAAATTATGGCCCGAGAATATCCGATAGAAAAAACAAGAGACATAGGAATTATCGCCCACATAGACGCGGGCAAAACGACCTTTTCGGAAAGGGTTCTTTTTTATACCGGCGTTTCCCATAAGATAGGCGAGGTTCACGAGGGAGAGGCCGTGATGGATTGGATGGAACAAGAAAGAGAAAGAGGCATCACCATCACCGCCGCCGCCACGACTTGCTTTTGGACGCCGACATACGCCAAAGGAGACAAAGAACGGGAGCACAGGATAAACTTGATTGACACGCCCGGGCACGTGGACTTTACCGTTGAAGTGGAAAGGTCTCTCCGCGTTTTGGACGGCGCCGTTGTCGTGTTTGACGGAGTCAGCGGAGTGGAACCGCAATCGGAAACAGTTTGGCGGCAGGCGGACAAATACAAAGTGCCGAGAATTTGCTTTATAAACAAATTGGACCGAACAGGCGCCAGCTACGAAAACAGTTTTAAAACTATTTTGGACCGGCTCACCCAAAACGCCGTCCGGATCCAGCTTCCTATTGGTTTGGAAGAAGAGTTTCGGGGCATAATTAATCTTTTGGAAAAGAAAGGTTACAAGTTTGAAGGCGAGAAAGGGGAAATTATTTCGGAAATGGAAATCCCGGCCGAAATGAAAGACGAGGTGGAGAAATATCACAATGAGTTGGTGGAAAAAATCGTGGAAAATGACGACAGTTTGATGGAAAAATATCTGGCCGGAGAAAAAATTTCCTTGGAAGATTTGAAGAATACTCTAAGAAAAGCCGTTATCGGCTATAAACTGGTGCCGGTTTTTTGCGGTTCGGCTTTGAAAAACAAAGGTGTGCAGTTCGCTTTGGACGCCGTGGCGGATTATCTTCCTTCTCCTTCCGATATGCCGGCCATAAAAGGCCATGACCCGAAAACCGAAGCGGAAATAATGGTGCGCGCCAAAGACGAAGAACCGTTGGCCGCTTTGGCTTTCAAATTGCAAAACGACCCTTTCGTCGGCCAACTTATTTATTTTCGCGTTTACTCCGGAGTCCTTAACGCCGGCTCTTACATTTACAACACTTCCACCGGCAATAAAGAAAGAGTGGGCCGAATTTTAAGGATGCACGCCAACTCCAGAGAAGAGATAAAAGAAGTGCGGGCGGGCGACATCGCCGCTCTCGTCGGCTTGAAGGGCACCAGAACCGGCCATACTCTTTGCGACCCGGACAGGCCGATACTGCTTGAGTCCATCAAATTCCCCGAACCGGTTGTTTCTTTGCGCGTTGAGCCGAAGACTAAGCAGGACCAGGAGAGAATGGGTATCGCCTTGAGAGCACTTTCCGACGAAGACCCGACATTCAGAATCAAATCCGATTCCGAAACGATGGAAACCATTATTTCCGGTATGGGCGAGCTTCACTTGGATATTATCGTGGACAGAATGAGAAGAGAGTTTAAAGTGGAGGTCAACACCGGCCGGCCGCAAGTGGCTTACAAGGAAACCATAAGCGGAAACGCCGAAGCAGAGGGCAAATACATCAGGCAATCCGGAGGCCGAGGCCAATACGGCCACACCAAGATACGAGTCAGCCCAAAAGAGAGAGGGCAAGGCTTTGAGTTTATCAACTCCATCAGAGGTGGGTCAATTCCTCAGGAATTTATCACGCCGGTGGAAAAAGGCGTCAAAGAAGCGATGGAGAAAGGAGTGGTGGCCGGGTTCCAGTTGGTGGATATGGCGGTGGAACTTTACGACGGTTCGTACCATGACGTTGATTCGTCCGAAGCCGCTTTCAAAATCGCCGGTTCTATGGCTTTGCAGGATGCGGTCAAACGCGCCAAGCCAGTCATTCTGGAGCCGATTATGAAGGTGGAAGTCATTGTGCCAGAAAGATTCATGGGCGATGTGACGGGCAACCTTAATTCCAAGAGAGGTCAGATAGAAAATATGGGCGAAAGGGGCGGGTTGAGAGTGATTGACGCCAAAGTTCCGCTTTCGGAAATGTTCAGCTATGTGACATCATTAAGATCCATGACGGAAGGCCGAGGCAATTATACTATGGAGTTTGACCACTACGCCGTCGCGCCGAACAATATAACGCAACTCATCATAGAAGGGAAGAAATAATGAAAAAATATGGGAACAAACTTGCCGCTATGTCATTATTTGATAAATTTCTAAAAAAGTTTGTAGAAAGTTTTAGTGGAAAAGAGCCGATGATTTTTAGCGTTTTAGGCAATGTTTTTTCAATGAGAATTATTGGAAACAAAACACACGGTGATCTTGCCGAAATTGCCCTTACGGAATACATAAATCGGTTTGTTGATGGTTTTACGGCAAAACATACGGGCAAAGAAAAATTTCGCGCGAAGGAATTTGAAGAAGATATAAGAATTACCGAAACAAGCACTAAAGAAGAAATTCCTGTTAGTATTAAAACTTATGGGTTTGGACCGCTTCAACTTTCCACTAATAAAGATGTATCAATGTTTTCACTTTTACAAAAAGAAATTGGCAAACGGGGAACAAACGATGTTAATAAAATAAGAGAAATTTTGGACAATAAATGTTTTAAGGACTTCGGCTCTGTAAATGTTTTGCCGTTAATTTATAACGAAAAGGACATGAAGTTCAAAGTAATAGTTTTTGATTTACAAAAAGCGTATTCATCTGTTAAAAAGATAAAATTTTTACCGCCCCGCAAAATCGGCAGAAAAAAGACATTTCCAATTTATAAGTTTTTTGATAACAAAAACAATTATATTTTTGAAGTGAGATATGGCGACGCTAAAGCCAATGCTCTACAACGCGGAATGTGGACGCACACGGAAAACGCCGAACCATTTTTCAAAGAACTACTTGCTGGCGGCTATAAAATCAACGAGCCGCTCATTACTTTAATTGCTAAAATCCTCGTTTCTCGCAAGGATACTCACGAAAAAATACTTCAATATTTTTTCAATCCTTCCAAATAGACCAAAAGAATTAAAAGTGATAAAATGATACTAGGGTATAAATTGGTAGTTTTTAATTTATGGATACACAAGGCATAAAATATACTGGCTCTAAAAGGGAAATACTTCCTGTTTTATTAGGGCTGATAAAACCGTTAAATGTAAAAACGGTTTTAGATGGTTTTTCTGGCACGACAAGAGTTTCTCAAGCATTAAAGCAAGCTGGCTATACCGTCTATGCTAATGATATTGCCGATTGGTCTAAAGTATTCGGCGAATGTTATTTATTGAACAGAAAACCAGTGAGTTATTATTTGCCGCTCATAGATCATCTAAATAATTTACCCGGAAAATTTGGCTGGTTTTCGGAAAATTACGGCGGCGAGCCAAACGGCGGCTCAGCCACGCAGAAAGACGGCAGAAAAAGAATTTGGCAACTGCACAACACCAAAAAACTGGACGCGATAAGAGAAGAAATTGATAAAATCGCAAAGGACGAAATTGAAAAATCGGTTTTGCTTACCAGCTTAATTATAGCGATGGATAAAGTTGACAGTTCCGTTGGTCATCAGGTTTCGTATTTGAAAAAATGGGCATCCCGCGCTTACAACACAATGAAAATAGAAACGCCTCGTTTAATTATTGACGAAAAACGTCATCAAGTTTATCAAAAAGATATTTTTGATTTGGCAGACGACATTGAAGTAGATCTAGCCTATTACGACCCGCCCTATGGTTCTTCAAACGAATTAATGCCGCCTTCTCGCGTGAGATACGCTTCTTATTATCACATTTGGAAAACAATTTGTCTGAACGATAAACCAAAATTAGTTGGCGTGGCAAACAGACGTGAAGATGTCGGCGACACAATTTCCGGTTCTATTTTTGAAGAATTTAGAAAAAATGACGAGGGCCAATACATAGTTATTGAAGCGATAGAAAAATTGGTAAAAAATACACCGGCAAAATATGTGGTTTTGTCTTATAACAACAACGGCAGGGCTACTTTTCAGGCGATAAAAGATATACTAAAAAATTTGAAGAAAAAAATCTCTATTTTTGAAATGGATTATAAAAAGAATGTGATGGCAACAATTACTCGTACGACAAATGAATGGATTAACGAAAAAAATGGAGCTAATAAAGAGTACCTGTTTATAATTCATAAAAACGGAAAAACAGAAACAGTATCCGAAATGAAAGTTGAAAAAATTGATATTCGGAATTTAGCGTTTGCAAATCAACAAAAATTAGTTTTTAATTTGATGACATGAAAATTACCATGGAAGGCGAAAAAGAAATTCAACTCCGACGAAATGTCGGAGCTCCGACCGAAGCGTCGGAGAAATTTGAAACCCCAGCCGAAGTTTCGGAGGGGGATGAAGAGCTTTTGTCTGAAAAAGCGTTGGAAGATGATTTTGAGCTGGATGAAGATTTGGACAGGTTGCCGATTTGACGGGCAATCTTTTTTCATGTATAAACATTAAGGATAAATTCAATATTGTACTTTATATAAATTTTAAGGAAAGGAGAAAAAAGTTGAAAAAATATAGACAATGTAGGGAATGCGGGAGAATCAGGATTCGTAAGGGCAGGTGGCTTTTGCCGCTAGAAGCCATTACGCAAAAAAATTTTAAACCAAAACAACCCAATAAGATTATCAAAGTTTCAGAATGTCCGCGATGCAAGGATACGATTACATTAAATATAATCACAAATTCGTTTCCAGTCATTTCCGGAATTTAATTTACATTACTTATTCCTTTTCTAACCTTAACGCAACCCCGTGAAATACCGGGGTTGACTTTTTTTTACGGTTCCAATAAGATACTAGGTATTGCGTTAATAGCGCTTTTTATTTGTTTTTAAAAATTAAAGTCGATTACATTATAAATTTTAAATTATTTAATAAAAATATGGCAGAAAAATTTGAGAGAACTAAGCCGCACGTCAACGTCGGCACAATCGGTCACGTTGACCACGGCAAAACCACCCTTACGGCGGGTATTTTGAATGCGCTTCATCTGGCCGGAAACAAAGTCAGGATGGAGAAAATAGAAGATATAGACAATGCTCCAGAAGAAAAAGCTAGAGGCATAACCATCGCTTTGCATCACAGCGAATACGAGACCGCCAAGAGGCATTACGCCCACATTGACGCTCCCGGACACGCCGATTACATCAAAAACATGATTACCGGCGCTGCCCAAATGGACGGAGCCATTCTCGTCGTGGCCGCCACCGACGGCGTTATGCCCCAGACCAGAGAACATATTCTTTTGGCCAGACAAGTGGGTGTTCCCACCATCGTGGTCTTTTTAAACAAAGTGGACATGGTTGACGACAAAGAATTGATTGACCTTGTTGAAGCCGAAATCAGAGAGCTTCTCAATAAATACGGTTTTCCCGGAGATAAAACGCCGATAATCAGAGGTTCCGGCCTTAAGGCTCTTGAAGCCAAGTCCGTGGACGATGAGTGGGTAAAACCGATTTTGGAATTGGCCAAAACTTTGGACGAATACATACCGGACCCGGTCAGGCCGACCGACCAGCCGTTCCTTATGCCGATAGAAGACATCTTTTCCATTGAAGGAAGAGGCACCGTCTGCACCGGAAGAATTGAAAGAGGGACAGTAAAAGTGAACGAAGAAGTGGAAGTAATCGGCTTGGGAGAAACGAAAAAGACCGTCGTTACCGGCATTGAAATGTTCAACAAACAGCTTGACGAAGGCATGGCCGGAGACAACGCCGGAATTCTTTTGAGGGGTTTGAAGAAAGAAGAATTGAGCCGAGGACAGGTTTTGGCCAAACCCGGATCGGTCACTCCGCACACGGAATTTGAAACCGAAGTTTATATCTTGACCAAGGAAGAAGGAGGCCGTCATACGCCGTTTTTCAACGGCTATAAGCCGCAGTTCTACATCAGAACCACTGATGTTACCGGAGATGTGACTTTGGCGCAGGGTGTGGAAATGGTTATGCCCGGAGACACGATAAAGTTTATGGTTAAGCTGGTCGCCCCGGTTGCTTTAGAAGAAAAGCAGAGATTCGCCATCCGAGAAGGAGGCAAGACTGTCGGCGCCGGAGTCGTGACGAAGATTATAAAATAGGAGATATATGGCTAAAGAAAAAGAACAAACGCAGAAGCTTCGCATCAGGGTGCGCGCTTACGAACATAAAATTTTGGACGGGAGCGTCAAACAAATAATTGACACCGCTAAAAGATACGATGCGGAAATAGCCGGTCCTGTTCCTTTGCCGAAAGAATTGAAGAAGTACACGGTTAACCGGTCGTCTTTCATAGACAAAAATTCAAGAGAGCAGTTTGAGATGAGCATCCATAAAAGATTGATAGACATTCTCAATCCGACTCCGAAAATTATTGACGCTCTTACCAATCTAAATTTGCCGGCGGGGGTGGACATAGAAGTGAAGTTTTCCTAATTTCAATAATTCAAAACGATCGCAATGAAATTTATTCTTGGTAAAAAACAGAATATGACCCAGGTTTTTAACGAAAACGGGAAAGTTATTCCAGCGACTGTTGTCAGCGCCGGACCGATTTCTGCCGTTCAGATAAAAACCAAAGAGAAAGACGGGTACGAAGCCGTTGTTTTCGGTTACGGCCAAAAGAAAGAAAAAAGAGTAAACAAAGCCCAACGCAAATTGGGAAATTTCGCCCACCTTAAAGAATACAGGCCGGAAAACGGCGAGATTAAAGCAGAATTGGGAAGCAGTATAGACTCTTCCATTTTTAACGAGGGCGACCTTGTGGAAGTCAGCGGAATTTCCAAAGGCAAAGGCTTTCAAGGCGTGGTCAAAAGACACGGATTTAAAGGCGGGCAAAGAACGCATGGCCAGAAACACTCCGAAAGAGAGCCGGGAACGATTGGAGGCGGTTTAAGGACGAGGGTGCCGAGCGGAATGAGGATGGCCGGCCGGATGGGTTCGGACAGAGTAACCGTCAAAAATTTAAAAATAATAAAAATAGACAAAGATAAAAATCAGATTTTAATATCAGGGGCGGTTCCCGGCAAAAGAGGAACTTTGCTGGAAATAAGAGGATAAGATTATGGAATCAAAATTATACAACCAAAAAGCGGAAGAAGCGGGCAAAATTGATTTGCCGGAAACCGTTTTCAATCTGCCTTGGAACAGCGACCTTGTTCATCAGGTGGTTACAGCCATGCAAGCCAACATCAGATCACCTTGGGCGCACACAAAAACAAGAGGCGAGGTCAGCGGAGGAGGCAAGAAACCATGGAGACAGAAAGGCTTGGGCAAAGCCAGGCACGGCTCCATCCGATCTCCGATTTGGGTGGGCGGAGGTATCGCCCACGGGCCGAGAAAAGACAAAGATTATTCCGTAAAAATAAACGCCAAAGCCAAGAAAAAAGCTTTTTACACCGTTTTGTCCCAGAAATTAAGAGATAATGAAATTTTGTTTTTGGACAAGATGGATTTTTCCCAGCCGAAAACCAAAGAAGCCATTGAGGTGGTGAGCTCGCTTTCAAAAATAGGCGGTTTTGAAAAGATGAAAAACAAGAAAAAAAACAAAGCCATTTTGGCGCTGGATAAAAAAGAACCCAATGTTTCCAAAAGTTTCCGCAATATTCCCGGCATGGAAATTTACCAAGCCCGCAACCTAAACATTTTGGACATTTTGAACTTCAAATATCTCCTCATCGCCAATCCCAAAGAAGCCATCTCCGGCTGGAAGTAAAAATAAATAATTGAAATTAGAGTATATTTGCTATCGCCGGTAAAGTCTAATTTGCTGGGTTTTGACTTTTAATTCATTTGTATATACAATGCATATAATTGAAATATATGCGATATTTTAACTGGAGTTACGAGAAAAATAAAAAATTGATTAAAGAGAGAAATGTTTCATTTGAAATATGTTTGGTAAAAATTGAAAATAAAGACATCTTAGATATTTTAGACAATACAAATTATCCCAATCAAAAAATTTTTGTTTTGGAAATTGATAGTTATGTTTACCTAGTGTCTTTCATTGAAAATAAAGATGAGATTTTTTTAAAAACAATCATCCCAAGCAGAAAATTTACTAAAAAATATTTAAAACAAAAATAATGAAAATGAACATGAAAAAAAACATAAAACTTACAAAAGAAGAAGCGGATATTTTAAAATCGGCAGAAAGCGGAAGGTTTGTTTCTACGGGATCCAAAATAAGAAAAATTGAGCAATATTCAAAAATAGCCAAAGCCACATCGTCAAAAAATAAAACCATATCTATAAGGATTTCAGAAAATGACTTAATTAAATTGAAAGCGGTAGCTTTGCAAGAAGGTTTGCCGTACCAAACATTAATATCTTCTTCATTGCATAAATTAACAAACGCGATATAGTCGGCGGATTTCGTGTTTTCATGGCGAGGTTTGGGGTTTTGCGGTATAATACCGGCATGTCTAAAAAAATAATCGTCGCCAACTGGAAAATGAATCCGGCTAGTTTGAAGGAAGCCAAGGCGCTTTTTGCTTCGGCCAAGAAAGCGGCCAGTCGGCTTTCTAATGTGGAAACGATCGTTTGTCCGCCTTTTATCTATATAGCGGAACTTGGACATTCAATGTCCAAGTTGAAGCTGGGCGCTCAAGATGTTTCCCGTTTTGATTTTGAGGGCGCGCATACGGGCGAAGTTTCAGCCAAGATGCTGAAAAATTTAGGGGTCAAATATGTCATAATCGGTCATTCCGAAAGAAGAAAACTCGGCGAAACAAGCGAAATAATAAACAAAAAAATAGGAATCTCGCTGTCTTTGGGGCTTAAAGTGATATTTTGCGTCGGCGAAGAAACGAGAGACGAAGAAGGAAAGTTTGCGGAGATTATAGAACAGCAAATAAATGAAGGACTGAAAGGTTTAAGCCAAAATTTAATGAAAGGTCTTATAATCGCTTACGAGCCGGTCTGGGCGATAAGCGGCAGCGCAAAATCCAAGGCGGGCGACTCGGAATCGGCTTTCCAGATTGCTGTCCTTATCAGAAAAGTTCTTATGGATATCGCCGGAAACGAATTGGCCAGAAAAATTCCTATTCTTTATGGCGGTTCGGTGAGTTCGGCAAATGCCAAGCAATTTTTAAAAGATGGCCAGATGGACGGGTTGCTGGTTGGGAATAAAAGTTTAGACAAAGAAGAATTCAAAAAGATATTAATAATAGCCGAAAATATAAATGGCGATTAACTTGCCAAGCGTAAGAAATGTTGAAGTGAAAGGAAAACGAGTTCTTTTGCGCGTTGATTTCAACGTATTGTTCAGCGACGGAAAGGTGGGAGATTTATACAGGATAAAAAGGACTATCCCCACCATTGAATATTTAAGCCAAAAAGGCGCCAAAGTGATAATAATCAGCCATTTAAGCCCCGGGAAAAACGGCTCTTTGGCTTCGGTGGCGAAATACCTGAACAGCATAGAAAAATCTTTCCCTTTGGGATTTATAAAAGCCACCGATTTAAGTTTAATAGCCGAAAGCCTTAAGGGTATGAAAGACGGCGACGCGGTGATGTTGGAAAACATAAGATTGCAGGACGGCGAAGAACGAAACGATGAAAATTTCGCCCGCCGATTGGCGGAACTGGGTGATATTTACGTCAACGAAGCCTTCAGCGTTTCGCACCGGAAACACGCTTCCATTGTCGGCATTGCCGAATTTTTACCATCTTATATCGGTTTTCTTTTTGAAGAAGAGGTCAATGGCCTGCAGTCGGCTTTTCCGCCGGAGCATCCTTTTTTGCTTCTGCTTGGTGGAGTAAAAGCGGAAACAAAATTAGGCGTGATAGACAGGTTTTTAGGCATCGCCGACAAAATTTTTATCGGCGGAGCGTTGGCCAATAATTTTTTGCAAGCCAAAGGAATGGATATTGGAAGTTCCGTTTTAAGCGAAAATATTCCCGTGGAAAAATATATCAGCAACGAAAAAATTTATTTCCCTACGGATGTCAGGAAAAAAAACGGGAAAATTTACGACATCGGAGAAAGGGCGGTTGAAGAAATTTTATCTCTTGTTCAAGAAGCCAGATTTATTTTATGGAGCGGGCCGATGGGCAACATTGAGGAAGGCGACTTTGACAAAGGGACGAAAATAATCGCCGAGGCCATCGCCAACTCAAAAGCAAAAACGATAGCCGGAGGAGGGGACACGGTGGCGGTGATAAACGAAATGGGCATTTTGGATAAATTTTCTTTCGTTTCCACCGCCGGCGGAGCGATGCTGGAATTTTTGGCTTCCGGCACCCTGCCGGGAATTGAGGCGATTTTAAGAACGAAAAATTGAAAGTGAAAAAATTACGTAAATTTGACATGACTGGGAAGAGAGTATATGATAATCTCATATTAAAAGATAATATTTATTTATATGAGCACGCTATCAGTTCCATTGACTAGAAATTTGGAAGATATTGTAAATTCTTTTGTAAAAAAAGGATATGCTTCCAATAAAGCCGAAGTTATGCGCAAGGCGCTTGTTTTTCTCGCTGAAGAAGAGGCCATTCAAGAGGTTTTAAAAGCGGAAAAAGAATTATTGGAAGGCAAAATCCTAAGAGGAGACATAAGAAAAATAATGGCAAAAATGCCTTAACCTTATGACAGTTTCTTTTTTGCCTTCGTTTGTCAAAAAATTAAAATCGCTTGAGTTGGATTTGCAAGACGAGGTGATGGAAAAAATTGAATTGTTCAAAGACGAGAAAAATCATAAACAATTAAAAATTCACAAACTGCGCGGGGTATTATCGGGGAGGTACAGTTTTTCTGTTAATTATAAAACAAGAATTATTTTTTTATACCTTACAAAAAACGAAGCAGTCTTGCTTGCTGTCGGCGATCATGAGATTTATAAAAAATAAAAACGGAATTGAAAAAAATATTAAGTTAACTCCTTTTTTATTTTTTCCGCCGTTTTTTCTTTCTCCCCGTTTTTATATTCTTTCCTCGGCCAAAAAATCGGCATATTGTCGTTGAAGTATCTCGGTATGAGATGAATATGAAAATGGGGGACATCTATTCCAATGACCGAAAGCGCGACAAAGTCCGCCGACATTGCTTCTTTGACGGCTTTCATCAGTTTTTTCGCGTTCGCAAATACGACTGAAAGAGTATAGTCCGGAGTGTTTTCCATTTTTTCATAATGTTTTTTCGGTATGATAAGCGTATGGCCGAAATTGACGGGCTTAATGTCTAAAAAAGCGAGAACTTCATCATCCTCGTAAATAATATCGGACGGAATTTCTTTTTTTACAATTTTACAAAATACGCATTCGTTCATAAGTTAATCAAAATTTTTATTTAAATGCTTTTAAGATAATGGACTACCTTTTCAATAAAAATTTCGTAATCATTCAATACCAGTGCATTGCCAAAAAATCCAGATATGCCAGTAGATATTTGTATGGCAGCGTTGCGAGTCTGACTCAGATAATAGTTTCTATATTTTGATTTTGTGGTTATTTTATCGTGGTCGCATTTTGGGAATTTAATAATAGATAGCAGTGTTTTGACCGGGGTGTGCAAGTATCTTTCCGTATCGTCACCAGATAGTACAACATATTTAGCAATATTATGATTAGTTATTTTTTCCCATTTTGTTATTTCACCCTTTTTATTATAATACGGCATTTCTTCCGGCAAAATCAAAATTTGAAAGTACTCTTTTTTGTTTGTTCTAATGTTAGCTGTTTCACCCAGCATATTCTCAAAATAATTATTAGAATTTTGAGAATAATTATTCATTACGAATTTTATTCCAATTCCAGCAATATCATTTTCGTTTTTTGAAATTAAAATATCTATGGTTTTTTCCATATATCTTCCGTGCATTTTTCCTTCTTTACCGTTTCCAATACCGAGTGATTTGGATTCATATCCTTGCCCCAATCTATTTTTAATATCATTCGCTATTGCGCCATGCAGGATAATCAATTTTTTATTACTTCGCGGGTGTGTTTCAAGGAATCTAATAAATGATTTTTTAACTGTCTGCAAAAATTGTAAATTGTTCATACTTTTTTAATTAAAATAATACTGGTTGAGTTTTATAGAATTGAGGATGTACAAAATCTTTCAAAAAGCTTTTTGCGTATGATTTGTAGCCGCCACGATAGCTTTTTGAAACCGAGCTGATGTGTTCTTTCATTAAATTAGAATTCAGAGTCTCACATAATTCATAAAGGCCAATATCATTTTTCGGTTTGACGCAATAGCCGGCATAAAAACTGGTTTTTTCGTCTTCAATTACAAAAAAACGGGGGGCGATATTCATCGTGCTGGTTATAATTTTTTTTCCAAAACTGGTTTTTAACCCTTGATTTCTGCCAAAAGCATAAAATTCCTCATAATTTTTACCACCGCCCTTATCTCTCGCTTCTAAAATATCATACTGCTGTAAAAAATATTTATACGCTTCTGGATAATTTTTTTGAAAAATATTTTTGGGTATTATTTTTCTATTTTTATATGGAAAAATTAAAAACAAATTTTGATTTTCTCCTTTGTATGTGGATGCCTTAATAATGGGGACACACAAATTTTTTTCAATTTTGAAATTACCAAGATAAAAATAATCTTTATCATTCCTGTCAGGCGAAAAAATATAAATTTCGTCTTTTAGTGTCGCTATTCCATAATGAATATTGGCAACCTCTTGGAGAGTAGAATATTTTTTATTAAGTTTGATGATTTTGTCTAAATATTTTTCATCAAAAAATTCCCACCTTTCCGGTCTCATATGTTGAGCTGATATTTTTTTATATTCTAAGTCTTTAAAATCATTCTTAAAATTTTCCGCATATAAAAAGTTTGCAGAATTTTCTTTTTGCAAAAACGTAATCGCTGTATATGCGGTAGCATTTTTAAAGACTTGAAAATGATCAAAATTTACTATTTTAATTAAGTGAGAAAGCATTAAGTTGCGCAAATTTTTTCCTGCTGCAGAATAAAAATGAGAATTGGGAGTAATAAACGCAATTTTGCCATTTTTATTTAATAATTTTAACGCTTGTTCAAAAAAACAAAAATATAAATCAATAGATCCACTTAAAGCTGTAATATAATTTTTTTGCAACCGCTCTTTCCTGCCATTTAAATTTTGTATGCGAACATAAGGCGGATTGCCGATTATAAAATCAAACTTTTCATCAAAACCATGAAAACAAAAATCACCTATGATTGCATTGTAGTTTTTGATTTTATTTTTTGATAATTTTTGCAAATTCTGTTTCGTTTTTTCTATATGTTCATTTGATATATCGGCGAAGTAAATATTTTGTTCGATAACCTCTTCTATGTTTTTACCTGTTAATTTTGCAAATTTTTGAGTGGCAATAGTTGCAAACACTCCGTCGCCACAGCCAGCATCTAAAATTTTTTCATCACCCCTAATTTTTTGGCCATTAATTATTTCTTCAATCATAAAATTAGCCACCCATTCGGGGGTAAAAACGACTCCATTTTCTTTTTTTATCTTTGCGTTCATTTTTTATATTATAACGTATTTATAAAACATAATAATCATCTTAAATTATGCCATAAATCTTTCTGCCGTGCTATAATCCGCTTTATGAAACAATGGGTTTTGAGGGAAAAAGTTCCGGATGATGTCGCGGCAGGGTTGGGCGATATGCCGGAAATGGCCAAAAGCATTCTTTATCACCGAGGCGTGAAAACGCACGCCGAGGCGGAAAAATTTCTTAATCCGAAATATGGTGACAATGTGGACGATTCGTTGCTGATATTGAATATGGAAAAAGCCGCTTCAAGAATTGTCGCGGCGATAAAAAACAACGAACGGATAATAGTTTTCGGCGATTATGACGCCGACGGCATCTGTTCCAGTGTCGTATTTTACGATTTTTTCAAAAAAATAGGGTTTGAAAATTTTCACATTCACATTCCCGACCGATATTTGGAAGGATACGGTTTATCTTTGAAAACGATTGACGAATTTCGCAAACAAGGCGCGAAATTGATCATTACTTTGGATTGCGGAGTCACTAATGTTAAAGAAGTGGAGCATGCCAACAAACTTGGCTTGGAAGTTATCATAATAGACCATCACATCGTGCCGGAAAATCCACCCCAAGCTTACGCCATAGTGGACTTGAAGCAGAATGGAGAAACTTATCCGACTAAATTTTTAAGCGGAGCGGGAATAGCTTTTAAAACAATCTGCGCCGTTATAAAAATCGGCCGGTTTAACATAATTCCCGGCTGGGAAAAGTGGCTTTTGGACGCAGTGGCGATAGCGACGGTGGCCGATATGGTGCCATTGCTTGAAGAAAATAGAATCCTTGTTTATTACGGCTTGAAAGTTTTGAAGAAAACCCAAAGGCCCGGACTGATTTCTTTGTGCGGGCGATTGAGATTGTCTCCCGCCAACATAACGGAAGACGATTTAAGTTTTACGATAGCGCCAAGGATTAATGTCGCCGGACGAATGGACCACGCCACGGTCAGCTTCAACTTGCTCACCACTCAATCCGAACAGGAAGCGAATTGGATAGGCGAAAGGCTGGAAACGATGAACGGCGACAGAAAAGAAGCGGTTGATAAAATCATTAAAACGATTGATTCTGAAATAGGCAAGACTCGGCCGGAGGTGATAATAATGGGAGACGCGAGCTGGAGTCCGGGCGTTTTAGGATTAACCGCCAATCGCGCGCTGGAAAAGTATAACTGTCCGGTTTTTCTTTGGGGTAAAGGAGGGGATAATATAAAAGGCTCTTGCCGGAGCAACGGGGCGATTAATCTGGTTTATTTTATGAAAAGCCTTCCCGCCGGCTTGATGGACGATGTTGGCGGGCATGCTTTATCGGCCGGATATTCTCTGGCGGAAAATAAAACAGATAAACTGAAAGAAGAAATAATTAAACTATACGCCGTTTTCCCCAAACAAGAGGTTGACAGCGTTATTGATATTGAAAAAGAAGCCAGTATTGATGATGTTGGCGCCGCCTTTTTCTCCAGCATAGAAGCTTTCCAGCCGTTTGGGGTGGAAAATCCCAAACCGATTTTTTCTTTCAAAAATATCAGTATTTATGGGGTGAAAAAATTCGGCAACGGAGGAATTCATCTTCAGCTTGATTTTAAAAAAAGTTCCATTTCCGGCGGGGGGAAAATAATTTCAGCCATCGGGTTTTTTATGAGCAATCAGCCGGAAATAATTGGTTTAAAGTCGGGGCAAACAATAGACTTGGCCGCTTCAATTGAGAAAAGCAATTTCCGCGCTAAACCGGAGATAAGATTGAGGATTGTGGATGTTAAGATTAAACGATAAGATATTTTTATGGAAAAAATTATCATTTACACCGACGGCGGTTCAAGAGGCAATCCCGGCCCGGCCGGAATGGGGGTCGTTATCGCAAATGAAAAGGGAAAAATGATGAAGGAATATTCCGGTTTTTTGGGCGTAAAAACCAACAATGAAGCGGAATATGAAGCGGTGATATTCGGACTGAAAAAAATCAAAGCCTTGCTGGGCAAAGAAAAAATAAAAAACACGGAAATTGAATTTCGGCTGGACAGCGAGTTGGTGGCGCGCCAACTTGGAGGTGTGTATAAAATAGAGAATGAAAAACTGGCTCCGCTTTTTTTGAAAATTTGGAATTTGAAAATGGACTTCGGCAAAATTTATTTTAAGCATATTCCCAGAGAGCAAAACAGGGAAGCGGACAGGCTGGCTAATGAGGCGATGGATGAAGGAAACAAAAAAATAAAACCTGCCTCGCCGGCAGGCGGGCCTAAAATCTCAAAACTTTTTTAAATGCGGCATAAATTCTTGGTCATTATTCTTTACGGTTTCGTTTCGGGAATTTTTATCTCTTCTTTTTTTGATTTCGGCTGGGCGTCGGCCCTTTTTTTTGTTTTTCTGGGATTGGTTTTTGGAATAATCCATTATCGACATCGAACGTCGATAATAGCCGCTTTGTTTTTTATAGCTGTCGGATTGGGGCAATTAAGATACCAGCAAGCGGATTTAAGCGGCCAACAATCCGACTTGCAAAACAAGACAGAGCAGATATCGCTTGTAGGAATCGTGTCCGACGAGCCGGAGCAGAAAGAAAGTTACAACAGGCTAGTTTTGAAAGACGAAGAAAGCAAAGGGAAAATACTTGTTTATCTCCCCAATTATCCTCAATATGAATATGGCGACAAGTTAAAAATAAACGGAATCTTAAAAAGGCCGGAAAAATTTGGTGATAATTTTGACTGGCCAACATATCTGGCCAAAGATGACATTTATTACGAGATGTTTTACCCGCAAGCGGAATTTATTTCTTCCGGCAACGGTTTTTGGCTCAAAGAAAAATTATTTGCCCTGAAAGTGAAATTTCTTTTGGCCATTTCAAAGGTTACGCCGGAACCGCACTCCGCTTTTTTGGGCGGGATAACCGTCGGAGCGAGAGAAAGTTTGCCGAAAGATTTACAGGAAAAATTCAGGACGACCGGCGTGGCGCACATAGTGGCCTTGTCCGGATACAACATCACCATCGTGGCGGAAACGATGATGCTGTTTTTCAGTTTTTTGCCCCAATATTTGGCCATAAGCGGGGGAGTAATCGGCGTTATTTTGTTTGCCGTAATGACTGGAGCTTCGGCCACAGTTTTGCGCGCTTCCATTATGGCCTTGCTGGTTTTGACCGCCAAAGCGACGGGCAGGATTTACACCGTTTCTTGGGCGTTGTTTCTGGCGGGATTTTTTATGGTCTGGCAAAATCCGAAAATTTTACGGTTTGATACTTCTTTTCAGCTTTCATTTTTGGCGACTTTGGGTTTGATTTATATTTCGCCGATTATAAAAAACAAACTGGGTTTTGTTACCAACAAATTCAAACTGCGGGAAATTTTTTCTGCCACTATTTCGGCCCAGATTGCCGTCTTGCCTTTGCTGGTTTACAAAACAGGATTGGTTTCTTTGGTCGGTTTGCCGGTCAATTTTTTAATTTTGCCTTTTATCCCTTTGACGATGTTTTTCGGATTCGCCACGGGAATTTTTGGAATGATAAGTTCTTTTACAAGTCTGCCTTTTGCATGGGCCAGCTACGCTTTGCTTCAATACGAATTATTCATCGTGGACATTTTCGCCAAACTGCCATTTTCGGCGGTAAATATCGCCGGTTTTTCCGAAGTATTTTTGATTTTAAGCTACGTGGCCATTTTCTTTATCGTTTCTCATCTTCGCCAGAAAGAAAAACTGGCAACCCGAAAACCTTAAAAAGTAGCCGATGATGGAAACGGTTTATCGTGTCAAAACTTTATAAAGTTGTTATAAATTTGACTAACTTTATAAAGTTTTGTATTATGGCAACATAATAAGTATTAGTCTAAAAACATGACTATTCGTCAAAAGCTGGAAGTTATAAGAAAAATGTTGGGTTTGACGCAGACCAAACTAGCCGAAAGGTTTGGCGTGTCTTTTGTCGCTTTCAATAGTTGGTGGACAGGCAAATCGGAGCCGAGGCCAAAGATGCAAGCGATCATAGACGAATTGTTTTTGGAAGTAACCGGACGGAAGATAATCCCCGAAAATCAACTCGCGGCAAAGAAACAGGCCTTGCAACAAAAGTCGTCAGAACACAAAAATGTCATGACTGAAATTTTAGACAGCCCAGATGTTCGCGATCAGTTTATTTTAAAGCTCACTTATCACAGCAATAGCATTGAGGGCAGCATGCTTACCGAACCGGATACGGCGGCAATTCTTTTTGATAATGCCACCCTGCCAAATAAAAATTTGATCGAACAATTGGAAGCGAAAAATCATCAAACGGCTCTTAATTATTTGTTTGACTATACCGCCAAAAAAGAAAAAATTAATGAGGATTTAGTATTAAAACTCCACAGTATTCTTATGAACGGCATTCGTCCTGATGCGGGTGTTTACCGCGACCATGCCGTTAGAATTACTGGCATCAATTTGCCGACTGCAAATTATGCGAGCGTTCCTAAATTGACGTCCGAAATAATGACTCGGGCCGCTTTAAAAACCAAAGATATTATTGCGTTATCTGCTAGCGTTCACAGCAAATTCGAACAAATTCATCCCTTTTCTGACGGCAATGGCCGTGTCGGTCGATTACTTATGAATGCGATGTTGCTTAGCGCAAACTTAGCCCCCGCAATCATTCGCAATGAACAAAAACAGCTTTATTATACTTATCTCTACAAAGCTCAGACCAAAGAAGACAATAGCCAATTGGAAGGTTTCCTTTGTGAAGCTGTTACGGATGGATTCAAAATTTTGGAACGCCAAGATTAAAAGAGGGGGAGCAAAAAGTTATTTAACTAAAGCCTTTTTATTGTGATTCTTTGACTTCCAGAAAAAATAACCGACGACTGAGGTCGTTGTCAGGGGCGATACCCACGCGGGGATATGAAAGCCGAAACTGTCCAGAGTCATAATTATTCCGAGAAGCAAAAGCGAATACATCGCGCCGTTTTTAAGGAAAATGTATTTTTTAATTTTATCTATATTGCCGATGGTTAATTTGCGGACAACATATGCGCCCAAGCCGTTGCCGATCAGGATAAGAGGCACAGACATAGTGAAAGCGAATGCGCCCAACACCCCGTCTATGGAAAAAGTGGCGTCTATCACTTCCAGATAAAATATTTTGGCGGTATCGGAAAATCCTTCGCTTAACAATTCTTTTTCTTTCTGCTCGGCATTCTGCTTGAAGCCGTGAGTGATGAAAAAAGCGGTGGAGCCGATAACGGCGCCGAAAGCCATCATCGGATTTATTTTGAGCGCGAACCAGACAATGACGGCAAGCAAAGCGGAAACAACGGCGAAAAACCAAACTCCTTTGGTATGAAAAAATTTTTCTCCCCGCAGGCCGTAATTTTTTGGCTCCATAAAAAGCCAATGAAAGAAAAGGAAAATCATAAAAGTTCCTCCGCCGATAAGAATTATAGGCGAGGATTTTTCAATGGCCGTAGCTACTTGAGGGTCGTTGCTGAAAGTGGAAACGAAAGCTCCGATAAATCCCAACTCCGGCGAAGTGGCCCAGACGATAAGCCACGGCAGAAGACCCCTGACGGCGAAGACGGCGATAATAAATCCCCAGAGCAAAAACCAGCGCCTGGCCTTGGGCTTCATAGTGCGCAGAACTTCGGCGTTGATGATGGCGTTATCCACGCTGGTTATCGTTTCAAACACGAAAAGCCCGCTGACAATCAATAAAATTGATATAATATCCATAAAAGGAAATTATAGGGCAAAAAAGCGGTGTCTTCAATCATAAAAAATTTAAGATATTATTTTTTAGGAGTCCTGTTTTTGGGGGCGGTTTTTGTATGGTACGCCGTTTTAACAGAAACAAGGACTGGTTTAAAAGTCGCTTTTTTAGATGTGGGGCAAGGCGACGCCATTTTTGTGGAAGCGCCCAACGGCAATCAAGTTTTGATAGACGGCGGGCCGAATAAAACCGTCCTCCGCGAGCTGGCAAAACAGATGCCTTTTTACGATCGGTCTATTGACGGCATTGTTATCACTCATCCGCATTTGGATCATTACGGAGGGCTTGTTGACATTTTGGATAATTACAAAATAGGTTTTGAAATGGATTCCGGCAACGATAATCCGGAATCCAAAGGTTTTGATATTTACGCAAGAAAGTTGGAAGAAGAAAAAGAGAAACGAATTTTTGCCAAAAAGGGAATGAGGGTTAATTTGGACGAAGGGCTTTATTTGGATATCTTGCTTCCGGTTATAAATAAAAAAGGAATGTCGGCGCATGACGAAATGGTGGTGGCCAGACTTGTCTACGGCAATAATTCTTTTTTGCTTACGGGCGACATGGAAGACAATTTGGAAAGTTTTTTGCTTTCTTTCGGCGGAAGCATAAAAAGCGATGTTTTAAAAGTCGGCCATCATGGGTCAAAAACTTCCACTTCGGAAAAATTTTTGGGGCTGGTTAATCCCGGATTGGCTATTATATCCGCCGGCAAAAACAATAAGTATGGCCACCCTCACCAAGAAGTGACGGAACGATTGGCCAAATTTGAAATCCCGGCATTAAGGACGGATAAAAAAGGAACAATAACTATCAAAAGCGACGGGGAAAAAATTGTGGCGGAATGATTTATTTTTTGATATAATCCGTTTATGACAAATCCCAAGAAAGAAAAAACGGTTTTTATCATCAAGCCGGACGGAGTAAAAAGAGGCTTGGTTGGAGAAATATTGTCTCGTTTTGAAAAACGGGGATTAAAAATTATCGCCCTGGATATGATTTTGGCCAGCAAGGAAGAAATAGACAGCCACTACCCTAAAGACGAAGTTTGGATAAAGCGACTAGGAGAAAAGTCAATGAGTAATTATAGGCAATATTCCGTTGACCCGAAAGACAAACTGGGAACCGACGACCCGCTTGAAATCGGCCAAATGATAAGAAAATGGGTAATGGAGTATATGACCTCCGGACCTATAATCAAAGGAGTGGTCAGCGGAGTGCACGCCATAGATATGGTCAGGAAAATCTGCGGCAACAGCTTACCCAACTTAGCGGAAATGGGAACAGTCAGAGGAGATTATTCTGTTGATTCGGCGATATCGGCCAATTTAAACAAAAGAGCCGTTCACAACATTGTGCACGCCTCTGAAAATTCAAAGGAAGCGGAAAATGAATTGGGCCTCTGGTTTAAGAGGGAGGAAATCCACGATTACAAACGGGCGGAAGAGGACATAATGTTTTAATTATAAAATATAATTGGCGTAAAAATATGACTCAAAGATATCAAGTTTATAAATGCAAAATTTGCGGTGGCATAGTGGAAGTCCTTGTTCATGGCGGAAACGATTTGATTTGTTGCGGAGCAAAAATGGAATTATTGGACAACAGAACGGAAGATGTCGGCAAAGAAAAACATGTTCCGGTGGTAGAAAAAACGGACAATGGGATAAAAATAAAAGTCGGTTCATTTCCGCATCCGATGGAAGAAAAGCATTACATAGAATGGATTGAAGCCGTCTGGGACAGTCGAACCTACATAAAATTTCTAAACCCGGGCGATACGCCAGAAGCGGAATTTGAAATTCCCACAATGGAAGTATTGGCCAGAGAACATTGCAATCTTCATGGACTATGGAAATCAAAATGAAAAAACCGCGCGTTTTTCTTTTAATAGGCAGATCCGGATGCGGCAAAGGCACCCAAGCCAAACTGCTTATCAAGTATTTGAAGGATAATAATCTCGGCGAAACCCTTTATGTTTACACGGGAGAGAGGTTGAGAAATTTCGCGGAAAAAGAAGAAAATTTCGCCGCTCGTTTGGCAAAAAGCAAAATGAAAGACGGCGATCTTTTGCCCAGTTTTTTGGCCGTATGGCTTTGGTCGGGAGCTCTTATTGAGGGGATTGACGAAAACAATATCGTGATAATGGACGGATCGCCCAGGACGCTTTTGGAAGCGTTGATGACGGACGACGCTATGGAATTTTACGGCAGAAGCAATGTCGTTCCGATTTTTTTGGAAACAAGCGAAGAATGGTCAACTCAAAGGTTGTTGGGAAGGGGAAGAAGCGACGATAGCTTAAAATCAATCAAAAAAAGGATGGCCTATTTTGAGAAATCCGTCGCGCCGATCATTGATTACTACGAAAAAGAAAGCAAGTATAAGTTAATAAAAGTGAACGGCGAGCAGAGCGTAGAGGATGTTCATCGGGAAATATTGGAGAAAGTTTTCAAATGACGATTCTTAAAAACATTGAAGACATAAATAAATTGAGGGAAGGAGGCAAAATTATTGCCTCTGTTTTGCGCGAAGCGGCCAGTCGCGCTTTGCCGGGAGTTAAAACAATAGAGCTGGATATGCTGGCCGAAAAAATAATAAGGGAAGCTGGAGGCCGGCCGTCGTTTAAAAATTATAAAACACCAGACGACAAAATTCCTTATCCGGCTTCGTTGTGCGTTTCTATAAACGAGGAAGTGGTGCACGGAATACCCGGCGAAAGATTTCTTAAAGACGGCGATATTGTCAGTTTGGATTTGGGAATGGAGTATAAAGGATTTTATACGGATGCGGCCGTAACTGTTTCCGTTGGAAATATAAGCGAGCAAGCAAAGAAGCTTATAGAAACGACCAAAGAAGCTCTTAATCTTGGAATTATGACCGTAAAAAACGGGGCGTTTACCGGAGATGTCGGATATGCCATTCAATCTTTTGCCGAAAAAAACGGATTTAACGTTGTCCGCAAGCTGGTCGGACACGGGCTGGGCCGAGAGGCCCACGAATCTCCGGAAATTCCCAATTTTGGCCTGAAAAGAAAAGGGGAAATTTTGCGAGAAGGGGAAGTTATAGCCATTGAACCGATGATAACGGCCGGCCGCCACGACATATATCTGGACAAAGACTTATGGACTTGGAAAACAAAAGACGGCTCTCTGTCCGCCCATTTTGAACACACGATAATCGTGACTAAAAACGGAGCGGAAATAATAACGAAGATATAGGGGTATTTGTATTTTATTGAAAACCAACAAAATTAACAAAACCAAAATTATCACTTTTTAGGCGATAGCGTCAAAAGTGATAATAAGTTATAATTTTAAAATGGAAAGTTTCAAAGAACAAAAAAACGAGAAAGATGAAGCAAGAGAAAGAAAATTAGAATATGTAATCGAATTTTCTAATCATCCGACAGCAACCGAACTTTTGCCTATACTTGAAAAATATGATCCGGAAAAAATGTTAAGAGAGATAACAAAAAAACATCTTGACATTGATTCGTACAAAATAGTTCATAATGAAAGTCTTGGAGATGGCGCTGATTGGATTGAAAACAAAGGAGCGGAAGTTAATTTTAATAAGGGTGCGAAATATGTTTGGCTGTGCGTTGCCCATGAAATGGCGCACCAATTTCTCCAAGAAAAACCAACATGGCAAAATTTAGATGAAGCGGCGGATATAATCGAACGAAATAATTCTTATAAATCCAAAAAGTATAATTATACTTTTCAATATGCGATTGAACAAACGATGGCTTGCTTGTTGCAAGCCGCTTGTGAAGATAAAGGACCGGATACGAGGCCAATTCAATGGGAAAGGTGGGAAGATACGTTTGAAGTGATGGTTGTGAAAGATTTTGCGGAAAAATTCTGGCAGCCGTTTATCGGTTATTTAAAAGACAATTCTAATTATCAGAATATTGATTATTTTATATTGGAAACCTTACGGAAAAACTATTAGATTTTTTATATTTATGTTTTAATAAAATAAAAAATAAAAATAAGTAAACCAAAGTTATCACTTTGTAGGCGATAGCGTCAAAAGTGATAACGAGTTATAATTGCAAGAATAATTACAAAACAAATGGAACGAGAAAAAATAAAATCTATCGCCAAATGCGTCATGGGAGTTTTGGGTGTTGCGGGTGTTTTAACAATTGCGACCGTCGCGCCAAATTCAGTCCAAATGCTTAAAATGTTCGGCTTGAAAGACAAAAGATATAAAACAAAAAGCGTGTATAGTTCCTTGAGAAGAATGCAAAACCAAAGATTAATTGAAATTACCGAGCGAGACGGCCAAACAATTATAAGCATTACAGAGAAAGGCAAGAAAAGGTTTTTAAGCTACAATTTTGAAACAATGACTATATTTGCGCCTAAAAAGTGGGACGGCAAATGGCGAATTGTCGGTTTTGACATTCCGGAAAAGAAAAAAGCGGCCAGAGAGGCTTTGAGGAAAAAAATAAGGGAATTGGGTTTTATGACTCTGCAAAAAAGTCTTTTTGTTTTGCCTTATGATTGTAAAAAGGAAATAGAATTTATCGGAGAATTTTTTGGAGTCGGCAAGTGTATCGTTTACGCAGAAGCGAGTTTTATAAACAATCAAGAATATTATAAAGAGCGATTTAATTTTGCCAAGTTTTAGTCTGTGATTTGTTTTTAGATTTGTATTTTAAACATTATTTAAAGCCATATTATCACTTTTTATGCTATCGCATTTTTTGTGATAACTAAGATTTGAAGGAGTCAGCTTGTTTTTAAGTTTAGATTTTGTTATTGTTTAAACAGTTAATTATCAGTTTTAATAATAAAAATATGGAAAAAATTCAAAAAGAATCTTTTGTTGAAAAAGAGCCAAAAATTATAGATATGAATAAAATCTTAAATGAAGAAGAATTAGAATATGCTAGAGAGGGTAAAATAGAATGGCGAAAAAGTGGTTCAGGTTATGTTCATGCCGATGGGATACCTCAAGATGGTAATGAGCTCATATTATCATATGAAGATAATGAAAATTGGCAACTTGACGGTAAAACGATATTTAAGAGTTGATCAGGATAGTAAATTTAGGATTTATGCGTTTTTACCAATCTTATTACCTAAAATCTTCTTTAATAAATTTACGACAGATATGGGCTATTTTTTATGCTAAAATGTATGAATGCGTTTATTGGGCATTGATTATGGGGAAAAAAGAATAGGCATTGCGCTTTCCGATGAAAACGGGAAGATGGCTTTTGCTTATGGTGTTATCGCCAATCGCGGGATGGAAAAAGTGTCGGCGGAAATAAAGAAAATTTGCGCGGAAAATTCTGTCGGGCAAATCGTACTGGGTAAATCTTTGAATTACAAAGGAAAAGCTAATCCGATTATGGCGGAAATAGAGCCGTTTAAAACAGTATTGGAAAAAGAAACAAGTTTGCCCGTAATTTATGAAAACGAAACGTTTACTTCGGCTGAAGCCAGAAGGCCGATTAGCGGCCCGAGAAAACGTCCTCCGGTTTTAAACAAAAGAAAGTCGCCGGAAAAAGAAAAGAAAGCGAGGATGAAAATTGACGCTTCGGCCGCCGCCTTGATTTTGCGAAGCTATTTGGATAAAAATGTTTTCTTGTAGCCTTTTGGGGGTATGATAAAATGTAAGCGCAAGTGAAAAACAGGAAAAAGCTTTTTTTTGATGTTTTGCCGCCTCCCGACTATTTGAAAATGTCGGTCTTTTGCCTTGACCTTTCCGACAAATCCATCAAGTACATAGAACTGCGGAGAAAAAATAGGGTTATTTCCGTCGGGCAATTCGGAATTTATGCTTTAGACGACGGGATAATAGAAGGGGGAGAAATAAAACAGAAAGACAAGCTCATATTTTTTTTAAAACAAATCAAGGAAAAATTAAAAACGGAACTTATCACAGCGTCTCTTCCCGAGGAAAAAGTTTTTTTAAGCAGAATAAAATTTCCTTTGGTGGATAAAGACAAGATAAAAGAAGCCTTGTCTTTGCAAATTGAGGAATATATTCCCTTGCCCAACGTTGGAGCGATTTTTGATTATGATGTTTTAAACGAACCGCACAAAAACGGGAAGCAAGACCATTTGGATTTGAACCTGGTGGCGTTCCCAAAAAGTTTTGTGGAATCCTATCGGGATGTTTTTATGGGAGCTGGATTCATCCCGGCTACTTTTGAAATAGAGGTTCAAGCTTTCGCCAGAGCTGTTGTTCCAAAAGAAGAAATGGGCAATGTTATGGTTATAGACTTTGGAAGAATGAGGACGACTTTTGCTATCGTAAGTGGCGGCAAGGTCCAGTTTGCCACCACTATCGCTATCGCCGGAGAAGAAATAGAAAAAACGTTTATGCTTAATTTAAAAATTAACAGATCGCAGGTCGAAGAGGCCAAGAGAAACATAGGATTGATAAAAAGAAAAGATAATGAAAACTTATTTGAATCGATAAAATCAACAATTTCCGTTATTAAAAACGAGGTGGCTAAGCAAGTGGCTTACTGGATGTCTCACAACAAAGACGACAAAAAAAAGGAGAATATATCCAAAATTTTTTTGTGTGGCGGGGAATCAACGTTGGCCGGTTTGACGGAGTTTCTTTCCTGTGAGTTAAAGATGAAAGTTGAGCTTGGCAACCCTTGGGTCAATGTCGCTTCCTTTGAAGATTATATTCCTGAAATAGAAAGGCTGGATTCTTTGGCGTATTCAACGGTAATCGGTTTGGCTTTAAGGCAGTGGGCTGATTAAAATTAAAAAAATGAATTTATTGCCGGAAGAAAATAAAATATTGTTTAAAAAATATTATCTCAAAAGACTTTCTGTGGTTTTGGGCGTTTTAATTTTTTCCATAGTCGCTGTTGGAATTATTATTTTAATACCAATGTATTCGTTCATTTTGTCTTATAAAAAAAATTTAAACGGGGAATTGGCGGTTTATTTAAAAAAAGACGCTGAACTGGCAAACAGCGTCGCCGTCCTTGAAATAAAAAAACTAAACAGCCGGTTGGATTTTGTGGAAAAAATGTCCAAAGCCAAAAGGCTTAATCCAGTCTTTAAAAACATTTTTGACAAGAAAAATTCGGGCGTCAAGATAACTTATTTTTCTTATGAAAAAGGCGATAAGGCGGACGGCGAAGACAAGATTTCTTTATCAGGGGAAGCTGAAACAAGAGAAGAGTTTATTATTTTTGAAAACCGGCTGAAAAAAGAATTGGGAGACGGCAAAGTTTTTTCTCCCGTTTCCAATTTAATAAACGAAAAAGATTTTAATTTTTCCTTGATTTTGGACATATAAAATGAAAAGCAAATTTTTTATAACAATTTTTATTTTATTCGCGCTGATTTTTCTGGTTTTCATCGGCTGGTTTTACGCGCTTTCAAAAATATCTTCCGAAAGGAAAGCGATTATTGAATTAAGAAAAACCATTCTGCGCGGCGAGAAAAATAATATTAATGAAAGGTCTTTAGTTCGCCTTATTGACAGCGTAAAAAAGGAAAGAGAGGCGATTGAGTCTGTTTTTTTGAAAGAAGACGATTTGATCAGGTTTATAAAAGGGCTGGAATCAACAGGAGAAATCTCGGGCGTGTCTTTGAAAATAAGCGCCATTTCATCTGGGGAAAACACAGCTTTAAAACCCGTTATTTCTTTCAGCGCCAAAGGGGCGTTTGAACAGCTTTTCAAATACTTGTATTTCTTGGAAAATCTTCCGTATTTGATAACGATAAACAAAGTTTCTTTTCAAAGAGAGGAAGACGGAAAAGAAATCACCCAAGGAAACAACAAAAAAAACAGTTTGACTCCAAGCTGGCAAGCGTTATTCAATATCCAACTGGAAAGTTATGAAAATTAATTTAAAAAAAACATTAAGATATATTAATCCGAGAAATGTTGATGATTTGGAAGCGATAAATCCTTATCGCGATTGGAAAGCGGCGGTCATTTTTTCCGGCATTTTTTTGGTTGCTGTTTTATTGGTGGACGGCTATGTTTTATGGAAAAGCTTGCATGTTATAAACGAAAATATAGTATTGGAGGAGCAAATGGCGATTGCCGCCGTCAATCGGGCGTCTTTAAGTAAAGCGATTGAGGCGATAAAAGCCAAAGAAGAGCAGTTTAAAAAGCCGTTTGAGATGATAATCGCGGATCCGTCGCTCTAATTTATTTTTTAGTCCGTTCCGCCCTCGTAGTTCAATGATACCTGCCCGCCATGGCCTGAGCCTCCGTAGTTCAATGGATAGAACAAGGGACTTCTAATCCCTAGATATAGGTTCGATTCCTGTCGGAGGCATAGGCGATGGCAGGCGGGGAACTGGAGACTTCTAATCTCCCGATCGAGGTCCGATTCCTCGCAAGGGCAAAAAATTTTTGGACGGTTAGCTCAGTTGGTAGAGCATCTCATTTACACTGAGAGGGTCATAGGTTCAAGTCCTATACCGTCCATAGGTTCGGAACGAATAAATAAAATAAACAAGGACTTGCAATATGAAGCTAAAAAATAAAGTCGTAATAGTAACAGGTGGCACATCGGGGATTGGATTTGCCATTGCCAAACTTTTTTCGGAAGAAGGAGCAAGGGTTGTTATCGCAAGTGACAAATCAGAGAACGGCAATGATATCGCAAAATCGATTTCATCCGATTGCTTTTTTGTACAAACTGATGTTCGCGAAGAAAGCCAAATAAAAAATCTTCTTTCCGAAACGATAAAAAAGTTTGAGAGGCTGGACATTTTAGTAAATTCTGCGGGCGTGTATTCTTTTTCCCAAAGCGATATTGCTCAAATGCCAACCGCTGATTTTGATTGGATTATGAATGTAAATTTCAGGGGCATTTTTCTAACTGCAAAATTTTCAATCCCGGAATTATTAAAGACAAAAGGAAATATCATAAACATATCTTCGTCTCTAGGGATTGTTCCGGAAAAGGAATCAGCAATTTACTGCGCGTCAAAATCAGCAGTCATTATGTTTTCAAAAGCGATTGCTTTGCAATTCCCAGAAAAAGGGTTGCGAGTAAATTCTATTTGCCCCGGACCAATTGATACGCCGATGCTTCATCGCGCGTTTTCCAAAAAGAAAGAATATGATGAATATTTAGAAATGAATCCAATGAAAAGAGCCGGTACTCCCGAAGAGGTCGCCAAACTAGCCCTTTTTTTGGCGAGTGAGGATGCGGGGTACATTACTGGCGGTGTTTATACAATTGATGGGGGCGAATCATTGCGATAAATTTTATGAATTTATCCATCATCTATCAAGACAACGACATTGTTGTCGTAAACAAACCGGCGGGAATTTCCGTTCACAAAGGCGTGGCCGAAAAAGGGGAGACTGTCGCCGATTGGCTGGCGGAAAAATTTCCGGAAATGAAAAAAGTGGGGGACGAACCGAAATTGCGACCGGGAATTGTCCATCGTTTGGACAAAGATACTTCCGGGGTATTGGTAGCGGCCAGAAATCAAAAATCTTTTGAATTTTTGAAAAATCAATTTCAAAAAAAAGAAGTTGTTAAAAAATATTTGGCGTTGGTGGAAGGGGAATTAAAATCGGATAATGGCATTATAGATTTGCCCATAGGCCGAAGCGCGAGCGATTTCAGAAAAAAGCTGGCGTCAGGCGGCGCAAAAGGAGAATTGCGGGAAGCGGTAACGGAATATAGGGTTTTGGAAAAATTTCCAAAATATACTCTTGTTGAGGCTTATCCGAAAACGGGACGAACGCATCAGATAAGAGTTCATTTCAAAGCCATCGGCCATCCGATTGTTTGCGATTCATTATATGGCGGGAAAAGAATGACTTGCCCTTTTGGCCTGGCGCGCCACTTTTTGCACGCCAATTTTTTGGAATTCATTTCTCCTTCGGGCGCGAGGTTAAAACTGGAAGCCGATTTGCCGGAAGATTTGGAAAAAGTCTTGGTGGGATTGCGGAAAAAATAAATATATGTTAAATTGTCGGTTATGGAAACAAACATCGCACAAAGAAAAAAATGGGGCATTAAGTCCGGCAATACCGTTAAAGTCTGGCAGAAAATAAAGGAAGGGGACAAATTCAGGCTCCAGGCTTTTGAAGGCTTGATTATCGCCCACAAGCACGGTTACGAACCGGGAGCGACTTTCACGGTCAGAAAAATTTCCGACGGCATCGGAGTGGAAAGAATTTTTCCGATATTTTCTCCCAATATAGAAAAGGTTGAAGTCGTCAAAAAATCAAAAGCCAGAAAGGCCAAACTTTACTATGTCAGAACCAAGCCGGCCAAAGAAATAAGAAGGAAAATGAAGACCTTGAAAGCGGAAGGGAGGAAATCAAAAGGGACGGATGTCGTCAAATCCGAGACAAAAATTGAAACAGTTGAGATGCCGGTTGAAGAGCCAAAGAAAGAATAAGTTGATTGATTTTTAAAACCGCCCCGCTTAAGAGCGGGGCGGTTTTGTTTTTAGAAGTTGAAAATAAAAACAATTTTAGGCATAATGATTTTGTTTAAGCCCAGGTGGCGAAATTGGCAGACGCACTACCTTGAGGTGGTAGCACCCGCAAGGGTATGGAGGTTCAAGTCCTCTCCTGGGCATTTGAGGATTTGAAGGGGTAATAATTTTTTATGGTGTCCATAGCTTAATGGTAAAGTTCCGCCCTGTGAAGGCGGCCATGAGAGTTCGATTCTCTCTGGACACCCAAGAAGTCTTCAATTTTAATTTTGGCAAAAGATTGATAAAATAAACACAAAAGTTGTGTAAATCAAAATTTATCATATACTCTTTCCTATCGGGCCGTAGTATACCGGTAGTACATGCGCTTCGGGTGCGTAGAGACCGGGTTCGATTCCCGGCGGCCCGATTGTCTAACCTCACATACATATTGCACTCTTTAATCAAATGGGCGCAATATGAAAATACACTCAAATTATCGGGGAGTTAAAGGATTTATCACTGTCTATAACGATGCTGTAAGATTTCGGTATATGA
>Ga0209211_10002393_pt1 | contig 32502 bp, 22 predicted proteins | sample RifGroA2_FD_183992 | JGI IMG/M metagenome (GOLD analysis project Ga0209211, IMG submission 183992) | Groundwater microbial communities from Rifle, Colorado, USA - Groundwater A2 (SPAdes) (version 2) | ecosystem: Environmental > Aquatic > Deep subsurface > Groundwater | place: Rifle, Colorado... | reverse complement strand
TCGCGTCGGCCCTCGCCGCCTCCGGCATAAAGCGCGGCGGCTGCGTCGCCTACCTCGGACTCAACAGCCCGGAAATGCTGGCCCTGCTGTTCGCCAGCGCCCGCCTCGGCGCCATGTTCATGCCGCTCAACTGGCGCCTGGCCGGCCCCGAGCACCGCCAGATGCTGGAAGACTGTCCGCCGGCACTGCTCTTCGTCGAGCCACAATATGTCGCTCAGATCGACGCCTTCCGCGACGCACTGGCCGCGACCGCACTGGTCGGCTTCGGTGCCGTCGGCGCGGGATGGATCGGCTGGCCGGAGTTCTGCGGCCGCGCCGGGGGCCAGGCGCCGCGCGACGCGCAGGTCGGCCCCGATACGCCGCTGCTGATCTGCTACACCTCGGGCTCCACCGGCAAGCCCAAGGGCGTGGTGCTGACCCAGCGCGCGATCGACTGCAATGCCGCCAACAGCGCCGACATGCACGAACTGACGGGCGACGACGTGATCCTCACCACCCTGCCCCTGTTCCATGTCGGCGGGCTCAACAACCAGACCACGCCCGCGCTGCAGGCCGGCTGCACGGTGGTGCTGCATCCCAGGTTCGATCCCGATGCCACCTTCGACGCCATCGAGCGCGACGGCATCACGCTGACCGTGCTGGTGCCGGCGCAACTGGACATGATGATGGCGCATCGGCGTTGGGCCAGCGCCGACTTTTCCAGCCTGCGCATGATCACGACCGGATCGACCATCGTTCCCCGGCACATAATTCACGCCGTGCATGCCAAGGGCGTTCCCCTGGTGCAGGTTTATGGCTCGACCGAAACCTGTCCGATTGCGGTGTATCTCAAGGCAGCCGACGCGTACCGCAAGATCGGCTCGACGGGCAAGGCGGCGGCTCACTGCCGCCTGCGGATTGTCGATGAACGCGGCGGCGAGGTTTCGCGCGGGACTACCGGCGAGATTCTGGTGCAGGGCGACAACGTCATGACCGGCTACTGGAATGCGCCGCAGGCTACCGCCGCGACCCTGATCGACGGCTGGTTTCACAGCGGAGACATGGGCCATCAGGACGAAGAGGGCTACCTCTACGTGGACGGTCGCAGCAAGGACATGATCATCTCCGGCGGCGAGAACATCTACCCGGCTGAAATCGAGAACCTGCTGATCGAATCCCCCGACATCGCGGAGGCCTCGGTGATCGGCCGGCCCGACGCGCGCTGGGGCGAGATCGTGGTCGCCGTCGTGGTGCCGAAGCCGGATTGCCGGCTGACCGGCGAGCAGGTGCTGAAGCTCCTGGACGGACGCATTGCCCGCTACAAGCATCCCAAGGAAGTCCTTGTCGTCGAACAACTGCCGAAGACGGCGCTGGGCAAGATACGCAAGGAAGACGTGCGGCAGATGGTCGCCCGTACTGCCTGATCGCCAACGAATGCACGAACGGAGCAGATCCCATGGCACTTAAGATCGGAATCGACGTCGGCGGTACCTTCACCGACTTCGTAGTGACCCGCGAAGATGCCGAGCCGGCAATCCACAAGACGCTGTCGACCCCGTCCGATCCGTCGATCGCCGTGGTGGGCGGCCTCACCGACATCGCCGCCAGCATGAACCCGCCCCTGACGCTGGAAGCCTTCGCATCGACCATCGACACCATCGTGCACGGCACCACGGTCACCACCAATGCCACGCTGACCAGCACCGGCGCCAAGTGCGCGCTGCTGACCACCGAAGGTGTGCGCGATGCGCTGGAAATGCGCCGCGGCATCCGCGAGGAGCAGTACAACAACCGCTATACCAACGTCAAACCACTGGTGCCGCGCTATCTGCGCGCCGGCATCAGCGGGCGCCTCGATCGCCACGGACTTGAGACCGCTCCGCTCGATCTGGCGCAGATCAGGCAGGCCATCGATCTGTTCAAGCAGGAAAATGTTTCGGCGGTCTCGATCTGTTTCATGAATTCCTTTGCCAACCCGGCCCACGAAAGGGCCGCAGCCGAGCTGGTGAAGAAGGAAATGCCCGGTGCCTATCTGTCGGTCTCCACCGACCTGCTGCCGTCGATCCGTTTCTACGAGCGCGTCAGCACTACCGCGCTGAATTCCTACGTCGGGCCGAAACTGAACCATTACCTCGACCAGCTGGTTGGCCGGCTCAAGGGCATCGGCTTCAAGGGTCTGCTGCTTATCATGCAATCCAACGGCGGCGTCATCACACCGCAACTGGCGCGCGAGAAGGCTGCCCTGACTCTGCTCTCGGGCCCGGCAGGAGGACCCGGCGCCGGCCTGTTCTACGTCCGCCCGCATGGCCAGAACAAGTGCATCACCACCGACATGGGCGGCACCAGCTTCGAGGCCTCAGTGGCGGTGGACAGCCCGATGATCAAGAACGACGGCGAAATCGCCCGCCACAAGATTGCCCTGCCCATGCTCGACATCCACACCATCGGCGCCGGCGGCGGCTCGATCGGCTGGCTCGACCAGGGCGGCATGCTGCGCATGGGACCGCAGAGCGCCGGTGCCGATCCCGGGCCGGCCTGCTACAGCAAGGGCGGCAAGCTGCCGGCCACCACCGATGCCAACGTCGTGCTGGGCTACCTCGACCCCGGCTTTTTCGCCGGCGGCAAGATGAAGCTCGACGCGGCAGCGGCGCGCGCTGCGATCGAGGAACACATAGCCAAGCCGATGGGCCTGTCGGTCGAGGAAGCCGCCGCCGGCATGTACCGCGTCGCCTGCAACAACATGGCCCAGGGCGTGCGCGAAGTCACCATCAAGCGCGGCTTCGATCCGCGCGAATTCCCCTTCATCCCCGCCGGCGGCGCCGGCCCGATCCATTCCTGCCTGATCTGCAGCGAACTGGAAATCCCGCTGCAGATCGTGCCGCGCGAATCCTCCGTGCTGTGTGCCTTCGGCATGCTGATGAGCGAACTCAAGCACGACTTCGTGCGCACCTTCGTCTCCCGTCTCGAAGCCATCGACTGGCCGCGACTCACCGCCATGATCGACGAAATGTCGGCGGACGGCACGCGGCAGCTGGTCGAGGAACGCATCACGGAGGAGCGCCGCCGCCATGATGTCAAGTTCGACTGCCGCTACATCAAGCAGTACCACGAGGTGTCCTTTACCGTGCCGCGCGAGTTGATCGACCGCCGCGACACCATAGCCATCGCCAGCGCCTTCAACGCCGAGCACAACCGGCTCTACGGCTATTCGCTGGAGGCCGAGAAGACACCGATCGAAATCATCAACGTGCGGGTCCAGGCCATCGGCATCACCGACAAACCGACCTATCGCCATGAAGCCTGGGCCGGCGCGGATGCTTCGGGCGCGCTGAAAGGCAAGCGCAGCATGTACATCCCGGAGAACAAGACCTTCCGCGACACCCCGGTCTACGACGGCCACAAGATGCATTACGGCAACCGCATCACCGGCCCGGCCATGATCGAACAGGAGACCACCGCCATCTTCGTCAGCGACTCCTACGATTGCGCGGTCGACGCGCTGGGTTCCTTTGTCATCTGGCAAAAAGGGCGCGAGGACCTCGCCGCGGCCTGCTTCAAGCAGCAAGAGGAGGCACTGGCATGACTACCAAGATCGATCCGATCCTGCTGTCCGTCTATGCGCGGACCTTCAAGTCGATCACCGACGAGATGAGCATTTCGATGGAGCAGACCACGCGCTCGCCGATTCTGTGCGAGGCCAAGGACTACGTCACCGGCCTCTACGACGCCGACGGCAACATGCTGGAGCAGACCGAAAACCTGCCTATCCTGGCCTTCTCGCTGGCGCCGGTGTGCAAGTACATCAAGGAATTTTTCGGCGACGAGATCTATCCCGGCGACGTGATCTTCCACAACGACGTGTTCAGCCTGGGCAACCAGAACAACGACGTCGCCGCCTTCAAGCCGGTGTTCTTCGAGGACAAGCTGGTGGCGTGGACGGCGGTCAAAGGCCACCAGGCCGACATCGGCGGCAATGTCGCCGGCGGCTACAACCCGAATGCGGTCGAGGTCTGGCAGGAGGCTCTGCGCATCCCGCCGGTCAAGGTGGTCGAGCGCGGCAAGTTGCGCAAGGACGTGTGGGGCCTGATCTTCGCCAACGTGCGCCTCGACATCGTGCAGCACGACATGAAGGCCGAGATGGGCGCCTGCACCGTCGGCGAGCGCCGCCTGCTGGAACTGCTGAAGAAATACGGCGTCGAGAGCTACGAAAGCCACAAGCAGGCGCTGTTCGATGCCACGCGCAAGATGATGGAAGCCGAGATCGCCAAGATTCCCAACGGCAACTACTCGGGCGAAGGCTATGTCTATTTCGACGGCCGCTTCGTCGGCTCGAAGTACACCATCCGCGTGGACATCGAGGTCAAGGACAAGCACATCAAGTTCGACTACTCACGCACCGACCCGCAGACCAACGGCTTCGTCAATGGCACCTTCACCTCCAGTGCTTCGGCCACCATCCTGACCCTGTTGCAGATGGTGAATCCCGACATCCCGCATAACGAAGGCATGGTGCAACCGATCGAGATCGTCATCCCCAGCGGCACGATACTGAATGCCGCCTACCCGAAGGCCACCACCTTCGGCAACCATCTTTGCCCGCCCAACGCCGACGCCATCCAGCGCGCCCTGGCTCCCGTGATGCCCGACCGCGTCACCGCCGGCTGGAACAACCTGCTGGCCTCGCTGACCACAGGCCTAGACCCGAAGAACAACGAGAAGTACGTGGACATCGGCTTCATGGGCCTCAAGGGCGGCTCCGGCGCCATGCTCGGCACCGACGGCTACGACCACATCGGCATGATCGACGCCTCGGGCGGCGTGCTCGACCAGGACTATGAAATGTTCGAGCAGCAAACCCCGCATACGCTGATCAAGCATGAATTGCTGACCGACTCGGCCGGCGCCGGCCAGTGGCGCGGCGGCCTTGGCGTAGAGACCATATTCAAGATCGGCTCCGACGACACGCAACTGGTGACCTTCGGCGACGGCGATTTCGAACCGGCCTTCGGCCTCTTCGGCGGCGGTGAAGGCGGCTTGAACTTCATCCGCCTGCACTACCCCGACGGCCAGACCGTGGTACCGAAGAACAAGGACCTGATCACCGGCGTGCCCAAAGGCACCACCTATCACCAGGTCGCCAGCGGCGGCGGCGGCTACGGCGACCCGAAAAAGCGCGACCGCAAGCTGCTCGCCGAGGAAATCAGGAATGGCGTGATCACGAAGGAAGCGGCGATGCGGGACTACGGGTACAGCGAGTGAATGCTGAAATGAAACCCTCGATTCCAAAGGTCAGCGCAAGATCGGGCCGACAGGGCACTCTGCTCCGCTCCATGTCCCCCGTCGTCGGCCTTCGGCCAACTCCGCCCACGGCTTGCCCTGCATGGCAAGCCGGCTTCGGCAGCGCGGAGCAGTGCTCCGCGAAACCCTGCCTACGCCCTCCTTTACTTGCGCGGAACAGAGTGCCCTACCGGCCCGAGCGGTTGCCGCCGTGCCTCTTTGGCGGTTCAAAGGCGGTAGCGTTTCCCGCCCGGGGTGTCGGGTGTCCGATTCCCGCAAGTAAAGGGGGAGGACCGAGCGGAGCGAGGTCCGGAGGACATGGAGGGAATCGGACACCCGACACCCCGGGCGCCGCGCGAAAGTCACGTCAACCATGAATTTCGAACTCACCGAAGACCAGCAACAGATCCGCGACACCTTCGCCCGTTTCTGCGACGAGCGCATCGCGCCGCAGGCTGCTGCGCTCGACGAAGCGAAGCAATATCCGCACGCCCTGTTCCAGGAACTGGCCGCGCTCGGCTTCTTCGGTATGCGCTATCCCGAAGAAGTCGGCGGTAGCGGTACGGCGCTCACCGAGTTCTGCCTCGCCCTGCAGGAGATCGCTCGCGGCTCGATGTCGCTGGCGGGTGCTGTGGCCATGCAGTCGCTGATGGGCACCAAGTTCCTGCACCTGCTGGGCAACGCCGAAATCATCGAGCGCCTGTTCAAGCCGGCCCTGCGCGGCGAGAAGATCGGCGCGATCTGCATGACCGAACCGAATGCCGGTTCCGACCTCGATTCCATCGCCACCACGGCAAAAAAAGTCGATGGCGGCTATGTCATCAATGGGCAGAAGACCTGGATCACCTCGGCGCCGGTGGCGGATTTCTTCACCGTGTTCGCAAGGGCCGGTGACGAAAAGAAACTCACGATCTTCCTCGTCGAGCGCAGCTTCAAGGGCCTTGTGGTAGGCCGCGAGATCCACAAGATGGGCGTCTGGGCGCTGCCGACCTCCGAAGTCGCCTTCGACGAATGCTTCGTCCCCGATAGCCACCGCCTGTCGAAAGAGGAAGGCGACGGCGAAGGCCACCTGCGCAAGACCCTGGGCGAGATCCGCATCATCACCGGCGCCATGGGCCTCGGCGTGGCGCGTGCCGCGCTGGGCGAGGCGGTGCGCTATGCCGGCGAACGCAAACAGTTCGGCAAGACCATCAACCGCTACCAGGCGATCCAGATGAAGCTGGCCGAGATGGCCACCGACCTCGAAGCCGCCGACCATCTGGTGTATTACGCGGCCTGGCGGCGCGACTCGGGCAAGCCCTATCACAAGGAAGCTGCAATGGCCAAGCTGTTCGCCACCGAAACCGCCGCAACCGTTTGCGACAAGGCCGCACGCGTATTCGCCTCCTACGGCTACGCCATGGAATACCCGGTGCAACGTTATCTGCGCGACGTCCGCTTCACGCTGATCGGCGGCGGTACCAGCGAGATACTGAAACTCATCATTGCCAAGGAAGTCTCGTCATGACGGCATCACAACGCAGGATCAAAGTCCTGCTCGGCAAGCCCGGCCTTGACGGCCACGACCAAGGCGCAAAGGTTGTCGCCCGCGCGATGATGGACGCCGGCTTCGAGGTGATCTATACCGGCCTGCGCCAAACACCGGAACAGATCGCCCGCATCGCCCTCGAAGAGGACGTCGACGTTATTTCCCTGTCGAGTATGGCCGGCTCCCACCTCCCCTTCTGCCGCAAGCTGAAACCGCTGCTCGAAGCCAATGGCCTGAACGACAAGCTCTGGGTCATCGGCGGCAACCTGCCGGCGCAGGACCACGATGCGCTGCGCGAACTCGGCTTCAAGGGCATTTTTCCTTCCGGCTCGAAACTTGACGCGATCTGCGACTACATCCGGAAGGAAACACCATGAACGACCGGACCAAGAGCGCGCTGCTGCAGCCGAAATTCAACGAATCGGGCATCGAGGTCAAGCCGCTGTACACGGCGGCGGACGTCGAGGCCAGCGGCGGCATGGAAATGGTCGGCGAACCCGGCCAGTATCCCTTCACGCGCGGCATCCATCGCGAGATGTACCGCAAGCAGCCGTGGACCATGCGGCAATATGCGGGCTTCGGCAATCCGGCCGACACCAACCAGCGCTTCAAGTACCTGATCGCCAACGGCCAGACCGGGCTCAACGTTGCCTTCGACCTGCCGACGCAGATCGGACTCGATTCCGACGACCCGCTGGCCGAAGGCGAAATCGGCCGCGTCGGCATGTCGATCGACACCCTGCGCGACTTCGAGATCGCCTTCGACGGCATCGACCTGAAGAAGATCACCGTCTCGCTGACCATCAACGGCGCGGCGGCGATCCTGATCGCCATGTACCTGGCCATGGCGGAAAAGCGCGGCTACGACATCAAGGACCTGCGCGGCACGGCGCAGAACGACATCCTCAAGGAATTCATCGGCCGCGGCACCTGGATCTTTCCTGTGGAGCCGTCCATCCGCCTGGTCGGCGACACCATCGAGTACTGTGCCACGCATGCCCCCAAATACAGCCCGGTGTCGGTCTGCGGCTATCACATCCGCGAATCGGGAGCGACCCCGGCGCAGGAAATGGCCTATGCTTTCTGCATTGCCAAGGCCTATGCCGACGATGCCATCCGGCGCGGCCTGCCGGTGGACGAGTTCGCCGGGCGGCTCTCATACAACTTCAACATCTTCGGCAACATCTTCGAGCAGGTGTGCAAGTTCCGCGCCGGCCGTGGGCTGTGGGCCAAGATCATGAAAGAGCAATACGGCGCGGAAAAACCGGGGTCGATGTGGATGCGCATGATTGCCGGCGGCGGCGGTGGCGGCCTGACCTTCGAACAGCCGGAACTCAACATCGTGCGCGGCGCCTATTACGCACTGATCTCGGCGCTGTCCGGCACACAGACCATGGCGCTGTGTTCCTACGACGAGGCCTACACCATCCCCACAGAATATTCGGCACGCATCTCCCTGCGCACCATGCAGTTGCTGATCGAGGAAATGGGCCTCACGGAAACTGTCGATCCTCTTGCCGGCTCCTTCTACGTCGAGACCATGACCAACGAGATGCGCCACAAGATGGAGGAAATCATGGCCGAGGTCGATGCCCAGGGCGGCATCGTCAAGATGGTGTCGGAAGGCAGCATCCAGGCCAAGGTTTCGGCACAGGCCTACCAGATGCAGCGCAAGATCGATTCCGGCGAATTCCCCAAGGTGGGCGTCAACTGCTATCGCAACGAGCAGGAGGAAGACCATCCGGTCGAGTTCCACGACTACAACGAGGAAGATGCGCGCGTGCAGATTCAAGGTCTCCAGCGCATCCGCGCCGAGCGCGACAACGCCAAAGTAAGCGAGGCACTGACCCGCCTGCGCGGCGATGCGGCAGCCGGCCGCAACGTCATGCCGGCCCTGGTCGAGGCGGTCAAGGCCTACGCCAGCGTCGGCGAAATGACCAAAGAGCTTGTCAATGTATTCGGCCGCTACCGGGAACCGATACGCTTCTGAGAGGTTGTAGACCAATGAGTGAACTCAAGCACTACTTCGCCCCCACCAGCCTCGATCAGGCGGTCGAGTGCCTCAAGGACGGCGACGTGACAATTCTCGCCGGCGGCACCGATCTCACGCCGCAAAGTCAGGCCGGCCGGGTGAAGATCAAGCACACGCTGATGAACATCCGCCATGTTCCTGAGTTGGCTGGCATCGCGCTCGAAGGGCACGAAATCCGCATCGGCGCGTTGGCCACGATCACCGAGATCATGCAGCATCCGCTGATCAAGCAGCATCTGCCGGTGCTGGTCGAGGCCTGTGACCATTTTGCCAGCGACCAGATCCGCAATGCCGCCACCATCGGCGGCAACATCTGCAACGCTTCCCCGGCCGGCGACACCCTGATTCCCCTGCTGGTGCTGGATGCTTCAGTGGAACTGGCATCGATGCCAGAGGCCGAGCTCTACCGTCACAGCATGCCGCTATCGACCTTCTTCATCGGTCCGGGAAAGACGCGCCGCTCGCTATGCGAATTGCTTACCTGCGTACGCATTCCGCTGCCCCCGGAAAACCACGTCGCGCGTTTCCACAAGCTCGGGACCCGACCGGCACTGGACATATCGACGATTTCCATCGGCATCGCCGGAACGCTCAAGGAAGGCGTACTGTCCAATGTCAAGGTGGCGTTCGGCGCGGTTGCGCCGACACCGGTGCGGGCTCCGCGGACCGAGAAGGCACTGGAAGGACAGCGTCTCGACGAGGCCTCCATCGCGAAAGCGGCCGATGTCGCCAAGGACGAGGTAAAGCCGATCGACGACGTCCGCGCCACCGCATGGTATCGCAAGGAAATGATCCACAACATCACCAAGAGGATACTCAGCCATGTCGCTCAAGCATGACATCGAATTCACCCTGAACGGGATCAAGCGCCGCGTTACCGTGGACGTCACGATGAATGCCCTCGCCATGTTGCGCGATGTGATCGGCCTCACCGGCACCAAGTACGGCTGCGGCGAGGGCGAATGCGGCGCCTGCACCATCCAGGTCGATGGTGTGTCGCTGAACTCCTGCCTGATGTTTGCCGTCGATTGCGACGGCCGCAATGTCACCACCATCGAAGGCCTGACCAACGACAGCACGGCCGATGCCCTGCGCGACGCATTTGTCGAACACGGTGCCGTGCAGTGCGGCTTCTGCACGCCAGGCATGATCATGCAGGCCGATCACATGCTGAAGAGCGAGTGCTGCGGTGACACCGACAGCATCAAGCGCGGCATAGAAGGCAACCTGTGCCGCTGCACCGGCTACAAGAAAATCGTCGACGCCATCGCCGCAGTGAGTGGCGCGCAGACTTGAGGACATCCCCATGAGCGTTGCAGAAAAAAAGCCCAGAGTTATCGAGCGCGATTCGCTGATCGGCAAGCGCATCCGGAAAATGGATGCCCCGGAGAAAGCCAGCGGCAAGACGCGCTACATCCACGACATCAACCTGTCGGGCCAGTTGCACGGCAAGATCCTGCGCTCCGAACGCATCCATGCCCTGATCAAATCGATAGACGTTTCCGCGGCCAGGGCGCTGCCCGGCGTGCATGTGGTCATAACCGCCGCCGACATTCCCGACCAGCGTCCGATCGGTGTCGCCCGCGACCACTTTCCACTGAAGGTCGGCCGCGTTCGCAGCGAACGCGACGAAATCGCTGCGGTCGCAGCGGAAACCGAAGAGATTGCGGAAGCAGCGCTGAAGCTGATCAAGGTGGTCTACGAAGACCTTCCGGTCATCTCCGATCCGGAAGAAGCGATCAAACCCGGCGCGGCCCTGATACACCCCGAGCCGCATGGCGCCGACGGCAGCCACGAACATTTGAAGCAGGGTACGACCATCGCCCACAAGGGCAAGCCGGACAACGTCGCCATGACCTTCGACTACACGCACGGCGACGTGGTGCAGGGTGAAGCCGAATCCGACGTGGTGATCGAGGACACCTTCCGCCTGCACTACGTCACCCATTGCTGCATGGGCGTTTCCGGCATGATCGCCGAGTTCGATGCGTCCGGAAACCTGCTGATGTACTCGAACACCCAAGTGCCCTTCCTGCACAAGCGCGAATTTGCCGAATACCTCAACATCGATCCGGCGCGCATCCGCATCATCCAGCCGCCGATCGGCGGCGGCTTCGGCTCCAAGCTCGACATCTATCCCTTCGAGGTGATCTGCCTCTACCTCGCCCGCGCCGCCAAGCGGCCGGTGAAGATGCTGTTCACCCGCGAGGAGGAATTTCTCGCCTCGCCGACCCGCCAGCCGGTGCTGCTGACTCTGCGCTCGGGCTGCAAGAAGGACGGCACGCTAACTTTCCGCCAGGTGCATACGCTGCACGACAATGGTGCCTACACTTCCTGGGGCGCCACCACGCCCTTCGTCATGATGCAGACCTTCTCCTCGCTCTACCGCGTGCCGAACTGCGACTATCACACGGCGGCGGTCTATACCAACAATCCCTACGCCGGGTCCTTCCGCGGCTACGGCAACCTGCAGGCCACCTTCGCCATCGAACAGCACATGGACATGCTGGCGGAACGAATCGGCATGGATCCCCTCGCCTTCCGCCTCAAGAACGCCCAGGACGCGGGAGAAACCACCGGCCAGGGCATGAGCTTCAAGAGCTGCGGCTTCAAGGAATGCCTCACCACCGCGGCGACGCGCAGCGATTACGCACGCAAGTTCCGGGAGAACGCGGCGAATCGCGACAAGCCGGGCAACATCAAGCGCGGCATCGGCATGGCCTCGATGCTGCACGTCGGCGGTGGCGCCAAGATCTATCCATCGGATGGCTGCGGCACCATTCTCAAGATGGATGACTTCGCCAACGTGACGCTGATCACCGGCGCCTCGGAAATCGGACAGGGATCGGAGACAGTGCTGTCGCAACTGGTCTGTGAAGAACTCGGCCTGCCCATTTCGGCCATAACGGTGGTCAACAATGACACCGCGATCACGCCATGGGACGTCGGCGTGCATGCCAGCCGCACCACGTTCATCGCCGGCAACTCGGCGATCGGCGCGGCGAAGAAGGCCAAGGCCAAAATTCTCGCCGTGGCCGCGAAGAAGTTCGACGCGGCAGAAGCCGACCTCGACCTGCGCGGCGGCTTCGTCATCAAGGCCGCCAGCGGCGAAGTGGTGATCGAACTTTCCAAGCTGCTGCGCAACCTGCACTTCCAGGACAAGGCCGAACTGGTGATGACCACCTTCTACTACGAGCCGCCCAGCGCGCATCAGGACAAGGGCTTCAAGGGCGACGTCTCCGCCGCCTACGCCTGGGGCACCCAGGTGGTGGAAGTCGAAGTGGATACCGATACCGGCCGCGTCCGGATGACCAAGGTCACCGGCGCGCACGATGTCGGTCGGGTACTGAACCGTCTGGGCATCGAAGGACAGATCGAAGGCGGCGTGGTCATGGGCCAGGGCTATGCGCTGACGGAAGAACTGCTGATCGAAAACGGCGTCATGCGGAACCCGAATTTTCGCGACTACAAACTGGTAACGGCGCCCGAGATTCCGGAAATGGACATTGCCTTCATCGAATCGATGGACGGCGAAGGTCCTCAAGGAGCCAAGGGAGTCGGCGAGGCTCCGGCGATCTGCGTCGCTGCCGCCACCGCCAACGCCATATGCAATGCCACCGGGGTCCGCATGTTCGAACTGCCTTTCACGCCGGAAAAAGTTTACCGCGCGCTCCACGGCCAGACGCCGAAGCGGTACTGGAAGCCTTGGAGAGCACCCGAGTAGCATGAAGCGTCGTACCGTCCTCTCGATGGAGCAGGCACTTTCGCTGCCCTACGCGACGCTGCGTTTTGCCCAACTCGGCTGGCGCGTCATTCGCATCGAGTCGACGCCGAGCGGCGAAGGCCTGCCCGGCGACCCGAACCGCTACATCGGCGGCAAGGTGGTCGATGACGACCGTCGCAGCTACTTCATCGCACCGAACGTCGGCAAGGAGGCCATCGCCATCAACCTGAAAGACCCGCAGGGCCAGGAGTTGCTGAAACGGCTGATCGTCGAACTCGACGTCGACATTTTCTGCTGCAACACCGTGCCCAAGCGCTACAAACAACTGGGCATCGACTACGAGAGTCTTTCCGCAGTAAAGCCAGACCTGATCTGGGCCGGCATCTCGGCCATGGGCCCGGAGTACCCGGACGCGCCCGGCTACGACCCGGTGATCCAGGCGATGGCGGGCTACATGGAGTTGACCGGACCGGCTGATGGCCCGCCGACACTGGCCGGCGTACCGCTGATCGACCTCAAGGCCGGCGACGAAGTTTACGCCAACGTCATGATGGCGCTGCTGGAGCGCGCCGAAACCGGCAAGGGCAGCCGTATCGACGTGTCGATGCTGCAGGCGGCGGCCTCCTGGCTGATCACCACCTTGCCACTGCTCGACTTCGACTGCGATCCGTCGGAAATCACCCGTTGCGGCAACGAGCATCGCAAGTTCATTCCCACCAACGTCTACCCCACGGCGGATGGTTTCATCTATATGGCGATCGGCAGCGACGTGCAGTGGCGGCGTTTGACCGAGATCCCGTATTTCGCGCCGGTAGCCAACACGGTGCGCGTCACCAACGAAGGCCGCCACCAGGAGCGCGAGGCTATCCACCGCGACATGGCGACGGTGACCCGGCAGCACACCACGGCCGCAATCGCCGCCGAGTTCCGCAAGGCGACTATCCCCCATGCGCCCATTCTCGACATCCCGGCGGTGCGCGAAATACCGGCCGTCAGCAGCCGGCTCACGGCGACGCGCACACCCGATGGCAGGATGGTACGCATGCAGCCGATGGCGGTGGATGTTCCGGGTGTGGCGACCGAACTGCGCTTTCCCGCCAAGTACGGGCAGGACACCATGACAATATTGAAAGAAGCTGGATTCACGGCAATGGATTGTGCAACACTGCACGAGAAGAACATCATCGCCGGTTGAGACGCACTATCCATCGCATGCAGCGAACGGTTTTTTGGACATCATCAATCAAGGAGGAGACACCATGAAGGCAAGCAAGTTTCTAATGGCCCTGTCAGGGATGGCACTGGCCGTATCCATGTCGGTGCAGGCGCAAGTGAAGATCGGCGTGATCGCATCATCGACGGGGCCGATAGCATTCGTCGGCATGCCGCAGAAGAACGCCGTTGCGCTGTTGCCAAAAAAGATTGGCGACTACACTGTCGAGTACCTGGTCTTTGATGACGCCAGCGATCCGACACAGAGCGTGCAACTCACCAAGAAGCTGCTTGGCGAACACAAGATCGACGCCCTGATCGGCCCCTCCGGCTCGGGCAACTCCATGGGCGTACTGCAGTTCGCGGCGGAGGGACAAACTCCCATGCTGGCGCCGGTGGGCACCTCGGCCATCGTGCTGCCGATGGACGAAAAAAGGCGCTGGGCGTTCAAGACTCACCCGAACGATGACGTGATCAGCGAAGGCGTCGTCGCCGCCATGACCAAGCGTGGCGTCAAGACCGTCGGCTTCATCGGTCGCAACGATCCCTATGGCGAGAACTGGTACAAGACTTTCGCCCCGATGGCGGAAAAGGCCGGCATCAAGATCGTCGCCAACGAGCGCTACAACCAGCAGGACACCAGCGTGGTCGCACAGGCGCTCAAGCTGATAGCCGCCAAGCCCGATGCCATGTTCGTCGCCGGCGTTGCCGCCGACGCTGCTCTGCCGCATTCGCAACTGGTCGACTCCGGCTACAAGGGTTCCATCTTCCAGACTCATGGCGCGGCCTCGGGTGCCTTCATCAAGATCGGCGGCAAAAAGGTCGAGGGAGCACTGATAGTCGGCCCTCTCCTGGCCGTGCCCAGCGAAATACCGGATAGCTTTGCGACCAAGAAGGTCACCCTCGAAATGGTCACCGCCTACGAGAAGCAGTTCGGTTCCAGCCCGCCGATCTTCGCCGCCGGCACCTACGACGCCGGCCTGCTACTGGTGCGCGCGATCCCGGAGGCCGCGAAGAAGGCCAAGCCGGGTACCGTGGAATTCCGCGCGGCGCTGCGCGACGCATTGGAGGGCACCAAGGAACTGCTGGCCTCGCAAGGCGTCATCACCATGACCGCAAAGGATCACTCCGGCTTCGACCACCGCGGTCGCGTGCTGATGACCGTCAAGGATGGCAAGTTCGCGCTGGTAAAGGACTGATAGCCATGCCCGCGCAGGCCACGATTCGAAGCTCGGCAGACGAGCCCGGCCTGCGCGGCGATCGCCGAAATCGTCGCAATCGTCGCATAGGGCCAATGGCGCTTCGCTCATGACACCCTCCCACAGAATCTCTACACGCTATAGAACGTGGTGGTGCACCACCACGCACAGTTCCCGACACGCCCTCTAACGCCCGGAGCGTTGAACGTGGCGATCCCGCACGGGGTCGCACATGTGACGGATGGCGCACCAAGGTGCGCGAACCAGCACAGGGGAATGCAAAATGAATCTCGCAAATGTTTCACTCGAAGACAAATACCGGCTCGAACGCGGTCGCGTCTTCCTCACCGGCATGCAGGCCCTGGCTCGTCTGCCGCTGCTGCAACATGCCAGTGACCGCAATGCCGGCCTGCAGACTGCCGGCTACATCTCCGGCTATCGCGGGTCGCCCCTCGGTGGCCTGGATACGGCGCTGCATGCTGCCGGGCCATTCCTCAAAGCGCAGGACATAAGCTTCCAGCCAGGCATCAACGAAGACATCGCGGCAACCGCGGTATGGGGCACGCAGCAGCTCCATCTTTTCCCGCAGCCCAGGTTCGATGGCATCTTCGCGATGTGGTACGGCAAGGGGCCCGGCGTCGACCGCTGCGGCGATGTGTTCAAGCATGCCAACCATGCCGGCACGGCGAAACATGGCGGCGTACTGGTGATCGCCGGCGACGATCCGTCGGCGCGCTCGTCGGCCATCGCGCACCAGAGCGAACACATGTTTTCCGCCTGCGGCATTCCGGTGCTGGCGCCCGCCGATCTGCAGGAGTATCTCGACTTCGGCCTCCATGGCTGGGCCATGTCGCGCTACTCGGGGTGCTGGGTGGCGATGAAGGTCACCTCCGATACCGCCGAGAGTTCGGCCACGGTCGAGCTCGACCCCGAACGTCTGCAGATAATCATCCCCGACGATTTCCACTTGCCCCCCGACGGCGTGCATATCCGCTGGCCCGATCCGCCGCTGGCACAGGAACACCGTTTGATGGAGTTCAAGGTCTACGCCGCGATCGCCTATGCCCGTGCCAACCGGCTGAACCGGATCATTTTCGACAGTCCGCGCCCGCGGCTGGGCATCATCGCCTGCGGCCGCGCCTATCTCGACGTGCGTCAGGCGCTCGACGATCTGGGCATCGACCAAGCCTACGCCGCCGACATGGGCCTGCGCCTGTTCAAGGTGGGCATGCCCTGGCCGCTGGAGGCCGAGTCGGTGCGTCATTTCGCCGAAGGCCTGGAGGAAATCCTGGTGGTCGAGGAGAAACGCCAGATCATCGAATACCAGCTGAAGGAAATGCTCTACAACTGGCGCGAAGACGTGCGCCCACGCGTGGTCGGCAAGTTCGACGAAACCGGCGAATGGCCGGTGCCGCTGCACCGCTGGCTGCTGCCGCCCACCGCCGAACTGACGCCGGCCATTGTCGCCCGCGCCATCGCTGCGCGCGTCGGCCGCTTCCACAACTCGAAGCGCATCGCGGCGCACATCGCCTTCCTCGACGAAAAGGCCGCCGCCCTGACCAGGCCAAAATCCACCCTGTTGCGCATGCCCTATTTCTGCCCGGGCTGCCCGCACAACCAATCGACCAAGGTGCCCGAAGGCAGCTGCGCGCTGGGCGGCGTCGGCTGCCATCTGATGGCCGTCTCGATGGGCCGCAACACGGTCACCATATCCCAGATGGGCGGCGAAGGTGCGGCGTGGCTCGGCGTTTCGGGACACAGCGGGACGCAGCACATATTCGCCAACCTGGGTGACGGCACCTACTTCCATTCCGGCCTGCTGGCCATACGCGCAGCCGTCGCTGGAAATATCAACATCACTTACAAGCTGCTCTACAACGACGCCGTCGCCATGACCGGCGGCCAGCCGCTGGACGGCACGTTGACCGTGCCGCAGCTCACGCGGCAACTGGCGGCGGAAGATGTCAAGCGCATCGTCGTGATGTCCAACGAGCCGGAAAAATACGCAGGGGTCACCGACTTCGCGCCCGGCGTCCGGATTCGCCACCGCGACGAGCTTGACGCCACACAACGCGAACTGCGTGAAACTCCCGGCGTCACCGCCCTGATCTATGACCAGACCTGCGCCGCCGAGAAGCGTCGCCGACGCAAGCGCGGCCTGTTCCCGGACCCGGCCGTTCGTGTCTTCATCAACGAAATGGTCTGCGAAGGCTGCGGTGACTGCAGCGTCAAGTCCAACTGCCTGGCGGTGATTCCGGTCGAAACGGAATTCGGCCGCAAGCGCGCCATCGATCAGCATTCCTGCAACAAGGACTACTCCTGCGTCGCCGGCTTCTGCCCGAGCATCGTCACCGTGCACGGCGGCGCAGTGCGCCGCGGTCGCGCACTCGAGTCCGCTGCCGCCGGGTTCGCCGACCTGCCGGAACCCGCGCCCGTCAAGCTGAGCGAACCCTACGGCATCCTCGTCGCCGGCGTCGGCGGCACCGGCGTGGTGACCATCGGCGCCCTGCTGGGCATGGCCGCCCATCTCGAAGGCAAAGGCGTCACCGTGCTCGACATGACCGGCCTGGCGCAAAAAGGCGGCGCCGTGATGTCGCATGTGCGGCTTGCCGATCGGCAGAGCCAGTTGCATTCGACACGGATCGCCACGGGCGAAGCCATGCTCCTGCTCGGCTGCGACATTGTCGTTGCCGTCAGCGACGACGCACTCTCCAAGACCGCCGCCGGCCTGACCCGGGCCATCGTCAACACCGGGCAGGCGATCACCGGCGAGTTCGTGCGCAATCCGGATCTGGCCTTCCCTGAAGGCGCCATGGAACAGGCGGTGGCCGATGCCGTCGGTCCCGGCGCGGCAACCTTCATCGATGCCGGCAGGCTGGCCGAGCGGCTGATGGGAAATTCGATTGCGACCAACATCTTCATGCTCGGCTATGCCTTCCAGCGCGGCCTGATACCGCTGTCATCGGCAGCCCTGCTGCGCGCGATAGAGCTGAACGGCGCCACGGTCGACGCGAATCGCCGCGCCTTCTCCTGGGGCCGGCGCACGGCGGTCGATCCACGTGGTGTCGAAGCACTGGTCACCGCCGGAGAAAGCAGCGCGCCGTCACGCCAACTGTCCGCCAATCTCGACGAGATGGTCGAACGTCGCCGCGACACCCTGACGGCCTATCAGGATGCGGCCTATGCCAGGCGCTACGTCACACTGGTCGAACAGGTACGGGAGCGCGAAGCAAGAGTCGGCGCTGGTGGTACGGCGCTGACGGAGGCCGTGGCGCGTTACTACTTCAAACTGCTGGCCTGCAAGGACGAATACGAAGTGGCGCGGCTGTTCGTCGACCCGGAATTCGGCCGCGCGCTGGCGGCCGGCTTTGAAGGCGATTACCGGTTGAACTTCCACGTCACCTTGCCCTGGAGCCGCGGCGCAAAGCCCGGCGACGAGCCGCGGAAGATCCGCTTCGGTCCCTGGCTGCTGCCGGCCATGAAGCTGCTCGCCCGGTTCAAATTCCTGCGCGGCACGATGTTCGACCCCTTCGCCCTGAGTGCCGAACGCCGGCAGGAACGGCAGCTTGTCGCCGATTACGAAGCGACCGTGGCGCTGATCATGGAGAAGCTGGATGCGCGCCGGATGGCCGCCGCAATCGCGCTCGCCAGCGTACCGGAAAGCATCCGCGGCTATGGTCCGATAAAGCATCGGTCCATGGTCCAGGCCAGAGCAAAACAGATGGAACTCCTGGCGAACTTCGCCAGCGAATCTGACTGAATCAGGAGGAGACACGAAATGGACATGAAAACAACAAATCATCGAATCCTGCTCGGCAACGAGGCCATATCCAGAGGGCTGGTGGAAGCCGGATGCCAGTTCATGACGGCCTATCCGGGAACGCCGAGTTCCGAAATACTGCCGGCGGTGGTCGAGTTCAAGAAGGAGCTTGGACTCAATATCTATGTCGAATGGTCTACCAATGAAAAGGTGGCACTGGAGACCGCACTGGCCGCAGCCTATTCGGGCAAGCGTGCCGCCGTGGCGATGAAACAGGTGGGGCTCAACGTGGCGGCCGACCCGGCGCTTTCCGCGGCCTATATCGGCGTCGCCGGGGGCCTGGTGCTGATCGTGGCCGATGATCCCGGCTTGCACTCGTCGCAGACCGAGCAGGACTCGCGCCTGTTCGGCCTGTTCTCGAAAATTCCGGCGCTCGATCCTTCCAGCCCGCAGGAAGCCAAGGACATGGTGGCGCTGGCCTTCGCACTTTCGGAGCGCCATCAGATCCCGGTGATGCTGAGGCCCACGGTGCGCGTCTGCCACACCGAGCAATCGATCGAATGCAAGCCGGTGGACGCGCCGTTTCGAAGCGCCGGCTTCGAGAAGAATCCGCGCCGCTGGGCGGCGACGCCACGCGCCAGAAGGCTGCTGCACCTGCAACTGAACCAGAAACTGGCGGCGATTGAAAAGGAATTCGAAACCTGGCCAGGAAATTATGCATTCTTCCCGCCGGGTGCGACAAAACCGCTCGCGCCGCTGGGCATTGTCGCGGCAGGCATCAGTTACGCCTATCTCAAGGACCTGCTGCCCGCCCTCGGGCTGGCCGACCAGTTGCCCGTCCTGAAAATCGCCACGGCTTACCCGCTGCCGCGCGTCCTGGTTGATGATTTTTCCCGCCGCTGCGAGCGCCTCATCGTGTTCGAGGAAACCGACGCCGCGGTTGAACTTCAAATCAGGCTGTCGATACCGGTATGGGGCCGACTCACGGGACACATTCCGTCCGAGGGAGAACTCACACCGGGCGTCATCGAAAAGCTGCTGGTGACGGCCGCGCGCGAGGCGGGTCTGTCGGTCAACGAGCGCCCGGCCAACCGCATGCTCGATGCCGTGGCCGGACTTCAGCTGCCGATCCGCATTCCGACCTGTTGTCCCGGCTGCGGACACCGCTCCATCTTCTACGCGCTGCGAAGGACGTTTCCCGATGCGATCTTTCCCGGCGACATCGGCTGCTACACGCTGGGCATGAACCAGGGCTCGGTCGACACCGTGCACGACATGGGCGCTTCGATCTCCATGGCATCGGGCTTCTACCATGCCTACGCCCAGGACGGAAAGTCGCCGCCGATTTTTGCCACCATCGGCGACGGCACTTTTTTCCATTCCGGCGCCGCCGGACTGGAAAATGCGGTCTACAACGGTGCGCGCTTCGTCCTTCTGGTGCTGGACAACGGCACCACCGGCATGACCGGCATGCAGCCGACCCCGGAATGCGGCAAGACCGCCGACGGCCATGCCGGAGGCATTGTCCAGCTCGAGACCCTGATCAGGGGCTGCGGCATCAGCTACCTGGAACAAGCCGACCCCCATGACCTGGCCACCTTCCAGCGCATCCTGCTCGATGCGCTGGATCACAGCCGCGCCGTGGATGGCGGCATCGCCGTGGTCCTCGCCCGCTATGACTGCGTCACGCAGATGAAGGGCTTGGGCTCGAAGCGGACGGCCCTGCCCGTGGAGGTGCGCCACGGAGAGCGGCCACGCTCATCCGATGCGATCGCGGTGCTCGATCCGCAATGGATGCCGCGCCACCAGGACCAGTTGTCGCCCTGTGCCGAGGCCTGTCCGGCCGGCAACGACATCGAACGCCTGATGACGCTGGCCGCCGCCGACAACTGGACAGAGGCCGCCCGGATTCTCTACGAAGAACATCCCTTCCCGTCGACCCTGGGCCGCGTCTGTCCACATCCCTGCGAAAGCAAGTGCAACCGGGGTGCCTATGACGGTGCGCTGTCGATCAACGCCATCGAACGCATGGCCGGCGACCGCGGCCATTCCGCCGCCGGCTTTGCCACCCGGGCGCCGGCGCTGGGCAAGACCGTGGCCGTGGTCGGCGGCGGCCCCTCGGGGCTGGCGGCCGCCTACCACTTGGCCCGCCTCGGCTATGGCGTCGAGATTTACGAAGCGCTGCCGGAAATCGGCGGCATGCTGCGCTGGGCGATCACCGAATATCGCCTGCCGGCCAATGTGCTGCAACGGGAACTTGAAGTGTTTGCCGCACTCGGCGTCACGCTGCACACCGGGGTTCGCCTCGGCAAGGACGTGCCGTGGTCGGCACTGGACCGCTTCGACGCCGTGTATCTGGCGACCGGTGCCTGGCGGCAAAGACAGTTGAAGCTCGTCGGCGAGAACCGCGCCGGTGTTCTCAGCGGACTCGACTATCTGTACCAGGTGCGCGCCGGCCGGGCTCCGGAACTGGGTGCCCGCGTGGCAATAGTCGGCGGTGGCAACACGGCGATCGACGCCGCCCGCACGGCGCGGCGCAAGGGTGCGACGGTCGACGTCTACTACGACGTGCTGCTGGCCATCCCCGAAGAAGTCGGCACCGCCCGTGATGAAGGCATCGTGTTTCATCATGCGGTGGTGCCGGTCGCTTTCGAGGCCGGCACGACGAGCAGGCTCAAACTGTTGTTGCGCGACCTCGCCGCGCCGAAACCCAAGACCACCAAGGATGGTGAGATCTTCGCGACCGAAACCAGCGAGGCCGACAGCGTCCTGATCTGCATCGGCGGCGACGCCGACCTCGGCTACCTGACCAGCATGAGCCAGCAGGATCTTGCCGAGAACGGCAGGCTGGTGATCGACGCCTGGGGCCGCACCCGCCAGCCCCGCATCTTCGCCGGCGGCGATGCCTCCAGCATGGGCTCGGGCACCGTCGTCGGCGCCATCAACGCCGGCAAACGGGCCGCGTTGGCGATCCACGAACGGCTCGGCGGCGCGACGCTCGACCGCTTGGCACTGCAACTCGCCGCCGGTCCCGGCATCGCCACCGCGATCGCCTACGGCAATGCCGCCGCCAATCCTTCGCTACGCGCCAGCCAGCAGTCATCGGTACCGGGTCCGCAAGCCATCAAGCTGCAGTTCTTCCGCACGACGCCACGCGCACAACCCCGCCATCGCGCGCCGAACGACTCGATCTGGAACTTCGACGAAGTCAATTTCGGCCTCGGTTCGGCCGAAGCCGCGGCGGAGGCCGGCGAACGCTGCTTCCATTGCGGCGTCTGCACCCACTGCGACATCTGCGTCAATGTCTGCCCGAGCGCCGCCATCACGCAAATCGACGGCAGCTACCGGATAGATGCGGGGAAGTGCACCGGCTGCCGCCTCTGTGCCGCGGAATGTCCGCGCAGCGCCATCAGCATGCCGCAGACCGGCGTCTGCATTGCCTGCGGCTATTGCACCACCTGGTTCGAGTGCCCGTCGCTGAAGAAAGGGCCCGATGGCCTGGTCAGCATCGACCGGCATACCTGCATCGATTGCGGCATGTGCATACAGATTTGCGCACAGGGCGCCATACGGCCACGGGCAGAACACGCATTGGAGGCGGCGGCATGAAATCCCAGGCAATCATCGCCGGCATTGGCGGACAGGGCGTGCTCTTCACCGCCAGGGTCTTTACCGAAATGGCCCGTCTCAAGAACCTTCAGGTCTCCGGCTCGCAAACCTTCGGCATGTCCCAGCGCGGCGGGTCGGTGATGACCCACATGAAAATAGGCGAGTTCGACAGCCCACTGGTAAGAGAGGGCGACGCCGACCTGCTGTTCGCGCTCGATTGCATGGAGGCTCATCGCAATCTGCCCTATCTGCGCGCGAAGCAGAACGGCAAGAGCGCCCTCTGCGTGGTCAACGCTCCGGATCAAAAGACATTCCCCGACCCACGCGTGGCCGGCCTGCTGGACGAAATGGGAGTGATTGTCCATGCCTGCAATGCCGCTGCCGTGGCGCTGCAGATGAATCAGCCGATGGTGACCAATCTGGTCCTGCTTGGCTTCGGTTCAAGTCGGGAAGACTTTCCGTTTACCTATGACGAGGTCTGCGAAGCCATCGAAAGCTTGAGCGGACCGACACAACGGACTGTCAATCTCGCCGCGCTGGAACGGGGTCGTTCGCTCTGAAGCCTGCAGTTTGGCAAGCAGGCGGTCTAGAATCATCACTTTGTTGCGGAGGATCAGTTTGATGCCGAGGAATCTGCCGCAGTACAAATCCGGTTTGTGATGGAGTCATGAACAATCTTGGCGATGCGCCGTCCGGCGAACCCCTTCTGGCTCGGTCAAATGCGTCAGTTAATGCAAGCGAGCCGACCACATTGGGCGGGAAACTGACGGCGTGGGTGGTTGGTGTTCGGCGCTGGGTGCGAAATCCGGTACGCGCCGTGCTGCTGCTGGGCGCCGTGGCGGCGAGCATGGTTCTGATCGCTACCGAGACATATCTGATCGACTTGCGTCGGCACGAACTCCGTCATGCCGCCGGGGAAGGGAAAAGCATCAGCCGAATCATCGGTGACCAGACCTCGCGTGCGCTGCAAGGTGTCGCCCTAGTGGTTGGTGGTGTTGCCGAGCGGATCGACAATCTCGGCCAGGGCCAGTTTGCCGCCAGCGACTTTCTGGTGCACACCATGCTCAAGTCGCGTATCGAGGGCATGCCGCACATTGGTGCGCTGTTTCTGGTCGATGCCGAAGGCAAAGTGGTCAATGCCTCGACCGGCTTTCCAGTTCCCCCGCTGACGGTGTCGGATCGCGACTATTTCCAGTTTCATCGCACAAAATCAAGTGGTCAGGTATTTTTCGGCCCGCCACTGATAACCCGGCTGGGCGGCGAATGGACCGTGCACATGAGCCGCCGCGTCGAACGGCGCGACGGAAGCTTCGCGGGTGTCGTGGTTGCGGAACTCAGTCTCAGCTACTTTGAACAACTGCATGATCTCGACCTCGAATACATCAGCCCGATAGCCCTGTATTTGAGCGACGGGCGCCTGCTGACGCGGATACCACGCAATGTGGAAATGTTCGGTCGGACCTTCCCGCTGCCGCCACCATCGCCAGGCGGAACGGAGTCACTGCGTAGCGAGCGTGTCGAGGGAGATTCGCCTGGTGTGGTGATTTATCGCGATATCAGTGGCTTTCCTCTGACGTTGGCGGTATCGATCCTGGACGCCGCCGCGCTACGATCCTGGCGGCAGAATGCAAACACGCTGCACATCGGCGCCGGCATGATGGCGGCCTTCATCGTTCTGATCACGCTGATGCTGATCCACGAACTCATGCGGCAGCAAGTGCTTGCAGCGAATCTGACACAGACTGACAAAACCTTGCGGGCGTTGATTGACACGGCGATGGACGCCATTGTCACGGTCGATATGGATCAACGCATTGTCTTGTTCAACCCGGCTGCGGAAAAGATGTTTGCGTGCAACGTGGCGGAGGCGATGGGAACTTCGTTCGACCGGTTTATGCCAATGCACTACCGGGACGAACGCAACCAGCAGTTGGCAAGCTTTCACGACAGTTGGCGAGCGCCGCCGAAAATGGACAGCGAGGTTGTCGCACTGCGTGCCGATGGCGAAAAATTTCCGGTCGAATTCACGGTCTCGCAAGTGACCGTTGCCGGCCGTACGCTGTTCACAGCGGTGTTGCGCGATATTTCGGAGCGGCGTCGCGCCGAGGCAGCCATCAAGTCCACCAGCGCCGAGTTGCGCAGGCTGTCGGAGTCCCTGATCATGGTGCGGGAAGCCGAACGTACACGCATCGCGCGGGAGCTTCACGACGAATTGGGTCAGCAGTTGATGCGCATCAGTCTCGACCTGTCGACGATCGAAGTACGGCTGCACTCCTCGCAGCCGGAAATAGTCGACAAGTTCAGGATCGTGACCGGGTTGCTCGCCGAGACAGTTGCGTCCGTGCGACGCATTACCACCGAACTGCGCCCCCCCTTGCTCGACAACCTGGGTCTGGTCGCCGCCGCCGAATGGTTGTTTACCGACTTTTCGCAGCGCAGTGGTGTCGCGGTAGAAGCCGACATTGATCCCGCGGTCGACGAATGCGAGACCGACGTGGCAACCACTATCTATCGCATCCTGCAAGAAGCGCTGACCAATGTCGGTCGGCATGCAGCAGCCAGCCGGGTGTGCGTCACGCTGCATGTCGATGACGACGCGTTCCGTCTGGCAATTGAGGACAATGGCCGTGGCATGCACTCGCCATCAGCTCAAATTGTTTGCGCGGGCAACGGCCTGGTTGGCATGCGCGAACGCGTGCTCATGTTCGCTGGCCGCATTGATGTGGAAAACTCGGCGATGGGCGGCGTCCGTATTGGCGTACATCTGCCGCGCAATCGCCGGTCACAAGATATCCTTCCCGATATCGAGTCCGCCGCCTCCCATCAACCTCAGGAAAACTGAACATGACCCGAGTATTTCTAGCCGACGATCATTCCCTCATTCGTGACGGCCTGAAACAGATCATGGCTGAAACCGATGACCTGACGGTGGTTGGCGAGGCATCGCATGGCAACGAACTTTTGTCGCGCCTGCAAACCATCGAGTGCGACATCCTGCTGCTGGACATCTCCATGCCCGGCAAGAACGGGCTGGAACTTATCAAGCTGGTGCATCGCGACCATCCACGTCTGCCGATCCTGATTCTCAGCATGCATCACGAGGACCAGTATGCCTTGCGTGCCTTTCGCGCCGGCGCCGCTGGTTACATAACGAAGGAGAGCGGTGCCGGGCCACTGTTGTCCGCGGTGCGCAAGGTGGCGGCCGGGGGCATCCAGATCAGCCCCCACGTGTCCGAACTCATGGCGCGGCAGATCGGTACCGACAGCAAGACGATGCCGCACACCCTGCTCTCGAATCGGGAATACCAGATTTTTGAAATGCTCGTCGCCGGTCAGGGTCTGAGCGAGATCGGCGCTGCACTCTCGCTCAGCGTCAAGACCGTCAGCACGCACAAGACCAACATCATGCAGAAAATGGACCTCGCCACCGTCCCGGATATGGTGCGCTACGCCATTACCAACGAGCTGGCGCCGCTGAAATAGCCGGTTGCGCGGCGCAAATCGTGCTGCGCCGTAAATGGGAAATTTCCTAGGGGAACTTTCAGCGCCTGCCGATAGGGTGCAGTGCCGAACAGGTTCAAAATCTCCATCAAGGTAAATCCGAAAGCCGAGGCTTGACTCGCCGCACAACAAGGTGTGGCGCAGCAAGCCAAAGCAGTCTGAATTCAATTGAGGGATCGAGAATCATGATAAGCCGTCTTGCAGGTTTTGTTTGCTGTCTAGCCGTTGCCGTTCCCGCGTATGCCGTTGACGAGAATGAAGCAAACAACCTGCTGGAAGACAGCAAGTGCTTCAAGTGCCATAGCATCGACAAGAAAAAGGATGGCCCCTCGTTCAAGGTAACTGCCGCCAAGTACAAAGGCAAGGCGGACGCCGAAGCCAAGCTGACCAAGCATGTGACCGTGCCGAGCAAGGTCAAGATCGACGGCGTCGAAGAGGATCACGGCGCGGCAAAGACCCGCGACCCGGCGAAAGTCAAGAACCTGGTGCAGTGGATATTGTCCCGCTGATCGGCGAGGACAGAAATCGTGCAGATCGCCTGGCTGGCCCGCTTCTGGGCCGCGTTGCGTACACCGAGCGCCCGGTATTCCCTGCTGACATTGGCAGGCGGCGGTTTCGCCGCCGGCATCATTTTCTGGGGCGGCTTCAATACCGCCCTGGAGGCCACCAATACCCTTGAGTTCTGCATCGGCTGTCACGAGATGAACAGCACGGTGTACCCCGAATACAAGCAGACCATCCACTACTCCAATCGCACCGGTGTGCGTGCAGTGTGTTCCGACTGCCATGTGCCGAAGGACTGGACGCACAAGATGATTCGCAAGATCGAGGCCTCCGGCGAAGTCTGGGGCAAGATTACCGGTGTCATCGACACCCCGGAAAAGTTCGAGGCCAAGCGCTACGAACTGGCCACCCGGGCCTGGACGCGCATGGTGACCACCGATTCGATCGAGTGCCGTAATTGTCATCACATCGATTCCATGGATCCCAGCAAGCAGACCGAGAAAGCCCAGCGTCGCCACGCCAAGGCCAAGGCCGAGGGAAAGACCTGCATCGAATGTCACTTCGGCATTGCGCACAAGGAACCGGTCGGTCCGGATGGTCCGTCGGAACTGAAGGCGAAACTGCTGTCCCGAAAATGATCGTGAAGTTTGTCTCTATTTGAATCCAATCGGAGGTTGAAAATGGTAATGATGCGCAAATTCCTGGCCGCTTGCGCGGTTGCTGGCGGCCTGATCTGGGGCTGCACGGCGGTGGCGGCGGATGCCTCCCCGGCGCAAGGCAAGACAGCCTTGACCGGCGATGCGGCATGCACCCGTTGCCATGACGAGTCGGACAAAAAGGTGCTGACGATTTATCAGACCAGGCATGGCGTCAAGGGTGATTCCCGTGCGCCGGGTTGCCAGTCCTGCCACGGTACCAGCGGCGCGCACCTGAAGAACAAGCAGACTCCGACCGACGTTTCCTTCGGCAAGAACAAGTCCGACGCCAAGGCACAGGACGCCGCTTGCATGACCTGCCACAAGTCAGACAAGCGCACGCACTGGGAGGGAGGCCAGCATCAAACGAATGACGTCACCTGCAGCAACTGTCACACCGTGCACGCTGCTGCCGACAAGGTGCGTAGCAAGAAGACCCAGGCAGACGTCTGCTTCACCTGCCACAAGGATCAGCGCAGCGACAGTCGCAAGATTTCGCACCACCCGATCGGCGAGGGCAAGGTCGTCTGTTCCGACTGCCACAACCCGCACGGTTCGGCAGGTCCCAAACTGCTGAAGAAGAACACGGTGACGGAAACCTGTTACACCTGTCATGCGGAGAAGCGCGGCCCCTTCCTCTGGGAACACCAGCCGGTGACGGAAGATTGCTCGACCTGCCACAACTCGCACGGCTCGAACATCGCGCCGCTGCTGAAATCGCGGACCCCGTTCCTGTGCTCGGAATGTCATGACGGTGCGCACAACAGCAAGGTCCCGGCTGCCGGAAATGTCGCCGGCACACAAGGCGGGCTGACTGCAGTGCCGAGCGAAAACTATACCGGTCGGGCTTGCCTGAATTGCCACGCCTTGATTCATGGTTCGAACAACCCGGCCGGTGCGCTCTTGCATCGCTAATCTGAAAAATCGAGGATGACTAACATGAAAACTCGTAGCGAAGGAATGAAAGTCCGCGTGCTCAGCTTTGCCGTGCAAGGCGCCCTGGCAGCAATGTGTGTTCTGCCGGCGATGGCCCAGGCGGCCGACGATAAACTTGCCGCGCTGACGCAACCGACCAATACCATTGAAGTCGGCGTCGAAAATGTATCGCAGAAATCTGCCAAGTTCGGTGAATACACCGGGTTGAGAAAGTCCGGCGGCGAATTGATCGGCAATTTCAGCGTTAGCGGCGGCGACGCCTACGGCAATGGTTCAGGCACCGGCACAACTCGCTGGGGTATCACCGGCAGCGATCTGGGTACGACGTCGCGGGCCTTCGGCGGATCGGTGAGCAGCCAGGGGAAATGGGACCTGAGCATCGGTTATGACGAATTGCGCCACAGTTTCTCTGATACCTTTCAGACGCCGCAGCAAGGGAGCATGGGGGGCAACAATTTCACCATGCCGACAAATTTCGGCAACCTCAACGGCGCTGCGCCTGCAGCAAGAGTGCTGACCGCCGTCCAACAGGGAGCATTCCATACGGAGGAAGTAGGTACCACGCGCAAGAACACGTCCTTCGCCGCCGCCTTCAACTTCAATCCGCAACTCAGTCTGAAGTTTGATTACAACCATCTGGACCAGTCCGGCGCGAAACTGATGGGGACCGGTTCGCAGGGCGGGATTACCCTCATTGGCGGCTCGACCGGGCGCGCCGAAGCCAACAACGTCATCATGAATCCGACCAATTACAAGACGGATACATTGAATCTGGCCTTGAATTGGGTTGGCGACAGGGGGCATCTGACCGGCGCCTACTATGGCTCGATCTTCCGTGACGGCTATAACAGCCTGTCGTGGCAAGGTGCCATGTCGACCGCCGCAAGCGCTTGTGTCGGCGTAGCCTGCTTCGTGAACAATACGATGAGCACGGCGCCGAGCAACAATTTCCACCAGTTGAATCTGATCGGTGGTTACGCTTTTTCGCCCAGCACAAAACTGGCCGGTGGTTTCTCCTATTCGCGGAATACGCAAAACGATAGTTACGCACCGACGTCCATCGCGCAGAACGGCGGGGCGCTGACCTATGACATGATGCAGGCGGGCGGGCTGCCGAGATCTTCCCTGGATGGCCTGGTGGTGGCCCGGCACGCCGATCTGAAATTAACCAATCAGACGACAAAGGATCTGGTGCTGAGCGCCGCCTACAAGTTCAATGAGCGCGACAACCGTACGCCGTCGAACACCTATCTTTACATGCAACTTGGTAACGGTGCTTATACCGGAGTGAATACACCGTTCAGCAACAGGAAGACGCAGATCGAACTGGCGGGCGATTATCGTCTGGCCAGGAATCAGAATATTCGCCTGGCGTATGAGCGCGAAAGCATCAAACGCTGGTGCAATGGCGTGGCCGATGGCTTTCAATGCGTCGCCAGTCCATCCAGCGGCGAAGACAAGCTGGGCCTGACCTACCGCGCGAAAGCAAGCGATAGCGTCAAGTTCAACGCCGGCTACGCCCACGCCAAGCGCAGTGCCGATATCGATACTACCTATCTGTCCAATGCAGGTGATCGCAAGCTTCAGGCTATCAACACGAATCATGGCGTTTTCAACGGCGGCAATTACCAAGGCTTCGTCGCCTACAACTACGCTTCACGCACACAGGATATCCTCAAGGCTGGCGTCAATTGGCAGGCAAGCGAGGAACTCGATGTCGGCCTGAAGGGGCGCTATTCCAAGGACAAGTACGATGCGGCGCTGGGCGTGCAAAGTGGCGATACGGCGAGTATCAATCTCGACGCGACCTACACCTACAGCCCACGAAGCAGCGTATCCGCTTACGCGAGCATGCAGAATTCCGAACGTGATTTGCGCGATGCGTCGGCACCGGTTGCACATGCGGGTGCCGTAGCTACTACTATCTGGACCAACCAGCTCAAGGAAGACAGCAACGCCATCGGTTTGACCACCAAGCATACCGGCTTGATGGGCGGCAAGCTTGAACTGCTGGGCGATCTGTCCTACTCGCTGGACAAGTCGCACTACTCCACGCAGGTGCCGTACTTGGCCACGTGTGGTGCCGCCGGAACACTCACCTGCGGCGATACGCCGGATATCAAGGCCAAGCTGCTGACCTTCAAGCTGACCGGCACCTACCAGGTTGACAAGAGCTCCAAGGTGGCTTTGGCTTACCAATATCAAAAGCTGAGCAGCGAAGACTATTACTACAACGGCTACCAGTATGGCTACACCCCTAACCGCGTGGTGCCGACCAACGAGCAGGCGCCCAACTACTCGGTGAATCTGATCGGGGTGTCATACATCCACAGCTTCAAGTAATGGCTGGGGGAACCGGGGCCCGGCCCCGGTTCTTCCCGTTTCTGGGGCAATCAGGGTCTGACCCCGATTGTCCCCACAGTTTTGAACGCAAGAGTCGGCGTTGGCGACACGGCGAACACGGGTTGGGTTCGCCGCCAATGACACCGCAATTCGCAGCCAATCATGCAGTTCAGTCCAGCCCGAAAGTAAATTGCGTTCGGCCCCGGTTTTCCGACCACCAGTCTGCAGAGAGATGTCAGATAACGGGGCACTCGAAGGGAAACGGAAAATGAAACGGGTAGCCTTGGCCGCACTGGCGGCATTCATCACCAGCCTCGCCGCGACACCGGCGTTTGCTGCACCGGCGACCGATGCGGCGTCGATCGTGCGCGGCGGTCGGCTCTATGATCACTGGAGTCGCGAGTCGAAGGAGCGCCTGCCGAATCATCCGAATCCGGCATTCAAGACCCAGCAGTTGCGGGTGGCGGCGGCCGATACCTGGCGCTGCAGCGAGTGCCACGGTTTCGACTACAAGGGCAGGCACGGCGTCGTCGGCATCCGCGGCAAGCGCAACGCCGATCCCGCCGCCATCATTGCCATTCTGAAAAGTCCCAATCACGACTACGAAGAACTCCTGCACGAAAGAGATCGTGTCGATCTTGCCAACTTCGTCGCCCATGGCCAGGTCGATATGCAGGCGCTGGTCGAGTCCGCGAAGCGGGCGAAGTCCGCCGCGACGACCTCGGGCAAGTTGTTTGCCACGGCCTGCGCTTCCTGTCATGGCCTCGACGGCGGCAGCTTGCGCGAGATACCGCCTCTCGGCGACGGGGCGCGCCAGCGTCCCCATGAAATCCTGCATGTCGCGCTCAACGGACATCCCGGCGGCAGAATGCCGGCGTTGCGGACCCTGGGTGAAGATTCGGCGGCAAGAATGCTGGCCTATCTGCAAACATTGCCGGGCATCAATCTGGCGGCCTCGATCGCCAACGGCGGCCGCCTCTACGACGACTGGCAGGTTCATTCGGGAGGGCCTGGACAGGCGCTGCCGCATCCAGCCTATCCGCCGAAGGCCTACTACGCCAACACCCCTGGCTTGACCTGGCGCTGCAAGGAATGTCACGGCTGGGACTACAAGGGCAACCAGGGCGAATATGCCAGCGGCACCCATGCGACGGGGATCAAGGGCATCCGCGCCATGGCCGGCGGCGATCCGGAACAGATCATGGCCATCCTCACCAACAGCACGCATTTCTATGGTGCCGTGCTGAAGTACCGCGACCTGCTCGATCTGGCGAATTTCGTCAGCCACGGACAGATCGACATGGACACCGGAATCGATCCGCGCACTCGCCTCGCGCGGGGCGACGCCGGCCGCGGCGCGGCGCACTACCGGACTATCTGCGCCGGCTGCCATGGTCTCGACGGCCACTTCGTGGCGAAGCGCACCCTCAGCCGCGAAGCCAGGGCGAACCCGTGGGAGAGCCTGCACAAAATACTCAACGGACATCCCGACGAGGCGATGCCCGGGCTGCGTGAAATCGACCGCAAGGTGATTGCGGACATTCTGGCCCACATCCAGGGGCTGCCGGATCGGCACTAGCCGAAGGTGACGGAAATCGCCTGAAAGTCGGCGCTGGCGGGACGGCGCCGAGGCGCCGCAGAGTTTGAATTCGAGCTTTCCATCAAGGAGAAATGTCATGAAAATCAAAACGGCTTCCATCCTCGCCGGATCATTGTGTTTCGTTCTGGGCGCGCTGGCGCCCGTCCATGCCGCAGTCGATGCTGCGGCGGCCGAGGACCTGATGGAAGCCAACAAGTGCTTCATGTGCCACGCCGTGGCGAAGAACGGCAAAGGGCCCTCGCTGAAGAAGATCGCGGCCAAGTACAAGGGCAAGCCCGAAGGCGAAGAGAAGGCGATCAAGAACATGACCGAGGGCAAGAAGGTGAAGCTCGACGACGGCACGGAAGAGGAGCACAAGGTCATCAAGACCCGCGACGTGGCGAAGATGAAGAACGTCGCGCAGTGGATCCTCTCGCACTGATCCGGCGCGAAGTGCCGGCGTGCCGCTAGCGGCCGCCGGCGGGGTGGATTCCGGCTGACTTGCCGACCCGCGAACGGGATCGGAGAGGGTAAATCATGCGTACCAGAAAGCTTGCGGCGTGGCTGATGACGGCCGCGCTATTGATCGGCACTGGCCTGTCCGGCGGCTTGGCGGCGGCCGAC
>Ga0209211_10002392_pt1 | contig 32510 bp, 33 predicted proteins | sample RifGroA2_FD_183992 | JGI IMG/M metagenome (GOLD analysis project Ga0209211, IMG submission 183992) | Groundwater microbial communities from Rifle, Colorado, USA - Groundwater A2 (SPAdes) (version 2) | ecosystem: Environmental > Aquatic > Deep subsurface > Groundwater | place: Rifle, Colorado... | reverse complement strand
TCGCCCTTTTTTAATCTGCATATTAAATATTTCATGTTTTAGCTTGTATGTACGCCACCGTATCACAAAATCAGCCTCTTAAAAGTTTCTTTAACTCCATCTTGTCAAACACGGACCCAATTCACTGGTCTGCGATTGAACAATTGCCGGTAATGAGGAAACATTTCTCGGATCCTCAACTGCTTGTACGCTCTTATACCGCAGGCACGCGTAAGCCGGACTCCAAGATGTACCAAGATGCTTTGAAATGTTTGGGATTCGCCGAGACGGACATCGGGCATGTCCTCTACGTCGAAGATGTCGCAGAATATCGCGATGTGTTCGAGCAGATGGGTGGTCATGTACTCGCGTACGACTGCTCCAAGGATTCCCTGGCGCTCCTCGAGATGGGGCTCAAGAAATTCAACGTTCTGTAAGTGCGGGCGGGGATGTGGATTAAACGAGTTAGGCGCATTGGACCCTAGGTCCCGTGCGCTTCTTTTTTTGTACTGGAGAGGTTACTATAGCTACAATGCCAGATAAAAGAGTCAAGAGACTCCTCATTTTCTCTCTTGCATACTATCCGCATGTCGGCGGGGCGGAAGTCGCTCTTAAAGAAATTACTGACCGTATTTCTGATATTGAATTTCACATGCTCACTCTGAATTTCGGCGGCGAGTCGCGCGAAGAGAATATCGGCAACGTATTCGTGCACCGGATCGGGAACGGCAGGAGCCAGTGGGACAAATTCCTTTTCCAATTTTCTGCGGCACGAGCGGCTTCTCTGCTTAATCGGCTATATCGCTTCGATGGCGCGTGGGCGATCATGGCGCACTCGTCCGGGGTCCCGGCAGGCTTGTTTAAGACATTCCACCAGGAGATTCCGTATCTCCTCACGCTCCAGGAAGGCGATCCGCCTGAATATATCGAACGGCTGATGCGTCCGATCTGGCCGTTGTTCAAGCGCGGGTTCACGAAGGCCGACAGAGTCGTCGCCGAGTCCACCTTCCTCGGCCGCTGGGCGCGCCGCATGGGGTTTACGGGGCCTCTGGAGGTCGTGCCGAACGGCATGGACGCGGAGCGGTTCGTGCGCGTCCTATCCGAAGGCGAGCTTCGTGCGATACGCGAGAAGATAGGGAAAAAAGAGGGCGAAACGTGGCTCATTCACACTGGCCGGTTGGTACACAAGAATGCCCTCGATATGGTCATTCGCGCGCTGCCGCTCCTGCCGGAGCATATCCATCTCTTCATGCTCGGCGATGGTACTGACAAGGGCGCGCTTGCGGAACTTGCGAATAAACTTGGTATTTCCAGCCACGTCCACTTTCATCCATATGTGCCGCTTTCGGACATACCGAATTATTTGAAGGCATGCGATATCTTCATCCGCCCGTCGCGTTCCGAGGGCATGGGCAATTCCTTTATCGAAGCGATGGCGGCGGGATTGCCGGTCATCGCGACGCAAGAAGGAGGTATTGCGGACTTCCTCTTTGATGCGAAACGAAATCCTGATAAGCAGGCGACCGGTTGGGCGGTGGACCGCGACTCGCCGAAGCAAATTGCGGAGGCGGTCAAGGAAATTTTGGGAAATCCCGAGCAGGTCGCGCGGGTAAAAGAGACGACTAAGAAGATGGTGTTTGAAAAGTACGACTGGAATCTCATTGCGGATAAAATGAAAGCACTCTTTGACCATCTGCACTCAACAGCACGATGAAGCGTCACTTGACGCAGGAAATGGGTAGATTATAATGGAGTTATAATCGTAATAATCAAAAAGTATGGCAACGCTTCAAAAATTCATTAAAGTTGGTTCGTCAATTGCAGCGGTTATTCCAAAGCGCCTCATTGGTGTTCGCGGGGCGGGCGCGCCGATCAGCGTTGAGCGCGGGAAGCATCCAGATATGTTTATTGTGCGCGTACTCACCAGAAAAGCGATGCGGCTCAATGCCCGCGAAAACCGCGTGCTTTCGATCACTGACGCGTTTATTAACCGGTATCATGCGGATCTCAAGCGCCTGAAAGATGCTTAAGTATCTCTCCGAGGAGGATATTCTGCTCATCCACAACCGCGTCATTGACCGGGTTGGCGGTTTGCATGGCATTCGGGATAGAAACGCAATCCAAAGCGTGACAGGACAACCGCGGCAGGCCGTATTCGGAAAAGAGTTATACGCAACGCCATTTCTTAAGGCGGCAGTGTATGCGCGAAATATCATCGCGCACCACCCATTTCTCGATGGGAACAAGCGTACCGGTATAAGCGTGGCGTCTGTTTTTCTTTCTGACAACGGATATGCGATTGAAGCGAAGGAAGGCGAATTTTATTCGCTCGCCATGCATATCGCTGAAGATAAATGGGATTACGAAGAAATTGTAGAATGGTTTGAATCGCACGCAACGAAAATCCGCGCGGCGAAGCCGCGCGGGAAGAAAAAGAAGCGCTAGGATATAGCTATGAAGCTCGTTATCGCAACCCCGCTCTACCCGCCTGAGATAGGTGGGCCGGCGACGTATGTAAAAGAGCTAGAAGAAGGTCTCCCGTTGCGCAACATCAACGTCACCATTGTAAAGTTTTCTAGTGTACGATGGCTTCCGAAATTTTTGCGGCATTTTATCTATTATTTTCTCGTTCTTTGGGCTGCATTATGGGCTGACACGATTTTCGCCCTCGATCCTGTATCGGTTGGGTTTCCGGCGATGTGGGCGGCGCGGACTCTCAATAAAAAACGATTCATTGTTAAAATAGTTGGCGACTATGCGTGGGAGCAGGGAGTTCAGCGATTCGGCGTTACGCAAAATCTGGATGAGTTCGTGCGCACAGAACAACCCTCTTTTTTCGTTCGGAAGCTTCGAGAGGTGCAGATCCAGGTCGCGAATGCCGCAGACCGCGTCATTGTCCCGAGCGAGTATCTGAAAGGCATCGTGATGGCGTGGGGAATCCCCGAGCACAAAATCACCGTTATATATAATGCGGTGTCAATAAATGAAATAGGGGATATACCCGAATCTGTCAAAAAATTATCACGGCCTCTTGTAGTCACAGTAGGTCGCTTAGTACCATGGAAGCATATTGACCGAATAATTGATGCCGTTTGGGCTGTTCGAAGAGAAAATAAACATCTTTCACTTACGGTAGTCGGCGATGGTCCTAAGCGCCAAAAACTCGAAGACCATGCAAATCATTTGCTCAAAGGTGATTTCTATTTCGCGGGTCAACTTTCTCATGCTGATACATTGGCAACTCTACAAGATGCTGACATATTTGTACTCAATTCATCTTATGAGGGTTTATCACATGTGCTGATTGAAGCAAAAAAGCTCGGTATTCCTGCAATTGTTACCGATGCAGGAGGAAATGCTGAAGTGGCAATACAAGGAGGAAGCATTTTGATTCGTCTTGAGGACGAGAAGACTGGTCTTACGTCAAGTCTGTCATTTCTCGCCTCAAACGCAATGGAACGAGAAAATCTTTCAAGAAGTGCAAAGCAATCAACTGAACATTTTGACGTAGGAACAATGCTTTCCCGAACATCCGATGTTTTGAAAAACCTATGAAAATTCTCTTTGTCTCGAACGATCCGGCGATATTCGATTCCGCGAGCGAGGTGCGGGCGCGCATGCGCGCCTATGCGGCGAACATAGGCGAGCTCCATATAGTTTCTGCGGCAGGACCGTCCGCACACGAAGAGCACGAGGGAACCCTGCATCTGTATCCGGTACATGCGTGGAAATTATTCCGCGTGTCGGCGCTCGCCAAACGGGCGCACGCGCTCATACGCGTGCACGGCATCGAAGTCGTCTCGGCGCAGGATCCCTTTGAACACGGGCTTGCGGCGCTTCGCGCCGTTCGCGGCACGAATGCCAAACTGCATATCCAAGCGCACACTGACTTCCTTTCTCTGTGGTTTGTCAGAAGTGGAAACTGGCGCAGCCCCTCCGTGCGCATGCCGTTCTTGAATCGATGGCGCCGCGACGTTGCCGATAGCGTTTTACCGCAGGCGCACGGCATTCGTGTCGTTTCAGAGCGCATAAAGGCCTCGCTTATCGCTCGCTACGGCTCAGGCATCCCCGAACCTTCTGTCATTCCTATCGCCGTTGACCTGACGGTGCCAGAGCCCGTGCGGCTGCCGGCGCACCCCGCATTCACCTTCGCGCTCATCGCAGTCGGACGGCTCGAACCCGAGAAACGCATTGAGGATATCCTTGCCGCGCTTAAGCTCGTGACAGGACATTACCCGATGGTCGGCCTTTTCATTGTCGGGGAGGGGCGTGAACGCGGGCGGCTCGAACGCATGGTGCGTTCGCTCGGCCTCGCAGACAAGGTCGTTTTCCTCGGCGAACGAAGCGACGCACGAGCACTTATGGCGAACGCACAGGCGTTCATCCAGGCGAGCGCGTATGAGGGCTATGGACGCACGCTGATTGAAGCGGCGCTCGCGAAGGTGCCGATTATTACGACCGATGTCGGCATCGTCGGCGAAGTGTTCAAGGGCTTTGAAGATGTCCTTTCCGCGCCGGTCGCCGACCCAACGGCGCTCTCACTCAACATCGTTGGATTCATTGAGGATACGCGCGTGCGGCTAGAACTTCCCATCCACGCCGAGGCCGCGGCGCGCGCGCATCTCGCCGCGCAGAGGAATATCGCGGAGCGCGTGCGGGACGATTTCGCACGCACGATCTTTGGCGTATGACGAAACAGTCCCGCACATCGCGTACCGTTTGCATCTTTGGATACGATGAGAAAGACGAGGGCGGGCGAATATGGGCGATACGGACCGGATTGGCTGAAAACGGCATCGCCGTCAAACGGTGCCAGACGCTCGTGGACGGATTTTTTGCAAAGTACCGCGATTTGTACCGGAAGTGGAAAGGCATGACGGGTACCGTTGATGCGGTATACGTGATTTTCATGGGCTATTATCTTATGCCGCTTGCATGGTATCTCGCGCATCGTCGAGGTATCCCCGTAATCCTCGATGTGCTCGTATCGCAATATGATACCGAAGTCGTTGATCGAAAAAAAATCTCGCGCTTCAGTCCATACGCATGGTTTCTATGGGCGGTGGATTTTATCTCATGCCATATCGCCGACGCGATAGTCGTAGATACTCTTGCGCATAAGAAATTTTTTGCTACAAAGTTCTTCATTAACACTAGGAAAATCATTGTTGTCCCTGTCGGATGCCGTTCTGATCTCTTTATACCGCTCCCTCGATCGGAAAGGCCTACAGACGATTTTGTTATTGAATTTTATGGGGGGTTCAGTCCGTTGCATGGTGTCGAATATATCGTGGAAGCAGCAAAGATTCTGCAGGAAAAGCATGAGAAGGTACGTTTTGAGATCTTGGGCAGGGGACAATTGCATTTCGCGATTACGAATTTGGCCAGGAAGCTGCGTCTCTCCAACGTGAAATTTCTCGACAGAGAACCACTTCAAGAACTTCCCAATTTTATCGCGTGCGGGGACATATGCCTCGGCATATTTGGGAAGACCCCCAAGGCCTTCCGGGTCATTCCGAATAAAGTTTACGAATGTCTTAGTTGCGGGAAACCGGTCATTACTGAACGGTCGCCGGCGGCGCTTGAAGTACTACATGACGACGAGGATGTGTGCATGATAGATCCGGGCAATGGGAGGGCTCTCGCAGAAAAGATCCTCGAGCTGAAACGCAATCCGGCCCTGCGCGCGCGCCTCGGCGAACGTGCCCGCGCGCTCTCACTCGCCGCGTTTTCTCCGCGCGCGATTACACGACCCCTGATAGACTGGCTCAGCTCACACGCATGAAATTGCTTATTTGCACCCAAACAGTTGATATAAAAGACTCAAACCTTGGGTTCTTTGTGTGTTGGATACAAGAATTCGCAAAATACTGTGAGAAAGTCACCGTAATATGCTTGCGCGAAGGAACACATGCATTGCCGGACAATGTAGAAGTGATTGCGCTCGGTACAACGCGAACTGGACGCGCAATCGGTCTTCTCCGAGTGTGTATCGCACGCCGCCATACATACGACTCCGTATTTGTTCACATGAATCCCGAATACATTGTAGTGGCTGGCATACTTTGGCGGCTTATGCATAAAAAAATTACCCTGTGGTATGTGCACAAAAGCGTGAATCTGAAATTGCGCGCTGCAGTTTCTTTCGCGCACAATGTTTTTACCGCATCAAGCGAGAGTTTTCGTTTGCGAAGTAATAAAGTGCGCGTTATGGGGCACGGCATTGATACGGAGTTTTTTTCCCCCGATTCGAATGTCGTGCGCGGCGACTGGATGCTTTCGGTCGGGCGGCTCATGCCAAGCAAGCGGCACGACCTTGCGATCCGCACTGCCCTCCGGGAGGGAAAAGAGCTGCGAATCGCGGGTGAAGGGCCAGAGCGGGAGCGTCTCGAAGCGCTCACTCGCGAGCTCGGTGCCCGCGTGCAGTTCTTGGGCGGCATACGCCAGCTGCAGTTGCGGGACGAATATCGGAAGGCCGCATGCCTCATACATACAAGCGAAACAGGAAGTCTAGACAAAGTGGTGCTTGAGGCGCTCGCCTGCGGCTTGAAGGTCAGAACGAACGACCCAGCGCTCAAACCGCTTGAAAGTGAGGACTCGCGATATGTCCGCGACCACCACTCGCTTCAACGCCTCATTCCAGCACTCCTAAACGCCATGCAGCACATATTGAACCCGATGTTGCGTATACTATTTCTTTTCACAAATTCACGAGAGGAAGTCATTTTTAGAATGCAAGCAGGGCACGATGCAGATACCGCGCTTCACGGTATGAATCATCTTCCGAATGCCGAACACCTCACAGTACCACCTCAATCGGTGCGGGCGTTGTGGTTTGTCCCACGCCTTTTCCATTACGATTTCGTCATAGCACAGGATAATCTTTTACTCGGGTATATCGTATCTCAATGTGCGCGCATATTCCGGCTGAAAACACGGTGGCTATATATTGCGATGACTTCATCAACACTAATGCGGCGCCACGCCGCCCACCCAATCCGACTCGCCCTCCTCAAAAGATTTTGGGCAAGCTATACCCGCATTATCTGTATCTCTTCCGAACAGATTGAAGATTTCATGCGGCTCGGCATTCCACGCGAACGTCTTGTGTTCGTGCCGTTCGGAGTGGACATCCAGTTCTTCAAACCTTCCTGCGTGTCCAGTGAAGAAGACATAGTTGTAAGCGTTGGTCGCGATGCCGGCCGCGATTATACTACGCTTTTCAAAGCGGCAACATGCGCCGAACATTCCTTCGTTATAGTCGCTTCGAAAAGGAATATTCCATCCGACAAGCCGATCCCTGTAAATGTTTCGGTACTCTACGATCGACCCCTTACCGAGGTTCGGGAATTATATGCGCGCGCTAGATTTATCGTAGTTCCGTCAAAGGACATCACGGTGCCGGATGGGTCGGACTGCTCGGGGCAGACCGTCATTTTGGACGCGTTGGCGGCAGGCAAGGCCGTCATCGCGACGAACCGTGCGTGGATCACTGATTATTTCATTCCTGGACAAGACCTTGTAGTAGTCCCACCGAACGATCCCAAAGCTCTTGTGCAGGCAGTCGATTTGCTCTGGCATGACACTGAAAAACGGAAACGTATTGCGGCATCTGGTCATGCGAAAGTAGTTGCGCACTATACGACGAAAACATTCGCTGAGGCGTTACGGAGACTAATGAATTCTCTGATATGACACCGACCGGTCGTCTTACCTTATATGTGAATCCAAAGTGGCGTCGTGCGGGGCTGCATACTCCGCTTCTCAATCCTTGGTGGGGGAATCCGCTCGGTGAGTCGTCTCTATTCACTAAACAGATATTTGATACATACGCTTTCGATACTCATTGCTACGCAATAACCGATGATATACAAAAGGCCGACCTGGTGCTCGCCCCGTACCCGCATACGTGGTTTTTGCGACACGATACCGCACTCCTCGACGAATGTGCGCGGACAGCACGAAAGGAGGACCTTCCGCTCCTTATAGACGGAACGGGAGATGTAGAATATCCAGTCGACATAGGGAACACGTTTATTCTGCGTTATGGCGGATACCGCTTTATGAGCGAACGCGGCAGGCTCCAGATACCTCTTTACGCCGATGACCTCTTGGAGCGCTGCAGAGACGGCCGGTTCGAAATCCGTAAAAAGGGGGAAGGGAAGCCTGTTGTCGGTTTCGCGGGCTGGGCTAAACTAACTCCGGTTCTACTTCTGCGCACTGTCATAAAAGAGTTGCCTGTGCGCCTGTATAGTATCTTTGATGCGCGCTATCGTGCGTGTACCAAGGGTGTGTTATGGCGTCAGAAGGCTATCAAGGTGTTGCGGCGCTCTCCGCTCGTGGAATTTCATTCCCGCACCCGCAGCTCTTTTTCCGGCAATTTGAGAACAGCCGAGGGTAACATGATAGAGCTGCAAGAGCAAATGGTCGACACTATACTGCAAAGCGACTACGCGCTCGATGTGCGTGGCGACGCGAACAATTCGGCGAGACTCTTCGAGATACTGTCGCTCGGGCGCATCCCAGTCGTTTTGGATACCGAACGCAATTTTCCGTTCAGCGACAAGATCGATTACTCCTCTTTCGCGCTTGTCATTGATTTTCGGGACATCGCTCATTTGTCCGAGCGGATAGCGGAATTCCACAAGAATATTTCGCCGGAACGTTTTGAACAGATGCAGAGGAATGCGCGCGAAGCTTATGTCCGCTATTTTCGAGTAGATGCGCTCATGCGGCAGATCGTAGAGGTTTTATCGTCACGTTTGGCGGAATCCCGTACATAACGCTATTCGGCGGGACATCCTTGTTACACAGCGCCAGGGCTCCGATGACGGAATTATCGCCAATTCGTATGGGCTTGATCACTTTGGCCCCTGTGTGGACGGTGACATTATCGCCAAGCTGCGGCAGGCCCACCTCCTCTCCTCCTATTACCGTAACGCCGTTCAGAATAGTGGCATTTTTTCCTATTTTAGCGCTCGCGCCTATAGTCACGTCAACCGGATGCGGCAGGCATAATCCCGGGCCGATATCCGCGTATGGGGATATGTCATTAGCGAATCTATACATTCGCCACATCCTCATACGGAGTTGCCCGCGCCATCCTTTGCGGATAAGCAACTGGTTCACGCGTAGCCAAAATACGCATGCGAATCCTGGTCTAAGCCGTATGACTCTGCGGGCCTGCAACAGGCGGGAAATGAGCGATGACTGAAGATTGAACTTGAAGTTCACTCTGGCGGCATCTTGGCACACAATATCCCAAAAAAAGTAAGACTGCATAATTAGGGTTTAAGCAAGTTTTTCTCCTTTATATAATCACTCACTACTTTGCCGACAAGAGCATTCCCTGCTGGCGTCCAATGGATATCGTTCGGCCAATAAAGCACCGCTCCGCCCGGGTCTACTGCATGCAATGCCGCCACAAGATCAATATAGGGAATGCCGTGTTGTTTGAGATATAGTTCGGTACGGCCATTGGCAGATTGCGGAGGAGTTGACGTCGATAATGTCCAGTCCATAGGCGGAACAAATACCACTAAAAGCTTGCTGTGGATTTTGTCAGCCAATGTTTTGAAAGCCCGCATATTTGACAAGTGAACATCCCAATAGATGGGGTCGTCGAATAATTCTGCTCGATTATCAAATCTGGATTGGTTTTTATGTGCGAGACCAGTGCTCAAAAGCCAGTTCGGAGCGATGCTCATGAGTACACTACGCAGCTTATCCGTTATGTTGAACTGTCTTTTTGCCATCAAATAAAGCACCGAATGCGCCGCGAGTTCCGTTTTTATCTTTTGGAGAAGGGGATAGTTCGGTTTTAAAATATTACAGGTTGTCGTTGCTTCAAGCGGCGAGTTGGAGAGCATGAACGACGCTTCGCAGTACGACCATCCGGGTACCACATATCCACGATACGCGGTATAATCCGGGAATATCGCATCATCCCCCGCATCGTCTTCAAAATGAGCCAGGACAATCAATTGAGGGGGTTGAGGCAACTTTCCTATGGTGCGCTGTGCCTTTATCACTTCCTGGCGCGTGCCGTACCCTGGCACTCCGCAGTTGAGTGTGCGAGTGCCGGTAGAGCGTTCAATTATTTTGCCCCATTTTTCGTCAAGCCGTGTATATCCCCAGGCAAAACTGTCGCCGGTCAAGTAAATATAGGGCGATTGGCCGTCATAAGGATAATCGTAACAGCCGAGGTCATTCGACCAGACCGGATAGGTAAGATCCGCAAATTCATGCGTGGTAGTGGCAAAATTGGGAGCGATGTCATATCCGAGTACCGGGTCCCAGCGAAAGTATTCTCCAGAGACGTTGAGCGGATACATATACCGCCATTTGAGCGGCGTGAAATGAAGTAGAACATCCACCGCAATAAGTGTCACCGCGACGCTCACGAGTACCAGTAACCCATTTAGGACAAAAGATTTAATCCAGTGCATACAACTCGAGTGTTGAGCGTTTCCTCCATGTTGGTTGAACGCGTTTATCGAACACTATATTGCCGATAACGAAATAATCCATTTTTGTGTTCATAAAACAATTGTATGCATCTTCAGGAGTCATTACAATCGGTTCGCCACGGACGTTAAAGCTTGTATTAACCAAAAGTCCATACCCGGTACAATTTTTAAAAGCATTAATGAGCTGCCAAAATCGCTCGTTTGTTTTGCGCGAGACAGTCTGCACCCGAGCTGAATAATCAAGATGCGTGACTGCTGGCACATCCGAACGTACCGCATTAATTCGCTCCATGAGCGATTCGTCCGAATTTTGCTTGGTATAGGAATGACGATGTTTGACAACAGGTGTCGTGAAGAGCATGTAGGGAGAAGTTTTTTCTCGTAATTCAAAATATTGTTGAGCGTCTTCCTCAAGTACGGCCGGTGCGAATGGGCGGAAGCTCTCGCGGTATTTAATGCTTAAGTTGAGTTTCTTCTGCATCTGAGGGTTACGCGCATCGGCAAGTATGGAGCGATTTCCCAAAGCCCGCGGACCCCATTCCATACGACCCTGCATCCAGCCGATGATGTTACCTTCTGCAAGTAATTGTGCCACGTCTGAGCATATGTTGTCAAAACTTTCGTATTCACGATAGGGCGCTTGAAAAATTCTGGCCATACGTTTAGCATCAAGCTCTGAGTATGCGGGTCCTAAGTAAGAACCCGACATGTTGTCGTCAGGATTGGGCGTTCGGTCCACACCAAGCCAGATGTGATGGGCCGCGAGCGCCGCGCCAAGAGCTCCGCCCGCATCACCTGCCGCAGGCTGAATCCAAACACGATCAAAAATTCCGGCCGCAAGAATGCGCTCATTTGCGACGCAATTGAGCGCAACTCCCCCAGCCATAACGAGATTATGCATTCCAGTCATTTTTTGCGCCGTGCGCGCGAGCCGCACCATGGCTTCTTCGGTGACTTCCTGAATCGCGAGTGCAAGGTCCATATATTCTTGCGTAAGCGGTGTTTCCTCCGAGCGTGGAGGTATGCCAAAAAGCACTTTCCATTTTGCATCGTTAACGGTCCGTAGCGTTGTTGCAAAGGTAAAATACTCCATTGCAAGCATAAGCGACCCGTCTTCTTTGAGTGAAATGAGGCGTTCAAGAATAATGCGTTTATACGCCTCAACCTCACGGCTGTGCACGCGCCCGTAGGGCGCTAATCCCATAAGTTTATATTCGCCGCTATTGATTTTGAAACCGCAATAGTAAGTAAAGGCAGAGTACAGAAGCCCAAGCGAATGGGGAAAATGCATCTCTGCGAGCATCTCTATGTGTTTGCCCGAACCCTTGCCGATAGTGGTCGTCGCCCATTCCCCAACGCCATCAACAGTCAGTATTGCCGCTTTTTCAAAAGGAGAAGGGTAAAAGGCACTTGCCGCGTGGGAGAGGTGATGCGCGGGAAACAATAAAGGAACAGCAACGGACGCACCTTCAATTTTTTTAAGCTCCTCGCGGATGGTCCTTCGCATAAAGAGTTTTTCTTTCATCCACACCGGCATAGCCGCAATGAAACTTTGCACGCCTTGCGGCGCCCACAGATGATATGTCTCGAGCAATCGTTCAAACTTCAGAAGCGGTTTATCGTAGAAGGCAACGGCGCTCAATTCGGATGGTTTAATCCCATATTCGGAAAGGCAATACTCTACGGCATGTACAGGGAACGAACTATCGTGTTTTTTGCGCGTAAACCGTTCCTCATGAGCGGCTGCAATAATCTCGCCATTGACGAGGAGAGCGGCAGCGCTGTCGTGATAGAACGCTGAAATGCCGAGTACTGCCTCCCGTTTCATGATTAAAATAAGGTATACACGAATGGCGCGAGTGCGCTTGTGCCGACTACAGTAACCATAAAACCAACCACGAGAAGAATGATAATCGCAGGTAAAAGCCAGAACTTCTTACGCTCTTTCAGAAATCCCCATACATCATTAAGAAAGTCCATATGCGTTAATACGGTCGCTCCAGAACATCGGGTGTTACAAGACCATTTTTTGGTACAAACGCCGTAGTATGAAGCGTATCACGCACGAGATTGCGTGCATCGCCTCGCAGTATGCGGCGCAACACGCCGATGGGAGTTATCACGATAAAGAATATAAGTCCGAAAAACACCGGTCGCATCAGATATCCAAACACTTCGGCAATCATAAGCCACACTCGTGCAATCGGACGCAGAAGTGAAGGAAAGAAAAGGACCACGAGCAACAATACTCCTGCTATGAGAATCGCCGGTTTTGAACCATAGTCATAGTACGCGATAACCAATGCCACAAGCACACATACCAATCCCGTGTCACGCACCCAAGCGTCACTCATGGGAGATGTATAACACATCATCACTTTTTCTTCCATAACGTGTAGCGGTCGAATTCACTGTTTTTTTCATAGAGGGACAAATCTATTTGTTCAAGACGGGCTTGCCCGGTAACAACCATGTCAGGAACCCCCTCTGTTATGAGATGCAGTTTATCTTCGCCAGTCACAATAATAGGCGTTGTGAAAAAGTACTGATAGTACGGCATCCCAATTGGGAGAAATAAGGGTATCTCGGGAGCTTGGTATACAAAGATTGACTGTACAATCGAGAGGCCACTTAATGTTTCGGTAAGCTCGGCAGTTCGATGAGAGTTGTAATATTCCGCCACCCACGAACTAAAAAAGCATTGATAGAGTTGAAGTGTGATGAGCAGTACCAGTGATAGGTGGAAGAAAATCCTTGGGATTCTTTTCGGCCATAGCGTCGAGTACGCGAGAGGAAAGTACAAGAGCGCCAACACTTCCCCCAGAAAAAAGTACCGGTAATACGGCATAATGCGCAAGAAGGAGAGATAGGTCAACAACGTAAAGCCAATAGCGATGTATTCGGCGCAAGAAATGGGTTCATGCTTTCGTATGCGTATAACCAGTGACAGCATCCACACGGCTGCCAACGCGAGCGCATAGAGAGGCTCTGGCCTACTTATAAAAAGAAAGGCATTGTGGAAAATAGCGCTGGCGATGTCAATGGCGAAGGGATTGGAGTAGAGAGAAACCATTTGTATAAACGACTGACCTTCAAATTGAATCCATATCCACAGTCCCATCGCGGCGGAAAATGCGCTAAATCCTGCGATAAATTTCGACAAGGTTAACTTTCCCCAGGAGAACAGCAATACCACAAACGTTGGGGGAAGAAGAAGTATAAATATCGGTTTTGTTGCAACTGCAAGCCCTAAAAAGAGTCCTGCTCCGAGAAAATAAAGCCACGACGTCTCCCGCGATTCTATATATTTTACGAATAAGAGAAAAACAGTGAGATACAACAACCCCGGTACTTCTCCGAGCACATTTTTTCCGTTGCCATAGAGCGGCGCAAAAGTAACCAATAGGAAAAAAGCATAGAGGGCGAGGGCGGGAGGCATCTCGCGGCGCACAAGCATAAAGGCGCAGTAGGCAAAGAGCAGAATAAAGATGACCATGACCGACCTGGCGACGACGAGGTTTTGCCCAAATAGCTTAAATGCGGCCGCTATGGGGAAGGTGACTGGATACCCGGTCGTAGCGGTAAGTGCGGCAGAAACATACTCTCCTGGCGCCACTTTGAACAGGGTATACGGCCCCTGGTTGGCGATATTAATCGCGACCTGGATAATGTGTCCCTCATCAAACCACGTCGGCGGACTTTCCGTGAGATGATAGGTTGAAAGAAAAAGAAGAAGCCCTCCCCCTGTGATAATGAAAATTTTTTTCATACAGTTCCTTGTTTATACCACAGGTATGTCGCGAGCCCTCCGGGGCGCGAGACGGCATACACATCGGCGCCGATATCGCGGGCCCACATGAGCGTTGCCTGTATGAGCTGATTGGAGACCGGGCCGCTCATTTCGGCGATTTCTGCAGAAGGGTAGTGTAACAGCATTGTATATCCGAGTGAACTTGCATCCTCCGAGCGACCGCCATTGATTACTTCGACAAGTTCCGCGCCAAGCTTTCGGTGGAAATTCATGACCGGATCATCGCCATTGAGCAGATACTGCCACACGAACTCCAAACTTGGAACCGTTGCGATTTTCGGAACAGATCTTGGTTTGAAAGATGCGCTACATATTGAAACACAAGTAATTTTCTTATCGCCATAAGAAAAAGAAATTTGTCCTGTGAGTGCGCCATATGTATCGATTGCGCCCAACGTCAGATATTTTCCGAGATATTTTTTGTATTCGTACTCGTTCTGTACGAGCGGCTGCCAGCAATGATTGTATAAGGAGAGCGACGTTTTTTCAAATTCAGAATGCGGATGAATAATGATGAAGCGAAATTCGCCACTTTTCATGATATCATAGAGCGGCTCGAACTTCCCTGCGAATATCTTTTTTAGGATGGTTCTCTGCACTTTGCCGGTGGACGTCATTGGCAATTCATCCGCTGTCACTGTGGCGAAGTATTTTGGCGTTTCGTATTCGTTTAATATTTCTTGTTCCAAAAGGAGGCCTAGTTTTAAGCGTCGCAAAGCGCTCGGTTCGTCAGTACCGCTCCTCCATACAATAATTGCGCCAATTTCTTCTCCATACCGTTCATCTTCGGCTCCGACGACATAAACCTGTTCAATATCAGAACTTATTTTTTTTAATGCGTTTTCAACGGCAACGGGAGAAATATTTACACCCCCCTTTATTATGATTTCTTTGGAGCGGCCTATAAGAAAGAAAAAACGTTTTCCTCCGATATTCTTCCAGTAGCCGATATCACCGGTTAAAAAGTATCCGTCGCGGGAAACGGGCTCGGTGCCGACATATCCCTGCATCACCGCAGGTCCTTTGACGACGAGCTCTCCTTCTTCTCCTTCGCCAAGAATTCGCCCTCTGGCATCCATTACCGCAACAGTGGCCCACCGCATCGGAGTGCCGATAGAATTCCCAGCGACCACTTTTGCGTATTGTTTTTCCGTGAGGTCCATAGGCACCCCCGTCACGCGGAGCGCCGTTTCGGTCTGCCCGTATCCCTGATAGAGGGGGATAGAGAATTTTCGCATGAATTCAAGCGCGTCTGAAGCGACAACAGGCGCGGAACCCAGTTGTATTCGGTTCAATTTCAAGCGGTCTTTTACCGCTTTAAATTCATCGGTGCGGCCGAGTTGGTCAAAAATGACGGATGGGACGATTGAAGTACATGTCGCTCCACTGTTCGCCGCCTGTTCGAAAAAACGCGAATTGGAGTAAACCGGCGGTATCGCAATTGAGGCGCCTGCGATAAGCGAAGCGAGACAAAAAGTTGTGGAATTAATGTGATGGAGCGGCAATTCAACCAAAAATCGATCTTTTTCCTGTATATGGAGCCACTCTATGATGCCCTTTGCGTTGACGACCAGATTTTGTAGCGTGAGCAAGGCACCCTTTGGATGAGCAGTTGTGCCGGAGGTGAAAAGTATCAGCGCCTCATGAGAAAGGTCCGGCATCCAGGATATGTTACGGAGAGTGTTTTCCGCTTTTGGAAATTCTTCTTGAGTTATCAACAATGTGGCATTGCTCACTTTTATTTTGTACTTACGCAGTTCATTTGTATCGCGTTTCGTATCTAGCGGCACAGTCACAATTCCCATACCCCACGCCGCCCAGCTCAGTATCAGCAGGTCGGCGCAGTTTGCGAAGTCTAGCGCTACTCTGTCTCCAGCTTGCAGCCCGATACTCTGCAGATATGCAGCCGCACTTTCCACTTTTGTAAGCAATGCCGCGCGCGAGATCTCTTCCACAATTTTGCCTGCGGCATCGCACGTAAGTATCTCCAGTTGTGCAGGATCGGCATGCGCGAGGGCGGAAAGATGCTCGTGCAGAGTCTTCATATCTCGGGCGGCTTGTGGTTTCGCCAGACGAAAAGAAGATAGAATGTATAATTCCAGACGAAACCTAGAATGATGCCGACGACGTATGCCGCGTGGATCGCAAGAAGACTGTCTGTCTGGCGCTCGATTATGAATACGAACAGCCACTGCAGGAAGAGAGAGCCGCTCACTACAAGATGGAAACGCGCAAGGCGCGAGAGAAGCGAAATATCGTGCTGCCTATCATGAAAAGAATAACGGTTGTTCAGGTAAAAATTCGTCAGGACGCCGATCTCGGCGCCTAGAACGGCGGCAGTACTGGGGGAAACTATTCGCAGAAAAATACCCAAGATCTCGAACACTACTGTTTGTACCACGACCCCAACACCGCCGATGACGAACACGTGCACGAAACGCGAATTCAAGAAAGCGCGCGTCCGTGCACGGGGGTCCATAGTTTCTGTACTATAACGCATTCCCATCGTAAGATACAAGACATGTCTTTCCTGCAGTCACGCCGCACTGTATCCATCATCGTTCCGTGCTACAACGAGGAACGAACGGTCGGAGAACTTCTGAATTGCCTCCGGACCGCTTTTATCCCTTTCGGTTGGGAAAAAGAAATCATCGTTGTGGATGATGCGTCGCGAGACGGCACGCGAAATATTTTGAAACGATATGAAAACGAGATGCGCATTATCTATTGCGAGAAGAACGGCGGGAAGGGTACTGCGGTGCGCCGCGGCATACAGGATGCGATGGGAGCGTATGTGCTTATTCAAGACGCTGACCTCGAATACGACCCGGCGGATATAGCGACTCTTCTGTCGGTCATTGACAGCGGAACAGCGGATGTCGTATACGGTTCGCGCAACTTGAGCCCGCGAACGCACCACAGCGGTTTGCTGGCGCGCGCAGGCGTGTGGTTCATAACAAAACTAATCAATCTACTGTATAGATTGTCACTGACGGATGTATGGACCTGTTATAAACTTTTTCCTCGCGCCGCGGCAAATGATTTCATGACGGGTCGCTTTGAATCAGAATTGTTATTTACCGCGGCGCTTGCACGCCGGAATTATCGCTTTGCAGAGGTTCCCATATCCTACGCTCCGCGCGCTGTTGCGGAAGGGAAGAAGATACGCTATCGGGACGGCATCCAGGCGATCATAGTGATTGTATGGGACTGGTTGCGGCACCTCTCGTCCTGAACAGGTGCCGGAGCGTCAGAGCGCCTTGTACGGCCAAAAGAAGCATAAAGGGAGCCGCCGGCATACGGTATCGGTGTTCGGTGACCGGTCCGGTGAGGAGCGCAAAGTACAGTATGATACCCGACGCGATGCACACAAACCAAAACACAGAGGGTCTCTTTATGAGCACATAGACCAATTCGAAGAGCCACAAAGACGAGATGAGCATCCACGGGGTTGAACCAAGCAGGAGCATCCATAGATTCGGACTTGGTGAAACGAAGTAGCCGAGGATACCGACTATATCGCCGCGGATGAGCATGTCGCTGAAATTCGTTTGGTCGGGAGGTATGGGCACGAGTCCGACAAATCGGTTCATATCCCGTATACCATCGGTAACAAAGAACGGTAGTGTCTTTATGAAATGAAAATACAGATAGCTGAAAAGATGTCCCTGCAAGCTGTCATGAATCTGTTTTTGGAATATAGATTTGTTCGCAAGGGAAGCAATGGGAGTGGTGGAGGAGATAAGCGGGGCGCTGTATATCGCGTATGTTTCCTCGAGAGATATATTGTGGCTATAGGCGTAAAAGAGCGGCAGATTATATTGAGCGAAATTGACATAGGGTGTGGCGGAAATATCGAACACCCCGTACAGAGCGTGATTGCGGAGCGACCAGGGCGCTATGACGAGTATGATGCCGATGCAAAAGGCCGCCAAATGCGCGGCGCTTTTCGCGTACGGTCGCAGCTCCTTCCGATACAATGCGAGATAGGCGATGAACATGAACGGCGGTAGAAATTGCGCTATGACCCTGGTCAAAATGGCGAACCCAAAAAATAGTCCTCCTACGAAGGCGAGAAGAAACCCTCTCACGAAGTTCTCTTCTTTCCGTAAAAAAAGATAGATCCCAAGAAGCAGTGCGAATATAAATACGGTTTCAGAGCCTACGAAAGTAGAAAAGAAAAGCGTCGTCGGCTCAATACACAGGAGAATGGCCGCTATAAAAGCGGGCTTCTCTGACAAGAATTTTTTCCCCAAGAGATAGGTAAGCACAACCGAACCGCTTCCCAGCAGCATCTGGACGAATATGATGAGAACGAGGGGGAAGCCTAGGAGCTGAAAAAAGTATAAAAAGAACGGATAGCCCGGCAGACGGAAACTCTCTGGAATAAATGGAGGCGAAGCAGACAGGGAGTACACATGATTTTGCAGCAGATTTTGCGCTAATATGAAATAGCTTGACGAATCCCCTTCAACGATTGGATATTGTGAGGCGCTGTGCGGCATGTGGCCAAGAACAATGAACCATTGCCACAAGATCAGGAACATCATCACTCTTAAGGTGAACGCCACTGCGAAAAGAAGTAGCTCTTTTTTATGTCCCGTATACCACGTATAATTCACCTGCATATCATACTATGAAGCTTTACTATGTCGTCAACGCGCGTATGCCGAATACAAAGGCATACGGCATACAGATCGCTAAAATGTGCGAAGCCTTTATTGAGCGGGGAATTATGGTGGAACTCCTCATTCCCAGCACGCGCCAAGCGCATATCCCCATGCGAGAATTCTATGATCTGCGAGTGGACGTACCTACTCGGGTCCTCCCCGGCCTTGATTGGTATGACCGAGGCAGGATCGCATTCGCCTTAAGTTCTATAGTTTTTATGGCGTCGGCTTGTTGGTATCTTCTGAAGCGCCGGAATTTCGCGTTCATATACAGCATAGATATGGACCCATATTCTTACTCCCCGCTGGCGCTGCTCGGTATGCCCCTTGCGACGGAGATGCATTCCCCGAAGCGTGCAAACATGCTTACGCGCCTTTTCTTCAAGAAAGTCGGCTTTATTATCACGACTAACCCTCTCATTAAGGACAAATTGGCTCGCGTTTTCAATCTCAAGCAGGAGCGTTTTATCGTAGAGCCGAACGGAGTGGATCCAGATGCTTTCGAGGCGCCTTCGAAAGAAGATGCAAGAATGGCGCTGGGGCTCCCGGGAGATGCAAAGTTTGTTCTTTATGTCGGGCGATTCTATGATTGGAAAGGGATGCGAGTAATACAGGAAGCTTCTGTCGAGCTCGATCGGGAAGGTATCGTAACATATCTGGTGGGCGGCACTCAAAAAGAATTTGAAGCGACAACAAAAGGACCGTCTAGCCCTTTATATTTCGGGGGTTTTGTCGCGCATAAAGATATTGGACTCTGGTGCGCCGCCGCGGATGCGCTACTCATCCTTGGGACTCGGGCCAACGAGTTTTCCTACCGGTACACTGCGCCGATGAAGCTCTTCGAGTATCTCGCATCGGGGCGTCCCGTTGTCGCCGCCGATACGCCCGCACTGCGTTCTCTCACCTCCGAACATGAAGTGACGTTTTACATCCCTGACGACCCCGTCAACCTTGCACGCCAGATTTCCTCGATATTCTCCGACCATGAAAGAACGGCGCGAGCGTCAGCGGAAGGCCTGCGAAGAGCGCGCGAACATACGTGGTCCAAACGCGTGGAACGTATTCGCTCTTTTATCGGGTTATGAGTGGGGAAGAAGCGATCGTGCGCATATCGACTCCTCGCGGAGCGTTTTTCGTTGACACGGAGAGCGATAAGAAAATGGCGGGCGCGCTCCGAAGCGATGCATACCCGAACGAGGGGCTCCTCGCCGTGGCGCGGGCATTTGTGAACGAGAAAAGTGTCGTTGTTGATATCGGCGCACATATCGGTACGTTTGCGATACCGATCGCAGCCGATGCCGAGGAAGTGATAGCATTTGAGCCGTCGCCCAGAGCTTTCGCTCTCTTGTCGCGGAACGCCGAAGAAAACGGTATATCGTTTCGACTCATCAATAAGGCGCTCGGGAGCGCGAGAGGGGGCGGCACCCTGCTCACGCGTAATGCATCAAACGCCGGCGCGAATACGCTCTCACCGGGCGGCACCATCCCGGTCGCGACGCTTGACGATGAGGTTACGCACGCGGATTTTATTAAGATGGATGTGGAGGGAATGGAACTTGACGTGTTGCGCGGCGGGACAGGGCTCATTGAACGCGCCCGTCCCGTGGTCCTCTTTGAAGTGAATTTGTCACAGCTGCGCGCGCACGGCGCCTCACCGCGCGCGCTCGAGCGTTTCTTCTCGGAGCGGAACTATCGGCTGTATGTCCCGCTTGAACGGAAAAGGACGCTTGCGCGCGTACGCAGTGCGACACTCCTGACCGCATTCCTCGCGCCGCGCGCCTGGTTCTTCTTCGGCGAAAGCGCGCCGTTCGACCTTATTGCAGTCCCCGCAGAACGCCCGCTCCCTTTCTCTTCTGTAGGATTCGGTACCGCCATTCTGTACGCTATTGCCAATAACCTCCTGGTGAAGGCGCGCCGTATACGCGCGTATCTGCGCTAACATCAAAGCGACGCCATTGTGCCTGAAGAGACGAGATACGACATGCCGGAAGGAATCGTGGCATCCGCGCAGAGGGCGGCGATCGCTCCGGCGACCTCTTCGGGCGCCATAAGCGCCCGTCCGCCTGCATGTCCCGCAGCTATTTCAAAGAACTTTTCAGGCAAGTCCGCGTTAAGCTTCGTACGCATGAGGTCTGGCGCGATGGCCAGTACGCGTATGCCTGCCGGCGAAAGTTCCCGATGCAATTCCCGCAGGAGGCCGCGCAAGGCGATCTTGCCGACCGTATACGCCCCCATCCGTGCGGCAGTGGAATCGGCCTCGATTGCGCTTGACGTGACGCCGATGAGCGCCCCGCTCTTTTGCTCCTTCATCATCTTGGCAATAGGCCGAAAAAAATTGAACGCACCGAAGAATCCCGCTTCGAACTGACTTCTGAACGTGTTTCCGTCCATGTCGAAAATCTTTTCTCTTTTGATCGGGTCAACAGCCGCATGGATAGCAACGTCAATGCGGCCGGTTTTTAAAAGAACTTCGTTTACGACTCGGGAAGTATCTTGTTCGTTGCCTACGTCGCAACGTATAAAAACGGTGTCACGTGGCAGGGAAGCGTGCACGGTCTCGATCTCATTCTCGGGCGAGTTCTTAAAGAGCACAACGACCTGATAGTGCTCGTGCGCGAGCGCTGCTGCCGTCGCACGGCCCACGCCGCCCATACCTCCCGATATGACCGCAACTTTTTTTGGACTCGTCATACGAGTACCTTCACCATCGCTTCGCCGTCCGTGAGAACTTCTCCGGTTTTTGAATCCGTAATTACCGTCGACATTCTCAAGGTTTTTACCGGGTCGATTTTTTGCGCCACGGTACCGGAAACGGTTATCGTCGTGCCGATGCGTATCGGCCTCCTGAAAAAAAGCGATTGCGAGAGATAGAGCGAGTGCGTGCCGGGGAGATGCATGCCGACGAGCCGTGAGAGAAGCGCTCCGCCCAACATACCGTGAGCCACGCGTTCTCCGACCGGCGTGCGGGCAGCGAACTCGGCGTCCATATGGAGCGGGTTGTTGTCTCCCGAGAGGTCTGCGAACTTCTGTACCAATGCCTCGTCAACTATTACCTCGAACTTCGCGGTGTCTCCCTCCCGTATCTCGGCGAATGTCTTTCCGGCGATCATAGCAGCGTCACAACTGAATGCCCTTTGAACGGACGAGGGCGATTGCCTCGCCGAAATTCCGTATCGCCATTGCCTCATCGAAGGTGAACTTCACCTTGAAGGCCTTTTCTATTTCGGTCAGCAGGATGATGGCGTTGAGCGAGTCCCACGCCTCGGCGGTCTCGGGGGACAGAGCATCGGTGACCGATGAGGCCGGCAGATTGAGCACGGACGAGAATATCTTTTTGAGCGTGTCCATATGTCATTCAACGATAGTGAGCAAAGGATTCCTTTTCGCCTTCCCCTTAAGGTGGGACGGGATATCAAGAGCATACTCCTTCACGCCCTTTTTGCTCCCCTTCCTCTCGACGAATCCGGCATCAGGGAGAAAGTCCTTGGACGGGACATTTTTAGAAGTCGGGATGAATGAAGCGGTCATTTTCTTGAATCCGGCGGTATGGAGTTTCTGTATGATGTATTCGAGAAATGCGAATTCGACATCGCGGCCCATCACCCGGCAGCTCATCAAGAAGGTGTCGAGCCGGGCCGCATTCTTCTCTGGAGCGATAAGAGCGACAATGACGATACCGTACTCACCGAATTTGTCGGCAACCTCTGCAGAATATATGTGCCAACCGTCTTTCAACAAGCTCCGTATATCGGCCTCACTGTACCGCTTGGTCGTTAGATTGTATTGATTGGTCTTTTGCGTAAGCTGGGAGACTCGCGCGATGTCATTGCTCAGACCCTCAAATATTCTGATGCGGATACCGAGTTCGGCAATGTATTCTTTTTTACTTTTAGTGTTTTTTAAGATGGCTGTGCGTTGGCGTTCCTCCGCATACATTCTGCCCTTTTTCTTGTCTTCTTCGGTCAGCGACATTTGATGAAATACCTTGAGCGACAGAAGCATACCGACGTATTCCTCGGGTGCGCCCCCGAACTCGGGGACGAGCACCTCCGGACGCTCCTTCCGCATCCGTTCCCGCTCCAGCGGGGAATCGTCTATAAAGACCATGCTGTCCGTCCCGATGTTCAATTCCTTGGCTATATCCGCGATAGTGATGCTTTTATCATCCCAATTAGCTCGTATGGCGGCGAAATGCTCTTCTTTCAGAATGAAGTGTGGATTTTTCTTAAATGCTTCCTGTACGTCGGCGAGGTTGTTCTTGCTGGCGATGGCCAGAATAATGCCGCGCTCCCATAAACGCAGAAGCGTCCGTTGGAAATTCTGGAATGCGACCCCCGGATACCCGGGACCGAGCGCGATGCCGAGCGGGCCCGTCTCGCCGACCACTCCTCCCCAGAGCGTGTTGTCAAGGTCAAGCACGATGCATTTGCGCGACCGTCCTCTGATTGCCCGGATGCAGGCGAGCCACTCATGACAGAGCGCGACGAAGAAATCGTTCGTGAAGGGGATGTCGAAAGCGTAGGACCCGCGCATATCCCTGACCCGCTCCTCGCCCAGCCGGTAGACGATCGTGTTCGTATCGAAGACGTACAGATTGGAGACCTCTTTGGAGAGAGCGACGAGACGGTCGTTCCATTCCTTCGCGCGTGCGAAGAGCGGGTCGTCGCTGAAGAAGTGCCCGTACGGGCTGTTGTAGGGGAGCGGCGAGAGGCTTACGACCACCAGGGTTTTGGTCGCCTCACAGTAGGTCCGTATGTCGGAGAGCGTTTCCTCGGTGTGTTTCGATGAGTCGGTAAATTCCCCGTGCTGGTACGGATTGATGTCGAAGAAGATAAAGGAGATGTCCGGCTTCGACTTATACAGAACATCGGACGTATCCTTCAGCACGAGAGGATATTGCTTGTAAGGGGCGCGCGTAATCGCGGGGCGGATGTGTTCCGACAGGCACATGCCCCCAAGTACTTTCTCGAGCACCTCGTCGGTGAAATTCGTGATGAGGTGTATGGAGAACGGTAATAACCCTTTTGCGGGGGACCCCTTCATCTTTGCATAGGACCGTATATAGGCGAGAAAATCCATGGGCTCCCAAGTACGGACAGTGTATCATACAGGAGACGAAATTCTTATGCCTATTCCGATGCGCAAAGCCCTCACGTTCCGAGCCTCTTCTATCGGCGATTGCCTCATGGGGAAGTATCTGCTGGAGAATATCCATAGGCAATTCTCGAATGCGCGCCTCGGTATCGTCGTCGCAAGCCGCGCAAGGATGATCCGCGACCTCTTTGCGGCGTATCCGTGGCTTGAGGTCATCGAGGCGAATCGCTGGCGTCCGAAGCTCCTTTTTTCTTTATGGAAGAATTTTCAGAACAGCGACCTCGTCGTGACACAGTATGCAGGGAAACAAGGGGGGAGTTTCAGTTTGACGAGCAAGCTTGCCGCGCGAGTTCTCGCCAAGCGTGGCGGACTCATCGGCTTTACTGATGCGTCAAGATTGAACGGAATGTTGTACGACCGGCTTGTGCCTGTGCGCTCTGACATCGCCGTTGTCGAGCACGACCGCGCGGCTCTGCGCGCGGTCGGCATACCCGTAGCGCTTCCATTCCACACGCTCGAATTCGTTCAAGATGATTCGGTGCGAAGCAAATTCAATCTCGAAGTCGGGAAGTTCATCATCGTGCATTTGTTCGCGGGAAATGCGAGTCGCGGATTACGCCCGGACAAGAAGCGCGAGATGCTCGCCGCGCTCGTCAGGAAGTTGCCCGGCGTTCGTCTGGTCATAAGCGGCGGCGCGGCCGACCGGGAAGAAGCGGTGCGCATAACGGAGCACGTCCCTGCGACAATCATCGCCGGGGAAGCGACGCTACAAGAACTTATGAACCTCATTTCAGAGAGCCACGGGGTTGTGAGCGTTGATACGGGCGTGGCGCACATCGCCGCGCAGCTCCGCAAGCCGCTCGTCGTCCTGCGCACCTGCGTAGGGCGCCAATGGTGGTTCCCCGGACAATATGGAGCGGACGCGCTTATTACGGTATTATCGTGTGATGATATGTGTGCAACAGACCATGTTAAGAAAGATTACCCCTTATGCATTAACGGGATTAAAGCGGAAGAAGTAGCACGCAGTACGCTCAGATCTTTCGTTTGGCTTTAAAATAGGAGTCAATCTTACGAGCAATCTCAACTGCGACTGGTACACTCGTCGTCACTTTGCCTGAAAATATCTTCCAAAAGCCGGGTGCACGGTTCTTGATGAAGGTCGGGCGAGTGTCGGTCTTTTCTTTCTTGGGGAGGACGGTGCGTACGACATAGAGCGAATGGAGGTGCTTGCATTGCCGAATCTCGGGCGCGTAGGGGTACCACTTTTTTTTGTATGCTTCAAACCGTTTTGCCCGACGCGTAGAGGTATCGTAGTGTTTAATATCGTGGGTAAACTGTGGGACCGTCCCTACTGAGCGCTCCAACACGGAAAGTTCGACATCGTAAAACAGATACTCCTTCGAAAAGCCGAACGGCATGACCCCGAAGAAAGGGCCGTCGATGATGGACCACCCCGTGCCTCGCCACGGCGTACGCGCAACGGGCATCTCGCAAAGCTCATATTGATAGTTGTGCAGCTCGACCCCTATAAAACGATTGATGTGATTCAGACCGCCGTACGTTGCGTTCACTATCGCGCCGCTCTCAAGAGTTCTCACCTTGCCGTTGGTTTCATACTGCACGTTGAAAATATCGTCCTGCCGCATGATCCCCGTTACGGGAGATGATGTCATGAGCGACACGTTCGGCATCTCGGATAATTTCTTAAGGAGCATGCTGCGGACACGGGTAGCGTCGAAGCTCTGTTCGGGAACTCGTACGCTCAGCGCGATCTTTTCTTTATTGATGACGGTGCGCTTCGGCCACTCAGGGCGATGCGGTAATCCGATTTTCTTACAGAAAGCGATATACTCGTCTGCCGTCGTGAGGCTACCTTCTTTTGCAATGAGGTAGTAATTATTAAGGCGCTTCACGATGGCATCGCGGAACATATCTTCAAAACTGACTTTTGCCGACAGGCTTTGTCTGGCAGTTTTGACATCACGCGGATAGTGGTAGCCCATGTGTACGCGGCATTGGTTCACGAGCGATGCTCCCAACAGGATGTCCGGTTCCTTTTCGAAAATGACTACCGGATACCCACGCTGCGCTATCTCTAAAGCCGAGAGGACACCGAAAATACCTCCCCCGATAACCGCTACCGAGCGACGGGCGCGCTGTACAACAGCCAGCAAGGCCTGTGCGATTGGACGATATCGTTCAAACGTCAGCACGTTCTTTGGCTGCCCGCCGCTGAAGTAAGGGAGCGCCTGCGTAAGCATCGCCTCTACGACGTCTTCGTATATGCGACGCTTTTTTCCGCCGACAGTAAGCGAAGTATAAAAACCGTTCGCATCACGAGTTCCGGCGAAGTTGGCGACCAATGCGGGTTTTTTCTGCCCTTTGAGATATATATACAGTGCTTCCGTCCTTTGGATGGCCATAAGATCGGTTTCCAACCGTACTTCTGGTGTACCGATATACCGTACTGATATTTTTTCGCGCGTATGGACGTCAACCTGCGGGCGTGAACGACTCGTAATAACCCTTATTTCCGCAGCTATGTGGAGCAGGTGCGGCAAGAACATCGTCTGCGCGGTGTATTTGCCCCTACGAACAGGGTCGATGGGGCGCGAGAAAACAATCTCAACAAAAGAAAGGTTCTTTTTATTCTTCTGTGCGAACTCCGTAATATGAGAAACTAGTTCTGCATAATGCCACTGCGAAGCGACGATAATTTTAAGCTTGTGTCGCGCGGCGAGCTTTTCGATCCGGTCGAGCTCTTTTTGTGTCAGAGCAATTGGTTTGGGCAGGATAAAATTCCGTACGTCGATACGTATGCATTCCGTCAGTATGCGCAGGAGGGTGTCGTGGTGCACACAGAGATCGAATACGTCGTCAGCGGCAGGCCGGCCGAACGCCTTCTTCCACGCCCGTGCCGAAGTAAAAAACGGGATCGTCCGCAAGGTCCCCGATGCGGGCTTGTGCGGGCTGACCACCGCACGCAAGTGGACATTCGGGAATGTACGGTACTTATCAGCTATGCGTATCCCTTGAACGCCAGCACCTACTACGGTGATATTAATCATGAAGTATCTCCAATGTTTGTAGACTGTAGCAGATATGGTATAGTTTTTCAATCGCGTATACCTGCTTATGAAAATACCCTTGTCGAAGAAGACGAAAGTGTATGTGGTAGCACCGGCTGGTGTCGCGACGGGCGGTCCGGAGGACCTACACCAACTTGCAGAGAGTGTACGCGCATTATATCCCGTAGATAAGGTGTTAATGCACTATTTCCCCGCCGGCACCGAGAATCCAGTGCCCAAGGCGTACGAGCATTTCAATATAGAATTCGCACAAGAGATAGAAGACAACGAAGACAATGTGCTTATCATTCCGGAAATATATGTGACTAAGTTTGATGCCTATCAGCGCATACAAAAAGTCGTTTGGTGGCTTAGCGTGGAGAATTACTATCTCTGCCCGCCCTCCTTATCTCCGAAACAACGAAGAATAAACAATGTGCTTTTTAAGCTCAACCTGCCGCACCATTTCTTTTTCAATACCGAGGTGAAGAAAATACCATGGCATCTTGCGCAGTCACATTCAGCGTTTGAACATTGCAAGGAGAGAGGGATTGATAACGTATTCTATCTTACGGACTATGCGAGCCAGGATTTTCGTAAGTATTCGATCGATGAGACGATAAAAGAAAATATCGTCGCCTATAACCCTAAAAAAGGATTATCGTTCACAAAAAGAATCATAGCATCGTCGCCTGATATTGCATTTATTCCGATAGTGAATATGAGCCACGAACAGATGGCTGACGTGTTTAAAAAAGCCAAAGTGTACATCGATTTCGGGTTCCACCCCGGCATGGACAAGATGCCGCGAGAAGCGTCCATACTAGGGTGTTGTGTCATAACGGGAAAGCGTGGCTCAGCTAAGTTCTTCGACGACATCCCGATACCTTCTGATTTCAAATTCAGGGCGAACTGGTTTACGATTCCCCTCATCAGGAGAAAGATACTGGAGTGCTTCCGCGATTACCACAACCAGGCGCGGAGACAGACCGCCTATCGAGAAAGAGCAAGAAAAGACGAAGATACGCACCTCTCGGACGTACAGAACGCCTTTTCTTTCGACTTGCGAGCATAGAAGCCCATGACCGTCCATTTCTTTACCTTTAGCGATGCGATTGGCGGCTCGTCGCGTCAGCGGGCATTCCGCGTGGTAGAAGAATTGCGGGCGCGCGGGGTCACAGCGGTCATCCATTGGCCGCCCGTCATCCTCCTGTCAAGGACTCCGTGGCCGAAAAAATTCCCGCTGATTGTCGCAACCGTTCGTTCACTCTTTTCAATACAGAAAGGGGATATCATCTATCTGCAGCGGGCTATCGCGAACAAGTATTTTTTCGTCATTATGGTTGTGTACCTCTTCTTCTCGCGCAGGAAGATGATCTTTGATTTTGACGACCCGGTATATACTCATAGTTTTTTCAAGACAAAGACATTTACCCAGATGGCGGATGCGGTCATCACCTGCACGCACGGACAGGCAGAGTGGGCGCGGAAGTACAATCCGAACGTACATATCTTCCATATCGTGGTGGATTTTCTCGCATTCCAAAAGTTCACCAAGGACTACGCGCAGGAACATCGTCCGCTTACGCTCGGTTGGATAGGGACGGGGCCGGAACATCTCTCGAATTTGAAAATACTTGCATCGGTTCTCACAAAACTGGCGAGGCAGACGACGGTTCCCTTCAAGTTCGTCCTCATCGGAGCGCTCAAAAACCAAAAAGTATATGAGCTGTTCCAGAGCATTCACGATCTCGATGTTGAGTTCATAGACAGTTTGGATTGGGTTGATCCGGAGAGCGTTCCACGGGAGATTCAGAAGTTCGATATTGGCGTGCTCCCGCACCGAAGCGACGGCGAGTGGAACCGGAACAAGACCTCTCTCAAGAACCTCGAATATATGGCATGCGGTGTCGCTACCATCTGCAGTATGTTCGGAGAGATGCCGTACGTCATTACCGACGGCGTCAATGGCTACCTCGCAAGTAGTGATGAGGAATGGATAGAGAAGTTGAAAAATCTTCTTGCCGACAAAGAACTGCGCGCAAAGCTTGGTCGCGCGGGGCAAGAAAATGTGCATAAGAATTATTCGTATGAGGCGATGATCCCGCGCCTTATAGATTTGTTCAATTCGGTATCAGGGAGTACCATTCCGTGATGCGAGGGTTTGGCAATATGACTATTCTAGTATTCGGCGGAGCCGGATTTATCGGCTCCAATTTCATTCGGCAGATACTGTCCGGATCCCCGCAAACTAAGATAGTTTGTGTAGATGCTCTTACCTATGCCGGCAATCGCGATAATATAAAGGGACTTCTTGCAAAGCGATTCTCTTTTGTAAAAGGCGATATTACTGACAGCACCCATATAAAGCGGCTTTTCGCAAAGTATAAGCCGTCTTATGCGATTAATTTTGCGGCAGAGTCGCACGTTGACCGCAGCATTCACGGCGGTACCGAGACCTTCGTCCGCACGAATGTGCTTGGCACGACAGTATTGTTTGAAGCGCTCCGGCAGGCGCCCGCGGTTAAGAAATTCGTACACGTAAGCACTGACGAAGTGTATGGAAGCCTCTCGCTCGCCTCCAAGAAGAAGTTTACTGAACACTCCCCCTCGGCTCCCAACTCCCCGTATGCCGCCTCCAAAGCCGCTGCCGACCTTATCGCTCGCGCCTACTATGTTACCTATGCACTACCTATCGTAGTTACTCGTTGTTCTAATAATTATGGTCCTTATCAACACCCAGAAAAACTCATTCCGTACTCGATAACACGCCTTATGGAAGGGAAACCGATAGCCATATATGGAGATGGCAAATATGTGCGTGATTGGATACATGTTGACGATCATTGTTCGGCACTCGCACATGCTCTTCTGAAGGGAGTGCCTGGCGAGGTCTACAACATCGGTGCAGACGATGAGATAGATAATCTCACACTTGCGAAGCGTATGCTTGCTTACTTCAAAAAAGATACGCCAGCGATCATTTTTGTGAAAGATAGACCTGGGCACGACCGTCGCTATGCCATCGATGCGTCAAAGATAAGAAAAGAATTGGGATGGAAGCCACAGCATTCGCTCCGTACTTCGTTTGAGTCGACCATCGCGTGGTATGTGGAGAACACAAGATGGATGTGGCGCGCGCTGGTGCGCGCTGGTGTCGCTAATACTCATATATGAAGGGGGTCATTCTCGCCGGCGGGCTCGGCACGCGCCTCCATCCGCTTACCAAAGTAACAAATAAGCACCTCTTGCCGGTGTACGACAAACCGATGATACTCTACCCACTCGAAACGCTGAAGCGTTCGGGAATTACGGACATTATGATCGTCTGCGGACGCGAGCACGCCGGGCATTTTATGCAATTTCTCGGGTCGGGGAAAGAATTTGGGGTGGAGCTTTCATACGCACTCCAAGATACGAATAACGGCGGTATCGCGGACGCATTGTCATATGCAGAAACTTTTTCAGAAGAGGGACCTATCGCCGTCATACTCGGGGACAATATTTTTGAGCATGATTTCAAAAAGGCAGTGCAAGGGTTTAAGAATGGGGCTACGGTATTTTTCAAGAAAATACCAGACCCAAGACGTTTTGGCGTTCCGGTATTCTCAAAAGACGGCAAGAGGATCCTGCGCATTGAGGAAAAGCCGAAGAAGCCAAAATCCCCATACGCCCAAACCGGGTTCTATCTCTTTGACGCGACTATCTTTTCGGTCATCAAAACGCTCAAGCCTTCTGGACGCGGCGAGCTGGAAGTGACCGATGCCATTAACCATTACGTCCGTACAAGAAATATATCTTTTGATACGCTCCGCGGAGCGTGGCTCGATGCGGGCACTATAGAGTCGCTTTTTACGGCTTCCGCGTTTGTGCGGGACAAGAAAATATAAAACATATGGCCCGCTCGTCATTTGAAATACAAAAGCTTAATCTGCCCGGGGTGCTTTTGATACAACCGAAGCGTTGGGAGGATGAACGAGGGTTCTTCATGGAGACATTTCATAAAGAAGCATTGATGGCGGCGGGAATCACGGATGAATTTGTTCAAGACAATCTTTCCTACTCTAAAAAAAATGTATTGCGCGGTCTGCATTATCAAAAAGCTCCTCATGCGCAGGTCAAGCTCATACGATGCGTTTCTGGGAAGATATTTGATGTGGTGGCCGACTATGACCCCGCGTCAGCAACGTTTGGTACATATGTATCCACGATTCTCTCCGGCGACACGCAAGCGATACTGTATGTACCCAAGCAGTATGTGCACGGAGCGTGTGTTTTGAGTGATGAGGCCATTCTTGAATATAAAGTGGATGACTATTATTACCCCGAATGCGTCGCCGGCGTGCGCTACGACGATCCGGCGTTTAATATCACGTGGCCCGTAGAGAATCCGATTCTTTCGGAGCAAGACAAATCCTGGCAACTGTTACCAAAGAGAAGGTCGTAATTAATATAACAAAACGCCGCATTCCTTTCGGAATGTGGCGTGAATTTTCCCATGACGTCGTTTACACAGCGTCGCGGCGATTCAGATAAGCGACTACATCAGTCGTTTCCTGAAGTAATCAACCCCCTCAGCAATTGACGCGATTGCTGAAATGCCGGCCTCATGTTTTTCGTATCTGGCCCTATAGCTGACGATGCGGTCCAACTCGTCGTCGAGATGGTCGAACCGCATTCCCTTGACCACAATGCCTCCCCTCACGGCATGCTTCGTGGCGTATTCTTCCCATTTTATGTTGGGGACCGTCAGACAGTGAAGCTTAAGTTCGACTCCCTGTTGTACGGACACCCCAAGCATATGCAGAAAACAGCGTGGCAAGTAGTATGGGGGAGCCATAACTGCAATGTTTCTCCATTCGTGCTCACGACAGAGGGTCACGAATTTTTCAGCCTCGTCCCCGCTGTGAATCGCCGTCTTTATTGCCAGAAGGTGCTCCGGAGATACACCGTGTTCTCGGAGAATTCTTGTCCATTCCGGACAACCCCAGGAACCGTCGATGGCCTCGTACCTCTCCAGTCCGTTGATGACGATTTGTGACTGGAAGGGAAGCATTTCGAAATAAAGCGCCGCCGCGCGGTCAAGTAACTCAAGCTGGAGGTCGTTCCGGTTGAAAATGCAGATTGCGTCGATTGTTGCCGGAGGAACAGAGTTCAAGACGGTGGCGACCAGTTTGCCCCAATTCTTAGTATCTTGTTGGTTCATCACGACTCCCTTACGAGTGACTGCGTTTGAATACTATGGGTTGAAAGACCTACCCGCTGATTTGTATAATACACGAAACTATATATCTGTCAAGTGTCTATGCTGTAAGTATCCACACCTCCCAAAATACCCATATTCTTAGCCGACTAATGCGAGGTATTGTTTGAACCAACTCCGAGGGTCATTCCACTTCAAAGAAAGGATGATGGA
>Ga0209211_10002391_pt1 | contig 32511 bp, 32 predicted proteins | sample RifGroA2_FD_183992 | JGI IMG/M metagenome (GOLD analysis project Ga0209211, IMG submission 183992) | Groundwater microbial communities from Rifle, Colorado, USA - Groundwater A2 (SPAdes) (version 2) | ecosystem: Environmental > Aquatic > Deep subsurface > Groundwater | place: Rifle, Colorado... | reverse complement strand
TCTCTTTAGAGAACGCTAATCTTTTGGTTTTTGCTAAGTCGGGCGCCGGGAAATCGTATTTCTGCAAATTGGAAATATTGCGTTCCCTGATGGCCGGGGTTGATGTCATCGTCATCGACCCGGAAAACGAATACAAATTCCTGGCCGATTCGGTGGGCGGATCGTTTTTTAACATCTCTCTCGGATCAGAGAACCACATTAATCCTTTTGAACTGCCCCTGCCGCGGGAAGACGAAAAGCCCGACGACGTCCTGCGCTCCAACGTCATCAACTTGGTCGGCCTGCTCCGGATCATGCTCGGCGGCCTGACGCCGGAAGAAGACGCCATCATGGACCGCGCTCTGACCGAAACCTATGCCGCCAAAGACATCACGCCGCAAAGCGATCCGGAAAAATGGCCGGTAAACATTCCGCTGATGTCGGACTTGGAAGAGATCCTGCAGACCATGGAAGGAGCCGATTCCCTGGTTCGACGGATCAGAAAATTCACCCAGGGCACCTTTGCCAACTTCTTCAACCAACCCAGCAACATTTCCCTGGACAAGAACATGGTCGTTTTCGGCATTCGGGACATGGAAGACGAATTGAGGCCGATGGCCATGTACGTCGTCATGAGATACATTTGGAATAAGATCCGGTCGGATCTCAAAAAGAGGATGCTCTTGGTGGACGAGGCCTGGTGGCTAATGCAGTCCAGCGACGGCGCTTCCTTCCTTTTTGGCGTCGCCAAGCGTGCCCGAAAATACTGGCTGGGCGTGACGACGATCACCCAAGACGTCGGCGACTTCCTGAAATCGGATTATGGCTTACCCATCGTGGCCAACTCCTCTCTGCAGCTTTTGTTAAAGCAGAGTCCGGCGGCGCTCGATCAAATCAAGAAGACTTTTAACCTAACCGAGGAAGAAAAAATGCTGCTGCTGGAGGCGGGGATCGGCGAGGGCGTTTTCATTGCCGGCCAAAAACACGTGGCCATCCGCGTCGTCGCTTCCTACGCCGAGGACCAGATTATCACCACCTCTCCCGAAGAGGTCTTAAAGATTAAAAAAGCGCGGCAGGAAGCCGCCGAGTAACCATGCCCGAAGAACAGACACCACCAGCAGCAGAAATTAAAGGAACCGAGGCCGAAGAGGTCGGTCCGGAAACAATCGAGACTTCTGGCGAAGAAGAAACCAGCAGCAGCAGCGGCGGGATTTTAAATCTCCTCACTCCGGAAGGAGTCATCATGATGTCGGTCGCCCTGATTCTGGACGGCATCGGCATCATCTTGATTCTTTTCCTTCTCGATGATTTTTTTATCACCGACGTCATCGGCACGATGATCATCGGCGGCTGGCTCTTTTTCCGATCGGGCACCGCGCCCTCAATGCCGGAAAGAAAAGAAGCCGCCGGCAAAGTGGAAAAGGGAGCGGCCTCAACCGCGGCCAAGGCCGCGGACGCCGAAAAAGCCGTCCAAAAAGTCGGCCGGTCCGGCCGCTGGTTAAAACCTTTGCTCTGCGGCGCTGGAGAGCTCATTACCTATCTCGGCGCCTTGCCGTTTTGGACTTACGCGGTTTATTCCGAACTGACGAGCAGTTAAGTCCCATGGTAAAAGAAACTCTGGTTAAAAAACTGATGGCCATTCTCATCGTTTTGCTGTTTCTGGGAACGGCGACTCTGGTCCTGGCCATAGAAATCAGCTATCCTCAAATCCCCGGAGTGGAAGCGCCGCAGGATTTCTGGCCCAAGATTCAATCGGGCCAATATCCGGGTGAACAGGCTCTGCCGCTCTTGGCCAAATATTTTTACGCCCTGGGGCTGGTCGCCGGCACTATGCTGACCGTCATTTCTCTCATCTACGGCGGCGTGCTCTACATCCTCTCGGGCAGCAATCCCGGGAAAATGCTCGGCGCCAAGGACCAGATCGCGACGGCTTTTCTCGGATTGGGACTGCTCTTGATGTCTTACCTTTTTTTAAACATCCTCAACCCCGATCTATTGATAATGAGATTACCCGTCGTCACCCGGCCCAGTTTCTCGCCCCCGCCCAATATTGAGCTGCCCGAAGAAAGAGCGCTGGCTTTCTGGGAGATCCCCTTGGGAACGATCACTAACGACATTGCCAATATTTACCCCGGGGTTAAACCGGCCAGCCAAGACGTCGAAGACAAGGCGGATATCGCCAAACAAGCGTCTCAGGAACTGGTCAGCTTGCTCAGTTCCTGTAATTGCCAAAACCTTTCGCCCCAGTGTTCGGCTTCCGGCTGTTCTCCGCTCGCTTGCACCGGCACGAGAAATAATCTTTGTCCGAACTTGACCACCATCGAGACCAAAAAACAAGACTTACTGAATAAGCTGGGAGTTCTCAAGGTTTCCAGAAAAAACCTGGCCATCGTCAAATTCAACTTACAGAAAGAAACGAGCCGGCTCCAGGTGGCCGAAACCCTGATGAAAAGCTGTAACTACGTGCCGATCGATTTAAATACTCTGCTCGGCCTCAAGCAGACGAGTAAGATCGAGGTTAAAAAGCCCTGGTCAGAAACCGAGGCCAAAAACAATCCTTTGACTTTCTATTGCCAGGTGGACGAAGCGTTCGTGACGCAAACGATCTTCCAGTGGCGGGACATGATCGCCCAGCTGGAATCGATTCTCAACACCGACCCCGACGACATTCCTCTGCCGCCGCCTTCGCCCGGCCCAAGTCCCTCGCCCGGGGGGACACCCGGCCCGAGCCCGTCGCCGACTCCCGGCTTTTCTTTCATCTCGCCCCTGGGATCGACCTGCCTCACCGACATTTGCAACGTCCAGCGCGGCACTTATTACTGTCACGACGGATTAGATTTAAATGCGGTGATGAATTCGCCCGTTTACGCGGTCGCCGACGGAGAGATTTATGGTTACGGGGATCTGACGACTGAATGCTCCACCTGGAATGGCGCTTACGGCAAATGGTTGGCCGTCAAGCACCGATCGGGCACGCAGGAAATCGTCAGTTCTTATAGTCACCTGAACTCGGTCGTGGTCACTTCGGGCCAGGTGACCCAGGGGCAGATCATTGCCTACAGCGGCAATACCGGCAGCAGTACCGGACCGCATCTGCATTTTGGCCTGCATATCAATTTTGCCCCGGCTTGTCTCTATCAAGGCATACCCCTCGATCCGCAAAAATGGCTGCCGGCCGTCAGTTGGTGTCCCGGCTTTAGCAACACCCCCTCTTGTTCCGTTTGTCAGTGAAAAACATGAATACAAAAATCTTATTCATTGGTTCCCTTTCTCTTCTCTCAATCGCCATTCTGGGCAGCGCGGTTTTAGCTCAGCAGAATCCGGGCGAAGACCTCACTTGTCCCCTGGACAAGGAGGTGCCCGTGGGTCAGATCATCAATCAACTGGAGTACACCAATGATAAGATATTGAGACAACTGCAGAATATCGACGAGGCGGCCATCCGCATTCTGCAAAACGGAAAAGGGTTGACGGACTTGACGGCGGGCTGTCAAACGAGTAATTGCAATTCTGACTGTCGATCAGAAGACGTCCCGATTCCCTGCGGCGGCACGCCGAACACCAGCTGTACGTCGGGCTATACCTGCGCCTATCAGAGCACGGTCCAGGGTAGCTCCGCCTCCAGCACCAGCTGCACGGCTTTGCCCGCCGGCTCTCTGACCGTCAACCCTCTGGGCTATTACGGATCTTTTCGCTGGCGCGAGAATAGCGGCTATCCTTGTAATCCCTATGCTTGTCCGGACCCGAGTTTTTATCCCGGCCCAGCCAATCCCAGTAGTCTTCTTTATCCCGCTCCCGCAAATAATTGCACGAATGGAGATACGTGCTATTACAAAGGCTACAATCTCACCGGCCAGCAAATTAACGACGGCGGCTATTCCCGACAGAATTGCAAAAATCTGCCTAATAACTTAACAATTGATGCTTTAGCGACCTACGCCATTTATCAATGGTCCGGAACCCACGGCGGCGGTTGGTGCAATGTTCTCTGGCCAACTACCACTTGCTACGGTACTTGCTATAATGAGGGCAGCTGCAGCATTGATTGGACCTGTACCAACCAGGTTTGCCGGCAGGATGCCTGTTCAGGCCAGGCTTGTAATTTCACCGAGGTCAGCGCCAAAATGAGCGCCATCTCCCAATCGACCCAAACGATCAACGATTCAAACCAGGCGATCAGCGACATTTTCGGCAAAAAGGTGGCGGAACTGCCTCTGCTGGGCAACATCTGTCAGATCCCAGGGGTCGGAGTGCCCTGCAACTTCTGTAACATTAACATCTTCACCCGCTGCAAGACGGAGATTGAAACCATCCTCTCCCTGCTTCAAAAGGGCCTGACCAATATCAAAGACTGCTGGAACGATCCGGCCGATTACGAAAAGATCATGTCCGGAGAAAAATCGGGCAAATTCCTGATGAATTGCGAGGAGTTGAAGCCGGGCGTCTTGGAAAAATGTTATCCCAATAATTTCTTTTGTTGTCGCTAATCCCATGGTCAAAAAAACCAAATGGCTGCTCTTCTTTCTTTTGACCGGAGTTCTCCTGGCTAGTTTTGCCTCGGCCCAAAAACCACTGGAGATAACTTACCCCACGATTCCCTTGGCCGACACGCCTTCGACGACCAAAACTTCTCTGCCGGCTTATCTCAAATACGTTTTCAACTTTTCTTTGATCGCGGCCGGCAGCCTCATCTTTTTGGCCATGCTCCGGGGCGGATTTAGTTATCTGACTTCGGCGGCCAATCCCGAAGGCTTGAGAGACAGCCGAGACCAGCTGATCTCGGCCGTTATCGGAACAATCCTCTTGCTCTCTTCTTACATTATCCTTACTACCCTTAACCCAACCCTAACGGTTCTCAAGATGCCCGGCGCCAGAATCGCCAAAGAAATCCACGTCTGGAGCGATCCGAACCGGGAAGGAAATGACATGGGGCTCAAGGTGAGCAATCCGGACCTAGCCGCGACTCTCGGATCGAACGGCGCGCAATATCTAGAATTCATCTCGACTAATCCAGACGAAGTTGACGTCAGCGCCTATCCGGGCGTTAATTACGGTGGCTCGCCGATCAGGGTCACCGCCCCGGGCAATCTGGCTTTGGCTAAATCCATTTCTCTGGCCTGGAAAATCCCGGGAGTTTACCTTTATTCCGGAACGAGTCTGGGCGGAGAACCACGGCTTTATCTTTTTAGTCAAGCGGCTTTGACTGATTTCAACGACAGGGCCCAATCAGTCAGACTACTTAATCAAGGAAGCAATCAATTTGCCGCGGTTTTGCACAAAGACCAAAATTTCCAAGGCGAGTGCGCCGTCATCTTCAACGATCAAAACAGCTTGGCCAATGAGGACGCCACCGGCGGGGGAGTCGTCGGCAATAACCAAACCTCTTCGATTACTGTTTTCCGGCCGGATTTAACTCGGGTGTGGCCGGGCGGAAGAGACGGCGTCACTCTTTGGGGTAAAGATTCCTCTCGGAATAGAGCCGGGACACAAGCCGCCAACATTGGAATAACGAGCTTCCCCATAGGAGGAGTTGAAGAGGATTCGGTTAGCGAGGTCGAAATTGTCGGTAACTATATGGCCGTCCTTTTTGAGCACGAAAACTTCCGGGGTAAGTGCGCCGTCTTTACCAAGAGCGACGACAACCTCGCCGATGACCCGATCGGCAAATGTGGGTTCTCTTCCTATGGCGATTGTTTCTGTATCCCGGTCATTAATTGGTGCATCCCTTGCGAGGGTCCTTGTACTTCTTCTTTTATGGTCTTTCCGATCAAGCCGTTCTAATCTAGCCGGGGTTTAATGACCACTCTTCTCTCTGAGCCCTCGCCCCGGCTTTCCGTGACCACATCAGATCGATCCACCAGGGTCAGGTGGACGATCCGTCTCTCTTGAGCGGACATGGGCGAAAGCTCTTTTTCTATTTTTAAGAGGGAGACTTCATTGGCCGTCGTGTGAGCTAGTTCTTCGAGATAAATCGTTTTTTTCTGCTTGTAGCCGTTAATATCGAGGTCGAGAAAAAAGGGATCAACAATTTTCCTCCGGAGAACCAACCTCAATAGGTGTTGAATCTCGGCTAAAGTCTGTCCCTGCTCGCCAATCAATAACTGAGGCGACTCGGTCTCCAGATTGACCTTGAGAGTTTCTCCCTCAAGGTTGTCTTCTTTAATTTCAACTTCAATCGTCGCTTTCTGGAAGAACTCTTGGATGGTATTTTTAATTGTTTCTCGCTGTTCTCGGGAAAGCATTTTACTGGTATTTCTTAGTTAGAAAGTATTGCTGCCCGGCCGTTAAAAGCGAGGTGACTAACCAATAAAGACCCATGGCCGAAGGCAGTTTTAGGAGGATAAAAACGGTCAAAACCGGCAAAAGAAATATTGTTTGTTTCTGAACCATCCTAGTGATCTGATATTTTGGATCGCTTTTGTCTACCGGTCCGGGGTTGAGGGGCACGACCAGAGATTGCACCAATTGGCTCAGCCCGGCTAAGATTGCCATCAAAAGGTTAGGCTGGGAAAGATCGACCATCCCCAAAAAGTGAGGACTGATCACGTCGGGCCGGACAATAAAACTATAAAGATGGTTCCCCTGACTCCAGAGCCCACTAAGAAAAAGTTGGTAAAGAGCGATTAAAATCGGGAATTGGATCAGAAGGGGAACGAAGCCGCTCAGAGGGTTAACTCTTTCTTTCTTAAAAATCTCGGACATGGCCTTAGCTTGTTCTTCGGGGCGATCCTTAAATTGTTTCTGAACCTCTTTCAGCCGGGGCTGAATCTTGGCTAGGGCTTGCTGCAGCTTAAAGGCCCTAATATTCAAGGGCAGGGTCAAAAGTTTAATCACGGCCGTCAAGACAATAACGGCGATGCCCAGGTCGTGCCCGGGCAGTAAATTGTAAATAAGGATTAAGGCGTTGAAGAGCGGTTGGTAAAGGAAAATCTGGAAGAAATCGCCGATGAAACTAAAATTCATTTTAAGCTTGTTTGTTATTTTTTGCTAAACCGGCTTCTTCTAAGAGAAAAAAGGTCGTGGCCTCTGTTTCTTTTAAAGTGTTCTTCTCCAGGCCTCCCCGAGCAATAAAGATTATGTCCTGGCCGGGTTTAATCAGCGATAAATTCGCCCTCAGCGCCTCTCGGAGTTTTCTCTTGATGCGGTTACGCTGATTAGCCTTTTTAAAGGCCTTTTTGCTCACCAGTAAACCCAAGCGGCTAAACGGACAATCGTTACCAATGAATCTGAGGGACAGAAACCGACTGTTTTTGCTTTTACCGTTTTTCAAAACACGAGCAAAATCACTTTTATTCCTGAGGCGATTAGGGCTCGGTAACATAATTCTTAGAAGTTCTTAAACGGTTAATCTTTCTCTCTTTTTCCGGCGGCGGCGCGAAATCACTCTCCGACCGTTCCGAGTCCGGCTCCTTTTTAAAAAACCGTGGGTTCTTTTTCTCTTTCTCTTTTTGGGTTTATAGGTAATAGACATAACAACTAATTATTCTAATTTCTACAAAAGCTATTAATTAGTGTAGCAAGTTTTTTAAGACCGGACAATCTCGCAAGCTTTCCACTGCTTTTGCACGGTTTATCAACCAAAATCGTTGCTCCGCTTCGATTTTACGCTTTTTTACTTATGGTATAATCAATCGTACTCGCTATAAACACAATTAAAAAATCGTGACTAACGAAGAGCTTTGGCAAACAGTTCTGGCCCAAATCCAACTGGTCATTTCCCCGGCAAATTTCGCTACTTGGTTTAAGCAAACAGCCATCGTCTCGCAAAAAGACGGCGAGATGATTGTTTCTGTTCCTAATTCTTTCTCCAGAGAATGGTTAAAGAATAAATACCATAAACTGATCACTAAGATTATCAACGATCAAGACAATAGAATCAAGGAGATAAAATACACGATTGGATCAGTCGTTCAAACAACCCCGGAGAAAAAAACAAATCCAGCCGTTCCGACAACGGAACAACTGGACTTTCAGGAATTAAAGATAGACAAAGAGACGAACCTTAACCCCCGTTATCTTTTTGATAATTTCGTTGTCGGTTCTTTTAATGAATTGGCTCATGCCGCGGCGACCGCCGTCGCCAAAAACCCGGGAGAGACTTACAACCCTTTATTTATTTACGGGGGAGTCGGGCTGGGCAAAACTCATCTTTTACAGGCGGTCGGAAACGAGGTTTCTAGGAATTCCGATAGGAATTCTGACAAAAAGAGTATTAAATATCTGCCCGCCGAAAGATTCGTCTCAGAAATCGTTGGCGCCATTAGAAATCATCAAATCGAATCGTTAAAAACGAAGCTTCAAAAAACCGATATCTTAATTCTGGATGACGTCCAATTTCTGGCCGGCAAGGAAAAAACCCAGGAAGAATTTTTTCATCTTTTCAACGCTCTTTATGAGAAAAACAAACAAATCATCCTTTCTTCGGATCGTCCGCCCAAAGCCATCGCCTCCTTGGCCGAAAGGCTGCGCTCGCGCTTTGAGGGCGGCCTGATTGCCGATATTAGTTTTCCGGATCTGGAGACGCGCATGGCTATCTTGAAAACAAAAGCCGTAGAGAAAAACATAGAATTCAATGACGAGATTATAAACTATGTTGCTGCCAGTATTCAGAAAAACATCCGCGAGCTGGAAGGGGCTTTAAATCGACTGTCGACTCACCAAAAAATCTCTGGCCAGCCCCTCACCCTAGAAATCGCCAAGGAGTTACTGGGCAGCCTCGTCGCCGGTCCGCCAAAGATCTCTTCTCCCAAGAAAATTGTTCAAGTGGTGAGTGATTTTTATGACCTAAGAGAAAAGGAAGTTTTTGGCATCACGAGAAAGAAAGAGGTGGTGAAACCAAGGCAAATCATCATGTTTTTATTGAGAGAAGAACTGAAATATTCCTTTCCGGCCATCGGCAGAATGTTCCAGGGGAAAGACCACACAACCGCCATTCACGCTTTTAAAAAGATAAAAAAAGGCGTTGGAGAAAATGAAGACCTGGCCGAGGAAATCTCTTTAATCAAAAGGAAGCTTTATGGTCTTTAGATCAGACGTGAACCCAAAGGGAAAAACCAGTTAAGAAAGAGTGAAGAATTATGGGATTAAAAAATGATAATTTTAAAAACAGATTTTAAGGCGACAGATTCTCGACAGTTTAGTCCATCTTTCTGCTAACTTTTTACGACCTGGCCGTTGATCTCGTGATTAGAGAGTAATTGACAAAAGAAAAAGTCTTTCGCGTCGCTAACAATAACAACAATTAATTCATTTAATATATAATTACAATAACAATGAGAACAATTATTTTGAAGGAAAATTTCAAAGAAGGACTAGGAGCGGTCGGCCGCATCGCTCAAAAAAATCTTTCTTTACCGATTTTGAATTCTGTCTTATTGTCTTGCGAGAAAAATTTTATCTGCCTCAAAGCGACCGATCTGGAAATGGGAATGAAGTGGTGGATCCTGTCTAAGGTCGAAAAGGAAGGAAGAGTTGCTTGCTCTTTAAAAGTTTTGCAGTCTTTAATCGATTCTCTCCCCGCAGAAAAATTGTCTTTAAAGGCAGAGGAGAAAAAATTATTACTGGAAGCCGATGGTTTTCGGGCTCAGATCAATAGCCTGGACGCCGAAGAGTTTCCGATCATTCCCGAACCCGAAGGGGAAATTAGCTTTGTCATAAAAAATTCACAGTTTATTGAGGGATTGTCGCAGGTCGTAGAAATGACCGCTGTCTCCCTGATTAAGCCAGAAATTTCCGGCGTTCATTTTAACCTTAGTGGAAACCAATTTAAAATGGTGGCCACGGATAGCTTTCGTTTAGCCGAAAAGACCATATCTTTAGATAAAAAACTAGAGAAAGAGGCCTCTTTCATTCTTCCCCAAAGAGCCTGCCGGGAAATTATTAATGCCTTTGGAGAGAGAGAAGAAAATTTAAGATTTTACCTTTCTCCAAATCAAATCGTCCTCGAGTCGTTGATGGAAGAAACGCCTCATCCCCGGGTTCAGTTTTTCACTCGTTTGATTGAGGGAGAATATCCAAACTATCAAGAGATTATTCCTAAGGAATTTCGTTTTAAAGCGTTTCTCCAAAAGAATGAATTTCTGCAGCGCCTCAAGGCGGTGAGCTTGTTCAGCAACAAGATTAATGAAGTTAAAATTAAGATTAGTTCGGAGAGACAAGAAATCGAACTAGAAGGACAAAACCCGGAAGTTGGTCAATCAAGCAGCGTTTTTAGCGCCCGGATCGAAGGAGAAAAAGAAGCCATGGAAGTTTCTTTTAATTGGAGATTCCTCGTCGATGGCTTAAATCAAATCAGGGACAAGGAATTCGTCTTAGCCCTGAGTAAAGACGAGGGCCCGGCGGTCATGAAACCAAAAGAAGAGTCGGGTTATTTGTATCTATTGATGCCCCTCCGGATCTAGGGACTTCTGCGTCTCTAGAGATTTTTTCATTAACTCGTGAAAAATTGGGCCGGCGAAAACAATCCCCGGCTCTTTTCCCATTGGCGAATTATCATTGTTTCCCGTCCAAACCCCGATGACGATTGAGGGAGTGTAGCCAATTGTCCAGCCGTCACGGAAACTTTGCGTCGTTCCGGTTTTGACGGCCACGCGGTAGTTTTCAAAAAAGAGCAAGGATCTTGGTCCGAACATGGCGGCTCGAGCATCGTTGTCCGAGAGAATGTCATTAATTAGGGCCGTTACTTTTGTTTCCAGCACTCGCTTGGGAGTAATCTTATTTTCTTCGATAATCTCGCCTTTATCATCTTCGATTTTTAGAATGGGAGTCGGTTTTAACCAAAGTCCATTATTGGCAAAGGCGCCATAGGCCGAGACCATTTCTAATAACTTTGTTTCGTACCCGCCCAAGACAATCGATGGTCCGAAAGGCGGTTTCAGGGTGGTGATGCCCAAATCTCTGGCCGTCTGGATGCTGTCTTCCAGGCCCGCCAAATTTAAGAGAACTTTGATCGAGGGGATATTTAATGATTGAGCCAGGGCTTGCCGGAGGGTCACGACGCCACGGAAGAGGCCATCATAGTTTTGAGGGATATAATCCTTTCCTCCCCATTCACCAAAGTTTGTCTGTTCGTCAATAATCGTAGTTTTATCATCGAAACCCTTTTTAAAAGCGGTGGCATAGACAAGGGGCTTGAAAGATGAACCGGGCTGGCGAGGGGCCAAAGCGACATTGAACTGAGGCTCAAAAAGACAGTTTCTGCCCGACTGGCAATCCGGCGGATAAGAATCGCCGAAAAAATCTTTAGAGCCGACCAAGGCAAGGATTTCTCCGGTCTGGGGGCTAATGATAGTGACCGCCGCATTGTAGGAACGATAAGCCTGGTTTATCTTAGCCCTTTCTTCAACAATCTTTTCGGCGGATTCTTGAAGATCCCAGTCGAGAGTCGTATAAACCCTTAACCCTTTTTCTTTTAAGAAATCCTCTCCATATTTTTCTTCCAAAAGACCCTTGACCCAAAGGACAAAGTGAGGGGCCCGGATTTTTTGGCTAATTTTGGCGAACTTTAAGGCTTCATCCTTGGCCGCCTGTTCTTCTTCGGGGGTAATGAATTTTAAGTCGGCCATTCGGCGAAGAACATAATCTTTTCTCGCCAAGAGTTCGTCTTTATGGGGTCCGTAGGGAGAAAGACGGCCCGGAGCCTTAACTAAAGAGACAAGAATGGCTGCCTCAGCCAAAGACAGGTCCCGGGCGCTTTTTTGGAAATAACTTTTACTGGCTTCTTCGATGCCGTAAGCGTTTTGACCGAAAGGGATCTGGTTTAAGTAGAATTCCAAGATCTGGTCTTTGGAATAACGCCTTTCCAGTTCCAGGGTCAGAATTACTTCTCTGGTTTTTCTGACCCCGGTTTTCTCTCGGCCCAGATAGGAAGAGCGAACGAGTTGTTGAGAGATCGTTGAGGCGCCCTGAGAGGGAGCGAGAAATTTTAAATCAGCCAAAACCGCTCGAACAATCCCTTTTAGGCTGACTCCGTGATGACGATAGAAATCAGCATCTTCCGCGGCCAGAAGACCGTCTTTTAAATACTTTGAAATCTGATCCAGAGGAACAACGGTTCTTTTTTCCTCGCCATAGATTTCATAAAGAAGAGTTTTACCGTCTCGGGCGTAAATCTTGGTTGATTGGGTAACTTCCTTTTCATTAAAGTCTTCGGGCCGAGGCAGGTCTTTGGCATAACTGATGACCAAAAATAGAGCGGCGGCAAAAAGAGTTAAGAAGCAAAAGCCAAAAAGTTTTAGAGATAGTAAAAACAGCTCTCTTTTTCTGGTTTTCTGGTAGACTCGACGATAGAATTTTCTTTCCGCCATAAATCTATTTTACCAATATAATTCAAAATGTTCAAAATCTCCGGTACGGCAGGTGAAAGAAAAACCCCGCGCGGGCGGGGTTTTGCATTTCTAGGTAGGCTTACTTACTCGAGCTCATCTTCTGAGTCGTCGTCAGGATCCTCTTCTTTGACCGCTCCGTCTCCCTCTTCGGTGTCGGATTCTTCCGGCTCCTCCGTCCCTTCTCCCCATTCGCTCTGACTACTCAAGAGCAGTGAAACTTCTTTGTCCAATGACATAGTAATTTATGTCGGCGAATAGATGCTTAAGCCTTTAATCGACCTTTCTTATCTTTGTAAAACAGTATCTAACAGCGAGTACGATATATAAGCAGAGCTTAATATAAGCAGAGCTTAATATAAGCAGAGCTTAATATAAGCAGAGCTTAGCCTCGCTAGAGCGAGGTCGGGCGGCGTACCGCCCGCTATAGCAATTTTAATTTCTTAAGAGATCTTGTCAATACCTGCGAGGCTTGGTCAACGAGAAAACTCCACAAAGAGCCACACCCAGGGCGTCGGTTACATCGTCTGGCCGGGGAATGCTTTTTAGCCCGAGTATCTCGACGATTCTTCTCTGAACTTCTTCTTTTTCGGCGCGACCATAATTAGCGACCCGAGCTTTTACTTGGATCGGAGTGAACTCGATTATGGATATTTTTCTCCTGGCGGCACCGAGGATGATGACGCCCGAGGCCCGGCTGACAGGAATGAGAGTTTTCTGATTTCTAAAAAAGAAGACGCTTTCAATGGCAATCAATCCCGGTTGGTACTTTTTGACCAAGGCATCAAACTCTTTGGCGATTTTTTCCAATCGTTGAGGAAAAGGATTGTCCGGAGTTGTTTCGATCAGCCCATAGGCCAGACAACTCACCCTTAGCCTTTTTGGTAGGCCGAGCGCTTCTAGAACTCCGTAGCCAATCGTGGCCGTGCCGGGATCGATGCCAAGAACAATCATGATCAGTCTTTGAGATTAGAATAGACGTCCTGAACGTCGCTATTTTCATCGAGGGCGTCAAAAAGCTTTTCGGCCCGATGCCTGTCAGTTTCAGCAATCGACACTTCGTCTTTAGCGACCCAGTCAGCTGAGGCAGAATCGATCTTCGCCCCATCTTTTTCTAAAGCCGCCTTAGTCGCCTGAAGGCTATCAACCGGGACATAGATTTCGAGAAGATCCTGGCGCCAGACAAGGTCTTGGGCTCCGGCTTCAATAGCCTTGAGTTCTAGGGTTTCTTTGTTCTTCCTGTCGTCGCTCTGATTCTCAGGGACCAGGGCAATCACTCCTTTTCTCTCAAACAGCCAGCGAACCGAGCCTTCCTGGGCGAGTTTGCCATTGTCTTGGGAAAGAATCTGTTTTATTTCTCCCAGGGTCCGGTTTTTATTGTCGGTGATACCTTCAATTATCAGGGCGATGCCGCCGGGACCGTAAGCCTCAAATAAAAATTCGTTTAATTCTTTGCCTTCCAAGCCACCGCTGGCTTGTTTGATGGCCCTTTCGATGTTGTCATTAGGTGTATTGAAAGAGCGCGCCCTTTCAATGGCCACCTTTAATTTATAGTTGGTTTCGACGTTGGGACCGCCTTCTCTAACGGCAACGGTGATCAATTTAACCACTTTAGAAAAAATCTGTCCTCTTTTTTGGTCGGTGACGGCTTTCTGATGGGCGATGGTTTTCGCGTGACTGTGACCGGACATGATTTAGGCCTTACTTTTATCTACTACTACTTTTAACACTAAAATAGCTATTCCCGAAAGGGCGGCGATCAAAAGGGCCAACCCGAGAACATCTAGAGAAGAAAAGCTCCCACTCTTAATTTCCCGAACGTTGCTTTGCGAAGCCGCTGCCAAAACAGGATCTTCTGGCCGATTCTCTTCTGGCCGGATTCTTTCCGGATTTTCCGTGTTCACGATGGCGCTTTCGGGCTTCTGCCCCTGGCTTTCGGCCGGGACCAGTACTTTGTTTTTCTCGCCCGGACTGCCTTCGACGGCGGAGCTGGTTGACCACGAATCCTCTCTGGCCAAGGTTCGTTTGGTTGAGTTATCGCCGCCCGGCCAGCCGTTCTCGCCTCGGATCTCATCAACTAAGTCGCCTTTTTCGTCGAGGAGGCGCAGGTTTTCGCCGCTGTTTTCCAGGGCGCCGGTATAAATTTGTTGAGCGACGACGCCCGGGACAGAGTCATCCCGGGTGCGTTCTAGAAGGTAAAAGCCATTCGGGATAATCTTTCCCGTTAAGCCAACATTGGGAATACCATCTTCGGCAACTATTCTCCAGCCCTCTAGATCGATCGTGGCGTCACTGTTATTATAGAGTTCGACCCATTCTTTGTTGGCCGAGGCTATTGTTCCCATCCAGGCGACCTCGCTGAAAATGACGTCGGCCGGCTGAGAGCCAAAACTACGGAGAGGAGAGAATAACAAGAGGAAAAGAACGACCGAGAACAAGGTATTGACAAAAAGTTGATTGTTTGTTATAATCATTGGAGTATATCGGGCAAGCTTGCCCGCATAATCATGACGGCATAAAAACCTTTTCAGGTGGGGGCACCCTTCCGGGGAGAATTTTTCATGAAGGAGATCCCGGTATTTTTACTAGAATCTTCCTCGGGAAAATTTGAGACTCGTGACTGGCGTCCGGGTATGCCCCTGCCTGAGGGGGTTTTTGTTTTGGAGGCTACGAGGCCGGGTCTCATCAACGAGACCCGGCCTCATTCTTGACCCACGACCCTTTCTAACTCTTCAATTGTCGTCAGGCCCTCGAGAACTCTGATTAAACCATCTTGGTACAGGGTGATCATGCCCTTTTCAATGGCTTTTTCTTTGAGGTCGCTGGTCGCAGGTTCCTTTAAGATGAATCTTTCCATTTCCTCATCAACCAAGAAAGCTTCGAAAACGCCCAATCTGCCCCGATAGCCGGTAAAGTTGCAATCCTCGCAGCCATTGGCAAAAGGAATTTTTGAGTCCTTAGAAAGAGGGGGGATTTTCACATTTTGAGGCAATTTATTTAAACGGCGTCCCATCTTTTCCAGAAGATCAGTGGCAATAGGTTTTAATTCAACGCATTTCTGACAAACTTTTCTAATTAGTCTTTGGGCGACGGCCGAATTAATGGCGGCCGCGACCGAAGGCGGATTTGTCCCCAGATCAATTAATCTGGCGATGGTGCCGGCGGCGTCATTGGCGTGCAGGGTAGAAAAGACCAGGTGGCCGGTGAGGGCGGCTTGCAGAGCAATCTCCGCTGTTTCCAGGTCTCTAATTTCTCCCACCAATATTACATCCGGATCTTGCCGAACAATGGCTCTTAACCCAGAGGCAAAATCATAGCCCTTGGCCGGATTGGTCTGTGTTTGAGAAATGCCCTCGAGTCGATATTCGATCGGGTCCTCAATGGTAATAATTTTAATTTCTGAACTTTGAACTTCTTTTAAAAAAGCGTAGAGGGTGGTGGTTTTGCCCGAGCCAGTGGGGCCGGTGACAATGATCATCCCATTGGGTTTGGTAATTTCTTGATGAAAAATCTCCAAAAGATCGGCTCTGAGGCCAAGTTGTTTTAGACTGATTAGGTCTTCTGAATTAAGGACTCTCAGGACAACCGATTCGCCGTATTCGGCAGGGAGGGTTGAAGATCGCACCTCGATACTTTTCTGATTATCAACAACAGAAAACCGACCATCTTGGGGCCGGTCACTAATATTCAGCTTAATACCCGAAACCAATTTTAAACGAGAGAGTAAGGGGCGATAATCTTCGCGAGAAATATTGATCAAGTCCTGCAGAACTCCGTCAATTCTTAGCCGGATCTTGACCCGATCTTCTTCTGTCTCGAAGTGAATATCAGAAGAGCTGAGATCAACCGCGCCGATGAAAATGGCCTCTAAGAGCTCGCTGATATTTTGGCCAGAAATCTGAGAAATTATCTTAGCAAAACCAGGAATGTTTTTAATTTTCTCCGGGTAGCCGAGTCGAGAAACCTGGACTTCTCCGCTCACTTTCCTGGGATTAGGAGTGGTGAAGTTAATCACAATAGTTTAAAATTAAGCTAGAAGATATTTCCACACTATATCGATTTGTTTAAATAGTCAATCTGACGAACTAACCATGGAAGATAAAAAACCGCTTTTGATCGTGATTGACGCTCATTCCATTATTCACCGGGCCTTTCACGCTTTGCCTCCATTGACCACCAAAGACGGTCGAGCCGTCGGCGCCGTTTATGGATTTTTCTCGATCTTTTTTAAAACACTCCGGGAGTTAAGGCCGAATTTCGTGGCCATCGCCTTTGATTTGGCCGCTCCCACTTTCCGTCACGAAGCCTTTTCGGGCTATAAGGCAAAACGGAAAAAGGCCCCCGAGGAATTTTACCAACAACTGCCTTTAATCAAGGAAATTCTGAGAGTTTTAAAGATAAAGGTTTTTGAAAAAGGAGGCTTCGAGGCCGATGACCTCATCGGCACCATTGCAGTCCGGGCCGAGAAAGATTTGGTTTTTCCCAATCTGGAGACAATCATTCTGAGCAGCGACGCCGATGTTTTACAGCTGGTTGACGGAAGAACCATGGCCCTGATTTTAAAAAAAGGAGTGAGCCAGACAATTCTTTATGACGAAAAAGGGGTTAGAGAAAAATACTTGGGCCTTAGCCCCCGGCAACTGATCGATTTTAAGGCTCTCCGAGGCGACCCGTCAGATAATATCCCCGGAGTTTTTGGGATTGGAGAAAAGACAGCCACGGAATTGCTCAAGCAATTTCAGAGTCTGGAAAATGTCTATTTGGCGATTGAACAAAACAAAGACAGAGCTTCTCTGAGGGAATCGCTTTATAGCAAACTGGTCCAGCAGAAAGATCAGGCTTTTCTGAGCAAAAAGTTAGCCGAGATTCGGCGAGATGTTGACATCGATTTTGACCTAGGGTCGTGTCGCTGGGGAGAGTACGATCGGAAGGCGGTAACCGAGGTTTTGAAAAACCTGCAATTTTTTAGCCTGTTGAATAAATTACCCGACGATCCAACCGATTGAGTTTACTCTTTAAACGGGGTAAAATGAAATATGCGAACGAAACATCTTTCGATCTATAACATTGTTTTAGCGGTGTTTGCGTGGACCTTGTTGGTCGGAGCGATCCTGGTCTATTTTTCCCTGAGTCAGCAGCGTCAGGATCTGTATCGATCCGCCGTGGAAGAAAAGGTCAAACTGGCCGAGACGATTAAAGAGACGGTCGCTTCTCCCTCTTGGCTTTACCAGATTTCTCTTTTAAGAGACCTGGAAAGGGGTTTAATTGCCGGTTTGTCTAAGTTTAAGGATGTCCGTTTCATTCGGGTTGTTAAAATCAGCGGCGAGATTTATCAAAGCTCTTTGGCCGGAGAGATAGGCAAGAAAATCAAAGAGCCGGGCGTGGTCGAGGTGGCTCAATCGGGCAAACCCTTGATCAGAGACGATGTTTTCCAAAACGAAGAGATAAAGCTTCTCATCTATCCGGGCTATGAAGACCGGACCATCTGGATCGGATTCTCTTTGAAAGACACCGAGGTTTTGATTCAGAAGCTTCTGCTGCGTTACTTTTTCATGGCTCTGGCGGCCTTACTGCTTCTGGGCTTGGCCCTTTTTGTTATCTTGCGGAGCGTGGTTGATCCGATTCGGAAGATTACGGCTAGTTGCGAAGATGTTCGGCGAGGCAATCTTGATATTCAGGCTGAGGTTGGTTGGCAAACAGAGATCGGCGAGTTAGCGGAAACTTTTAATAAAATGATCGGAGATCTTAAGGCGTCGCGCAAAAGCCTGGAGGAGTCAAAAGAAGTTTTAGAGATTAGAGTCGTCGCCCGGACCAAAGAATTAGAAGATCTAGCCCAGAGCCTCGAGGGCCAGGTTAAGGTTCGGACCAGGGATCTGCGTGAAAAAATGGAACAGCTGGAAAGATTTAATAAGCTGGCCGTGGATCGGGAATTAAAGATGATCGAATTAAAAAAAGACATTAATGAGCTAAGGGCGCAATTAAATGAGTCAACTTCTAAACGAGACAGAAGTAAAAAGACTAATACAGCTTAAGGGCGAGGTGAGAGGGGTGGTTTTTAAGACCGATTTTGAATATATCTTAAACCGAGAAGGAGAGGATGGCTTAGAAAAGCTGGAAAACAAATTTCAGGAAATAGGCCACCCCATTAAGTATAGAGAAATGAAGGCCCTCGCTTTTTATCCTATCGGGCTAAGAGTTATTTCTCTTTTGGCGATCAAAGACATTTTTGGCTTTTCTGATGAAGAGATTAAAAAAATTGGAGAAGCGGCCCCCAAACTTTCATTAGTGATTAAGCTTTTTACGAAATACTTTCTTTCCATCACCCTGACCGCCCGGCAGGCGCCTTCAATGTGGGGAAAACACTATCGGGCCGGCAAGTTAGTGGTTGTCGAGATAAACGAGAAAGAAAAAAGAATTATTCTCAGCCTTGAAGATTTCAATCTTCATCCTCTTCTTTGTAAATATCTCGAAGGCTACTTTTCCACCGTTGTCAAAATGGCCGTGGGTAAACCGACTAATTCTCAGGAGATAAAATGCTCATTCAGCGGCGGCGAATCTCACGAATATCTAGTCAGTTGGTAATTACCAGTCACTTGGCAGCTAAACGACATGGCAACAAAAGAAGAAAACCAGCTTTCTCTGCTTCTGGACGACCTGACGGCTTTAGAGGAGTATATCCACGACCTTTTTAATTTTTCGCCGCTACCCATTTGTTTTATCAGTCCAGTGGGCGTAATTCTGGAAGTGAACCCAGCCCTGGAAAAGGCATCTGGTTTTAAGATGGACGAGATTGTGGGCGAGCCGTTGGAGAGAGTCTTTAAAAAAGAAGAAATCGGTCCCCTGGCCAGAGAAACCATCAAAGAAGGGTCTGTTGACGGCAAGGAATTAAGGTTTTTTCCCAAAGGAGGAGAAGAAGTTGCCGTTCAGGTTTTTACCAGAACTAGGAAGGACGAAAAAGGGGAGGTCGTCGGTTACTTCTTAAGCCTGTTCGACTTAACCGGAATCAAAAAAACTGAAGCCGAATTAAAGAGAGTTCAGACCGCTCTTTTAAACATCCTTGAAGATACCGAAGAAGCGCGCCGAAAAGCCGAAGAAGAAAAGGACAAAACTCAGGCGATCATCACGAATTTTACCGATGCCCTTTTCTTTTTTGATAAAGACCATCGCCTGGCGCTGATGAACCCTCAGGCAGAGATTTTTTTTAAAATAAAGAAAGAAAAAGTGATCGGAGAATCCATTAATAGGCTTTACGAGCTTCCCGAACTTCGCGCTTTAATTGAATTTTTGGGCGAAGGCATGAAAGAAGTTTCTCGAAAGGAGTTTCCTCTCACGGAGGACTTTATCCTTGAGGTTTCCGTGATTTCGATGAAACGCGATAGCGTTGATCTGGGAGACTTGGTTGTCCTTCACGACGTTAGCCGAGAAAAAACAATAGAAAGGCTCAAAACAGAATTCGTTTCTTTGTCGGCTCATCAGTTGAGGACGCCTCTCTCGGCGATCAAATGGAGCTTGATGATGATTTTAGATGGTGACTTAGGGGCGATTAACAAGGGTCAGAAGGATATTCTAGAGAAAACCTATTTGTCTAACGAAAGAATGATTGCTTTGATCAATGACCTTTTAAATCTGGCCCGGATTGAAGAAGGCAAATATGCTCTGAGTTTGGCCCCGGCCGATATTGTCAAAATTTGCCAATCGATTATTGATCTGAGCGAAGAACCATTCAAAAACAAGGGAATAAAGCTCCGCTTCAACAAACCGGCTAAAAAAACCATTCAAGTCTTGGTCGACGAAGAGAAGCTTAAGCTGGTCATCCAAAACCTGCTGGACAATGCTTTCAAATATACTTTCAAAAACGGTCGCGTCTCTTTGTCCTTAAAAGAAATCGATAAAGGGGTGCGAATCGAAGTTAAGGATACGGGAATTGGCATTGTTGAAAAAGAACAAAAAAGAGTTTTTTCTAAGTTCTTCCGGACAAACGAAGCGGTTCTGGTTGAGCCGGCCGGCAGCGGGCTCGGCCTCTATATGGCCAAGAATATTATTGAGGGTCACGGCGGAAAAATCGGCTTTATTTCAAAGGTGGACCAAGGAACAACTTTCTATTTCGTCTTACCGACCAAGTCTTGACGGGCAAGACTCAACCGGCTTTCCTTTGACGAGGTTCTTTGATACAATTAATTTATAATCACCATGAAGAAAATTCTCATCATTGAAGACGAAGAGATCATGCTTGATCTCATCCGACGAAAGATGACCAACGAGGGCTACGAGGTTATCGTGGCCAGAGACGGAGAAGAGGGACTGCGGCTGATTAAAGAGGGTCAACCAGACTTGATTTTACTTGATCTTATTATGCCCAAAAAAGATGGGTTTTCGGTTATGGCCGAGGTTCAGAAAAACGAGGCATTAAAAAAGATCCCCATCATTATTGTCTCTAATTCTGGACAGCCGGTGGAATTAAGCCAGGCCAGAAAGCTGGGAGCAAGAGATTGGTTGGTGAAAACCGAGTTCGACCCGCGAGAATTAGTCGAGAAGGTAAAAAATGTCCTCGCTGAGCTGGGCGAGTAAATTAGCGGAACAAATACATGCCACAGAAAATCTTAATTATTGAAGACGACCGATTTTTAAGGGAACTGATGTCTAAAAAACTGGTGGGCGAAGGTTATCAGATTTCTGAGGCCACCGATGGCGAAGAGGGAGTCCGGAGCGTCAAGTCGGAAAAGCCAGATCTGGTTTTGCTCGATCTAATTCTCCCCGGAATTGACGGTTTCGAAGTCCTTGCCAGGATAAAACAGGATCCGGAAATAGCTCAAACTCCGGTCATCGTTCTATCTAATCTGGGCCAGAAAGAAGATATTGAACGAGGCATAAAACTCGGGGCCGTTGACTATTTGATCAAAGCCCATTTTACCCCGGGCGAGATTGTCGAGAAGATTGCCAGCGTCTTTTCAAAAGAGGTTTAACATGATTCTTTTTCTCTACGGACAGGATAGTTTTCGGTCTCGAAAGAAACTGAAAGAAATTATTGAACAGCATCAAAAAGTCCGCCCCGGCGGACTTAATTTGTTTTATCACGACTTTCTCGAAGATAATTTCAGTGATTTTAGAAGCCAGATAGAAAACCAATCCATGTTCGTTGAGAAAAAACTGGTCGTGATTGAGAACGTTCTAGACAATCAGGATTTGAGTCAGAAGTTTTTAGAGTACCTTAAGGAAAAAGAGAAGCTTTTGCGCGATGACATCCTGATTTTTTTTGAGGTAAAGGAATTCAATTTAAACAACTCTCTTTTTACCTTCTTAAAAAAAATCGCTCAGACTCAGGAATTTAAACCGCTAGCTTTACCGGCTTTAAGGCTTTGGATCAGGCAAGAGGCTAAGGAGCAAGGAACGGAAATCGAGGATCCGGCCATTGATCAGTTGATCGCTTTTTTTAATAATGATCTTTGGAGTCTTTCCAGTGAAATTAAAAAGCTCGCCAGCCTTAAAGCTGATCGAAAGATTGAAATTTCAGACATTGGCCTTTTGTCAAGGGCCAAGATTGAAACCAATATTTTTAAGACCATCGATGCAGTGGCCTCGGGCGACAAAAAAAATGCCCTAAAATTGATTAATCAGCACCTCGAAGAGGGAGATTCGCCGACTTATCTTTTGGCGATGGTCAACTATCAATTCCGCAACCTTCTTTTGATTAAGGATTTGCTCGAGAAGAAAAATTCTCTGGACGTCATTTTAAAACTTACTCGGCTCAACCCCTTTGTCGCCCGAAAGGGCTATTTTCTTTCACAGAAATTTACCTTCAAAAAACTTAAAATAATCTACTCCCAAATTTTAGACACCGACTTTAAAATAAAAACGGGGAAGATCTCTCCCCGTCAGGGCCTAGAGCTGATGATTTCTGACTTTTGAGCCAAAAGCTAGGCTTGTTTTTCTTCGGACCTTTTCACGAGATGACTGGCTCTCGATATCTTTCGGGAGGCCTTATTCTTTTTGATGACGCCGATTTTAGCCGCTTTATCTAAAGCCTGAGAGATCTGGGGCAGAAGATTCTTGGCTTCGGCGACCCTCTTCTGAGCCAAAAGCGACTCAATCGTTTTTTCGAGTTTCTTGATTTTGTTCTTAGCCAGCTGGTTTTGCTTTCTCCTTCTTTTGCTTTGGCGCCAAGCCTTTTTGGCCGATTCGGTTAGTGGCATATTCTTTCGCGGCGATTAAGATTTTTTATGGTATCAAGAAAAAGCATTTTTGGCAAGGTTCACAAAAAAGCCATAATGGGTTAGATTAAAAGATGATGATTCTTTATTTTATGAAGAGCATCGTTAAAAAACTTTTGCCTGGTTTTTTAATAAACTGGTATCATTTTGGTTTAGCTTTTTTAGCCGCTCTGGTCTATCGCTTCCCGGGCAAAAGAATCAAGGTCGTTGGCGTAACCGGCACCAACGGCAAATCCACCGTGGTTGAGATGCTTTCTCGCATTTTTGAAGAAGCCGGTTTTAAGGTCGCTTCTCTTTCCTCAATCAGGTTCAGAATTCTGGGCCGGGAAGAAGTCAACGACAAACGCATGACCATGCCTGGTCGCTTTTTCGTTCAACAGTTTTTGAGCCGGGCCGTTAAGACCGGCAGCCAATATCTGGTTTTGGAAGTCACTTCCGAGGGCATCAAACAGCATCGCCATCGTTTCATCGCCTTCGACGCTGTTGTCTTTACCAACTTGAGCCCGGAGCACATTGAAAGTCACGGCGGGTTCGAGAATTATCGCCGGGCCAAAGGGGAATTATTCAAGGCGACCTCAAAAATCCACGTCGTCAATTTGGACGATGAGAATAGCGAATTCTTTCTAAAATTTCCAGCTAAAGAAAAGTGGGGATACAGCATAAATTCAAAGCTCAAAACTCAAAGTTCAAAATTACGACCAGTGCTCCAAAATTTAATTGAAGCCGACAACGTCGAGATTCTCACCGATGGATCAAGGTTTGTCGTCAATGGTTTAGGATTCAGGTTAAAATTACGGGGGGAATTTAATATTTACAATGCTCTGGCCGCCATAGCCATGGCTCAATCCCAGGGGATTGGCCTAGACGTCTGCCAGAGAGCTCTGGGAAAGGTTGAGGGGTTGCCCGGCCGGCTGGAGAAGGTAATCGCCGATCCCTTCACGATTTTTGTTGATTACGCTTTTACCCCCAACGCTCTCCAGAAAGTGTATGAGACGCTTTCTGGGAATTCCAAACTGATTTGCGTTCTGGGTTCTTGCGGGGGAGGCAGGGACAAATGGAAGAGACCAGTCCTGGGAGGGATTGCCGCTAAATACTGTCAGGAAATTATCCTGACTAACGAAGATCCTTATGACGAAAATCCCCAAGAAATCATTGACCAGGTGGCTTCTGGCGCAGAAAGTATCCGCATAAATCAGCCGTATCAGCATCAATCAGCGGTTTGGAAAATTATCGATAGAAGAGAAGCAATCGCCAAAGCTTTAAACCTGGCAAAAGATGGCGATACAGTAATAATTACCGGCAAGGGTTGCGAACCTTCAATTTGCCTTGCGGGCGAGAAACAGATACCTTGGGACGATAGGCAGGTGATTAGAGAAGAATTTGCCAAAATTTATGCCCGGTAGTACAATGCGGAAAACAAATGAGGGTTAAAGAAATTTACAATTTAGCCGTCAAGATGGGCCGGGAGGCAGACTTTCGTCCGGTTGAACACATCGACAAACTGTTAAAATGGAGGAAAGAAAAGTTCGATAAGATGTCCTCCGAAGAAAAAACGGAGTTTGACCAGGAGTCTCTGGAGAATCCCTACTCCGATAGCCGAATTCTGCACTTGGCTGAAGATCGGGAGATAAAACGAGTCCTGGTCGGTATCGATATTGATCCCGCCGAAATTTTATTGGCCAAAGAATTAGGCAATATTGATTTAATTATCTCTCACCATCCTTTGGGCAAAGCTTTGGCCAGCCTGCACGAGGTGATGGAGTTGCAGTGCGACGTTCTCAGTCAATACGGCGTGCCCATTAATGTGGCCGAAGGCTTGATGCGGGAAAGAATTTCAGAAGTGGCTCGTCGGGTTGGTTCTGGCAATCACCAACAGGTTGTTGATACGGCCAAACTTTTAGGTTTTAACCTGATGTGTTCGCACACGATTGCCGATAACCTGGCCGCTCGCTATTTAAAAGAAAAGATTGAGAAAGCCGATCCAGAGAGAATCAGCGATTTAATGAAGCTTTTGCGGGAAATCAAGGAATATCAGATAGCGGCCAAGCTTTGTGCCGGGCCCAAGATTTTCGTTGGCCAATCCGACAATCGTTGCGGCAAAATCGCCTTAACGGAGATCACCGGCGGCACCGAAGGCTCGCCCAAACTCTACGAAAAAATGGCCATCGCCGGCCTCGGCACCGTTGTCGGCATGCACATGTCCGAGGAGGGCAAGAAAGAGGCAGAAAGCGCTAACCTGAACGTCGTCATTGCCGGTCACATGTCGTCTGATTCATTGGGGATGAATCTTTTTCTGGACGAATTGGAGAAGCAGGGGATTGAAATCATTCCTTGTTCCGGATTGATCCGGGTTTTGAGAGTATGAAAAAATATTCTTCCAATCGCGCCCAAAAAGGGAAAACCGCTTTTCGGACACCAGATCGTTTTTGGTCCGGTTCACAGATCAAGAGATCATCTTCACGCTACCGTTTTAGCGTCGCTTCTCGGCAAGTCAAACGGAAAGTCGTTTGACCATATAGGTATCCTGGAGTTTGTAGCCGAGTTTGCGGAAATACCCTCGGACGCCGACGCTGGAGATAACGGCCATCTTCTTAATTCCGAATTCCTTTAAAGCGATTCTTTCCGCTTTTCTCATCAATCTTTTTCCCAGGCCTTGGTGCTGGGGCGAGTTTTTTTGCCTTTGAGAAAAGGACAATGACTGTCCATAAGTGTGGAGTTCGCGGATAATGGCCGCGCCCTTCAGCGCCGGGAAAAGCGGAGGAGACCCGGTCGCCTCCGCTTTTGGTAGGCGGAGGCGAAGAAGGCTGTAGAGGCGCTCGCGGTTTTTATTCTCAAAACTCAAAAAGATTTCTTTACCGCCGGAAGCTTGGTAATCCTGGCGGAAAAGCAAAAGATTTTTACTAGCCGGAGAATTCTCTCCGGCCTCGCGACATCGGATGCAAAGACATTTTAAATTTTTTTCCTTCATCTCTTTCTTGATCAGCTCTCGGAGGTTGGAAACTTTGGTCGGGCCTTCAACGATCCGGGGAGCGGGGATGTCGCGGATAATTCTTTCGATCCGGACATAAGGAGGGACCCGTGATTTTATCGTCTTGATGACTTGAACCAGAACTTTAATTTTATACGGCTCGTAGCTTCCCCGAAGATACCAGATATAGAGAGGAGCCTCTTCAATAATGGCGCAGGGATAGATCTTTAAATAATCCGGTTGAAACCTTGGGTCTTTAAACAATTCTTCGGCCATCGCCATTTCCCTTTTTAGGCTGGCGCCGGGCAAATTAAGCATCATTTGGTAAGAGACCTTAAGGCCGGCGTCTTTCAAGAGTTTGGTCGCCTGGGCGATTTTTTCAACTCCGTGCCCTCGCCGGACCAATTTTAGGACATTTTCTTCCAGGCTTTGAACGCCGAGCTCAACCTTGGTAACGCCGAGCATTCTTAATCTTTTGATTTCTTTTTGGTTAATCCAATCCGGCCGGGTCTCAATCGAAAGCCCAACGATTCGGTTTTCCGCCTTTTCATTAAGTCTTTGTATTATTCGTAGATTTTGAGCTTTACGCTGTAGTTTTTCGCTTTTCACTTTACGTTTTACGCTTCCGTAGTCGTTCGCTCCTTCAAAACATCTCTTAATAAACCATGTCTGATAGTTTTTGGGGTAAGCCGACCAGGTGGCGCCGATGATTCTTAAGTCGATTTTACCAATCGGGTGGCCCTGGGCTTCGAGAGCTCTCAGCCTTTCTTGAAACTGTAAATGAGGGTCAAAATTTAGCCTTTTGGCTCTTTCCACGGCCGGTTCGCCCGACAAATAGCTCTTAGGAATGCCCTTTTCTTGGGGGCAGAAAACACAAGCAGCCGGGCAGGGGTAGGCCTTGGTCAGGAGCGAAACATTAACGATCCCGGAAAGCGAGCGGGTCGGTCTCGTTCTTAAAAGTTTTTCCAGAAGCGGATTTTTTTTGAACTTTCCCGTTTTTACCAGTTTATGATAGGCTTCAAGCAGGATAGAGTTTTTTGGGCAGGTAACGCCATATTTTTTGGCAAACTGGCGTTTAAGTGAAGCTAGGCTTTCCGCAAAGTCATTAATTTTCATGGAAGAAAAATTTGCTAAAAGCTTATTGGATAAAACCAAAAGAGATTATAATTTGATTGCTGAGGAGTTTTCCCGGACGCGACGCAATTTTTGGTCAGAACTTTTTGCTGTTCTTAAAGATTATACCAAAGAAGGGGAAAAAGTTTTAGACGTTGGCTGCGGCAACGGCCGGTTTCTAGACTTGCTCGGCGAAAAGAAAATAGATTATACCGGAGTCGATAATTCAGAAGAACAGATCAGAGAAGCTCAAAAGAAATATCCTGACAGAAACTTTCTGGTGGCCGACGCTTTGAACCTGCCCTTTCCCGACGATTCTTTCGATAAAGTTTTTTTGATCGCCGTTTTGCATCATATTCCCAGCATAAATTTGAGAATAAAAGTGCTGACTGAACTTCAAAGAGTTTTAAAACCCAGAGGCTATTTGCTTTTAACCGTCTGGCGGCCGCCTTTGGCGGAAATCCTTAAATTGATTTCAAAATATTCTTTTTTGAAATTAATTAGAAGATCAAAAATGGATTTCTTTGATGTCCTTGTTCCCTGGGGAAACCGGGTCGAAAGATACTATCATTTTTTCAAAAAGAGTGAGATTATGGAATTGGCCAACTGGGCTGGTTTTAAAACGCTCAAATCAGAAATTGTCAGGAATCAAACCGGCAAAAGATCAAATCTTTATTTGATTGCCCAAAAGCCCCCATTGCCTAAAGGCTTAATGTCCCCGTAGTTCAATTGGATAGAATGCCTCCCTCCGAAGGAGGAGATTGTGCGTTCGAGTCGCACCGGGGACACCATTGACTTTTGTTGCCAGATCTTGATAATAAGCCTGAGGAGGGGGTGCGAGATGCTATTCTCTAAGGACAAATAGTTTTAATGAAGGAGACTAAAGGCGCCTTTCCGGCCATGTCCGGCGGGATCAAAAGACATGCCGAATTCATCAAGACCATTCCTCCCTCCTCAACAAAGATTCCTCCGCCTTGCGGGGGAGTTTTTGTTTCCCCGGCGGATGTCTTTTGTGGTAGAATGAAAGAACCAGGAAATGAAAAAAATAGCCAGCAACAACCTCCATTTTTCCGTTCCGGACCATGATCCCAGCGATAAATCCAGGCTACAGAGAATGACGGCCGAGTTTAAAATGGGATTTCATTTTCTTAAACGTCTAAAGAAAGAAAGAGTGGTTTCTTTCTTCGGTTCTCATTTGGACAAAGAAAATGAAAGAGAATATAAGCAGGCGAGAGCTTTGGCAAAAATGCTGGTAAAACAGGGAATGGTTGTTCTGACGGGCGGCGGACCGGGCATCATGGCAGCGGCCAATCGGGGAGCGTTGGAAGCAGGGGGCAGGTCTTTGGGCCTTAATCTTGAGTTTCCCGATGGCGAACAAAAGAATAAATACGTCAGAGAGAGCGTCAATTTTCACTACCTGTTTATCCGGAGAATGATGCTGGCTCACGCGGCTCAAGCTTACGTCTTTTTTCCCGGAGGATTTGGCACCCTCGATGAATTTTTTGAAATCGGCACTTTGATTGTCACTAAAAAACTTCATCGTGATATTCCCGTTATTCTCGTCGGCCGGGATTATTGGCGGTCTCTTAAGCAATGGCTGGAAGCCTTTCCGATGAAAAGATACCAGGCAATTTCTGCCAAAGAATTTTCTTTTTGGAAAATTGTCGATAATGAAATCGAGGCTTTCAAACTACTAAAAGATATTCTGCCGCATTATCCTCGCCACGAGTCGGTTTAGGCAAAGGTCGATAGAACTTTAAGACAAAATTAATCAACATGAGTTGCGGACATTGCAAAAAAGAAAAAACCGAGGGAAAGCCCGAGGAATTAATTGGCCGGGTGAGCCATTATTTTGACAAGGTGGGCGTGGCCGTGATTGAATTGTCCGGACCACTGGAAGCAGGTGATCAAATCAGGATTGTCGGCGGAGAAACCGATTTCACCCAAGAGGTGGATTCCATGGAAATAGAACATCAGAAGATTCAAGGGGCAAAGAAAGGAGACTCAATCGGCTTGAAAGCGGCTCAGAAGGTTCACGACGGCTACAAAGTGTATAAAGTCTAGATCCTAGGTCTTATTCCATGTTTTCAAAGGTTCAAAAAATCCTCGGCTTAGTTTTGCTTACGGCGGGCCTGGCCATTATTGTTTGGGGCCTTTATTATTCTTTTCAGATTTTCACGGCCAAGGTTCAACCGCCAGAGATTTTTGTGCTTCCGCTCCAGGAAAAAACGAGTCCGGTCAAATCAAGCGCAAACTCTTTGCTCGGCGGCTTAATGAGTATTGATATTGAAAAGGTCATGGGCAGTGAAATTCAAAAGATTCTTCCGGCAGACTATTTGCCACGATTATTGAATCTTCTGAGTTGGTCGGTTTTCAGCGGTATTTTGTTTTTTGGCGGCAGTCAGATGGCCAGTCTGGGCATAAAACTGATGAAATAATACCTCTTGACTAAGGTCGAATATTGGTTACAATTTAGCCAGCCAAGAAGTTTCGTCTTAATCTAGACTTTCGAGCAAAGCGAGAAAGTGAAGTTAAGCGGCTTTCAGGCAAAGGTCGCTTTTGTTAACCAGTAAAAGAAGAAGTTCGATAAAAACAGAATTTTCTAAGGACTTCTTCAAATTAGAGTGTTTCAGAAATTTAACCCTGCCGGAGGAAGCTTTGAGCGAAAAATGTATCAAGGAGATTGGACTTGCTCAGAGTGCGGAGCCAAGATTACCGAACTCCCCTTCCAACCCTCGGCCGATAGACCGGTCTATTGTCGAGAGTGCCATTCAAAAAAGAGAGAATCTTTTGGCAGATAGCGAGTACGGCAAGAGAAGACGGGCCCCGCGGCCCGTTTTTCTCATCTTGACGAGCCAGTGGTTTTGTCCTAGGATATGGGAATTTGAGGTGAGGCAAGATTGACATCTCATTGAGGTGGGTTTAAGATGTCATGTGTAAATTGCCAGCAGGGTTTTTGGTATAAAAGACTAAAATGACGAATCAGGGGAATATTTTCCTGACCAAGGAGGGAAGGACAAGATTGGAAAGAGAATTCGCCGAGCTTTTGCGGCTTAAGGTTTTTAAAACCAGCGGCGAATCACCGCGAATTTTTCACTCCGAAGATATTAATCCGGAGTTTTTAGCTTTTCAGGAAGACATGGATTTATTAGACGCGCGCATCATCGAACTTGAGGCGATCTTAAAAAGTGCCCAATTAATAAAACCACCACCCAAAGATCAGCAAAATCTGATCAGCCTTGGCGCCAAGGTCATAATTGAGATTGACGGCGAAGAAGATGAGTTTGAGATTATTGGTAGCCTCGAGGCCAGCCCTTCTCTGGGCAAGATCAGTAATGAGTGTCCGGTGGGGAAAAACTTATTGGGACACAAGGTGGGAGACGAGGTTGTCGTTGGCACCAACCCCAAAATCGTTTACAAGATTAAAAAAATTAAATATTAGAAATAGGAGGAATGACGCCTTTTATCAGATTTTTCACCGAAGTCGGCAAACTCCGTAAGGTTCCGCGACGCGGCGGGGTTCTGATCGGTTCAAAGTCTCCTTCCAGCATCACGGATCATCTTTTTAGGGTCGCTCTCATGGCTTTGGTTTTTGGCCGGGAAAAGAAGGGAAACTTAAATATGACCAAGGTCTTAGAAATGGCCTTGGTTCATGATCTTTGCGAGCTTTACACGGGCGATAAGAGTCCCTATGACCACAATTCGATTCTACCCGGGGACAAAAAGAAATGGCCGGAGTTGTTTGATCGGTGGCCGAGATTGACAACCTCGGAGAAAAAAAGAAAATCTTTGCAGAAATATAAAAGCGAAGGGGCGGCTCTCGATAAATTACTCAAGGGTTTGCCTCCGGATATCAAGGGAGAAATTAAAAACAGTTGGGCGGAGTACGAGAAAGGTTTGACCAAAGAGGCCAGATTTATGAAACAGATTAACCGCCTGGAAACCCTTTTGGGCGCATTAGAATACGGTCGAGAAGAAAAAATCCGTGTTTATAAATCTTGGTGGGTCGGTTCGAAAGAAAGGATTGATGACCCGACTTTAATTAAGTTTATGGATTCTCTCGCCAAAGAATTCCCGGCCAAAGACTAAGAGATCGTTGGAGAAACTTTTCCCGCTTAACGGCGGGGTTTTTAGTTGGAGGAGAGTATTGTATGATAAGGAAACCTTAGCCTCGCTAGGACGAGGTGAAGAAAAGACAAAAATGATGATGAAAAACCAGGAGTTGGCGAAAATCTTTTCCTCGATGGCTATCTTTCTCAAAATGGACAGCATCGCCTTTCGGCCTCAGGCTTATGAAAAGGCGGCTTTTGCTCTCGAAACCCTAAATCAAGACGTTGAGGAGATTTATCAAAAGAAAGGAATCCACGGCTTAAAAGAGATTCCCGGTGTCGGTTCGACCATCGCCGAGAGAATCGAAGAATATCTGAGAACCGACAAAATTAAATACTATCAAGAACTCAAAGAAAAGATGCCGGTTAATCTGGAGGAGCTCCTTGCGGTTGAGGGCATTGGTCCCAAAACAGTGAAAGAACTCTATCGCCGCTTGAAGATAAAAAATCTCGGAGAGCTGGAAAAAGCGGCGAGAGGCGGGAAGATTCGTTCCTTGGCCAATTTTGGCGAAAAGACAGAAAAGAATATCCTGCAGAGCATCGAGTTCCTAAAAAGAGGCCGCGGCCGGTTTTTACTGGGAGAGATTCTGCCCGAGATAGAAGAAATCGCCCTGAAGCTCAAAGAATTAAAAGAAGTCGAAAGAGTCAGTCTGGCCGGATCATTGCGGCGACGCCAGGAAACGATTGGCGATGCCGATATTTTAGTCGTCAGTCAAAAACCCCAGCCCGTCGTCAATTTTTTTGTGACTCTGCCCGGCATCGTTAAAATCTGGGGTCAGGGCCAAACCAAGGCTTCCATCCGGCTGAGAAGAGGGATTGACATCGATTTAAGAATCGTGCCCAAGAAGAGTTACGGCGCCGCTCTTCAGTATTTCACCGGTTCCAAAGAGCACAATATCATGATCAGGAAAATGGCCATGGAAAAGGGATTAAAGCTGAACGAGTACGGTCTTTTTAAGGGGCCAAAGACGATGGCCAGCGAAAGCGAGGAAGACATTTATCGGGCCATTGGCCTTCCTTTAATTGAGCCAGAGTTAAGAGAGGGCCAAGGAGAGATCGAAGCGGCCCTTCGTAAACTACCCGGATTGCCAAAACTAATCGAATATAAGAATATTCGGGGAGATCTTCATTGTCATTCCAGCTGGGACGGGGGACGCAACACCATTTTAGAAATGGCTCAAGCGGCCCAACAAAGAGGTTATCAATATTTGGGGATTGCCGATCACACCAAGTTTTTAAGGATCGAGCGCGGTCTGGACGAAAGACAGCTCTTAAGGCAGAGGAAAGAAATAGAAAAATTAAATGCCAAATTCCATAAATTCCGAATATTACAAGGCTGTGAGGCCAATATCCTAAATGATGGTTCGATCGACATTAAAGATGAAGCCTTGGCCGAACTCGATTTTGTCATTGCCGGAGTCCACTCCAATCTTAAAATGACCAAAGAGCAAATGACCCGGCGCTTGATCCGAGCCATGAGGAATCCTCACGTTGACATCATTTCTCACCCGACCGGCCGTTTGCTGCAGAGACGAGACGAATATCAGATTGATCTCGACGCCGTCTTGAAAGTCGCCCAAGAAACAAAAACCGTCCTCGAAATTAATTCTTTTCCGGAGAGACTCGATTTAAAAGACGTTAACATCCGCCGGGCCAAATCTTTGGGCATTAAAATGGTCATCAACACCGATTCTCACATGAAAGAACAGATGAGGTTTATCGAGCTGGGGGTGGCCCAGGCCCGGAGGGGCTGGGCCGAGAAGTCCGATATCATTAATTGCTGGCCCTTGGCCAAGCTCTTGACTTTTTTG